>Ga0307986_10000974_pt1 | contig 21179 bp, 24 predicted proteins | sample EllFjometageno82_FD_203170 | JGI IMG/M metagenome (GOLD analysis project Ga0307986, IMG submission 203170) | Marine microbial communities from Ellis Fjord, Antarctic Ocean - #82 | ecosystem: Environmental > Aquatic > Marine > Unclassified | place: Southern Ocean | collected 2014-10-09
GAGAGACTTAAGTTGCTTGCCCCAAAATCTAAACCAAGGCCAAGGGTTAACGCTATATCATTAGTAGTGCTATTTTTATATACTCCATTTCTAGAGAGTATTCCAGATCGGAAGCTAATATCTTTTATGCGATATTCTCCACCTACCTTTAAAGTATTTATTGAACCAAATTCTGAATTTACTCTCGATGAAACGGTATTTAAATAATTGCTCCCATACTGATCACTCAAAACAGTATTTCCAGCATTTTGAGAACTATAATCAGCAGAAATAATCCCTTTTGAACCAAATATATAGGCAAAACTTAGTGTGGTTTTAGATGGGATTTTCAAATCATAAGGTTCATAAACATTTGTAATATTTGGATCAATTATTTCATTTACTACAGAATTTTCTTCAAAATGAAAAGTATCAATGCTTTGAGTTGTTTCATCAATCATAGTTAGCCATTGTGGACTATCGTATGTTACACCAAACCTAATACTCTTTAGTCTTAGGATTCCACCAATCTGAACTGAGGTGCCATCTCCAAATGTTAGTAGCGTATTTTTAAAATCTATATCGTAGGTATCAGATTTGAGCGACTGCCCGGTTTCTAATAAATTTTGAATTGAACTAAATTTTAAATTATGGCTATTAATATTTACACCAACATGAAAAATATTTCGGTATAATCCGCTAATATTAAAGCTGGTTTTTCTATGCCATCCATCGTTGTTAAGTGACAACTGGTGATTTACTTGATTATAATCAACATTTGAATAATATTCTGTATTTCCATTTTCAAAATTAAAGGGATTCACGATATAACTTTGGTAGCCTAAAAATGCTTGCTGTGCCCCAAAGCCATTTTCATCTCCTAAAATTTTATAAACTTCAGAGACTGTTTCACCATCGTAAATCGGAAGATTCTCAAAGTCCAGGCCATCTGCATAATATTCAAAATATTGATCTATACCATTTGTATTAGTACCATTTACAAAAACTTTTTGATCATAAGTAGCTATTTTGTGAAGATTTATACCCACACTCACTCTAGACCATGGGCTTTCTGTATTCTTGTTATTAAAGACAAAGACTGCCCCAAAATGATCTAAGTTAAGGGCATCATTTTCTCTATTTGTTGAAGTTCCAAAGTAAGTTCCTTTTGTGAGTTTGTTTTTATAATTCACAGAGGCACCGAATTCAGAATTTAAAAAAACAGAAGAACTAGCTGGATTAAAACTCAATGCAGTTAAATCACCCCCTAGTGCTCCAAATGCACCCGCCATTGAAGTGTAACGTGCTGAGCCATTTAGCTCAGTTGTTAAAAACTGGTTTACATCATTAACATTCTGTGCTACTGACACTTCCATCATCAGCAGACTGCCAATAAGTATGGTAAGGTATCGCATTTTAAAAAGTTATTAAGATTAATTTGGACGCCCCCCAGAAGAACTTCTTCCAGATCCGCCACTACTTGCACCACTACTACTGCTTCTGCTGCTGCTACCAGAATTATAGGATCTAGCAGGAGTAGAGTTGTAGGATCTAGCAGGAGTAGAATTGTAAGATCTAGCAGGGGTAGTATTATTTTTTTTTGGACGATTGTAAGACGTATTAGAGCGATTTATTTGTTGTGGTGAAGCTCTTTTTTTAACAGGGAGTCTATTTACAGCAACAGGTCTTCTTGTATTAATTGGTCTAACGGTTCTAGGTGAGGATGTCTTAATATTATTTCGTACCCCTAGAGAATTTCTAGATAACGAAACACGTCCAGAACCACTTCCTTGTAAAGCTTTGGTAAGGTTTCTGTTTGAGCTATAGAATCCTGTGATCCCTGATGTAGAACCAATATTTCTGGAATTTGTTAGTCTGGAATTACTGGTAATATTTCCTCTCAATTGACTAGTTCCAATTGAGCCAATACTAACGCCTCTTCCAATGGAATTTACACCCCTTCCAACATTAATTCTATTAATTGTTCTTTGCACATCACGATCATCAGATTTTGATTCTTTAGAATCATCATTTCTATTATTTCTATCAGAAGAATTCCCATAATTTTTTTCTCCTCTTCCTGATCTAACTCTCGCTAGTGTAGAGGCGAAATCTCTATCATTTAGATTCTGGTTATTATAGCCATTCATGAAGCGGTTTCTACCCAATCTTTGATTAACATTCCAATAATTCGCATACCCATAAGGACTATAAAAGTTTGAATATGCACTGTATGGATTCATGAAAGTATTAAAGAATTGATTTCCCCAAAATCCAAAATTTGACTGATAGGGGTTGAAAAATGGATTGAAAAAATTACCATATCCAAAACGGAATGAATCTCCATAATAATTATTCCAAAAAGAAGAAGTTCTAAAAGCAAAACCAGAGAGACCACCCCAGAAATAGTTTGGACCATTATTTCCTACAATGATTTCAGTTTGTGACGTTTGCCCTCCCCAAGGAATTTGACTTGTTCCAGAATCAATATCATTGGACTGGTCTTGACCTGAAGATGTGTATGCATCAGTATCTGTAAAATAGGTTTCCTGAGTAGTTTCTGGAATATATCCATCAGCAACATCTTGAAAATATTGACTATAATACTTATCCTGTGTAACTTCCTGTGAGGACTCTTGAGAATTTGACTTCTTTGAAACGTATATACCATCAGTTTCAAAATATGATGCACTTTGAAAACTACCACAGCTAATTAGAAGGGTAGCAAATAATAATCCTAAAAATAATTTTTTAATTTTTGATAAACTGAAGGTTGCATTCATGGCTAAACGTTTAAGAGATATGGTTATAAAAGTTTAGTTTTGTAAAATAAAACTAACATACACAAATATAGGCAAAATCCATGCCAAACTAATATGGCTAATAAATTAACTCCTAGAAGTACAGATTATTCTAAATGGTATAATGAAATTGTTGTTCAAGCTGATTTAGCTGAAAATTCTGCAGTGCGCGGTTGCATGATAATTAAACCCTATGGCTATGCTATTTGGGAGAAAATGCAAGCTGAACTTGATAAAATGTTTAAGGCTACCGGACATGAAAATGCATATTTTCCACTTTTTGTCCCGAAAAGTTTATTTGAGGCTGAAGAAAAAAATGCAGAAGGTTTTGCAAAAGAATGCGCAGTGGTGACCCACTACAGATTAAAAAATGATCCTGATAACAAAGGAAAACTTATCGTAGATCCTGAGGCTAAGCTCGAAGAAGAATTGGTGGTCAGACCCACCAGTGAAGCGGTAATATGGAACACTTATAAATCGTGGATACAATCCTATAGAGATCTCCCAATTTTGATCAATCAATGGGCAAATGTTGTTCGCTGGGAAATGCGAACACGCCTTTTTTTAAGAACGGCTGAGTTTTTATGGCAAGAGGGGCATACTGCGCATGCAACAAAAGCAGAAGCGATTATAGAGGCAAAACAAATGAATCAAGTCTATTCAGATTTTGTTCAAAATTATATGGCGATTCCAGTAATTCAGGGAACAAAATCAGAAAGTGAACGTTTTGCAGGCGCTGAGGAAACCTACTGTATTGAAGCATTAATGCAAGATGGTAAAGCACTTCAAGCAGGAACTTCTCACTTTTTAGGACAAAATTTTGCAAAAGCATTTGATGTTAAATATGCAACTTCCCAAGGCGGATTAGAATACGTATGGGCTACCTCATGGGGTGTTTCTACTCGTCTTATTGGGGCACTTATTATGACGCATAGTGATGATCATGGACTCGTATTACCTCCTAATCTAGCACCCATTCAAGTGGTGATTATCCCTATTTATAAAGGAGATGAACAACAGGCTCAAATTGCAGAAGTAGCTCAGAAAATCAAAGCTTCACTTGAAGAAAAAAACATTCGTGTTAAGTTTGATAATCGTGATAAATTTAAACCTGGATATAAATTTAATGAATACGAACTCAAAGGAGTACCGCTGCGAATTGCAATTGGTCCTAAAGATTTAGAAAAAGGAACTTTAGAGATTGCACGCCGTGATACTTTATCTAAGCAGTACATATTTCAAAATGATATTGTAGATCATGTTACAGGACAATTGGAGGTAATCCAAATCGATTTATTTGAAAAGGCAAAAAACTTTAGAGAAGAAAATATAAGGGAGGTTAATGACTTCGAAAGTTTTCAAAAAACAATTAAAGAAAAAGGCGGTTTTGTTTCTGCGCACTGGGATGGAACTAATGAATCTGAAGAAGCTATTAAGAAAAAAACCAAAGCTACGATTCGTTGTATTCCTCTAGAGAATACATTAGAAGAGGGGGTATGTGTATTTTCTGGAAATCCCTCTAAGCAAAGAGTTCTGTTTGCAAAGTCTTATTAATCTTAAGGCTGATTGAATTGTTTTTTTTTCACAAAAAATAATTAGTAGTAAGTTCTAATAAGATTAGAATCAACTTTATACAAGTTCATAACTCAGCACCTTTATCTTATTAAATTTAAGTTTTAAGAACTCCATATTGTAAAAATTTAACTAAATCAGTGGTAATAAGTCTTGCCTTCGAAATAAAAATCAAGTATTGTTCATTTAAGGGTTGGAAAATAATATTTTTACATGTACATTTGCGCTCGAAAATATGGCCCGTTCGTCTATCGGTTAGGACGTTAGGTTTTCATCCTAGAAAGAGGGGTTCGACTCCCCTACGGGCTACAATTTTAAAAAAAACAAGTTATGGCAAATCATAAATCCGCTTTAAAAAGAATACGTTCAAATAACAAGAAAAGACTTTTGAACCGATTCCAGCACAAGACTACTCGTAACGCTATTAAAAGGCTTCGAGATCTTACTAAAAAGAAAGAAGCACAAAAGATGTTTCCTTCTATAGTTTCTTTAATAGATAAGTTATCTAAAAAGAATATTATTCATGCTAACAAAGCAGCAAATTTAAAGTCTAAGCTGACTAAGCACATTGCTTCTTTATAAAAGATCTTTGTTTAATTATTACAAGAGGTTTCTATTATAGAGGCCTTTTTTTGTTTATATAATACCTTCCTCTAAGTCCCCTTTTCTTTCTTTTTATACTTTATTTTAAAGTGTAGCCATCTCGTCACCTTTCCATCATTTCAAGACTACTTCATTTAATTAACTTCTCTGATCTATTTTAGGGCTTCTAAAGGCCAGAAGCAAAGATTTTGTATCAGTTATATGTACAAAAAAAAAGACCCCTTAAAAGGAGTCTTTAATTATTTGTTAAATTCAAGTAATTATGCGTTCATTGAGATTAAGAACTCTTCATTACTTTGTGTGCGCTTAAAGCGATCATTTATAAATTCCATTGCCTCAACTGGATTCATATCAGCAAGATACTTACGCATAATCCACATACGTTTAATTGTCTTCTCATCTAGTAATATATCATCTCGACGGGTACTAGAGGATATTAAGTCGATGGCTGGGAAAATTCTACGGTTAGCAATACGACGATCCAATTGGAGCTCCATATTTCCAGTTCCTTTAAATTCTTCAAAAATCACTTCATCCATTTTAGATCCTGTTTCTGTCAGAGCTGTAGCAATTATAGAGAGTGATCCTCCATTTTCAATATTACGTGCCGCTCCAAAGAAACGTTTTGGTTTGTGAAGCGCATTAGCGTCCACACCACCACTTAAAATTTTACCAGAGGCTGGCTGAACAGTATTGTATGCTCTTGCAAGACGCGTAATAGAATCCAGTAGGATAACTACATCATGTCCACATTCTACAAGTCGTTTTGCCTTTTCAAGAACAATATTTGCCACTTTTACGTGACGGTCAGCAGGCTCATCAAAGGTAGAGGCGACCACCTCTCCATCAACATTACGCTGCATATCTGTAACCTCTTCAGGGCGTTCATCAATTAATAGAATTAATTGGTACACCTCAGGATGGTTTGCAGCAATGGCATTGGCAATGTCTTTAAGTAACATTGTTTTACCTGTTTTTGGCTGGGAAACTATCATTCCTCTTTGACCTTTACCAATAGGAGCAAATAAATCCATAATACGCGTGGAAATAGTACTTTGCTTGTCAGCAAGGTTAAACTTCTCTTGAGGAAATAAAGGGGTTAGGTGTTCAAATGAAACACGATCACGAACCACCTTAGGATCTAAACCGTTCATTTTAGTTACCTTAATTAAAGGGAAATATTTTTCACCTTCTTTTGGAGGACGTACTGAACCTAGAACAGTATCACCTGTTTTAAGACCAAAGAGTCGTATTTGTGATTGAGACACATACACATCATCAGGTGAGGACAGGTAATTGTAGTCTGAAGATCTTAAAAAACCATAGCCTTCTGCCATAATATCCAGCACACCTTCTGTTTCAACAATACCATCAAATTCAAAATCAGGCTGACGGTATCTACTACGATTGTCTTTATTATGATTCGGCTCGTTTCGGTTATTGTTTTTATTATGTTGATTGGGGTTATTTTTTCTATTCCCTTGGTTTGGATTATTCGCGTTGGGATTATTTTTATTTGAATTCTTTTGAGGATGCTTGTGTTGTGGCACCTTGTTTGGGGTATTCTCTGTCTGTGGTTTAGGGCTTACCTTTTGAACAGGTAATACTTTGGCAGCAGGCTTATTTTGCCCCTCACTTTTAATATTTTCTTTTTTAGCATCAGCACTAGGAGCTGCTGGGGCTGAAGTTTCGTCTGGCTTAGAGGCTATAAAGTCAACAATTTGATAAACCAGATCTAATTTTTTCAGACCGGCAATTCTTTTTAGGCCAATTTTTTTCGCGATTTCTTGTAACTCGGGGAGTTTCTTTAGTTTAAGAGTTTCTATTTCGTACATGAAGTTTTATATGAAGTTCTTTCTGAGTATTAAGATTCTTTACTCAAAGTATGTTGTTTTCTAGAGCCACAAAATTACAATTTTTATTTTAAAAAGTTCGTTTTTAAAAAAAACTTAATTTTGTCAAAAATCTTATTATGATTCAACGGATTCAATCTTTGTATCTCCTTGTAGTTATTTTACTATCATCTTTAATGTTATACCTTTCTCTTATACCTTCTTTTGGGATGGAATTAAATTCTTGGTTTTATACCTATTTCGGATTTTATAGTATTCCGCTATTAGCCACGATCTGTTTGTTTTTATACTCAAAACGAAAGATTCAGTCAATCCTTTGTTTTGTGTTAATTCTATTTAACCTTATCGTTGTTCAGATCTGCGGCTTAAAAGCCTTTGAAGAAAATACACATACCATTATTTTACTTGCTTCAGTAGCCTCTATAGTTGAATGCATTCTATTGTTTTTAGCACGAAGGGCTATTGATAAAGATGAAAAGTTAGTCCGCTCTATCGACCGCATTCGCTAAAGCGCCTCTTGCTCCAAGTTCAATCGCCTCCAGGTTTTGAATTTTACCCTTGTCAATTTCAAAACGAAGCATTGTTCTTACTTTATGGAAGCCAGATATTCCAGCAGCTCCTGGATTCATATGAAGGTGATTGTTTTTTTTATCCTGCATCACTTTTAGAATATGAGAATGACCACAAATCAATAATTTAGGTTTGTGTTTTGTAATTAGAGCTCTTGCCTGGGGGTTATACCTCCCAGGGTAGCCTGCAATGTGAAGCATTAACACAGAAACGCCTTCACAATTGAAATAAAGTACCTCAGGGGCCTGAAGTCGTATTTCATGCCCGTCAATATTTCCATAAACCGCCCTAAGGGGCTTTAGTGGAGTTAAATCATCTAATACCTTTGGATTCCCTATATCACCTGCATGCCATACTTGATCGGCCTGGGAAATATAGCCTATTATTTTTTTGTCTAAGTGGCCATGAGTGTCAGAAAGCAATAAAATTTTCTTCAATGAACTAAAATTAAAAAATTTAAAAACACAGTAATTTTGCAGTACTCTTTGATTATAACATGTGCTAGCTATATTTTATTTTTGTTTAAAATATATTAGTATGCCAAGGCAGTATAGTCATAATTTCATATTTGAAATTGATTTTCCAGAGAATGTGAAAACAATTTTTTTTAACGGTAAAACTTATTCAAAGGAAAAGTTTAATTCCGAGAAGGCAAAGTATCTTAAAAGAAAATCAGCTCAACAACTCAAAGTTGTCTAAAAAAGATTTTTTTGAAATACTGATCATTATTGGTTTAATATTGATTATTTTTCTATTCCTAAAAAAATAACATTGTTTTTAACATTACTTTTTTTTGTCACGAGTTTATCCCCAGTCAACGTTACTGCAAACACGGATTTTCAGTCATTCAATGATTCTATCAGAAAATATAAGTTAACGAATCCACAGAAAGCATTAGACTTTGCCTTTGAGGCATTAGATGCTTCATATTATGCCATTTCCTCTCATGAGTTGGTGTTTCGCATCCGACTAGGAGAAACTGATAAAACAACAAAAACCGGCCCTGAGCCTCAAGAATAATGATTATGAATTTAAAAAAACTATTTGTATCAAATTATCCAGATTATATAAACAAGGTTCTTACCAAGTCGCCTAATTTAACTCAATCAGAGCTCAGAGTGTGTATGTACATTAAGATGAATTTATCGAATAAAGAGATTCTTGAAAAGGATCAAATATCTCCCAGCACGCTTAATAATATGCGTCATAGCATCAGAAAAAAAATGAAACTTAAAAGAGAAGATAATTTAGTGTTAAATTTACTGAAAGTATAAAAGAACCAATTTAAAAAAAAACATCGTATGATTGATATCATTTTAATCTCCCTGGTAGGTATAACGTTTATCATCCTATTTTTATTTTGGTATGCAAAGTATACCTCAAAATCGGGCTTTAGTAAAGACGAAAATCAAAACGATATACCAGATTCTTGGGAGAAAAAATTTGGGATTCTTTTTAAGCTAAAAAATTTCATCATTCTAATTTTAGGAATATTAATTGGGTTTCTATTAAATAATTCAAGTTTATTTGTGCAATAAATTAACCATTAAATCAATTTATCCATGGGATCAAATGCAAAAGCAATTTTATCGGTATTTAATTATAGACTAATATTGATTCTAGTAGAAACTATATTGGTTTTCTTTTTATATGAAAAGTATAAGATTAACATCAATGTTGATTATACTATTATGAGTATTGCCATAGTATTTCCTCTAGTATTTTCAATAACCAGTGCATACCAGAGAAGACAAGATGCGATAGACTTGTATCTCGAATTTAGAAATAAAATAATTGATCTAACCAATATCTTTTACGCTGTTGAAAACGTAAAACAGAAGGATTATAAGCAGTTATTTAATCTTTTACAAGAAGTGCAGTTAATGCTCAACACTTATTTGATTGAAAGTAATTCAAAGAATTCATTTGATAAGATAAGAGAGAAAAGAAAAAAGGTTTTGTTGATTATAGATTCACATAAAAAACTTTTTAATGAAAGAGAAAAGGATAGTTTAATTAGAGTAAAAAATGAGCTATTTCTTTCAGCAGAAAAGATTCGAGGAATTAAAATTCATGGCACCCCCATTTCCCTTAAAAAGTATTGTTTATTATTCATTTATTTCTCTCCATTTCTTTACAATTCACAATCTACTTTAAATGATTTTGATTGGAGTTTATTCAGTCCTATTCCCTTGATATTTTCGATGGTAATAAGTTTTGTTCTCATGACATTGTATAATGTTCAAGATTACATTGAAAACCCATTTGATCAAGAAGGGTTGGATGATCTGAAAATACATGAATTAAAAGTGGATGAAACAGAATCTTTATATACTTAAAAAACATATTTTATTAAGGGCCGATTTTCTAATTGTCTCGATTAATAATTCAAAGTATCTTTGCCACTGATATAAAAAGATACAATGTGCGTTATTTTATAGAGTTTTCATACGCAGGTACTAATTACCATGGGTGGCAAAGACAACTCAATGCTATTACTGTCCAAGAAGTTCTTGAAAATGCGTTAAGCACACTCTTAAAAGTAAAGACGTCTCTTTTAGGGGCCGGACGAACTGATACAGGAGTTCATGCGCGTCAAATGTTTGCTCATTTTGATTCAGAGATAACTGCGGATACATTTAAGCAATTAGTTTATCAACTCAATCAGTTTTTACCTGAAGATATTGTAATTCATTCGCTGCGAAATGTAAAAGTAGACGCTCATGCCCGTTTTGATGCCCTTTCCAGGACCTATGAATATCATATTGTTCAAGGTAAAACTGCTTTTGGGACTTCTGTTCAATATAGATTAAATATGCCTTTAGATATAGCTCTAATGAATGCTGCAGCTACAATTTTATTAACCTATGAAGATTTTGAATGTTTTTCAAAGTCTAATACTGATGTTAAAACATTTTTATGTGACATTAGTTATGCGAAGTGGAATACTAACCAAAAGGGTTATACCTTTACCATAACATCTAATCGTTTTCTGCGAAATATGGTTCGAGCAATAGTGGGAACCCTCATAGAAATTGGATTAAAAAAGAAAACCATAGAAGATTTACATCAAATTATTGCAAGTAAAAATCGGTCAGAAGCAGGATATTCTGTTCCGGCTCATGGGCTATTTTTAACCAATATTGAATACCCAGCTTCAATTTATATTTAAAAAATGGCAAAAGTAAGTGGTAAAATATTTGATGTTTCTCTTTTTAGTAAGTTGATGGTTTTTGCAAAGCCATATAAAGCAACCTATTATTTTGTGATGGTTGCTGCTATATTACTTTCAGTATTTTCCACAATGACACCTTATTTATTAAAGGTTACCGTAGATGATTATATCCGACCAAGAGACTATCAAGGAATGGTTTTGTTTGTTTCACTCATGTTTGGGGCACTTTTATTAGAAGTTATCTTTCAGTTTTTATTTGTTTTTTATGCCAATAGTCTCGGTCAAAAAATAATTAAAGATCTGCGGGTCCAGTTATTTAAAAAAATCACTCTTTTTAAAATGGCTTATTTTGATAAATCTGCTGTTGGGAGACTAGTGACAAGAGCGGTAAGTGATATAGAAACAATTGCAAGTATTTTTTCACAAGGTCTTTTTATGATTATTGCAGATTTGCTTAAAATGTTTTTGGTAATTGTAATTATGCTATATGTTGATTGGCGTTTGGCATTAATAGTTTTTTCAGTACTTCCTTTAATTATTTATGCTACGCGTTTGTTTCAGAAGTCTATGAAAAAAGCTTTTGAAGAAGTTCGCTTGCAAGTTGCCAACCTAAACTCTTTTGTACAAGAGCGAATTAGCGGAATGAAAATTGTACAACTATTTCACAGAGAAAATATAGAATACAATAATTTTCTAAAAATAAACGAAAAGCATAAAAAGGCATGGTTGAAAACGGTGTGGTTTAATTCTATTTTCTTTCCAATTGCTGAAATTTCATCTTCTGTAACCATTGGTTTATTAGTTTGGTACGGAGGTTTTAATGTTATTTCTGGAGGAGATGTCTCTTTGGGGACTATATTTTTGTTCATTCAAATGTCTCAAATGTTATTTCGCCCTTTACGGCAAATTGCAGATAAGTTTAACACCCTTCAAATGGGAATGGTTGCGGCCGACAGAATATTTAAAATTTTAGAAACTCAAAGTAGTATCGAAAATAAGGGAACATATACTCCAGAGGTAATTAAAGGAAATATCTCAATAGAAAAATTATATTTTTCATACATCCCAGATCAACAAGTACTAAATGGTATTTCACTTGAAATTAATGCTGGAGAAACTATAGCGATTGTTGGTGCAACAGGAGCGGGTAAGTCCACTATTATAAATTTGCTCTCGCGTTTTTATGAGTTTGATTCCGGAGATATAAAAATTGATGGGATTTCAATCTGTGATTATGATTTAAAAGTCTTGCGAAAACATGTTGCCGTTGTTTTACAAGATGTTTTCCTTTTTGCAGATAGTCTTTACAATAACATTACCTTATTTAATACTGACATTTCTAAAAAGCAGGTAATAAAAGCTGCAAAACAGATTGGTGTTCATGATTTTATAAAATCATTACCACAGGGGTATGATTATAACGTTAAGGAGAGAGGAGTGATGCTGTCTTCAGGCCAGCGACAATTAATTGCTTTTTTAAGAGCATATATCTCTAAGCCTAACATACTGGTATTGGATGAGGCAACCTCTTCAGTAGATAGTTATTCCGAAGAAATTATTCAAAATGCTATTGATACATTAACTCAAGGAAAAACATCAATTGTGATTGCACATCGTTTAGCAACCGTTAAAAATGCTGATCGTATTGTAGTGATGGATAAAGGGTTAATTGTAGAGCAGGGAACGCATAAAGGATTACTTAAAGTACCAAATGGGTTTTATGCAAAGCTCCATGAAGTTCAATTTTCGGCTACTGAAGCAGTTTAATTATTCACTTAAATCTTGGGCTATAACATCTCTTAATGCTCCAGTTGAATCAAAAGTGAAAAACTCTCCATTTTTAACATAAACTATTTTCCCTGTTTGTTCAGATATTACTAAAACAAGAGCATCTGTTTTTTCTGAAATTCCTTGAGCAGCTCGGTGACGAAGACCATAATGAGAAGGCATTTTAGTACTGTCTGAAACCGGCAATACCACTCTTGTTGCAATAATATTATTTTTTTCTATAATAATGGCGCCATCATGAAGTGGACTGTTTTTAAAGAAAATACTTTCTAAAATCTGTGGCATTAATTTTATGCTAGAACGATTATTTTCAGTGAGAGTAAAATCTAAAGAATTACTCCGCTGTAGAACAATAATTGCACCGGTCTTAGTTTTTACCATATCCTCACATGAGTCAAAAAGCACATTTAAATTTAAATTAGAGGCCTGCTTTGTTTGGTTTAGAAATTTAAAATAACGAACTACATTTCTTCGTGTTGTAAAGTTATTAGAACCTAGAAGTAGTAGGAACTTTCGTATTTCTTGTTGAAACACTACTATGAGTGCAAAAAAACCAACACTGATAAACTTGCCCAGAAGGCTACTTAACACATCCATGTTAAGAAGGTCTGTTAGCCTCCAAATTAAATAAATAATTACAATTCCGATAAAAATATTGATGGCAACAGTACCTTTAACAAGCTTATATAAGTAGAAAAGCAAAAATGCAACAAGAAGAATGTCTATTACATCTATAAAAGAAAAGTCAATAAAATCAGTTAAATCCAAGTGCTTCTTTTTTGTAAAATTATAAAAACTATTGGAGTGTACTCCATAAGTCAATACATTCTTTGGCTTCTTTCACATCGTGTACTCTAAGAATATTAGCACCACGCTCCAGACCCCATGCATGCAGTGCTGTAGTTCCATTTAGCGCTTCAGATGGTGAAGTATTCAAATACTTATAAATCATAGACTTCCTTGAAACTCCCATGAGAATTGGACAACCTAATGTTTGAAATTCTTTTAAATGATATAAAAGTTTAAAATTTTGTTCATGATTTTTACCAAATCCAAAACCAGGATCAATAATAATATCATGAATACCAGATGCTAATGCTGCATTAGTTTGCATAGAAAAAAAGGCAAGTATTTCTGGAACTAGATCTTGGTAGCTTGGATTATCTTGCATGGTTTGAGGCGTTCCTTGCATGTGCATCATCACATAAGGCACTCTGAACTTGGCAACAGTAGTATGCATTTTCGTATCAATTAAACCACCAGAGATATCATTAATCATTGCAGCACCCTCTGATAAACATGCATGTGCCACAGAATGATTATGAGTGTCTATAGAAAAATAGATGCTTGGAAATTGATTTTGTAATTTATGAAGAATCGGTAATAAAATTTTTTGTTCCTCTTTAGATGTTATTAATTTACTTCCAGGTTTACTACTTGCAGCTCCAAGATCAATAAATGTAGCTCCTTCTTTGACCATTTTTTCTACTTGGTGAAGGGCACCCGAAACAGTGTTGTGTTTTCCACCATCGTAAAAAGAATCATTGCTAAGGTTCAATATTCCCATAACCTTCGGTTCACTTAAGTCAATAAGTGATCCCTTACAATTTATAGAAAGTGGTATAATATTATTTTTAATAACTTTTTGCTTTGAAAGAGGAGACGTAACTAAATATATTCGAAATTTAGTGCAAATTAAGAATTAAATGGAGCCCACCAGTAAAGAGTATTATGAAATTGTCAGACGTTGTAGAGATTTATTTGAAAAAAAAATGAAAGATTACGGTGCAGCCTGGCGTATTTTAAGGCTTCCTTCTCTTACAGATCAAATTTTTATTAAGGCACAGCGCACTAGAAGTTTACAAATCAATTCTGAACAAAAAATCGAGGAAGGTCAAGAATCGGAATTCATAGGTATAGTAAACTATAGTTTAATGGCCCTTATTCAAATTGAATTAGGTATTTCAGAACAGCCTGATCTTAATGTTATTGACGCCTTGGAGCTTTATGACAAACATCAAAAAATAATTTTTGAGCTAATGCTTAATAAGAATCATGATTATGGCGAGGCATGGCGTGATATGCGCGTTAGTTCACTCACAGATTTAATTCTTCAAAAATTACTACGCGTAAAACAAATTGAAGAAAACCAAGGCAAAACAATTGTGAGTGAAGGGATAGATGCAAACTACCACGATATGGTGAATTACTCCATTTTCGCACTTATTCATTTAAATGCTCATCAGTAATAATGGCCTATATCGCCAATAAATTAGGAACTATTTTTCTGACTCTTTTTGGAGTTGCCAGTTTAGTATTTTTTTTATTTACTGTTTTACCAGGCGATCCTGCACAAATGATGTTAGATCAAAATGAAGACAGTGATCAACTGGAAGTTATAAAGGCTAAATTTGGTTTTAATCTTCCCTTGTCGCATCAGTATTTTTTTTATCTAAACGATTTATCCCCTTTTTCAGTGCATTCCAAAAATGCGGAAGATTTCTCTTATTATGACCCAAGTATCTATGGAGGGTGGAAACTTTTTTCAAACGCAAATAGAGTTTGGGTTATTAAAACTCCTTATTTGAGAACTTCTTATCAAAATAGGGGTAAGCCTATTACTAAAATCTTAAAAGAAACACTTCCAAATACTGCAATTTTAGCTTTATCCTCTATGTTTATTGCAATTATTTTAGGTATTTTTTTTGGTGTAGTGGCTACCTTAAATAAAGATACATGGATTGATCGTTTTTTACAACTAATAAGTACTTTGGGAATGAGTGTTCCATCATTTTTTAGTGCAATATTATTCTCATGGTTTTTTGGATATGTTTTGCATGATTATACAAAACTAAACATGACTGGCAGTCTATATGAACTAGATGATTTTGGAGAGTCTTATTCCATAGTATGGAAAAATTTAATATTACCCTCTTTTGTATTAGGGATACGACCATTGGCTGTAATTATACAATTAATGCGAAGTAATTTATTAGAAGTTCTTTCCCAAGATTATATTCGTACAGCTTATTCTAAAGGCTTGTCTAAATATCAAGTAGTATTTAAACACGGATTAAAAAATGCATTAAATCCTGTTATTACTGCTGTATCAGGGTGGTTTGCTTCTCTTTTGTCAGGCGCAATATTTGTTGAATATATTTTTGGTTGGAAAGGTTTGGGTAAAGAAATTGTGGAAGCTCTTAATCAATTGGATATCCCGGTTGTAATGGGTGCAGTTTTAGTCATTGCCCTTCTCTTTATTATCATTAATATTGTGGTCGATTTTATATACGCATATCTAGACCCAAGAATTAAAACAACATAAAAATGAGAGATCAAATAGTAGCTGGTAATTGGAAAATGAACAATGACCATAGTGAAACTGAATTATTATTAAATGCATTAGCCGCTCAATTAAAGCCTAAAGATGTTCGTATTATGGTAGCTCCATCTTTTACACAGCTATCACAAAGTATTGATCTCTTAAAAAAGGATACAATTACCGTTGTTGCGCAAAATATGAATGCTGCTGCTTCTGGAGCATATACAGGTGAAGTTTCAGCAGCAATGTTAAAAGGGGTAGGGGTAACTACTGTGGTCTTAGGACATTCAGAACGCCGTTCGATGTACCATGAAAATAATAGTTCCTTGTCTGACAAAGTTAAGACCGCTATTGCTGAAGGAATGGAGATTATATTTTGTTTTGGTGAACAGCTTGAAGAACGAAAAACAGATAGACATTTTGAGGTAGTTAAAGATCAACTGTCAGAAGCTTTATTTTCACTTCCTGAAGCTGCTTGGGAGCATATTGTTTTAGCGTATGAACCAGTTTGGGCTATTGGTACAGGAGAAACAGCTAGTCCTGCTCAAGCACAAGAAATGCATGCCTCTATTAGAAGTCTTATTGTAGAACGCTATTCACTTTCTTTGGCAAATGAGATTGCTATTCTTTATGGTGGAAGTGTAAAGCCAAGTAATGCAAAAGAAATCTTTTCTATGCAAGATGTAGATGGTGGTTTAATTGGAGGTGCTTCTTTGAATGCTGAAGATTTTATGGCGATTGTTAATGCATTTTAAATGCCCAAGAATTACATAGAATATAGTTTTTTAGTTCTACCCAGTGATCCTTGGGAAGAAATTTTATTGGCAGAACTGCAATCACTTCCTTTTGAAAGTTTTGAAAACAGTGAAGGCTTCTTAAAGGCCTATGTTCCAGAAGACCTCTATTATGACACTTTTTTAGATACTATTGATCTTTTAAATCATGATGAAGTCACCATAACCTTTGAAAAAAAAATAATTGAATCCGTTAATTGGAATGCGAAATGGGAGTCAGAGTTTCATCCTATATTAATTGGTGCTGATTGTGTTGTCAGGACTAGTTTTCACGATAAACAAGATAAAAAGTTTGAATTAGTTATTAATCCGAAAATGAGCTTTGGTACGGGCCATCATCAAACAACTTATATGATGCTTTCTTTTGCTTTAACCGAGAATTTTACTGGAAAACGAGTTTTAGACATGGGTTGCGGAACAGGAGTATTGGGAATTTTAGCCTCTTTAAAAGGCGCACAAATTACAGATGCTATTGATAATGACCCTTGGTGTATTGAAAATACAGCAGAAAATGTTCAGACGAATAATTGCACTAATGTTTTTGCTTTTTTAGGAGAGTTGATTTCAGTATCCGAACCAACATATGATATTATATTTGCTAATATTAATCGAAATGTATTGCTCGAGCAAATACCCTCATATGCTGCTGCATTGAAACCGAAAGGTATTTTATTTCTTTCAGGATTTTTTGAAACTGATCTTTTTAGCTTAAATGAATGTTGTCAAAATGAAGGAGTATATTTAGTAGAAAAAAAACAAAAAGACTCCTGGAGGGCATTGAAATACGTTAAATGAACAAAGAAAATCCAGAAATAAATCCAGAAGAAATTATCGAGGTAAGCACCTTGGCACAAAGAGAACACGAGATTATTTTATACAATGATGAGGTTAATACTTTTGATCATGTTATTGAATGTTTAATAAAGATATGTGAGCACACATCTCTTCAGGCAGAACAATGTGCTTATTTGGTTCATTTTTCAGGAAAATGTGGAGTAAAGTCTGGTACTTTGAAATTTTTAACCCCTCGTTGTTCTGCTCTTTTAGAAGCAGGTTTATCTGCTGAGATTGTTTAAAATAAGAACTAATTTTTTTCTTTAGATTAAATCAGCGACATTTGAATAAATAACCCAAAATGAAATCAATAAACATAACATTTCTAATTTTTATGATCGCGACACTATCTGCTAAAAGTCAAAATGAACAAGACACTACAATTTATCAGTTTAAGGTTGAAAGCCTTGAAGGTGAGGAATTTGATTTTAATAATTTGAAGGGAAAAAAAATAATGGTTGTAAATACGGCTTCAAAATGTGGACTTACACCACAATACAAAAAGTTACAAGCTTTATATGAGAAATACAAGAATGATAATTTTATTATTGTAGGTTTTCCTGCCAATAATTTTCTTTTCCAAGAGCCTGGAACTGACGAAGAAATTGCTGTTTTTTGTGAAAAAAATTATGGGGTAACTTTTCCCATGATGAGTAAAATTTCCGTTAAAGGCTCTAGCATGCACCCACTTTATGCTTTTTTAACTCAAAAAATTAAAAATGGTATTCTTAATTCAAGTGTTTCTTGGAATTTTCAGAAATACCTCATTAATACCAATGGAGAGTTAGCAAAAGTAATTTCTCCACGTACCCAACCAGATGATCCTAGTGTAATATCTTGGATTGAAAATTAAATGAAAAATAAAGTTGATTTCAGAACCCTTTGTGTTCATGCAGGAGAATTAATTGACACCCAGCATGGAGGGACTATTTCTCCACTTTATCCTTCTACTTCTTATGGATTTATTGATCAAGAGATTAATCAATACCCTCGTTATTTTAATACTCCAAATCAAATTGGTTTATCAAAAAAAATTGCTGCCTTAGAAGGAGCAGAAGCAGGTATGATTTTTGGATCTGGAATGGCAGCTGTTAGTAATGCATTATTTTCTCATCTTAAGGCAGGTGACCATGTTATTTTTCAAGATGATTTATATGGAGGTACACGTAATTTCATAAAACAAGAGTTTCCCAAGTATGGGATTGAATTTAGTTTTACAAAAGGATTAGCTTCTGATGATTTTAAAATAGAAATCAAAAAAAACACAAAAGGAATTTTCATCGAAACGCCCAGTAATCCAACACTTAAGATAATTGATTTAGAAGCGATAAGTAACTTAGCTAAAAAAGCTAAACTTTGGACTATGATCGACAATACATTTGCTAGTCCAGTAAATCAAAATCCAATTAACTTTGGAATCGATACAGTAATTCATAGCGCAACAAAATATTTAGGAGGTCATAGTGATATTACTGCAGGTGTTATCTTAGGATCTAAAAAATGTATGGAACTTGTCTTAAAATCAGCTAAAAACTTTGGTGGAAGTTTAAGTGATCATACTGTTTGGTTATTAGAACGAAGTGTTAAAACACTTTTTATTCGTGTTAAAGAACAAAATAAGAATGCCCAAAAGTTGGCAGAGTTTTTGGACGCAGAAGAATGGGTAACAAAAGTATATTATCCTGGTCTAGTATCACATCCTGATCATGCGCTAGCAAAAAGACAAATGCATGGTTTTGGAGGAATGCTTTCTTTTGATCTAGATATACCTATAGATTGCAAAAAGTTTTTATTAAATTTAAAATTAGTGAAACCTGTTATGAGTCTTGCTGGAGTTGAAAGCACAGCTTTAAGTCCCCGCTTGACTTCACATGCATTATTAACAGAAGCAGAACGTATAAACCAAGGAATCACAAGTCAAATGATACGTTTTTCATCAGGTATTGAAGCTTTTTCAGATGTTAAATCAGATTTATTAAATGCCCTTAAATTATCGCGAAAATGAAAATAGACATTCTAGCTTTTGGTTCACATCCTGATGATGTAGAACTTGGTTGTGGTGGAAGTATAGCCCTTTCAATTTCTCAAGGAAAATCAGTAGGAATTGTTGATTTAACTGAAGGAGAATTAGGGACCAGGGGTAGTGCTCTACTGCGAAAGGAAGAAGCAGCTAATGCCGCTCAAATCTTAGGAGTTTCCTTTAGAGATAATCTAAAGTTTCGAGATGGCTTTTTTCAAAATAATGAGGTACATCAATTAGAGGTGATTAAAAAAATAAGAGCCTACCAACCAGAGATCATTTTTTGTAATGCTATTCATGATCGTCATATTGACCATGGAAAAGGAAATAGGTTAATTAACGATGCTTGTTTTTTAAGTGGTTTATCAAAAATTAAAACTCAAGATAAAATTGGTAAATTTCAAAAAGAATGGCGGCCCAAAATTGTTTTAGAATATATTCAATGGAATGATATTGAACCAAAAATAATTATAGATATTTCAGGTTTTTTAAATAAAAAAATAAAAGCTGTAACTGCTTTTTCAAGTCAGTTTCATGATGAAAATTCAAAGGATAAATCTACACCTATTAGTAGTTTAAATTTTTTAGAAAGTGTCTCTTATCGCGCAAAAAACTTTGGACGCCTAATTGGAACAAAAGCAGGGGAGGGCTTTACTTCAAAACAGCCGCTTTCTATTGGTGCTGTTAATGATCTAATACGTTAATATGCCAAATATCTATGCAAGTAATTAGATGGGGAATTTTAGGGTTGGGTAAAATCGCAAATAAGTTTGCCTCTGATTTGCTTTTGGTAGAAGACACAAAACTAGTAGCTGTTGCTTCCACAAATCTAGAGCGTGCAAAGTCATTTGCCTCATGTTATGGTGCTAATAAGTTCTATGGAAGCTATAATGAATTATTTGAAGATACCGCTGTAGACATCATTTATATTGCCTCCCTACATCCACAGCATGCCTCTTTAAGTATTGAATCTCTCCTTAATGGAAAAGCTGTTTTGTGTGAGAAGCCTCTCGCTATGAATGCCATTCAAGTTGAAGAAATGATTGCTGTTTCTAAAGAAAAAAACATCTTTTTAATGGAGGCTCTTTGGACTCGATTTAATCCTGCTTTTTGTCAAGCAAAAACATGGATAGATAAAGGATCTTTAGGCTCTATCCATTATATAAATGCAACCTTTAGTTTCAATGGATTACATAAAGATGAAGATTCACGCTTATTTAACCCAATTAAAGGTGGGGGAACATTACTAGACATAGGTATTTATCCAATATTTTTAGCCTATTATTTACTTGGGATGCCAAAAAACATAAAAGCTTCTGCACATCTAACTTCAAAAGGAGTAGATAAGCAGTTAGCTATTATACTAACCTACGATCATGCACATGCTATACTCTATTCTAGTTTTACACACAATGAAGATATGCGTGCAACTATAGCAGGTGAAAACGGTGAAATTTATATGGATAATAGGTGGCATGAATCACCAACTTTAAATTTAGTACAGTCTAAAGTAAAAACTCCTAAATCCTTTAAATTTTTGGGACTTGGTTATTCATATGAAATTATAGAAGCCTGTCAATGCCTTAGAGAAGGTATTATAGAGTCCTCTAAATGGTCTCATCAAAATAGTTTAGAATTAATAAAAATTATCGATTCTGTTAGAAAAATAGCAGGAATTTCTTATCCTAACGATATTTGAAAAAAAGAAAAATTTCTTTATTAGCAATTATTGTTTAGTCGCTAAAAACGATTAAATTTGCATTTGAAAATGGTGGTTGTAGCTCAGTTGGTTAGAGCGCCTGATTGTGGTTCAGGAGGTCGGCGGTTCGAGACCGCTCTTCCACCCTTTTAAAATCAAAGGATTGCAG
>Ga0307986_10000975_pt1 | contig 21175 bp, 18 predicted proteins | sample EllFjometageno82_FD_203170 | JGI IMG/M metagenome (GOLD analysis project Ga0307986, IMG submission 203170) | Marine microbial communities from Ellis Fjord, Antarctic Ocean - #82 | ecosystem: Environmental > Aquatic > Marine > Unclassified | place: Southern Ocean | collected 2014-10-09
CCAGTGGGGTTTTCCAGCGTTCATTGTTACCAATAGAACCGGTGCGCTCTTACCACACCTTTTCACCCTTGCCATGTTATGGCGGTATATTTTCTGTGGCACTATCCCTAGGGTTTCCCCTGCCAGGCATTATCTGGCACTGTGTCTTTGCGGAGCCCGGACTTTCCTCTTTAAAATAATTAAAGCGACAAGTCGTTTATCTAGCAATAGCAATTTATTACTAAACTATAGAACTTCAAGAAAAATTTGAATTATGTCTCTTAAGAAAGTTTGTGCTAATAAGTAAGCATTCTCTATCAATTTTACCATCAATTAAGTCTTGTCTATATCTTCTTTGAAAATTTTTTGTTAGATCTCTTAAATATCTTTCTTTATTTAGATTTTTTAGAGTTTTTAGAGTTTTTAGAGTTTTTTTTGAATACCCAATTTTAAATAGGTTGTCAAAAAAAAATTTTTTATCTGTGTTGCTAGTTTTAATCCTTCTATTTTTTATTAACTCTCGATTTTTTAACGTGTGCCATAAACCAATTTTATTTTTGGATAAGTATTTCCATGGAAATTTTTCTCCAGGGTCTTTTTTTCTATCTGGGGATATGTCTGAGTGCCCTAAAATATTGTTATGACTAATATTATATTTCTTTATTAAGAATTTACTTATCTTTAAAAGAGAAAAAATCTGTTTTTTTGAAAATTTTTTGTAACCATGCTCATGTCCGGGGTTTGTAATTTCAATTCCAATAGAGTTCTGATTTAAAGATTTAAACTTACCCCATGAAGATCTTCCAGCATGCCAAGCTACATATAAATCAGGTACTACTTTAATAATCTCTCCACTTTTTTTTATTAGGTAGTGGCAACTAACCTCAGATTGTATACTCGTAAGTCTATTAATAGCCTCTGATTCCTTTCTCATTCCTGTATAGTGAAAAATAATAAATTTAATTTGCTTAATATTTCTTTTTTTTGGGTTAAAGCATGGAGAATAATTTAAAGTAGTTTTTAAAGGCATTTTTTGGTCTTATTTTGTCCCATTTTTACACTTAATCTCGATTTACTTTTAGATAATATATATTATATAATAAAGAAATGAAAAAAATTTTAATAAATATTTTAATAAGCTTAATTCTTGCATCAAACGTAAGCGCTGACACAGATGGAGAGAATAACCTGTCAAAAAAATCTAAGCCAGTTAAAGACTGCTTTGAAAGTTTAAATAGAGCTACATTCTCATTAAATCAAGTTTTGGATAAAGCAATTTTCAAACCAGTTGCAGAGAGCTATAGAAACTTACCATCTCCAATTAGAAGTGGAACAAGTAATGCACTTAATAATCTTTCTTCTCTTATGACTGTGCCAAACAATATTTTGCAGGGAGAGTTTATGACTGCTGGAATTAATACAGGAAGATTTGTTGTCAATACAACTGCAGGAATTCTTGGAATATTTAATGTAGCTGAAAAAATAGGTTTTTCTGAATATGAAAAAGAGGACTATGGGCAAACCCTTGGAAAATGGGGAGTGGGTGCAGGTTGTTATATTGTATTACCAGTTTTGGGACCATCGACTATTAGGGATACCGCTGGATCATTTATAAATGTATTGGGTGGAGACCCTTATTATAACGCTTCTACTCATGGGAATAATGAATATTTAACTGACAAAGTATATATGACTACAAAAGTTATATCAGGAGTGGATTTCAGGGCAAAAAATTTAGAGTCGATAGATAATTTAGAAAAAAACTCTATGGATTTTTATGCATCTATAAGAAGTTTATATTTGCAAGATAGACAACAAAAAATTGCAAACTCAAATCCAACAATTGAGATTATGTATGAAGGTGACTGGGAAGAAGTAGAGTCTCAATAGTTATAAAATAAAATCAATTAAACGGTAGGTGTAAAAATGTTTACAAAAAAAATATTATCTTTTCTAACTTTTTTAATAATTTCTCTTTCAAGTATTGCTAAAGTTCATTCAATTGAACCAGATATTTTTGTTCAATCTACAGTTAATAGAGCAGCAAAAACACTTAGTGGAAATTTCACTAAAATTGAAAAAATAGAAAAACTAAAAGAGATAGCAAAAGATACTGTTGATATAAATGGTATTGGTTTTTATACTTTGGGAGCTTACAGAAAAACAATCAGTGATGCTCAATTAGAGCAATATAAAATTCTGTTTGAACAATATTTCTTAAAAAGTTTTGCTAGTAGACTTGCTGAATATTCAAATCCAGAAATAGAGGTAACTTCTAAAAAAAAATTAAATGAAAAATATACAATGGTTACCAGCATCTTGGTTGGAACAGAACAAAGACCAAAAATTAAAATTGATTGGAGGGTTTATACTAAGGACCCAGAAAATCCTTTGATCAGAGATTTAATCATTGAAGGTCTTAGCCTTGCAAGGACCCAACAGGAAGAGTTCTCTTCCATAATTGAAAGTAATGATGGGGATATCAACGCTTTATTTGCTAATTTAAAAGACTTTATTAAATAATCTTTTATTAAAATTAATTTTTGGTGGGCCCACCAGGACTCGAACCTGGGACCAATACATTATGAGTGTACTGCTCTAACCAACTGAGCTACAGGCCCTACTCAATTGTGTAATGAATACTACAATTTTTAAAGTCTACCAAGAACATTTTTTCTAAAGTGTTCTTTTGTTTCTGCTTTAGTGTACTGTACGTTAACTATTTGGTTGGTAAAATTTTAATTATTATTGACTTTATCTCACTCTGATAAACACCTTTAATTTGAGTAGATACCACGTGTAAAATTGTTACTATTTTTAATTATAGTTATTCAAAAAACTTTTAGAATTGAGCTTTTTCTTGATCGTAAAAAAATTAAATGTAATGTGAGATATGGTTCTAAGAAAATTGTTGACGATGTTACCTTTAAAAAAATGTATTAAAGCAATAATTATACAAATTAACTTAATAAACAACTATAAATTTATTCTATATATTTGGGATCATTTCCTGTCATGCAAGAAAATATCAACCTTAATGTATTGACATTATTTAAATTAATATTGTCTTCTATATTGCATTCATTTTTAATTTTAATTAAATTAAAAATTAATTTTTTCTCTTTTATATTTTTTGACATTATCCAGTTATGGTCACTTTGAAATACAACTGTTGAATTTGGATCAAACGTATTAAGGAATTCAATGGTTTCTTTAATTTTTTTTAAGGTGCAAATGTATGCAGATCTATAACCTTCAATATTTTTATTACCTGAGTACTTTTTATAAGAACAATCTTCACTAGTTATATAAGGCCAATGAGGCGACATATGATGAATAAAATAAAAGGTTGGTCTATCAATTTTGTGATCTTTACTCAAATAATTTGTCAGTCTACCCATTCCATTATTTACATCAAAATAAATATGTTTATCAAAATCAAAATTAAAAATTTCACCAAAAATCCAAATTGTTTGAATTAATGGGGTTTGTTTAAAAAAGTTTATATATAAATAAGTGTCAATTATTGTGTTTGTTTTTTTTTTTATACAATAATCTAAATTAAATTTGGGGCATAAAGCAAAAAAATTTCCCAGCCATTTAAAATCATATCCTAGATTATTTAAATTTGTTAGGAGATCTGGCATGACATTTTTTCTTAAGAGCGAGGGATAAAGTGTTTTTGATTTTTTTTTTAAATTGCCCTCTTTATCAAAAATTTTATCTAAATAAAAAATAGCTGATAAACTGTGCGTAGTATTGTCATAACTATTAACTGTATTATGAATGTAATTGTAACCTTTATTTTCTACATAGCTTAAAAAGTCACCTTCATTTGATTTATGGTATTTTTCAAATTCTTTAATAGGTTGCATTGCATCAAGAATAAAAAAATATATGTTTTCTTTTTTTTTTTTTAATATGTCAGGAAAATTTACAATATTTGCTTTATCTAATTCACTAATATTTGATTTCTGATTAAAATTAAAAATTTGAAATAAAGAGACGAAAAAAGTTAGATAGAAAAAAACAAAGATAAATTTTTTTAAAAAATGGTTGTTTTTATAAATTAATATTGAAGTATAGGTAGATATTATAATCAATATTAGTAGACTAATTTCAGAACTAAATTCAGTCGCAAATAAAAAAAAGTTCTGCAGAAAAGAATAAACAGCTAATTTTAAGGAGTTATGTTTAAAAGTAAGCCAATAAATGACTGCGACAATCAAAAAAGTGTTAGTTAAATTTTTATTCCTTAAAAAAAGATTAATTGTGAGAGTGACTATAAGAAGAGAAATGAAGACTATAAATACCAGAATGTAAAAACTTTTTCCTAAAATTATATCAATTTCATTAATATTATCTTTTATAAAACTAATAAATGGTAACAAAAATATTATTAAAAGAAGTGGTATTTTTTTAAGATTTTTTTCTATTTTCATAAAATCATAAAAATTTTTTTTTTATATAATTACAATTTTTATAGAGAATTTTGATTTAATGCGCAAATTATTTTTACATATGATTAAAAAATAAATAATAAAATTTATAAATTATATTAAGTAATAAGTGGATGGTGGGACTGGTTGGTTACGCTCCAACTACCCCTGCAATGTCAATGCAGTACTCTACTATTGAGCTACAGTCCCTTTTGAGTTTTAACTTTCTAAAAAACTTTTTAATTGTTTGGATCTGCTTGGGTGTTTTAATTTTCTTAAGGCCTTTGCTTCTATCTGTCTAATACGTTCTCTAGTCACAGAAAATTGCAGACCCACTTCTTCAAGCGTATGATCTGTATTCATTCCTACACCAAACCTCATTCTTAATACTCTTTCTTCTCTTGGTGTTAATGTTGATAAAATTTTAGTGGTTGCCTCACTTAAATTAGATTTAATCGCTTGCTCTAATGGCGCTAAAGCTTTTGTATCTTCAATAAAATCTCCAAGACTGCTATCTTCTTCATCACCCACCGGTTTTTCCAGAGAAACAGGTTCCTTTGAAATTTTTAAAACTTTTCTAACTTTATCTAGAGGCATTCTTAATTTTTGAGCCAATTCTTCTGGAGTAGCTTCTCTACCAAACTCACTTAGAATTAATCTTTGAGTTCTTACAATTTTATTAATTGTTTCTATCATGTGAACTGGAATTCTTATTGTTCGTGCTTGATCTGCGATAGATCTTGTAATGGCTTGTCTTATCCACCATGTAGCATATGTTGAAAATTTATACCCTCTCCTATATTCAAATTTATCTACAGCCTTCATAAGACCAATGTTTCCCTCTTGAATTAGATCTAAAAATTGGAGCCCTCTATTTGTATATTTTTTAGCGATTGAAATTACTAATCTTAAGTTTGCTTCAACCATTTCTTTTTTTGCTATTCTAGATTCTTTCTCTCCCTTTTGAATCCTGCTAACTAATTTTTTATAATCTGTAACAGAAATTCCTAATTTATGGCTTATCTCTATTAGTCTTTCTCTAATGTTTTTAAATTCATCTTTATTTTGGGAGAAAAACTTTTTCCACATAGGATTGGTATCAAGAAATTTTTTAAGATTTGGATTGATTTCATTACCTATGTAAAACTTAATAAATTCATTTCTTGGAATTTTATGTTCCATTGCCAATCTCAAAAGGTTCCCTTCTAGTGAAACAATTTTTTTATTTTCAACATAGTGTTTTTGAACCAATTCTTCTAATACAGATGGAGATAATTGAAGTGATTTAATATTTTCTAAAACATCGATTACAATTTTTTCATGTCCTTTTTCTTTGGCTGTTGAAAAACTTATTGAATTTAAAATACAATCTAATTTTTCTTTTTGGTATTTAGTTAATTTTCCATATTCTTTAGTTAAAGTATTAATAGTTTTTAAAACCTTGGGTTTAATCTCACTCTCCATTGCAGCAAGTGTAGGGTTAAACTCATCATCATCACTTGTACTTTCTTCATTTTTGTCTGTCTCTCCAGAATTTCTTTGTTTTGCACTTGGGCCTGTACTTTCATCTTCCATGTAGTTTGTGTCAATGTCTATAATTTCTCTTACTAAAATTTCATCTTTTTGAAGTTTTTCATCCCATTCAACAAATTGTTGAGCCGTAATAGGGCTTTGTGCTAGCGCGATAAGCATTACATCCTTTCCTGCCTCTATTCTTTTAGCAATTGCAATTTCACCCTCACGCGATAAAAGCTCAACTCCACCCATTTCTCTTAGATACATTCTTATTGGGTCATCACTCTTTTCAATAGTTTTTCCCTCTTCTTTTGATGAGTTTTCTTTTTTTCTTAAAACTTTAAAATCAGATTTTTTTTCTACTAGAGCAACACCCTCATCTAGCATATGCATAAATGCTTGTTCTAAATTCTCATCAGAAAGATTTCGTTTTCCTAAGGATTTATTTAGCTCGTCAAAAGTTATAAATCCCCTATGAGTTCCACGACCCATTAGTCTTGCAAATGATTTAGTAATAATTCTTTCCACAATAGTATATTTGAGAAGACTTATATAAGCGCAATTTTAAAAAAATCTATATATTTTTTCATGGTTTTAATTGATGTTTTTTTGTTTTTTGAGCTCTCTTATTTCATTAAAAGTGTTTTCACTCAAATCTATAGAGAATTTCGATTCTAGCTCCTCTATTCTGAATTCCAAATCATAATTTTTAAGGTCTCTAGATACTTCCTCTAACAATTCAAACACCTTGTCTTGATTGTTTTGATGATTGTTCAAAATATATTTGATGGAAGCAAATTTAAAAATTTTTTCTACTAATTGTGGATCAATTGGAATTTCTTGAAGAGTAAGTTTTTCACCACTTTTTAATTTTATTAAAAGTGTTTCAAAAATTAATCTATTTTCATTGGTAAATAATTTTAAATTTTCAACCAAATGAATATTTTCTTGAAATAAATCTAAATTATTCATTATTAAATAGAACAATGAAAACTCTTTAAGCTCTACACCACTTAATAACTTACTTTCGTTGAAGTGCTTTTGAGTAGATTGTAATGATTTTATTTTTTTAGTATAGAATTGTTTTTTTCCTACATTGCTGTGTGGTGTTAATGACGAGATTTTTTCTAAAAAAAACTCAAGTACATATTTTTTTATAAAATTATCCTTTATAGTTCCCGCTATAGTTCTTAATTTTTTTTCAAAAATTGCCATTGATGAAGGATTGTTATCAGTTTGTTGCTTATAATGATTAAATATAAATTGATGAATTGAAATTTTGGATTGCTTTGTAAAATCAATGAAATTTACTTTGCCATTTTTGTTGGCATAACTATCTGGATCTTCCCCATCTGGTAAAAAAAGAAATGATATTTGTTTTTCTGGTTGTAATTCTTTAATTGAATTTTCCGCTGCTCTAAGTGCTGCTTTATAACCGCTCTCATCACCGTCAAAACAAATAATTATATCATCAAAAAATTGATTTAAAATTAAGATTTGCCTATCGGTTAAAGATGTTCCTAAATTCGCAACAACGTTCTCAATTCCATTCTTACTTAAGCCAACAACATCCATATAACCCTCTACAAGATATACATGGTCAATTTTATTAGATAACTTTCTTGCTAAATCTAAATTATATAAGTTGGAGCCTTTTTTAAAAAAAGGTGTTTCTGGTGAATTGATATATTTTGCCATATAAATATTTTCTTGGATTGTTCTTCCTCCTAATCCTATAGGTTGACCTGAAATATTATTAATTGGAAATATAATTCTATCTCTAAATCTTTCTACATATTTATTTTTTTTTTCATCTAAATAAAAAAGTCCACTTTCAATTAAAACTTTTTCACTAAAATTATTTTTTAATTTTTCATAAAAATTAGAATTTCTTTCAACAAATCCAATTTTAAACTTCTTAACCTCACTACTACTTAAACTCCTTTTTTTTAAATAGTCTCTGACAATAGTTAAACTTTCATTTTTTAAAATTTCATCATGATAAAATTCGACATATTGACTATAAATAGAGCAATACTCTTGCCAATTTTTTTCTCTTTCTTCATCTTGCTTTGAAAATGTATAAGGTCTCATCCCAGCAAGATTTGCTAAAGATTTAACTGCTTCTCCAAATTTCAAATTTTGAGTTTTCATAATAAAATCAAAAATATTTCCATGTTCCGATGTTGCAAAGCAATGATAAAATTCCTTTTCATCATTAACTGTAAAAGATGGTGTTTTTTCTGTTTTAAAGGGAGAAAGGCCCACAAACTCTTTACCTCTTTTCTTTAAACTAACAGATTTAGAAACAACCGTTGAAACCTTTAAACGAGTTTTAATTTCGTCTAAATATTCTTTTGGATATTTCATTATTTATTTAATAATTCTTTAAGTAAAGGGCCAGCTTTTGCAAAATCTAAATTATCAGGGTATGTTTTTTTTAACTCCCCAATCACTTTACCCATATCTTTAATGGATAACGCACCTAGCTTGCTTATTGTATCTATACATATTTTTTTTGTATCTTCGTCATTTAGTTGCTGAGGCAAAAAACTAGACAAAAGATCAAATTCATTTTGTTCGACTTCTAATAAATCTTTTCTGTCATTTTTTGTGTAGATTTCAATTGATTCGATTCTTTGCTTAATCATCTTTTTTAAAAGTTTCTTAATATCCTCATCGTCTGTTTCTTTTTTATCTGCTCCAGAACGATTAAAAATATCAAGGTCTTTTATTGAAGATAGAATTAACCTGTAGGTTGAGATTTCCATCTTATTTTTAGATTTTAAAGAACTTTTGTAGTTAGTTTCTATTTTTTCTCTTAATGTCATAATAATTTTTAATGTACTGCAAAGTTAAAATTCTTCAAAAGAAAAATTTTTTTTTTATAATTTTATAATACATCACTGTTGCGGTAATTAAGGTTTTATTGTATTAACCTTTAACTCATGAGTTGTAATTGATCAAAAAAGCAAAAAAAATTAGCTCGCATAAAATCTCACAGATTCACACAGGTATTTTAGTTCTTGAGGATAAAACTATCTTTAAAGGTGTTGGTATTGGATATCAGGGAACGGCTACTGGCGAAGTGTGTTTCAATACTTCAATAACTGGATATCAGGAAATTATTTCGGACCCTTCTTATGCGGGGCAAATAATTAATTTTACTTTTCCTCACATTGGCAACGTTGGAACTAATATGGAAGATTTAGAGTCTGATAAGATTTGGACTAAAGGTGTAATTTTTAATTCTGAAATAACAAGTCCTTCAAATTATAGATCCTTAGTTAATCTAGATTTGTGGTTAAAGAAAAACAAAATAGTTGGAATCACAGGTCTAGATACTAGGGGTTTGACAAACTCTATTAGAGATAAGGGCGCACCCAAGGGAACCATTTCTTTTTCTAAGAAAGGTGTCTTTAATATTAATAAGTTAATCAATGATACTTCTAAATGGAATGGATTAAAAAATCTAGATTTAGCTGAGCAGGTTACAACAAGTAAAAATTATATATGGTCTGGTTTTAAAACATGGAAAAAAGAAAGTGGTTATAAAAAAAATAAAAAATATTATTTACATGTGGTGGCCATTGATTATGGAATTAAAAAAAATATTTTAAGATATTTTTCTGACCTTAACTGCAAAGTAACTGTGGTCTCATGTAAAACTAGTGGGAAAGACATACTTAAATTTAAGCCAGATGGTGTGTTTCTGTCTAATGGGCCTGGCGACCCTGCAGCAACTGGAAGATATGCAATTCAAATTATAAAAGAATTAATCAAAAACAACCTACCAATTTTTGGTATTTGTCTTGGTCATCAAATACTGGCTTTAACACTTGGCGCGAAAACAAAAAAAATGAAGTTAGGACATAGAGGTGCTAACCATCCAGTTAAAAATTTAATTAAAGATAATGTAGAAATCACAAGTCAAAATCATGGTTTTGAAATTGTAAAAGAAACTTTACCAAAAAACATTGAAGTAACTCACAAATCTTTATTTGATAACTGTATTGAAGGAATTAGATTAAAAAACAAGCCTATTTTTTCAGTACAATATCATCCAGAGTCAAATCCTGGTCCACAAGACAGTATTTATTTGTTTGAAGAATTCATTAACAATATGAAAAAAAATGTCAAAAAGAAAAGATCTTAAAACTATATTAGTCGTTGGTGCTGGACCTATAATTATTGGTCAAGCATGTGAATTTGACTACTCGGGAACACAAGCTTGTAAGGCTCTTAAAGATGAGGGTTATAAAGTTATTTTAATTAACTCTAATCCAGCAACTATCATGACAGACCCTGGTGTTGCAGACAAAACCTATATCGAACCTATAACTTTAGAAGTTTTAGAAAAAATTATAAAAAAAGAAAAACCAGATGCAATTTTACCAACAATGGGTGGTCAAACTGCATTGAATTTAGCAATGGAAGCTGAGAAAAAAGGAATTTTAAAGAAATATAAAATTGAATTAATCGGTGCAAACTCTGAAGCAATCTCAAATGCTGAGGATAGAAAGAAATTTAGAAAAAATATGTTGGATATTGGTTTGGACTTACCTAAATCTAAAGTTGTAAATCATATTAGGGATGCTGCAAAAGCTCTTAGACAAATTGGACTGCCTGCAATAATTAGACCAGCATTCACTTTAGGAGGATTAGGTGGTGGTATTGCAAAAACTGAAAAAGAATATCTAAGAATAGTTCAAGATGGCCTTCACGAATCTCCTGTTAATCAGATTCTAATAGAAGAATGTCTTGAGGGTTGGAAAGAATTTGAAATGGAAGTTATCAGAGATAAAAAAGATAACTGTATAATTATTTGTTCCATTGAGAATATTGATCCAATGGGAATTCATACGGGTGACTCGATTACTGTAGCACCCGCCCTAACACTTACTGATAAAGAATATCAAGTAATGAGAAATGCTTCAATTGCTTGCCTTAGAAAAATTGGAGTAGAGACAGGTGGGTCTAATGTTCAATTTGCAATCAATCCTAGAGACGGGAGAATGGTTATTATTGAAATGAACCCAAGAGTTTCAAGATCATCAGCTCTAGCATCTAAAGCAACTGGTTTTCCGATTGCAAAAGTTGCTGCTAAACTGGCTGTTGGTTACACTTTAGATGAGTTAAAAAATGAAATTACCAAAACAACACCAGCCTCTTTTGAGCCAAGCATTGATTATGTAGTAACAAAAATTCCAAGGTTTACATTTGAAAAATTTTCTACATCTGAAGCAATTCTAGGAACTTCGATGAAATCTGTTGGTGAAGCTATGGCAATTGGCAGAAACTTTAAAGAATCTCTTCAAAAAGCATTAGTTTCTCTTGAAATAGGTTTTTCAGGACTAGATAGAATTTTTCCACTTAATAAAAAAGAAATAGAAAAAGAATTACGGAAAAATATCCCCAACAGAATTTTATTAGTTGCAGAAGCATTTAGAAAAAAAATTAATATTAAAAGAATTCATCAACTTTGTAAGATAGATCCTTGGTTCTTAGAACAAATTAAGGAGATCGTTGATGAAGAAAATAAAATACAAAAAAAAGGTCTGCCTAAAAACTATAATGAATTTAACAGAATTAAATCAATAGGATTTTCTGACAAAAAATTATCTGAAATAACTAAAATTTCTGAAGATATTGTTAGAAAAAAAAGAACTGCATTAAAAGTATTGCCCGTTTATAAAAAAGTAGATACCTGTGCTGCTGAATTCAAATCTTTCACTCCTTATATGTATTCAACTTACCAAAGAAATTATGCTCTAAATTCAGAATGTGAAGCAAAGCCCTCTTCAAGAAAAAAAATTATAATCTTAGGAGGTGGCCCTAACCGTATTGGTCAAGGTATTGAGTTTGATTATTGTTGTTGCCAAGCAAGTTATGCTCTTAAAGATAGTGGCTTTGAAACTATAATGATTAATTGTAACCCAGAAACAGTTTCAACAGATTACGATACGAGTGACAGACTGTATTTTGAACCTCTTAAAGAAGAGTACGTTTATAATATTATTAAAAAGGAACAGCAAAAAGGAAATCTTGTAGGAATCATTGCTCAGTTTGGTGGTCAAACACCAATTAGACTTGCTAAATTTTTACATGACAATAAGCTTCCGATTTTAGGAACCCAATACACGTCAATAGACTTAGCTGAAGATAGAGACAGGTTTAGAAGGTTACTTGATAGATTAAAATTAAAACAAGCAGAGAGTGGTATTGCTAAAACTTATAAGCAAGCTATTAAAATTGCAGAAAAAATTGGGCTACCTTTAATGATTAGACCTTCTTATGTTTTGGGAGGAAGAGCAATGGAAATTGTTCATGAAAAAAGCCAACTAAAGAATTTTGTAGAAGAGGCTTTTAAAGCAGCAGAAGATAACCCAATATTAATTGATAAATTTATTAGCCATGCAATGGAGGTAGATGTCGATGCCATATCTGATGGCAAAGAAGTATTTGTTGCAGGAATAATGCAACATATTGAAGAAGCCGGTATTCACTCTGGAGATTCTGCATGTTCTTTACCTCCCATATCAATTAAACCAAAACTGATAACTGAAATAGAAGTTCAAACAAAAAAATTAGCTTTAGCTTTAAACGTTAAGGGTTTTATGAATATTCAATTTGCTATTAAAAATGATGAAATTTATGTAATCGAAGTAAATCCAAGGGCAAGTAGAACGGTTCCTTTCGTATCTAAGGCTAAAGGATTACCTCTTGCAAAAATTGCTTCAAGAGTAATGACTGGTGAAAAGTTATCTAAATTTAATTTAAAAAGTAAAAATAAAAATTTGTTTGCAGTTAAAGAGGCTGTGTTCCCTTTTAACAAATTCCCAAATAGTGATTTATTATTAGGGCCTGAGATGAAATCGACAGGTGAAGTTATGGGTTTTGATAAAGACTTTGGTATGGCTTATGCAAAAAGCCAAATTGCTGCCTCAAACTCTTTGCCAATTAAGGGTCTAGCATTTATCTCTCTTAAAGATGGTCATAAAGATGAGGGTGTAGATTTATCAAAACAATTATTAAAATTAAATTTTACTTTATGCGCTACAAGCGGCACAGCTGAATATATTCGTAAACATGGAATAAAATGCAAAACAATAAACAAGGTTAGTGGAGGATCTCCTCACATTGTTGATGTACTAAATTCTAAAAAAATTGCCTTAGTGATTAATACAGGTGGTGGAAATAGTGAGCATCGTCTTCATGATGCAATGGCTTTACGAAGGGCAACACTAGGTAATAAAGTTCCTTATTGCACGAACATGTCTACTGCTCAGGCTTGTTTGATGGGGATTAGATCTTTAAAAACAAAAGATATTACTGTAACAGCTCTTCAAGATATTTAACTTGAAGACAAGCCAGTATTTGCAATGCTAAAGATCATATCTTCATAACTCATATCAAGGTTTAGTACACACGATCTATAGAAATAACCTTTTCGAAGACCTGGCATTAAATTTGCTTCTATAAAATGAGGGGAACCTAAATGATCCATTTTAATATCTATTCTACCTAAAGATTTTCCACCTAAAGCTTTAAAAGAATCTTTTGCCAGTTTAGAAAGTTTATCAAAAACTATAGCATCCGAAACAATAGCTACGCTCTCTTCATCATTTTTCTTAACATAGAAATCAAGAATGCAATGACCATCTATATTTTCTTTTACAATAATTTCTATAGGCATGGCTCTTAAAGTTCCATCAATACTGTTTTCAAAAATACCAACACTATATTCTTTTCCTGCTAAATATGTTTCAACTAAAGAAGGTGAATTTTGCTTTATTTTAATATCTAATACTTTTGCCGTAAAACTTTCAAAATTAAATACAATTGAATTTCTATCTATACCTCTGCTATCTCCACCAGTTACTGGCTTTATAAAAAGGGGAAATTTTATTGGAATTGAAGATTCTTTTAAATATTCACCTGGATTAGTAATAAAAAAATCTGCAGTTCTAATATTATTTTTTTGCATGATCTTTTTTGCTCTATTTTTATCACTCTCATTATCAAGGGCTGTTTTACTTGATGCGATATATGGAATTTCAAACATTTCTAAATAGTCATTTAGCCATATATTTCTATTATTAAAAAAAAAGTACTTAACCCCAGAAAATACTAAATCAGGCTTTCTTTTAACTAATTGCTCTAAATCTTCTTCAGAATTAATTTCAGTAATTGAAACATTTTTATATCGTTTAGATAAAATTCTTAGAACATTTTTTTCTTCCAGAATAATTCCAACATTATCTTGATGTGAATTTACATCTCTCAAGTTAGGAACAACTACTATTTCTATCGTCTTATTAATCTTTATTGGAATAATATTATTTTTTTTTAAGTGTAAAATACTACCTATTGCTGGAATTTCTTGTTTTGCTATATCTTTTATAATCATAATGAATCAAACTCATTATTCACACATAATTGCATGAATGATGAATTCTTTTAATAAAGTTGTTTTCTAAAAAATTATTGCCTAAGTAATGAAGTGTAAAATTATTTGGCAGTATCTAAAAAATACACTTTTACACCCTGTCGCTGTCAAAAGATACAAGTCTCTAGGAATTTAATGCTACTTTACTTTCCAATCTGTAGAAAAAGAGACATAATTAACTTGTAAACAGCGTCTTTCTTTGACGATTTCTTTTTTTTCCATTCCATGCCACGTGTTTGGGCCACTAGTAAAAAAGTAACCATAATTATTTTTATAAGGAACCGTCTTAACTTTTTCTAACTTTTCATTATATAAATCTGTGCCTAAACTCTCAGACTCGTTGAACTGATTAACAAATAAAAGGCATGACATTAGCTTTTCCCTAATATCACAATGAGGTTTTAGCCAAAAACCTTTTCTATCACAAATAACTTCTACCCTTACATAAGAATTTGATAAATCTTTGTTAATTAATTTGGAAATTTTTTGATGTGTTTCTTTTAATTGTAGATCATTAATAAATTTTACTAATTCTGGAAATTCATTTGCATTTTCTTTTGTTACAAAGCATCTAAACTTAATAGCTTTACCACCAGATAATATTCCTTCTCTAAATTCTGCAGCACCTCCATCAATGGCTCTGGTACCATCATAAGTTAAATTATGTTCAGCGACATTTGCTATATCAGCTGTATTAATCTCTTTAATTGCTTCACTAGATAAAGGCTCATTTAACTCCCAATGTTGAAAAGGTTCAGCATGCTCTTTTGAGTTATTTAACAGTGATTTAAGAAAAGTCATATTCGTTTAGTTTATTTTTTAAGTATGTTGATATTTTATTAGCTTCATCAAGTTTTTGATAACTCCAACTATCCACTGTTGTATCAAGATTCTTAATTATTTTCAAAGATTCAAATAGTTTAAAGAAATTCTCAAATCTCTCATTTTTTTTAGTTGTTGGCATTTGTGCTACATAAATTGGTTTCCCAGTGATAGCAGCTTCTGAAATCATTGAAGTTGAGTCGCAGGTTACAACAATATGGTCAGCCAGCTTTAATGCTGATAGATAAGCTTTCTTATCCACGTTATCTATTACAACTTGTCCTTGAATAAAATAGTTTTGGGCTTTTTTAATAATATTTTTTGGAGTTCGCATTGAGGGAATAATTATTGCCTGATAATTATTATTTAAAAAATTATTTTTAATTTTTAAGAATATTTCATCAATTACTTTTTCTTCATACTTGTAGTACTTCGTAGGTCCACCAATAATAAAAGCTACAATCTTTTTTCCACTATCTATTCTAGATTTTAAATAGTTCTCATTTTCATTTAATTCACTATTTGTTAAGTAATGAATTGCGCCCTTACTAGTTAAAACATTTTTACCATATAAATCATCATGTTCTGGAGTGATGACATAATCAAAATTATTCAAAGAAACCTTTGGGTCCTGGATATGAATGTTCATAATCTTATTTTTAAATTTATTTTTTAAGTATATAGCGGGGACAACACTTTTTCTGCCACATGAAATTACAACATTAAATTTATAATTAATTTCATTTTTAAAAACAAAATTCTTAATTGGTGTCAATCTTGGGGGTAGCAACTTCCAAAAACTATTAAGTTCAATCTTCTCGTGTATAAATTCTAAATCTAATGCCTTAGCCAAACCTTCTACTTGACTGATCATGCCATGCATACCCTCGGTCAATAATAACCCTTTTAATTTTGTCATTTATCCCTATATAACTTTTGTATGAGTCAAAATCCAACAAAACACACAAAAGTGTTAATAATAGGTTCGGGTCCCGCTGGTTATACCGCAGCAGTTTATGCAGCTAGAGCGATGCTTGATCCTATTCTAGTTTATGGAGTTCAGCCTGGTGGACAATTAACTACAACGACAGATGTGGAAAATTATCCTGGATTTTCAGATGTTATTCAAGGTCCGTGGTTAATGGATCAAATGAGAGATCAAGCTAAAGCTGTTGGAACAGATTTAATAGAAGATCATATTTCTTCCGTAAATTTAAAATCAACTCCTTTTGAAGCAATTGGTGATGGCGGTCAAAAATATACTGCTGATAGCATAATTATTTCAACAGGTGCTCAAGCAAGGTGGTTAAATTTAGAATCAGAACAAACGTATAGAGGCTTTGGTGTTTCAGCGTGTGCAACATGTGATGGTTTTTTCTTTAAAGAAAAAGTTGTGGCAGTTGTTGGTGGTGGAAATGCGGCTGTCGAAGAAGCAATGTTTCTTACAAAATTTGCCTCAAAAGTAAAATTAATTCACAGACGAGATACTTTAAGAGCAGAAAAATTACTTCAGAAAAAATTAATGGCAAATAAGAAAATTGAAATTATTTGGGATAGTGCTGTTGAAGAAGTTATTGGTGATAATGAACCTAAAAATGTTACAGCAATTAAAATTAAAAACCTTAAAACTAATAAAATTGATGAAATTAAAGTTCATGGCTTATTCATTGCTATTGGTCATGATCCGGCTACCGCACTTTTTAAAGAACAATTAGATATGGATAAAGAAGGTTATTTAATTACTAAACCAGATTCTACTGAAACTAATATTCCTGGAGTTTATGCTGCAGGAGACGTTAAAGATAAAACTTTTAGACAAGCAGTTACCGCAGCTGGTATGGGCTGTATGGCGGCACTTGAAGCTGAAAAACATTTATCACATTAATCAAAGTGAAAAATAATCTACATGTGTTCTTAGGAGCTACTGTTGCTGATGCTGCAACTAGACCCTTACACTGGGTTTACAATCAAAAGAAACTACTAACTTATATTAAAGGAAAGAAAGATTTTACTTTTTTAAAAAAAAATAAAAGTCCCTTTTACAATATTAAAACTGGAAAAGTTTCAGGCTATAATGAGGTCGGGCAAGTCATGTTCAAAACATTGGTTGAAGGGCATGAAAATATAGAAGAAAGATTTAAAAAAAATATTACTAAAAACTTTGGCCCAGGAAGTGTGTACTGGAAGAACCTTAATCTAAGAGCTAAATATAGAAAAGTTAAAGATTGGCGAGGTATAATTAAAGGACCTTGGATACACCAAAATATCATTGAAACAGTTAAAAACATTAAAGCTAAAAAGAAATTAACAGGTGGTACTAAAGTAAACGAGTCTGATGGCTATTGTGCTGCACTACCCTATTTTTTATATGGTTATAATTTTAATAGTTTAAAAAGAATTATCTCCACAGTTACTGTTTCAAAAATAAGCCTTAAGTATGCCTTAGCTAAGTTTCATCTTATAGATCTAGCTCTGAAGGGTGCTAAAGATCCCATAAATGAATTCTTAAAAAAATTCAAAAAAAATTCATATTTTAAAAGCATTGTTGAAGACATTAAAAAAGTAAAAAAATTAAAATCAAAACCTCACCCAATAGTAGTTAAAAAATTAGGCATGGCATGTAGTTATCCTGGAACTTTTAACAGTTCAATTCACTCGATTATTAACTCTTCAAGTTATAAAGGTGCAGTTTTAAGAACTATCAAAGCTGGTGGCTGTAACTGTTCTAGGGTTAATTTTATTGGAGCTTATTTTGCAGCTTTAAAAGGCGTTGATTCTATTCCCAAATCTTGGATCAAAAAGACAGATCTAGCTAAAAATATCTTAAAACAACAGTAATATTGCTGCGGCAATAAAATTTTTAATTAGACTTTGAAATTTATTTTAAGACAATTATATAATAACTAATGATAAAAAAAATATTTTTTACTTTTATGTTGCTGCTAATACTGTCAGTAAATTCTTATTCAGCAGGCTCAAGTGACAATGCTAAAACTAAAACAAATTATGATAAAGCAGTTACTCATATTAAATTAGCCAAAAAGTACGAAAAAAAAGACAAGATCAAAAAAGCAAATAAAAGTTATGAAAAAGCTCTCAAATTATTAATTAGATCAAATAAGAAAAAACCAAATAACCCAGATACTTTAAATTACTTAGGTTTTACTACAAGAAAGCTTGGTGATTATGAAAATGGGGAAAAATTTTATCTTGAGGGCTTAGCAATCGAACCAAATCACATTGGTATAAATGAATACTTAGGTGAATTATATGTGATTACAAATCGTATTAGTCTTGCAAAAGAGAGACTAAAAATATTAGAAAATTGTAATTGCAAAGAATATGATCAATTAAGAGAAGTCATACAAGGAATAAGAAAATCAAAATACTAAAAAAAAGCCTAAAAGGATCTTGAGTCAAAAATAATATTATTTAGTTAATTGAACTATTTTTAAAATTTCTTTTTTTCTACCCAAGCTCCATTTTTTAAAGCAAGTATTATTGTGGTATTGCTGAAACTGCTAAATCTGTTGTGAGATTAGGTTGGTTTAAAATAGTTCTGCGATTTCGTTAGTTTCGAAGATATTTTTTTCTAAGTTTTCATTTGCAGCTCTGATCATAGCTTTTGCAACTGTTTCCGAATGAATTGGTCTCATTTTCTTTAAAGATCCTAAAAGCAAAGGTGATAATAGTTTAAATACAAAAATTCCTATTTTTTCGCCTACCCTCTTTTCTTTTCTATCTCCCATTAAAAAAGAAGGTCTCATTAATGCTAATTTTGGAAAATTAAGTCTTTTCAATTCTTCTTCAACCAGTCCTTTGAATCTTACATAGTCTCCTAAACTCTTGGGGTTTGCATATAATGCAGAGACAAAAATAAATGAGTTAACTAAATTTGATTTTGCAATTTTTGCAATTTCTTTAGGAACTTCAAGTTCAACTTTTCTGTAATCATCTTTATCAGGTGAATTTTGTTTTGTTGTGCCAATACAAAAGAAGCAATCATCTCCTTTGATATCCTCTTTGTGATTTTGTAAATTATTAAAATTAGTCATGATAACCTCTACTTTTGGATCACTAATTTCAGGATCTGTACGAACAAATAACTTTATTTTAGAATAATTAGTATCCTTAATTAATCGATTAAGGAGGTGGCCACCCACCAAACCAGATGACCCAAATAATAATGCTGTTTTCATTATAAACAGAACTACTTTAAGGATCCTTCCAGTACATATTTCAATATACGAAAAGCTTGTTTTTGATCTGAAGCAACAGCTGCAGCAGAGCCATCAACTTCTTTAAGGGCATGTTGATTATCATCGTTATGAATAACAATCATAGATTTATTGAGAGCTGTAGCATAACCTGCATCAAAGGCTGCATTCCATTGCTTAAATTTTTCACCAAACTTAACGATAATTATATCACAATCTTGAATGGATTTCTGAGTTCGAATGGAGTTAATATTAGCACCTTTTCTATCTTTCCAAAAATTTTTTTCTTCAGCTCCTAGAATTTCTACACCACAATTGTCAGAAGCCTCATGATCAGTGACAGGAGATGTAAATTTAATATCTAATTTCTCTTTTTCACAAAGTTGAATAATTTCTTCTCGCCAATTGCTGTGAATTTCACCCGCTAAATATACGTTTAACATTAGTTTAAACTTTTACAAAAAGTAGATATTTTTTCTAATGCTTTTTTAAGATTTTCCATAGAAGTTGCATAAGATATTCTAAAGAAACCCTCTAAACCAAATGCAGATCCTTGAACGACTGCTACACCGCTATTCTCTAGTAAAGACTGAACAAAATCAGTATCTGTTTTAAGTTCCTTACCAGTGCTATCTTTTTTTCCTATTAAACCTTTACAGCTTGGAAAAACATAGAATGCACCCTCTGGATTTAGACATTCAATTCCATCTATTTCATTTAGTGCCTTAACAACAAAGTCTCTTCTTTCTTGAAAAGAAGTTGCTCTTTCTTTAATAAAATCTTGTGTTCCATTTAAAGCTTCAACTGCTGCAGCTTGACTTATAGAGGATGGGTTAGTTGTTGATTGTGATTGTATTTTAGCTATTGCTTTAATAATTTCTTTTGGACCAGCAGCATACCCTATTCTCCAACCAGTCATTGAGTAAGCTTTACTAACACCATTCATTGTAAGAACTCTTTCTTTTAATTCTTTAATTTGAGCAATGGTGAAAAACTTAAACCTTTCATAAATTACGTGTTCATAAATATCATCACTTAAAATATGAACATGTGGATGTTTAATTAATACTTTTGCAATTTCTTTAATATCATTTTCTGAGTAACAGGCACCCGTGGGATTAGAGGGTGAATTTAATATAATCCATTTTGTTTTTGGAGTTATAAATTTTTCTAATTCACTTGGATTTATTTTAAACCCTTGTTTTTCATTACACTCTAGAATAATTGGTGTTCCACCAGCTAACAAGACCATATCGGGATAAGAAACCCAGTAAGGAGCTGGAACAATAACTTCGTCTCCTTCGTTTAATGTTGCCATCATAGCATTATAAATGACGTGCTTTCCACCAGCTCCAACTGTTATTTGATCGGCAGTGTAATCTAGATGATTTTCTCTTTTGAATTTTTCTACTATTGCTTTTTTTAAAGCAGGCGTTCCATCAACTGCTGTATATTTGGTATCACCATCATTAATGGCTTTTATAGCCGCTTGTTTAATATTGTCTGGAGTATCAAAGTCTGGTTCTCCTGCCCCAAGCCCTATTACGTCCTTTCCAGCAGCCTTTAATTCTCTAGCCTTTTGAGTTACAGCAATAGTTGGTGATGGTTTAATTTTTTTTAGACTGTCTGATATAATGCTCATTGAAATATTTTTTTATTCTAATAGTTTTATAGATAATGCAAAATACTTATCAAGATTTAATTACAGATATACAGAGCAAAAATCCTGAAATTCACCAGAAACTAGAAGGTGG
>Ga0307986_10000978_pt1 | contig 21139 bp, 23 predicted proteins | sample EllFjometageno82_FD_203170 | JGI IMG/M metagenome (GOLD analysis project Ga0307986, IMG submission 203170) | Marine microbial communities from Ellis Fjord, Antarctic Ocean - #82 | ecosystem: Environmental > Aquatic > Marine > Unclassified | place: Southern Ocean | collected 2014-10-09
AGAGCGTTAATAAGGAAAAGAAAACCTCCTCCTAGATATCCCCACGCATAACCTTGATTAGAAATTATTGATAACTTATCGTGGGTAGTAATCTTGGTTAAGATTTTGTCATAGGGAATTTGACTCACTGAAAAACAGTAATTAGCAATAGCAAAAAATATCAAAGCATACAGCCATGATCCATAACCTAGTATTGATAGTAAGGAGACGAAAAACGCACCAACAATAGTAAACAGCACAAGAGATTTTTTTGTTGAGTCATTAATATCAGTAACAGCGCCGATGAGGGGAGCGGTAAATAGCACCAATGCATTGCAAATAGCTAATGCCCATGTCTTATAAACAGTTGCCTCTGTCATATCAAGATCGGCTGCCCAGTATTGAAGATAAAAAACAGGAAAGAAACCAGCAACCACTGTTGTAGCGAATGCTGAATTTCCAACGTCATAGGAAATCCAAGACTTTACTGTTTTATTAAATGTTTTTGAAGGGTTTTCCAATTGAAGGTAATACAAATTAATTTATAACTTATTCTATATTAAAAATAAGTTTGTAAATGCTTTATTTTTTGGTATATTTTTCAGAGGGAGGAGAGAATATGGATGATAATTCAACAATAAAGCAGGGTGCTTTCTTTGTATTGGCAATAGGCTTTATAGTATTTTTACTTGGTCTTGGAGCTTTTATATTTTACTAACCAGGAGGCCATGATAAAGATCGGCCAGAGAGTAAGTGCAGGTGAAGGTGAAAAACGCTTTGACCTGCTTTAGCTCCATTGTTAATAACGATTCTAAAAGTATCATCAAGATTTAAGTCTTTAGCTACTTTCTTTGCTACTAACATTAAATGACCCAAAACATCCCTGTCCTCTTCCAAGGAATCAGATAATTTAGTTATCAGCTTTTTTGGAATTATTAAAAGATGAACTGGTGCTTGGGGCTGTATATCTTTTATAACAATAGATAAGTCATCTTCATAAACAATATCTGCTGGAATATCTCTATTGATAATCTTCTCAAATAACGTCTCAGACATAATAATTAAAAAGCTCTAAAAAATCTAAAGCCAATATAAAAGATTGCTGCCGTTATCAGCAAAGCTAGCAATATAATCAATAGATCTCTTAATGTTTGAAGTAGCTTGCCTTGTTTTTTTAATCTAACTAATTGCATTAAAAGATAAATCATAGCTATAGAACTAACAACCAATATAAAAATCTGTAACATATTAATTTCCTAAAATATTGAACCTAAACTAGTAACTAAAAAACCTAGTGCAGTACCCCAGCATAAACATGCAATTACATCTGCAATATAAAATCTTACAAGTTTTAGATCAGAAATTCCAAGTAAAAATGGAACTACTGGTCTTAACGCTGGAATAAATCTTCCAAAAAGCACTGTAAAGGGACCTGTTTTGTCTAAAAATTTTTGAGCCCTAGAGATTGTTTTTTTTCGCTTAGTAAATACTTTTGATGTTAGTAATTGAGGACCGATTGTTTTTCCACAAAGAAAACTAGCCATATCACCCAAATGAGCACCAATAATTGCAAGAGGAACAATGGTAAAAATAGATAAGAGCTCAGCATTAAAAATAAAAATGCATATCGAAAATAAGATAGCGCTAGAAACAATAATTCCAGAAAGAAAAAATGCTTCGATAAAAGCAAATAATAGGATTACGAGCCAAGCGTATTCAGCATTTGTATTTACATATAATTCAATTCGTTCAAACATTAAAATTACTTCAATTATTAATTGTTTATATTTTACTTTATTTATATGCTTAACTGACAATTCGCAATACCAATAAATAAGGTCAGTTATGATTGAGAAATTTAATATCCATATCAACGATAAAGATATAGTTGACTTAAGGGACCGAATAAAGAAAACACGGTGGCCAGATGAGATAAATAATAATGCCTGGTCTCATGGTACCAGCCTTAATTTTTTAAAAGATTTATCAGAGTATTGGCTTGATGAATTTAATTGGAGGCATCATGAAGACAGCCTTAATAAAGTTGGAAGCTATAAATTCACATCAAGCTCTGGATTAAAAATACATTACCTTCACTCAAAATCATACCAAGAGGGAGCTGTCCCTCTGATGATGACCCATGGATGGCCTGGGAGTATTCAAGAATTTTTAAAAATAATTCCTTTACTCCGAGAGCAATCAAAAGTACCTTTGGATATTATCTGCCCTTCCCTTCCAGGTTTTGGGTTTTCAGATAAACCTACGGAAATAGGGATGGATTCAGAGAATATAGCAAAAATTCAGCATGAGTTGATGACTGCTCTTGGGCATAAAAAATATGTTGTTCAAGGTGGAGACTGGGGCTCTACAGTTAGTAAGTGGATGGCTGAACTCTTCCCAGAAAACTGCATAGGCATTCATCTAAATCTCGTCATAGCATTCCCGCCATCTGGAGATAATCCTATGGAGGGAGTAACGGCTGATGAATTAAAAATGCTAGAAAATTATGAAAAATATAAGTCACAGGGGTTTGGCTACTTTGAAATTCAAAAAACAAAACCACAAACCATAGGATACGGATTAAACGATTCTCCCATAGGCTTAGCTGCTTGGATATCTGAAAAGTTTTATGGATGGTTTGAAGGTAGTGATAATAAGCTTGTTGTTAGTAACGATGAAGTCCTAAGTATTATATCTTTATATTGGTTTACTCAATCTATTACGTCCTCTGCAAGACTCTATAAAGAAAATGGTGACTTTGGATTTTCTTTTAATGGCATATCTCAACCAATGGCAGGGGCTATTTTCAAGAAAGATATTATGCTACCGCCGAGAGCCTGGGCTGAGAATATCTATAATATTGTTCAATGGAATGAGTATGATGGTGGGCATTTTGCCGCTTTAGAGAAGCCAGAAATACTTGCAAAAGATATCTGTGATTTTATAGAAAAACTAGAGACCTAGTTCAGCTACCAAGTCTTTTAGTGAGAGATATTTAAAATTCTCTTTGCTAATTTCTTCTTCGCCTGTATTGTGTCCATCTTGAACAACAATCATTCCACTGGGAAAATCTTCATTAAGATAGGTGTTGATAATATCGATGCCGTCGGTATCGCTTACTGCATCAAAATAATCATTAGCATTAACTGAAAATTTATCTATAAAGCTGTAAGGTGCATTTCTATCATAAACATTAAAAGTACTACTTCCTTGTGAAGAAGCAATTAAATATCCGTTTTTATTATCAGTATTTAGAATTGCTAGACCCTCTGGATCACCAATTATATTTCCCTCTCTAGTATCTATAACTGCAGGGTTATTAAACCTAAGTTCATTAGTAATTTTATATGCTCTTATAACACCTCTATCATTTTCTTCAGAGATAAATAAAGTTCTATTCTCATCATCATAGACGCAACCCTCTGACTCATAAGCGTCTCCATTATTAAAAGTATGTATAAGGGCCAGCTCATCATCGGCATATTGCCAAACCTGAACCCTTGATCCCTTGGCCTCAGTAACAAAAGCAATAAGACCCAAGTATTTGTCATAACCAGCGCAAACTCCATATGAAAGGAAGTTTGTTAGAACAGAAATATATGGCTTTTCTGATAAACTAAAATTGTTTTTTAATGATCCTTGATGCATCTCTTCATTAGCGTAAACCCATAAATCAAGGGTATTTTTTGTTCCATTAGATCCAAAAATAAAGGTTTTATAGTTATTCTTATCTATATTCAAAGACCTTAGATCGATATTATTAACTCTTCCGGATTCTGCAAAACCTATAATATTTCCTTTAAGGTTATAGGTGTATATTCCTCTGTACTTGTCTGTTCCAAAAACCAAAGAAAGCTTTGAATCTTCTTTATCTAACCATATAGCAGGATCATCGGCATTCCCATCAAGAGGAACTTGAGGTGTCTCAGCTATTGGAAAAATATATTTAACATCATTAGCAAAAGCAGAACTAAAAAAAGATATTAAGGTAACTGGAAGTATTAATACGCGTATAAACATTAATAGGAATAGTTTATTTAAGGTTAAACCTATTATAAATAGGAATAATAATTTTGTGTTATTTTTATAATAACTATAGTTTTTTACTATAGTTAATTTACTTTTCTAAACATTTGTCCATAATTAATGAATGGAGCATTTAGCAAAACAAAATAGAAGTAGGGAAAGAATTAATACTATACTTGATACGGCCGATAAAATTTTATTGGAGCATGGAGTTGAAGAGATAACAGTAGCAAATATAGCTAAATATTCCGGATTAAAAAGAACATCTACCTATAAATTCTTTCCAACTCCTGATTCGTTAAAGGCTGTGATGATATCAAGATACCTTGATGCATGCCTAAAAGACGTTAAGGAAAACTCATCTAATATATCAACAGATCAACCGTCAATTATTGTAATGAGATGTGTTGAGATGCTCTATAACTTTTTTAAGAACTCAAAAGAAGCTCAGATACTCATACTTTCTAACAGCCTGGTTACTCCTGTACCCTCTTCCTCTCTCCATGAGCTATCATCTGAAATCCAATTAATTATTGAAGTAAATATAAAGCTTCCTGAGATGTTCAATAAAGATGGTGTCTTTAGAGTATTTACACAAATAATTCTATCGATACTTTCTCTAAACACAAAGGAAAGCGGAGAGCTTAATGAAGTTGGAAAAATTGAAGCCCATAGAGCAGCTCATGCATATCTTTTAAACTGGATTAATCAGAGTAATCAAGGAGTAAGTTAGTAGTCAATAGACTTAAGACTAAGAACCTAACAAGAGGCTAGATTGTTTAATTTTTCTTAAACTCCGAATATAAATCTAAGTAAGACGTAGAATAAAATAGTGAATGTTGCTCCGGCCGGAATTGTTACCACCCATGACAGCACAATTCTTCCAATAGATTTTAGATCAAGATGCTCTACACCTTTAGCCAAGCCAACTCCGATAACAGCTCCAACTAGGGTGTGCGTTGTTGAAATTGGAAAGCCTATATATGTAGCAGCAACAACAGTAGATGCGGCAGCCATTTCAGCAGAAAAACCCAAACTTGGAGTTAGTTGAGTAATTTTACTTCCAACTGTTTTAATTACTCTTCCACCCAGCATAGCCAAGCCGAAGACTATTCCTATTCCACCTAATAATAGTACCCATGGACTAACTGTTGCCTTGGAGCCAATCTCACCCTCCGAAGCTACACTAATAATGGCAGATACAGGCCCAATAGCATTAGCAACATCGTTTGAACCGTGAGCAAAAGCCATAGCAGAAGCGGTAACAAGCATAAGTATCGCAAATGCCGATTCCACCCCATGTTCTTTTATTTTTTCTTTATTAAGATTTAATAATACTGATGTAAGGATGGCTACTAGAATACCAAAAACACCAGTAGCAATAAGAATTTCAACATCAGACAAAGGCAAGCCAACGTGTTTTAAACCTTTTCTTGCTGTAACTAAACCAATGATAATGGCTACAAAAAAGCTGTACATAGGAATTAAAGAGACAGCCGCTTGAGCAGGATCACTTCTATCAAGAATTAATTTTTTTGCACTTAAAAATATAAAGAAAGCCATAGTCCCAGCAATAGCTGGAGAAACAACCCAGCTAGCTGCAATAATTCCAACCTTACCCCAGGAAACTGCTTGAAAACCCATTGAAATAATAACAAATCCAACTATAGCTCCTACAATTGAATGTGTGGTTGATACAGGCCATCCTTTTTGACTAGCTATAAATAGCCAAGTACCAGCTGCAAGAAGCGCTGATAGCATTCCAATAATAAATATATCTTGATTATCTGCATAAAGATTAGGATCGACGATCCCCTTCCTAATAGTATTGGTGACTTCGCCACCAGCTAAATATGCTCCAAGAAATTCAAATATTGCTGCAATGAATATTGCTTGTTTTAAGGTAATTGCCTTACTTCCCACTGAAGTCCCCATGGCATTGGCTACATCATTAGCACCTATTCCAAATGCCATGAAAAAGCCTGCAAATGCAGCTATAATAAGAATTAAAGTTGGGTCAAGAAATAAAGTTTCCATAATTATTTAAGTTATATAATTTTATATAAACAGATTAAAGCTTCATCATGTGACATTTATGTGAAGAAACCCATACTTTTTAGTGAATTTGTAGCGTATAAAAATAGACTCTAATATTGATAATTTATGTTAATTACATTGGACCAAACTGAATACAAAAGACTCGATGTTAAATCCTATGCATTAGAAAAAAGACGTCTGCAAATAGAACTATTAAAACTCCAAGAAGATGTTATTAAAAATAATAGAAAGGTATGTATTGTTTTTGAGGGCAGAGATACGGCTGGAAAAAGCTCAGCCATTAAATTCTTTTCAGAGTACCTTCGTCCTAATAACTTTAATTACGTGCAATTAGGCATTCCTTCAAAGTGGGAATCTTCGCATTGGTTCCAAAGATGGGCAAAAGTACTCCCAAAAGCTGGTGAGATTTCATTCCTGGATAGATCGTGGTACACAAGAGCTATAACAGAACCAATTATGGGTTATTGCACTGAGAATCAATATAGAATGTTTATGAAAAGAGTTACGGATTGGGAAGATAATCATATAGAAGAAGGCGTAGAGCTTACTAAATTTTACTTTTCACTATCTAGAGATCAGCAAACCAGAAGAATGAAAGCTAGAAAAAACTCTCAACTTAAGTATTGGAAACTATCTAAAAATGATGAAAAAATAGTTACTAAATGGGATGCTTTTACTCTATACAAGAAACAAATGTTTGATAGAACAGCATCTGAAAAATCTCCATGGGTTTCAATTAACTCTAATAATAAAATGATTGGAAGATTAGCTGCCTTAAGGTACCTGTTAAATAAAACTGAGTACGAAAATAAAAAAATTCTTAGGCCGCCCAAATGGTCTAATGGATTATCAAACTACGGAGCAACGATAGAAGGTGTTAAATTTGATAATCTTTCATATGAACAGTTTATGATTATTACAAAATATAGCGATGAGACATAATGAGAATAGCCTCCATTGACATAGGAACAAATGCAATCAAATCAAAGGTGTTTGAGACCACCCCTACTTCTATGGAGTTTTTAGAAGGAGTAAGATCTCCAATCAGATTGGGGACTGATGTTTTTAAAAACGGATCACTTTCAATAGAAAAACTTGACGAGCTAGCAAAGACATTAAAGAAATATCAAAAAAACTTTTTACTGAATAAGATTAAAATGTATGAGATTGTTGCAACCAGTGCATTTAGAGATACAGAAAATTCTGAAAAAGCGCGAAGGTATATTGAGAATAAAATTGAGCACCCCATTAGAATAATCTCTGGTCTAGAGGAAGCTAAACTTATAAGACTTCATCCAAAAGCTCAATCAGGATCAAATAAAGTTTATGTTGATGTTGGCGGCGGGAGTACAGAGATATATATTTATGAAAAAGGTGACCATATAATTCAATCATTTCAACTGGGAGCTGTAAGGGGAATGCTAGGAAAAGAAGATCCCGAAGAATGGAAAAGATTGGAAAAGTGGCTTAAAAAACAATCTAAAATTGACAACCTTATTGGACTTGGTGGAAATATTAGATCTTTTCTAAATATTAACAATGCAAAAAAAATGAGTAGCAAGAATTTTATAGAAAGATCGAATAATCTTAGCAGTCAAAAAGTTGAAGATAAAATTGCTAACTACAAGCTAGGAAATGATAGAGCCGATGTTATTGATCATGCTTTAAAAATATATCTTCAAATAATTAGTAATCTTGGCATAAAAAATATTAAAGCAACAAAATGGGGAGTATCTGACTCAATAGCCGTTAAGACTTTCCATGAGCTTTATTCAAAGAAAATATCTATATATAAAAATTAATTTAATATCAGCTCAAATAACATTATATTTTTATCCTGAGTATAAATAATTTTACTAAGTTTCATATTACTATTATTAGCAATTTTCTCAGACAAGCTAATAGCATCTTTTAAATTCTCTGAATTAAATTTAATAGATACAGCTGATTCATTATTTAATATATTAATATTTGTAACAACAGATGATAGATTCTCGCTTTTAACTAGAATATCCAGATTCTTGTTCGTAATATACTCAGATATAGTTTGACGTTCCAAAGTCAATGCTTTTGAGTAGACATAGTCATAGTCAGATTTAACTTTTTGAAGATTTTTTACAGAGAATGAGTATTTACTTACATAGGAATTAATTCCAAAAATAAGAGACATAGACAAGATAAGCGAAGCAGCTATTAGTAAAAGGCTTCTTTCTCGGGGCTGAAGGTCGCTTAAGAAATTATTCATTATCAAATCTCAGTTCTATATCACCACTTACAAAACCATTTTTAAAATCTACATTTGCATCGACTATGGATACACCAAATTGAGATGAGGTGCCCTGTATTAACCTGTATTGAAGCTCTGGCATAGATTCGATTGTTATTTTTGCAGAGGAATTGGTTAGATCTATAGAAGAGCTTGTAAGATATTTTGATCCAAGTTTGTAGAAAAGGTTAAGATTTGGAAGTTTTGTATTTTTAGCAAGGTTATCTGGAATACCTTTAAGCAGTTGATCAATTTGAGATTTAGGTGAAACTACCTTCTTGATATCTTTATTAATTGCTTTAAAGATATCAAAAGTGGCTGAACTATAAGTTTTTGCATTAGCTTGATTCTTGTATATTAAGAAACTAGGTGCTGTCATAAAAATAGCAAGAGAAATAATAGAAACTATAATCTGCCCTCTTGAGAAATCAAACTTCTTTTTAAGTAAATCAATTGATATTTTTAATTTAAAGAAATTAGGTAACTCAATTAGATTTAATTTTAATAATTTTGAGAAAGAAAAAAGAGGCTGATAAGAGGATGCTTCGAATCTTTTCTTTAGGTTCTCATTAGAGCAACTCAGCTCTGGATAAAAATCAGGCCTATCATTACAAATAATATCTAAATATTGATCTAAGAAGTTCTCATTAACAGCAAACCCTGTTCCATCTGAATAGGAGAATAAGTACTTTAAATCAATTTGGGTAACAGTATCTTTCCCTGGAGAGTGATTTAAAAAATATTCAGGAAATAAATAAATAGAAGCATTTAGAGGACTTAAAGAGGTATTAATTTTTGTTAAGATATTTTTGTTAATAATAAAAGCATTATCGGCATGGAATAAGTACTCATTATCAGAAACCTGGCCAACAATTTTTAAGTCTACTTCAGATATAAAATTTGCTTGATTTATTTGATGAGAAAGATCTTTATTTTGAATAAATTTATAAGCAGTTATTAAGCTTGATGGTATTAAGAAAATTAACTCATCATCCTCATTCAATAAACCTATTTCACTAAGGTCATTAATAGCAGTGACTGAAACATCAACATTCTTAAATGTATAAAGGTTAATTGACTCTAAGGAATCATCTAAAGGATGTGCAATATATAAACTCATTTAAATACCATTATAAATTCTTGAAATAATATAGCTATTCTTATTATTACCATAATAAATCCTGCTAACTGACTTGGAGTTAAAGCTTTCATAGTTTATGGATGTGGTTAATCTAAATGATTTAGATGAAAAGCTAATTATTCCATTTTCAGCATCAAGGCTGTACGACGGAAATAGTGAGGCTAGTTCTCCCTGATTCCTTACGCCATTCTCTGGGAGGTTCATAATAATATACTCTGCATCGTTAAGCGGGAGATTTAAGAATAATGAACTTAAAAGATAAGCTTGCTCCAAGCCCAATGTATTTATATTGATAGAAAAATCTTTGCTTTCTGGGAGTGCGCAAAAATTATTATTAAAAATATCCCAACCTATTGACCTTATCGCAGGAAGACTCTTTAGCTCCTGCACTGAATAAAATAGTCTCCTACCCGTATATTCCTTGGGGGTATTAAGCGGTCCTGAATAATAATAATCTTCCAAGCCATATGCTCGTGGATTAGAGTCAAGATCAATCCAATCTATTATCTGATCTATCGCCTCATCAACCAGGCTATTATCAACCTCCATGAGGCCCATAAAACTTCTAAAAGCTTTGATTGATTTTTTATTTGGAACAAAGTTAGACTCTGCTCTTATCACCATTGAATTAATATTAAAACAGCTTGATTCATCTGATATTTGACCAAAAATTCTTCCCTTGTCAGTTTCAAAAACAAAATGATTTAGGAAGAGTGAATTCTGTTTATTATGAAAGGTGCTATTAAATCTAAGCTCTTGATCTATTTTTCTTATAGCTAGCGATTCAATATTTCTAAAAAAATTTAATGAGCTTGTTTGAAACTCTAGATAGGAGGCTCTTTTTAAAGAAATTAAGTAATTATTTCCCATTATTACGGCAACAGAAGAGAGTAAAAGAACAATTAATAGGACAGAAATAAGAACTACGCCTTTAGTCTTGGTTTGCATATGTAATATTTGGCTCAATTAGCCATGTATAGTTTTTATTATTCATCAAAAACTTAACTTTAATCAAAGTCGGTATCTTTCTTGAGGTAGCAGGGTTAATTGGCCAAGAGCTGTGCCATTTATTTTCATACATAAAAGTGAAATCTAGCTCATCTACGTCTTTAAGCATAGTAGATTGGACATAGCCATCTTGATCATAAGGGTTCGATGAAAAAAACTGCCTTCTAAGCAAGAAGTTATCTTCAACAATATACTCAACCCTTTTTATTGGAGAGACATCATTTGAAAGAGATTTAATAGTTGTATTAAAGACTATTGCCTTAGAATTTTTATTTGAGATAAAGGTACCTTTTAGTCTAGTACCAAAGAAATCTCTTGAAGTAATGTTAACTATTTGCCTTATATCTCTCCTTAATATGCTTGAAGAAAGATTGAGCTCTTTGATATTGTTAAGGTGTTTGGCGCTACTCCTTTGGGTGTCCAAGGAAGATTGAAGTATATTTGAAGAGATAATCGCAATAATAGAAAGAATTATCAAGGAGACCAAGACTTCAATAATAGTGAATCCCTTCTTACTCACTTAGTATGTATCCTTTAATTTTATATGTGTAATTCTTTGAGCCCTCAGCCTTAACAAGAATTTTATATTCTAAAAGTTCTTTTGTAATACCTTTAGTAAAAGACTCCTCCCATACCCATGTCTTTCCACCCATATCCATAGATCCCTTTCTTGGACCTGCTTGTGTGGGCTTTTCAATGGTATGAATTAGGGCAACTCTATTATTAGCAACCTCCTTTGCAAGATAGTGATCTTCAAGCTTATAAATAGATCCACTCGTCGAGAGGATTAAATTATATATAGCTACAATAGATGTGCTCAAGATGACTAGAGCAACAACAACCTCTATAAGGCTAAAGCCTTCTTTCTTAGTAGCGAATAATTTCAATTTCAATTTTTCCATTAGAGTTTATTGTGATTTCCTGCGCATATTCATCGAAAAAAATATTTATAATTCCTCCCGAATTCTCTCCAGATGGATAGAATACTAATAAGGGTGTATCTAAAGAATTCTCATCTAGTTCAGAAATAGATCCATCGAAAGATTTAAATGTTTTTCGGTAGCTTGAAAACTTATTCCAATTAGAGGGATGAGAGGCTTCTAACTTATTAGATAGATTATTATTTATATCTAAATAATAAGAAAAGTCATCTTGATCATCGGCATGCCAGCCAATAATCCCCCCTGTAATAATACTTTCCTCGGAAAGATAATTGAATGTTTTGGTGAAGGATGCACTTTGATTAGATGCTGAGGTCACCGCACTAAAGTTTAAAACAACAAGAGAGGTTGCAATACCAATTACAACTAAAACAACCAAAACTTCAATAAGAGTGAACCCTGCCGAGGTTTTATTGCATCCAGTTTCCAATATCTGTGTCCTCACCTGATCCACCCTCCATACCGTCAGCGCCTAGAGTATATAAATCAAATTTCTTGGATTTCCTTGAGGGGTGCTCATAAATGTACTCTCTTCCCCATGGGTCTAATGGTAATGATGAAATATAGCCATCCTCAGGAAATAAAAAGGGGTTTTTCAGTCCGGAGTGCGGCATTATTAAAGCATCCAGGCCCTCGGATGTTGAAGGGTAGGAAAGTTCATTGAATTTATATATCTCCAAAGCCTTGCCGGTTTGCGCCATATCTGCTTTTATTTTTTCTAGATTAGCTCTTTGAAAGACAGGAGCGACATTAACAACGACTATAGTCGCCAATATGCCCAATATAACTAGAACCGCCATAAGCTCAATCAGAGTAAAGCCTTTTTTATATTTATTCATAATTTATCCTAAAGATAGTGTATTCATTTGCATTATTGGTATAAGTATAGCTAGAACAATTAACATTATAAAACCGCCCATAAAAATAATAACCAAAGGCTCCAAAAGAGACAGGAATATAGCTCGCCTAGATTCAATTTCACTTTTTAAAAAATGAGAGACCTTATGAAACATTTTTGTTAAATTGCCTGACTTATAACCGCTAGAGATTAGCTGAATAAATATATCTGGGAAAATATTAGTTTGTTTTAATGAATATATGAAATCCTTGCCCTCCATTACATCCCTCTTCGCGTCTAAAATTAATTTAGATAGATATTTATTGTTAAATATTTTTGATGCCTCTTCAAGAGCTATATCCAAATTTGTACCTGACTCAAGAAGCAAGGCCATAGTACTAGAAAATCGCTCTATCTCTGAGGTAAGAATAAAATTACCCATGAGAGGCAATGAAAGAATTTTACTATGAGCAATAATATGCTTTTCAGGATCTTTGATGAACTGCTTATAAAAGTAAGAAAGGGTAAAAAATAGAAGAAGTAAAATAAATATTATTACCACTATATTATTTGAAAGTGCTAATAATGCTTTTGTTATAAAAGGGAGTTCTGCACCGGCCTTAATAAATTGCCCAATTACCTGAGGAAGGACAAAGGCTAGAAGTGCGATTATAACTATTACTGAAAATCCAATTAAGATAAATGGGTAAGCTAATGCAGATAATACCTTTTGCCTAATAGAAGCACTTTCTTCAAGATAGTCAGCTAGTTTATCAAATATAACATCTAGATTGCCCGATGAGTCACCTGCTGATACCAAAGAAGTATAGGTATCTGAAAAAACACCAGGATACTTTTTCATAGACAAACCCAGACGCTTTCCTTGGATAATATCTTCACGAAGATTATATAAAATATGAACTAAATTCTTGTTACTAGACTGATCTGCGGTTATTTTCAATGCATCCATTATGGATGTATTTGCTTCTAATAAGGTAGCTAGTTGTCTTGTCATTACTACAATATCTTTATGTTTAACCTTCGAAAGATTTGAAAGATTGCCCTTTGCCTCGTTGACAGTTATTGGAGTTAAATTAAGATCTTTAATTAATTTTCTGGCCTCTCTTTCTGACTGCGCACTCAAAATACCCCTCTTTTTAATTCCGGAAACATCTAAAGCTGAATAACTATATGCTGGCATCTTCCTGAAGGTTTCCGACCCTAACAAGTTCATCACAAGATGTTATTCCTGATATTAATAGATCTCTAGATGCCTGATCTATAGATTGATTGTCTTTAAAAACATAATCTGAGATAGCACTTTCAGAATCATGATTATGGATCATTTCTTTTAATTTTTTATCAACCTGAACACACTCGGCTATTGCAATTCTTCCTTGATATCCTGAGTTAGAACAATCATCACAGCCATTAGAATTCCATATTTTCATATCAGTATCTAAATTAAATAAATTAACTGCTTGGGGATGAGCTAATTCTTCAAATCTACAATTCAAGCAAAGCCTTCTGACCAGTCTCTGTGAAATAATCGTTCGTAAGCTAGAGGCTAATAGAAATGACTCAATCCCCATATCTCTAAGCCTTGTAATGGCTGCTATAGCACTATTTGTATGGACTGTTGATAATACTAAATGGCCAGTTAAACTAGCCTGTATACCAATCTGGGCCGTCTCAGCATCTCTCATTTCCCCAACCATAACAACGTCAGGATCTTGCCTAAGGATTGCTCTAAGACCTTTAGCAAATGTATAACCAGTCTTAGTATTAACTTGCGTTTGCCCTATTCCATTTAGAGTATATTCAATAGGATCTTCGACGGTCAGAATATTTTGTGAAGAATCACTTAAGTACCTAAGCCCCGCATAAAGAGTTGTTGTTTTGCCTGAGCCAGTTGGACCTGTAAAAAGTATTATGCCTTCAGGATTTTTTAGAGATGATTTGTAATTAGAGAGTATTATTGATGGCAACCCTAAATCTTCGATATTTATCTGCGCTGATTGCTTGTCAAGAAGCCTCAATACAACTCTTTCACCATATGATGATGGGAGAGTTGAAACCCTAACATCGATACTTTTATCCCCCAATGACAAGGAAACTCTACCGTCTTGTGGGAGTCTTCTTTCAGAAATATCCAACCCTGAAATAATTTTTATTCTGGAGATAAGAACAGATGATATTTTACTATCCTGACTGAGTATTTCTTTCAAGATTCCATCCACTCTGAACCTGACAACAAGCTTGTCCTCATAGGGTTCAAAGTGGATGTCAGAAGCTCTACTTTTTACAGCCTGGCTAATGATTCCATTAATTAATTTTATTATTGGCGTATCATTGCTACCACTTAAAAGATCCTCAGTTGCAGCTATGCTTCCAGCAAAAGTTTGAAGATCAAACTCATCTGATAACTCTTCAGAAATGTCAGACGAGTCGCTATCAATAGAGAAACTATTAGTAAGAAGCTCATTGAAAGAATCTGCATCACAAAGAGTAAAAGTAAAATCTGATTTTAGGTATCTTTGGATTTCATGATATGTATCTGAAGTAATTTTATTCGGAGATATTACCTCATATCCATTACCATTAAATGAGGCAATTACCTGATTCTCTCTAACAAAATCGTAAGGAAGGATATCCGAAACATTTTTTATATCAGACACTATATTGCTAATCTTTAGGTTCAGTTAAATCTATTGGCTGAGTCAGCTCACCGGTCAGCATTTGTCGAGCTTTAATATAGTTATATTTATTATCAGATAAATTATTAGCTGCGTCTGCATCTATTAGTATGGTTGGTCTAAGAAAAACCATAAGGTTTCTCTTAACAACAGTTGATGATGAGGATTGAAATAATTTTCCTATCAATGGTATCGAACCAAGAATGGGTACTTTTGATAAAGTTTCCTGGATATCCTCATCCACTAACCCACCTAAAACAATTATTTGATTGTTATCAACCAGAGCTGTAGTTTCGATGGCTCGCTTATTGGTTATAAGGTCTATTCCACTGGTCATAACACCCGCTACCCCAGATACCTCAATTTTTATTTTAAGAACAACTGAACTACCCTCATTGATTTGAGGTGTTACCTCAAGCTTTATACCAACCTCTTGTCTAGAAGTTGTTCTAAAAGGGTTTGCATTACTACTCCCCAAACTTTCGCCTGTCGTTATAGGAATTTCTTGACCAATAATTGAAGTAGCCAGCTCATTATCCATAGCCAAAAGAGATGGTGTTGATAAGATATTTGAATTTGTATCTTGAGCTATGGCATTGATAATTCCAACAAAATTATCCGACCCTGTTATATCACCAAAGGCTGCTACAAGTCCTTGAGTGTTCAGAAGTGCAGATGTGGCTGTTGTTGAGAGCGTTACGTTTGTTTGATCTGATATAGCTCCCAGAGTTGATAAAAGATCCGGGCCAGCTCCATTAAATCTTGTGAGTCCAACTGGAATACTTTCTGAGCCACTTCCTGTGAATGCAGTTTCAACGCCGAGATTCTTTGCTGCAGTTTCCGAAAGCTCCACAATAATAGCCTCTACTAGAACTTGAGCTCTTCTTATATCAAGCTTAGATATAATATTTCTTATTGTTGATAGGTTGGCTTCAGCTGAGGAAATAATTAATGAATTTGTTTTTTCATGATGAGTTATGACGGTCTTTACTCCATCAGCATCGGGAATAAATCCCCCTGAAATAGAGCTTAATATAGCCGCAACATCAGCAGATTTTGCATACTTGAGATAAACAACATCAATTGAATCATTGGAGGTAATATCCTCATCAAGAGATTTAAGTGTAGATGCTATATTTGAAGTAATAAACTCATTAGCTGAAATAATGACTGAATTAGCTGGACTAAATGGTATGGCTATAAATTTACTAATAGTTGGATTATTTTGAGCCTTAAGCTTATCTAATATACGAACAGCCTCAACAGATGAAAGGTTCTCTAGCTTAATAATAGAAATATTTGCTGAATTATTTGCATCCAAATCATCTATAAGATCTTTGATTCTTTTTACATTACTGGCTCTATCAACAAGAAGAATTGAATTTATTGAAGATATGCTTGAAAGATGGGACTGTCTTCCAGTTATAGGTTTTATCATAGGAAGAATTTCTTCCGTTGATCTATTTATTAGAGGTATTACAGCTGTTTGAAAGTCGCCAGAAGCCAAAGAGCTGATATTTAAATCTCTTGTAGCCTCGTTTTCAGGAACAATTCTTACAAATCCACTTTCAGATATTGCGCTAAAGCCATTTACCTGGATTGTTCTTAAATATACATCCCAAACCTGTCTCCTATTAAGATTTGCATTAGAGTAGATTGTTATCTTTCCCTTAACCCTTGGGTCTAAGATGATTGTTTTCTTCGAAAATTGAGCAATATCTTGAGTTACTTTTTTAATATCAACATCTTCATAATTTAAAATAAAAGAGTCCTGTGCCAAAGATAGATTGATTGTCGCTAAAAAAATTAACGCTAGTACTTTATGACTTAAGGGTTTCATATTATTTACCTAAAATATTATTAATTTTATACACTTTTTGACCATTACGAAATACCGCCTCATTCTTACTAACTTCAGTAAGTATGTATAAGTCTTCTAGGCTTTCGCCAAGAGCAACCACATATTCTTTATTTCCCTTTTTAACTATTACAGATGAATCTACCCTTCCCGCTCTTATGCCAATAAGTTTGTAATTGAATGGTTCTGTATTTAGTTTGTCTGTTGTTTCAGGTGAAATATCATCGAATGAGTTAATTGTCTCAATATCTTTTATATTGATAGGATTAATGCTTTTAATATCTGGCTTGTTAACGAGCGAGTAAGCTGACATTAACAACAGTAAAGCAGATGGCGTTATTAAAAGCACCAGTAGAAAATTCTTTATATTCTTAAAATTTAACATAATAAATATGAGTTAAATTGTAGCTCATATTAGTAATTTATATTTAATCTTAATGTATGACAAATTCAAGGTGTAAAAAATAATATCTTAGTAACTAAATATGAAGAAGTTATATCGGAGATTGGTTTTGTATGAAAAGCCGACTTGCTAAATATTAATTAAGGCCTGATATTTTTATCACTTTGTTAATCCTACCTGACTTCATAATCTTATGAAGCTTTTTGAAGAATATCTTTATCATGATGAAACCTTTTTTATTACGTAAATGAAACTTATTTGTTACAGATGTGTGACAGAATAATACAAATAGGTGACTAAGTAAAGAAAATGGAACTTAATTTATGGGAATGGTGAACCAAAATATAGAACCTGAATCATTTTTAGACTCAACACCAACTTCACCATTTAAACTATTAGTAAGGTTCTTAACAATCGCAAGACCAAGGCCGCTTCCTTTATTGTCTGAAGCTCTAGCAGAAGCTGTTCTGTAGAATCTGTCAAAGATATGATCCTTATCCTCATCCGAAACCCCTACACCAGAATCAGAAACCATAACTTTTACGTGCTGATGTTCGGTAATTGTTGATATTTCTATGCTTGAGCCCTTCTCAGAGTACTTAAGGGCATTATCAACCAAGTTGTTCATAATTCTTTCTAATGCCTGGGGGTCAGCTTTTACAAAATCATAATGATTTGGTTTAAAAATAATTTCAATTTCTTTTTTCTTTGTAACACTTTTCATAGATGTTACAAAGTCATCCATAAAACTTATAAGATCTATTTTTTTAATATTTAACTTAAGATCGCCGTATTCAATCCTTGAAAGATCAATTAAGTCAGCAACCATTACAGAAAGCCTTTCGGAGTTATGAAGAATTGCCTTTGCAAATACTTTTGCTTCCTTTTTATTATCAAGTGCACCATCAAGCAGAGTCTCTGAATTTGCTCTTATAACACTCACAGGAGTTCTTAACTCATGAGATAAATTTGATATAAAATCTCTTCTCATAGAGTTTAGCTGTCTTAACTGGGTAATATCGTGAACAACTAAGATGTAGTCACCTGTAGTTTTCGAGGTATTCATTGACCCTAATACCCATCTTGTTGTCTTGTCTTCCAGTTCAATCTCGAACTCTATATCAGCTCTTTTTTTGTTATCAACTCTTTTGAAAAGATAGTTAAGAGCAGGAATTTTGAGGTTTTTAATATTTTGATTAGATAATTTTTTAATATTTAAAATGATGGATGTTTGTTCATTTGAAAAAACTACCTCACCATCTTTATTAGTAACCAATATACCCTCACCAAGATCATCTAGGACCTGACCAAATTGGTCTCTTTGCCTCGCAATCATCTTAATTTGGGCTTTTAAGTCTTCTGATATTTGAGAGATTGATCTAGCTACCTTTCCAAAATCATCCCCTCTTTGCGTAGGCAACGCCTTAAGATCACCTTTCTTATTTTCCCCTTCAGCTATATTGGTTGCAACGTCAGCTAAATCTTTTATATTTGAATATAAAAAATTTACTGCTACCGCGCTGGCAATCATAGACACTATAAAAACTACTACAAAAAGCAGGACTAGTGATAAGCCTAATGTATCAGTGGCGCTATCAAGGTAAGTCAAAGGCACTGCTATTCTTATTACATTTGGTTCCGTCTCTTTGCTATCGCGAATAGCAAAATATAAAAGATCTTGCTTAAGAGTTTCACTGTACCTAGAAGACCAGCCTTTCCCTTTCTCAATAGCCTGTACAACCTCTTGTCTTGAAATATGATTATCAATTAAGTTAATTTGATTAATATTTAATTCAGAATCTCCAATCACTTGACCATTATTTTTTATAAATGTAACTCTAGAGTTTGATGCCTTACCAAGATCATTCGCGATAGAATCTGCTTCAATTGGTGTTTTAAATTTATCTATATTGCCCACAGATGAGACTAGCAAGTTAGCTTGTTTTTCAAGTTCATTAACTATTTGTAATTTAAAGGCCGTTGAAAGGTCTCTCTCAGCTACAACATAAGCAATAGATATACTGACAGTGAGTAAAGAGAATACAATAAAGAATATTCGGGATCTAATTCCCATTTAACTACTCAGGGGTTCTTGAAAATTTATAACCAACACCTCTAATCGTCTGAACATACTTACCCATTGATCCAAGCTTCTCTCTAAGCCTTTTAATATGAGTGTCTACAGTTCTAGTTGTTACGTCAGAGCTATAACCCCATACATCAGATAAAAGCTGATCTCTAGACTGAACTCTTCCTCGTCTATCAACAAGCTGTCTTAATAATCTGAACTCTAGAGCAGTAAGAGTAACTTGCTCATCATTTACAAATACCTCATGCGAATCAACGTCAATTGTTAGGTCTCCAAATTGGCGCTCAATCTCAACAAGTTCTGCTTTAGGTGCATCGCCCCTTTTTAAAACAGCTTTAATTCTTAAGATTAACTCTCTCACGCTAAAAGGCTTGGTCACATAGTCATCAGCTCCTAACTCAAACCCAACAACCTTATCGACCTCATCATCCTTGGCAGTTAGTATTATTATAGGAATGTTGCTTAAATCGGGGTTGCCTTTCATTTCTCTACACAAATCAAGACCTGAGCCATCTGGAAGCATTAAATCAAGAAGTATCATAGAAAAAGAAGACATTGAAATAGCTGCTCTTGCATCTCCAAGAGATCCAACTCCGACTACATCAAAGCCATCTTTAATAAGATTGTATTCAAGGGTGCTTCGAATATCTGGCTCATCCTCTATTACAAGTATTTTATTTGTCATGATTAAATTTTGAAGTACCTAAACATTTATACGCTATTTTTATTATTTTAAAAGTAATTGTTACTAGTTATTTTCTGCAAATAGCTTTCTTAATGCAGGCTTATCAAATTTACCAGAAGCTATCTTAGGTAGGACTGATTTGGAAAATTCTATAACTAATGGAATTTTAAAAGCAGCTAGCTTGTCTGCTAAAAATGATCTTAACTCATCCGAACTCATGGCTGTACCTGGTTTTAAATATATAGAAGTACATAAGACTTCACCTAATCTCTCGTCAGGTATCCCAAATACACAAGCCTCCAGGACATTTGAGTGTTCGTAAATAGAAGCTTCCACTTCTATACAGGCGATATTTTCCCCTCCCCTAATGACCATATCTTTAACTCTATCGACGATATACAAAAATGGCCCGTCAAACTTTCCAAGGTCTCCACTTCTAAACCAACCATCTTCATTAATACATTCGGCAGTCGCTTCAGGATTTTTCCAGTAACAAATCATATTAGCCATAGATTTAATGGCCACCTCTCCAAGCTCGCCTTCTTTAACCTCATTCCAATTATCGTCTATGATTCTAATATCAGTTACTGGAGGAGCAATTCTTCCAGCTGTAGAGGGATGATTTTTATATTCATCGCCATGACATAAGGTTCCAAGGGCATTAGTTTCTGATAATCCATATCCTATGGAAGGACGACCTTCGAAGCCTTCATCAAGTAATTTCACATGCTCAGATGGCCTTGGGCCCCCTCCAGCACCAAGAGTTTTTAAACTTGATAGATCATAGTTTGATCTTTCTGGATGATTTAAAAGCTCCCAACTTTGAGTTGGAACACCAGTTATATCTGAAATAGTTTCGTCCTGAATAAGCTTTAGTGCGTCGCCTGCATCCCATTTTTTCATCATAACTACTTTTCTTCCTACCAGAATAGACATCAATAGCCCCACATGACTTCCAGTAACATGAAATAACGGCACGCATAGAAGAATTGCTAAATCTGGACTTAATGCAACCTCACCAGATTCTTCGATAATAGCTATTTCACCCAATACAGATGAATAGCAGCCCCAACTAAACATAGTTGCAATTACTGCCTTTTGCGATGAAAGAACACCCTTAGGCTTTCCAGTAGAGCCTGACGTGTAATAAA
>Ga0307986_10000979_pt1 | contig 21135 bp, 20 predicted proteins | sample EllFjometageno82_FD_203170 | JGI IMG/M metagenome (GOLD analysis project Ga0307986, IMG submission 203170) | Marine microbial communities from Ellis Fjord, Antarctic Ocean - #82 | ecosystem: Environmental > Aquatic > Marine > Unclassified | place: Southern Ocean | collected 2014-10-09
GTAAAGATTTTATACCCCACCTTTCCATTATGAATTTGATTATCAATTAATATTTGTTTAGATCCATCAAAAATACCATTGGCATAAACCCTGCTCCAATCAGGTGATTTAATCGAAAGCCTGCTTGGGATGGCTGCCTGCTCTGCATCAAATTTATATAATAAATCAGCTTTGTGTGCGGCCCTTTCTATTTGCCAGGTGCCCAGATAAATAAACATCAGTACAAAAAAAGTAGAAAAAATTGTTAGTAATTTATTCTCTTTAAGGCGCTGTTTTAGTTTAAATTTTGTCATTTTAAAGGTGATACAATCTTGCTTATGTGGCTCAAACCTCTCATTACAGTTGTTATTATCTTAATTCTTTTAAGCTTAGCTAGTAGCTTGTTCTTCCTTTTTAAAGACCAAGGCAAAGGTAAGCGCTCTGTATATAGCTTAGGGGCAAGGGTTAGCTTGGGCGTCGTTCTTTTAATGCTTGTAGCTTACGGCTTATATACAGGCGAGCTTGGTAACTCCGTTCCTTGGAGTCAATAACTTACAAGATATAAACAAACAGAAACAGCATCACCCAGACCACATCAACAAAATGCCAATACCAAGAGGCTGCTTCAAAACCAAAATGACTCTCTGAGTCAAAGTGATTATAAAATACTGATCTGCAAAGCATTACTGCAAGCATAAAACCACCCATCATCACATGGAAGCCATGAAATCCAGTGAGCATAAAAAATGTGGATCCATAAATGCCTGAGTTCAAGGTCAACCCATAATGCGCATAAGCCTCGTAGTATTCAGCAATCTGCAAGGCAACAAAGGTGAGTGCCAAGGTTACAGTGACTGCTAGCCATTGATTAAACACTTTCTTGTTGTTCTTCTTAAGCGCTAAGTGAGCAAAATGAACGGTGACACTGGAGCTTAAAAGTACAATTGTATTCCACATAGGCAGCCACTCAAGGGCATGATTCCAGCCAGGCCAGCTCATGTTTTTATCTGCAAGGGCAAATGCCGAGCCAGCATCAGGAGTAGACATTACAGGCCAGGAAGCTTCAAAGCCTTCCCATAACATATTAGCTAAGCCTTTTTCGCCCTCTCCGCCCAGCCAAGGAACGGAAAAATTCCTGACATAAAATAATGCTCCAAAAAATGCTCCAAAAAACATCACTTCAGAAAAAATAAACCAGGCCATTCCAAAGACAAATGATTGTTGTAATTGCGCGCTATTTAAGCCAGCAATGTGTTCTGCAATAACGGTTTTAAACCAAAAGAATAAATTGATTCCAAAAATTGTAAAACCTAGATACAGAATATACACAGCATTGCTATTAGGGTTGCCTAGGTTATTAATGGTGCTGGCAGCTCCCATGACCAATAAAAAAAGAGATATAGCGGCAAATATTGGAAATTTGCTTTGATCAGGAACGTAGTACTTTTGGTAACTCATAGCGTGGACTCCATAGCATGACCATCATTATGATCCTGCTCGTTGTGATGTTCGGTTAACTCAACATCGTTGTAATCTGTAACATCAAAAATGGTATATGACAAAACAACACTTTTAATAGATTCTGGTAATTCATCGTCAAAAATTAATTTCACAGGCAAAAGGGCTTCTTCTCCAGGTGCAAGCTCTTGTTGTTCAAAACAAAAACACTCGAGTTTCTTTAGGTGAGCGGCGGCATTAGAGGGTGCGACACTTGGAATTGCCTGAGCTGTCATTGTTTTGCTGGTCGTATTCTTTACATAAAAAGTAGCAGTATGATATTCGCCAGTTCGAACCTTAATGGACGCCTCTGAGGGCCGGAAGATCCATGGCATTTGTTCGTTGTTATGAGAAATGAACTGAATAGCTACATCTCTTCCATCTTCTGTTTCTAAGCTCTGATTGGTGGTTGCTGAAAGCTCAACCTTGCCATTGAGACCAGTGATTTCACAAAAAACATCGTACAAAGGAACTAGCGCAAAAGAAAATGTAAACATTCCTAGCACTGCAAAGCACAGTAGCTTAATTGTTCTTTTGCCGCCGTCGTTCATTAGCTTACCTTTGGAGGGGTTGTAAATGTGTGATATGGAGGAGGTGATTCTACTGTCCACTCAAGACCTCGAGATCCTTCCCAAACTTCAGGTGTAGCTTTTTTACCACCCATGACTGTTTTAATAACAATGAATAAAAAGAGAATCTGAGATGCTCCAAACAGGAAAGCTCCGACAGATGAAACCATATTCCAATCTGCAAACTGCAATGCATAGTCTGGAACTCTTCTGGGCATGCCAGCTAACCCAATCCAGTGCTGCGGAAAGAAGGTCACATTAACGCCGATGAATGAAAGCCAGAAATGCAATCTACCCAATCTTTCATCATACATATTGCCTGTCCACTTGGGGATCCAATAATAGACTGCTGCCATGATAGAAAATATAGCCCCTGGAACTAAAACATAATGGAAATGAGCCACAACGAAATAAGTATCATGGTATTGGAAATCTGCTGGGGTAATGGCAAGCATCAATCCAGAAAAACCTCCGATCGTAAATAAAACAACAAAAGCTATGGCAAATAACATTGGGGTTTCATAAGTAATGGAGCCTCTAAACATTGTAGTAACCCAGTTAAATACTTTAACGCCAGTTGGAACGGCAATTAGCATGGTGGCCCACATAAAGAATAGCTCGGCAGCTAGTGGCATACCTACTGTAAACATATGGTGAGCCCACACAACAAAAGATAAAATTGCAATGGAAGTCATAGCCCAAACCATTGAGGTGTGGCCAAAAAGCTGTTTCCTTGAAAAAGTTTCTATGATGTGTGAAGTAATGCCAAAAGCTGGCAATATCATGATGTAAACTTCTGGGTGACCAAAAAACCAGAAAATATGTTGAAATAACACAGGATCGCCGCCGCCAGCAGCGTTAAAGAAACTAGTCCCAAAATGGATGTCCATTAACATCATAGTAACTGCGCCTGCTAAAACTGGCATAACTGCAATTAAAAGGTAAGCAGTGATCAGCCAAGACCAAACAAATAAAGGCATTTTCATTAAAGTCATGCCGGGTGCCCGCATATTCATAATGGTAACAACTACGTTGATGGATCCCATTATTGAAGATGCTCCCATAATATGAACAGAGAATATAAAGAAGGTTACGCTTGGAGGAGCATAGGTAGTAGATAATGGAGCATAAAATGTCCAGCCAAAATTTGGAGCGCCACCTTCCATAAATAGAGATGAGAGCAGCACAAAAAAAGCAAAGGGAAGTATCCAAAAACTTAGATTATTCATTCGTGGCAACGCCATATCAGGAGCCCCAACCATCATTGGTATTAACCAGTTAGCAAGTCCAACAAATGCAGGCATGACAGCTCCAAATACCATGATCAACCCATGGAGTGTGAGCATTTGGTTGTAAAATTCTGGCTCGACGATTTGCATGCCTGGCTGAAAGAGCTCTGCTCTAATAACCAGAGCCATTGCGCCACCAATTAAGAACATAGTAAAACTAAACCACAAATAAAGCGTTCCTATATCTTTATGATTGGTAGTAAATAACCAACGTGTTAGCCCTTTAGCTGGGCCGTGGTGATGTTCGTGATCATGGGATTCTATTACTGCGCTCATATTATTTCCTTTTAAACTTTAGGTTTTTTATATTCAACAATGTCTTTTGGAACAACAATTTCGCCATCCCCTTTTTTAGCATTGCCCCAAGATCGTCTTGTATAGGTAATTACTGCTGCCAAATCAACTTCTGAAAGCTGGTTTGCAAATGATTGCATCGCCGCGCCTTGAACGCCTTCCATTAAGATTTCTATATGTTTTGCTTTGTTGTTTAATACAATATCACTGCCAGCTAAAGCTGGAAAAATTGGTGGCATGCCTTGGCCATTAACTTGGTGACAGGCAATACAATTCTTTTGGTACACGCCCTCTCCCCTTTCAATTAACTCCTCTGTGGACCACTCTTTCTGGGTCAGCTCGGCCATTTTAAAAGCTTCTTCTTTTTTGCTGCTAACCCATAAATCATATTCTTCCTGAGGAACCACTTTCACAACCACCGGCATAAAGCCATGATTTTTACCACAAAGTTCTGTGCACTTGCCTCTGTATGTACCCGGCTTGTCAACAATTGTCCAAGCCGTATTAATAAATCCTGGAATTGCGTCTTGCTTGATTGCAAAGTCAGGCATCCACCAAGAGTGAATCACGTCATTGGCTGTAATTAAAAAGCGGACTTTTTTTCCAACGGGAATAACAACAGGCTCGTCCACCTCTTCTAGGTAAAACTCTCCCTTAGGCGTTTTATTATAAATTTCATCCCAATCAGTTGTGAGGTTTGAGAAAAATCCAATGTTCTCTTCTAAATATTTGTACTCCCACTTCCACTGATAACCAATAACCTGAATATTAATGTCGCCCTCAGTATCATCATAAATTTTTGTAAGTGTATTGGAGGCAGGAATAGCCATAAGCACTAATATTAAAAAAGGCACAATCGTCCATGCTAGCTCTACTTTTGTATTCTCGTGAAACTTAGAGGGTGTAGGGTTTTTCTTTTTTGTGAATGCAAACATGGAGTAAAACATAACTCCAAATACCACAATGCCAATCACAACGCAGGCCCAGTAAATCAACATATGCAACTCAAATACTTCCTTGCTGATAGCTGTGACACCTTCTGTCATATTAAGGTCATCCCACGCAGCAAAAGATTTGCTAGAAAAAATGAGGAGCAGTACTGCTGAGAGTTTATTATTAATGCTGTTGATAATTTTTTTAAACATTAGGGTTCCTAGCTTCTAAATGAAATTTTTTAAAATAAATAATTGATATGTCTTATTATAATTAAAAATTATGTTTATTAGAAGTCTATTTTATGATTATTAAGATTTCTATGTAACGGTTTTGTGCAGCTATAATAACTGCAAAACGCACTAAATTCTAGGAATTTTAATCCCTGAAATCGTCTAAATTAAAGACCTTTGGGGCGCTAGTATTTGCGCTGCTATTCTTAATAGAGCTAGGACGCAATTCTTTAAAATCGCAACTCAAGCAATAAATCATCTGATCATCTGCGCTAATAGCAATTTTATCAATTTCTTTACAGCTTGGACAAACAGCGCCAGCAATAAAGCGAATAAAATTTTTAGTCATTATTTTTAAAAAGGATTTCTTTAATATTCTCTGTGGGTGGCGCTATATCAAACCAAAGCTCAAAAGAGTATGCGGCTTGAAAAATAAGCATCCCTGTTCCATCAAATTTATGATTAGAGTATGAAGAAGCCCATTGTAAAAATGGTGTTTCTGATGGCCCGTAACTCAGATCATAAAATATAGTGTCTTTATCTAGTCCGGTAGCAATATCCCAGTCAAATGAGCCTGTTAATCCAGCTGATGTCGCGTTGATTACCATATCAATTGGGCCGTTAAAGTTATCAAGATCCAAAAGGGGAATTTCAGGAAACTGGTTAAATAGGGAGTTAGTTTTATGTTTGGTTCTATTATCAATAACGAGCTTTGCTGGTCCCAGCTTAGCTATAGAAGGGATGATGCTCTGTGATGCGCCTCCTGCTCCCAAAATTATAATATTTTTATTAAATATCTGGATATTCTTAGCCTCACAATCCCTTATAAATCCAGGGCCATCGGTAGATTCTGCAACAATTTTTTTGCCTCCTTCTAGCCCTATGAGGGTGTTGGCAGCAGATAGCAGCTCTACATCCTTTGACAAAACATGTGCTGAAGCAATACAAGTTGTTTTGTGAGGCAATGTAATATTTAAACCGTGGCCGCCGCCTTTAAAAAAATTAGCAATAAAGCCGTCCAGCGCTTCTGGCGGAACTTCATATGCTGCATATTGCAGCTGAATTCCAGTCTTTATAGAAAATTCTTGATGAATAATTGGTGATAAAGAGTGCTTAATGGGGTTTCCAACAACTCCCAGCTTAAAAATGGTCATTATTTAAATATGTTGATCCCAGTTATTATTTAAAAATCTTAATAGCCTCTTTTCTTTTGCCTTAATACTAGTTGAGAGTTTAAAAGGCCAATTAACCAAGGGTGGCAGTGAGGCTAGAATAGATTCGGCGCGCCCATTGGATTCAATGCCAAATTTTGTACCACGATCAAATAAAAGATTAAATTCAACATATCTCCCCCTTCTATATAGTTGAAAGTCTCTATCATCTTGAGAAAATTTATCTTCTTTATGGCTAATAATAATAGCTTGGTAGGTATCTATGTAAGTTTTTGAAACTTCTTCAAGAATATGAAGGCTATTTTCAATGCTTTTATGTCGCAGTTGATCAAAAAATATGCCGCCTATGCCTCTTTTTTCTTTTCTATGAGGAAGATAAAAGTAACTGTCACATTGTGAAGCAAATTTTTTATGAAAAGTTTTGCTAAATTGATCGCAGGTATTCTTGGCAGCATTGTGCCAGGTTGAGGCGTCAATTATGGAGGGGTGGTAAGGCGTTAGATCAAAGCCCCCTCCTATCCACCAGTTTTTTATAACTTGGTTTTTGCCAACCTCTAAAAAAATTCTTACGTTCATGTGGCTTGTTGCACAAAATGGATTATGTGGATGTGAGATAACTGAAACTCCAACTGCATGAAACCCAGATGAAGTTTTGGATTTGGTAGAGCTTGCTATTGAAGAACTAGGAAGTTTTTTTCCAGAAATAGACGAAAAATTAACTGCAGCTTTTTCAATAATTTTACCCTCAAGGGAAATTGATTTGCCGCCGCCTCCTTGTTCTCTATTCCATTTATCAACAACTACATTGCATTGAGAATCATTGATTATTTTCAGCTTATTTAAAATATTTTTTTGAATGCCTTCAAAGCAAAATTCTATGGCATTTAAATTATCAGGATCAAGTCTATTCACGTATAAATTCCATGGTTCTCATATCAATTATTGTGGAAGGTTTTTTTGCTTCGCCGTTCTCATGAGCATACACCGCCACATCATTATCTGAAAAAATTTTCATAATTTCCTCTATGTCTATTGGGGTCTGTGTGTTGCTAATATTAGCAGAAGTAGAGACCATTAGCCCTCCAAAACAATCTAGCAAATTAATAAGGTGTAAGTGATCACTTACTCTTACTGCAATTGTTTTATCTAAAGCTTTTAAGTGAGAGGGAATGTTATCCTTTGCACTCATGATGGCCGTTAAATGTCCAGGCCAAGCCTTGCGCAGGTAGTCTGCTTGTTGTGATGATATACCTTCAAAATAATTAATTGCTTCGGCTGCTGATCGAGCCAACAATATAAAAGATTTAGAGTGCGATCTTTGCTTCAAGTATACGATTTTATTCACTGCAGCCTTGTTAAATGCTGCGCAACCTATGCCCCAAATTCCCTCAGTTGGATGAATTAAAATTTTGCCATCTTTAAGCCAATCTGATGCGTCCTCTGCGGTAATAAATTTTTTCAAATTTAATGCTATTGAATGGACTCATTTGCACTCAAGACGTCGTCATGCATTTTAGTTTTATAAGCAGATAATTTCGTAGCTATATCTTTATCATAAGTGCCTAGAATTTGAACCGCACAAATAGCAGCATTTATGGCTCCAGATTTCCCAATTGCAAAAGTTGCCACTGGAACACCCTTAGGCATTTGGACCGTTGCAAGTAATGCGTCCATTCCATCAAGGTCTCCTCCAGCCAATGGAATTCCCAGAACTGGCTTTGAGGTTTGAGCGGCAATTGCTCCAGCTAAATGAGCGGCCATTCCAGCTGCTGCTATAAATACTTTTACTCCGTTGTTTTCTGATTCCTTAATTTTTTTAACAACCTCTTCGGGTGTTCGGTGCGCTGAAAGAATATACATATTAAACGGAATATTAAATTCTTTAAGCGTATCAGCTGCAGCTTGTACGATTGGTAGATCAGACTTAGAGCCCATAAAGATTGAAACGGAAGCTTGGGTAGACATATTGCGTTACTCCTTAAATAAAAAATTAATCACTATTAATCACTAACAGGTGTTGATTATAGATAATGTAATTATAATGTGTATATGGCAAAGCTAAACATTTTAACATTTCCAGATCCTCGGCTAAGAAAGGTAGCTGCGAAAGTTACTAAATTCAACAAAAGTCTCGAAAATCTTACTTCAGCCATGCTTGAGACCATGTATGCTGAAAATGGAATTGGTCTAGCGGCAACACAGGTAGATTATCACGAAAGAATCATAGTATTAGATATATCAGAAGAAAGAAATGAACCTAAAATCTTTATTAACCCTGAATTTAAGATATTAAACGACAAAAGTCTTCTTTCATTTAGTGAAGGGTGCCTATCAGTTCCGGGTGTAACGGAGGAAATTATTAGGCCAGATAGCATTCTCTTAACTTGGCAGGATATTACAGGACAGCAACACGAAGAAGAGCCTACGGGACTTTTAACTGTCTGCATACAGCATGAAATTGATCACTTAGAAGGAAAGTTAATGGTTGACTACCTATCGCCGCTTAAAAGGGATAGAATTCGGAAGAAGGCATCAAAATAACCGAATTTAAGCGAATTTAAAAGAATTTAAAAGAATTTAAAAAATATGAAAATTTTATTTGCCGGCTCCCCAGACTCGGCCGCTCAAATACTAAAAAATTTAGCAGCACAGGAGTGTGAAATAGTTGGTGTTATTAGTCAGCCTGATAAGCGCTCCAAAAGAGGCGGCAAAAAAGAACCTTCAGCAGTATCTGCTGAAGCTACAAAATTAGGGATCCCTTTATACAACCCTGAAAGCATAGATGATGCTTTTAAACAAATTATCTATCCGGTTAACTATGATTTCTTGGTTGTATCAGCATATGGAAAAATTTTACCTGACTGGTTGCTTGAGCACCCCGAGGTCGCACCCATTAACATTCATTTTTCTCTCCTCCCAAAATATAGAGGAGCCTCTCCCATCCAGTCTTGTTTGCTTAATGGTGATATAAAAACAGGTATTTCGATAATGAAAATAACAAGTGGTCTAGATGAGGGCCCTGTTTACTCTTTCCATGATCACGAAATTCCATACCTATCAAATAAAATTAATTTAGAGAATCAGCTCACCAGCTTGTGCAATAAAATATTATTTAAATCATTATTAGATATTTTAAATTCTAGCCAAAAACCAGTAGAGCAAGATCATGACTCTGCAACATATTGTAATAAAATTACTAAATCCTCGGGTATGGTTAATTTCTTAGAAGAAGAAGCAGAACATATTTTTAGAAAATTTAAAGCTCTAAATGGCTGGCCAGGATTATTTTTTAAAAGGAATAATATAGACATCAAAATACACGGAATGGCTGTCCAGAACCCGCAGATTCAAGAAGATATGAGTGATAATTTTACTTTTTATAAAAATGGAATAACTGTTAAAACAGTAGATTCATCAATAGTAATTACCCACTTACAATTTCCTGGCAAGAAAATTATCACTGCGGCAGATGCAGCGAATTCTTATGCTGATTTTTTTGCAAATTAAATAAATAAGGCGGGTTCTTCCAATTGTTTAAAAAGAGGTTTAATTTATAGTTATGAAAATCTTAATACTAGGGGCTGGTAGGGTTGGCAGTAGTCTTGCAAAAAAATTATCAAAAGAAAGCTATGACGTTAGCATTGTTGATTTAAATGCTGAGAAGCTTTTGAAGCTTCAAGAAGACTCTGATTTGGCCACAGTGATTGGCCATGCGTCTCACCCACATACACTAGAAAATGCAGGAGCCGATAAAGACACAATTTTACTTGCTGTAACCAGCAGTGATGAATGCAACATTACTGCTTGTCAAATTGCAAAATCAAAATTTAAGGTTAAAAAAACAATTTGCCGGCTTTCAGATTCCTCTTATTTAACCTCGCTTGATGCCTTTGGCGAGAATAGTATTGATATTGCTATTGGCCCTGAAAATGAAGTTACAGATCATTTGGTTGATTTAATTAAACATCCAGGAGCAGAGCAAATAGAAACATTCGCAAATGGTGCGCTAAAGGTTGTTTCGGTTAAGGCAAAGAGAGATGGCATGTTAGTTAACAGGGCATTAAAAAGTATTAAAAGTGATATGCCGGAGCTTAACACTTATGTTCCAGCTATCTTTAGAAAAGGAAAGCCTTTTATTCCAGACGGCAAAACTATTATTAAAGAAAATGATGAGCTCTATTTTGTTGCAGCAGAGGAAGATATTGATACCGTGGTTCAAGAAATGCGCTTACAAGATGCTTCTTCTTCTAGAATTATGATAATTGGGGGTGGAAAAATTGGTTTTGCTTTGTCTAAAGCCTTAGAAGATGACTATAAGATTAAAATCATAGATCCTGATCGCCAAAGATGTGAGATGCTCTCCAGGGAGCTAAACCGGACAATTGTCTTAAATGGTAACGGCTCAGATGAAGAATTGTTAAAAAGCGAGAATATTGAAAATATAGATGTTTTTTGCGCTTTAACCAATGATGATGAAACAAATATTATGTCTGCTTTTCTAGCAAAGAAGCTTGGGGCTAAAAAAACAATTATTCTTGTAAATAACTACACTTATATCAATATATTACCCAAAAATTTTGTTGATATTGCTCTTTCTCCTCAGCGTCTTACTGTCTCTATGGTGTTGCAACACTTAGCAGAAGGGGATGTTCCTCAGGAAGTGATATTTAAAATGGAAAGTGGCGCAGAGGCAATTGAGGGGATAGTTCATCAAAATAAATTTACCAATGAGTATCTAGGCAAACCTATCTCTGACGTGCCTCTTCCGGAAAACTGTGTGGTTGCAGCAGTCACAAGAGATAATGAAACATTTATGGGTTCAGAGAAGTTATTGCTGTGCGCGGGAGATAGAATTATTGTATTTATCTTAGGAAAAACAAACAAAGAACAAGTGCAAAATCTGTTTTTGGATGATTAATGAACTTTAGATCTATTTTTAACCTACTCGGGATTTTGCTGGCCATCTTCAGCATTTCTTTTTTACCCCCGCTAGCAATGACAGCGATCTACCAAGAAACTGGTGGCGCAATTTTTCTATATTCATTTTTGTTTTTATTTCTTGCGGGCGTTCTGATGTGGGTATCCTCGCGCAAAGAAACTCTTCCACTCAATATTTCTGATGGTTTTATTATTACAACAATGTTTTGGATTGTCTTGGCAGTTGCTGGCTCTATTCCATTTTATTTTTCTGGATTAGATTTAACTGCAGCTCTATTTGAGTCAGTATCAGGAATTACCACAACCGGCGCAACAATCATGGTTGGCTTAGATGATATGCCAAAATCTCTTTTGCTCTATAGGCAGCTTTTGCAGTGGATAGGAGGAATGGGTCTGATCGTTTTAGCTGTAGCTGTTATGCCAGCTCTTGGTATTGGTGGCGGTCAGCTTTATAAGATGGAGCTTCCTGGAAGCCATGGCAATCAAAAGCTAACACCACGGATTGCAGATAGCGCCCAGGCATTATGGAAAATTTATGTAGGCTTAACCTTGGCTTGCGCTCTTTTGTATGGTCTTTCTGGAATGACAGCATTTGATGCAATTGCACACAGCTTGAGCACTGTAGCAGGCGGCGGCTTCTCAACTCATGATGGAAGTATTGGATTTTTTAATAGCCGCTTTGTAGAAACCATCTGTATAATTTTTATGTTGTTATCTGCCGCTTCTTTTGCTGTGCACTATGCTGCCATTTTCGGAGGCAAGCCTTTTAGGTACTTTTATGATTCAGAGTTTAAATTCTTTCTCTCAGTGGTTGCGCTGGTAATTACGATATCTTTTATTGTTTTATTTTTTAGCGACTCTTATACAGGCTTTTATTCTACAGCCAGCACAGCTATTTTTCATACGGTTTCTATTATCACAACATCAGGCTTTACGACTGAAGACTTTTCATTGTGGCCGGGTTTCTTGCCCTACTTGCTTCTTGTAGGAGCATTTATGGGAGCATGCTCGCAATCAGTCGGAGGGGGAATAAAGGCATGGCGAGTGCTTATCATGATTAATCAAGCATACAAAGAGATAGTTAAAACTATTCACCCAAATGCTATTCTTACCTCGAAAATTGGTACCAAGGTCATTGACTCAAAAATTGCTGAAAAAGTTTGGGGTTTCTTCTCTATATATGTATTTATCTTTATGTTTTTGCTGTTGGCAATGCTGGGCACGGGAATGGATTTTGAATCAGCTTTTTCTGCAGTGGGCGCGTGTTTAAATAATCTTGGTCCTGGGCTTGGAGAGGTCTCGAATAACTACACAGCAGTTACAGGTGTCGGTAAGTTAATTCTTTGTTTTGCAATGATTTTAGGTAGGTTGGAAATCTTTACTTTGTTGGTACTTTTTACCCCAGCTTTTTGGAGGCGCTAGGCCTTATATATATCTACAGATTTATTGGTTAACTTTCTAAATTTTTTATACTCCCAAGAATACTCCTTAGGACATTTTCTTATCTCAAGCTCCATTTCTCTATTCATAATATCTACACCATCTTCCCCATAAATCTTTTGATCAGGTTTTTTAAAGCTCATGATGTGGCCAAGTGCTGCGTCATAACTTAAAGATGTCATTAGAATTGGTTTGTTTGTTTTTTTGGCCAGGGACGGAGCCAAGGAGAAGGAATAGCACTCATGGCCAAAAAAGGTTGAGTATTTTCCCAGGCCGTCCGCAGGTACCTGATCAGAGGCCATGCATGTCATGTGATTATTATTTAAGGCGTTAATAATGGCCTTCACGCCACCTATTCCAGTGGGTGTAAGAGTGTTTCCGCCCTCTTCTCTAAATGCTTTAACAAACCGATTAACTTGTTTTGATTTTATAGTTTTATACAAGGAGGTGTGGATTCGTTGGGTTGAAATCCACCTCAGCATAAAATCAATGCTTCTATTGTGGAGTGCAAAAATAATTAATCCTTGATAGTTTTCTTGGGCTGAAAATAAAAATCTATTATTAATTTTTTTTGTATGCTGAATAATTTTGTTTGGAGATCTAGACCAAACATACAAAGTCTCATAATAACTTTTAAGTGTTTCGCGAACACTATCAATGGAGAGCGAAAATAACTCAGTCTCTGAAAGTTCTGGAAATGCAATGAAGAGATTTTTTTTAGTTATGTTAAATGATGGATGGGCAGCTAGTAAAAGCTTAGGCAATAAGTTAAAGATTGCAAAAGCTGTTTTAAGAGGAAAGATTGTAAAAATATAAAAAATTAATTTCATTGTTTCATTTTCACTATTTATTTTTTTGTTGTTGTTTATTATATTTTATACGCTTATGAGATCAGACATGAATAAAAGCTCTATAGATTGAATTAAAAAAACTGCATAATGTATTTTTCTATCCACAAAAAACAAGGGTGTTTATTTTGACAGCGAAAACCATGGAAGAGCTTGTAGCATTATGTAAGAGACGGGGCTTTATATTCCAATCAAATGAAATTTATGGTGGCTTACAAGGGCTTTATGACTATGGGCCTCTCGGCGTTGAGTTAAAAAATAACCTTAAACAATCTTGGTGGAGATCTATGGTCTTTGATAGGGATGATGTGGAAGGCCTTGATGCTGCAATACTTACAAAGCCCAGCGTTCTAAATTATTCAGGTCATGAGGATACTTTTACCGACCCCTTGGTCGACTGTAAAGAGTGCAATTCTAGGTGGAGAGCAGATCAACTAAAGTCAGCTAATTGTCCAACTTGCGGCTCAAAAGATTTAACAGATCCTCGTCCGTTTAACCTTATGTTTAAAACCGCCGTTGGTCCGGTTGAAGATAATGAATCATTTGCATACCTTAGACCGGAAACGGCGCAGCATATCTTTACAAATTTTAAAAATGTTGTGGACTCAACATCTAAACATCTGCCTTTTGGCATTGCTCAGATAGGCAAAGCATTTAGAAATGAGATTACGCCAAGAAATTTTATTTTTAGAGTCCGCGAGTTTGAACAGATGGAATTAGAGTTTTTTGTAAAGCCTGGTACGGATGAGGACTGGCATAAGGTATGGGTCGATGCCCGCCTTGCTTGGTGGTCAGAACAAGGGGTAGAGAGAGAGAGTTTAGAGCTGTATCACGTTCCCAGCGATGAGCTTGCACATTACTCCAAAGCAACAGTTGATATAATGTATAAATTTCCTCATGGGCTTGAGGAGCTAGAGGGCATAGCCAATAGAACTGATTTTGATCTGGGGTCTCATAGCAAGAACCAGGAAGAATTAGATATTCAATCCACTGTGAAAGAAAACAATGAGTCAAATGCAAGGCTAGCTATCCAAGACCAAGAATCAAAAAAATGGACTGTCCCTTATGTAATTGAGCCATCTGCAGGTGTCGATAGGGGTGTTCTGGCTATTCTTAATGAGGCCTATAAGGTTGAAGACCTGGGCGAGGGGAAGAGCAGGACCGTATTAGCCCTTAAACCACATCTTTCTCCGATTAAGGCTGCTGTAATGCCTTTGAAAAAAAATCATGAGGGTTTGGTTGGAATTGCCTCAGATATAAAAAAAGACCTACAAAAATTGAGATTAGGTAGAATCCTGCTTGAAAATTCTGGAAATATAGGAAAAAGCTACAGGCGGCACGATGAAATTGGGACGCCATTATGCATTACAGTAGACTTTGAGACATTAGATGATGATTCAGTTACTATCCGCGATAGGGATACAATGGAGCAAAGTAGAATAAAAATTTCAGAGCTTGCTGGCTACCTCGAGGACTTAATTATAAAGTAGACATATGTCCTTTTATTTTTAGATAATTATTGCTTAAAACCTTATTATTCTATTTTATTTTTTTTATAAGCCTAATAGCGACATCAATTGCTATTATCCTAAGTTCTTTTTTTGCCTCTGCTCAATATTCACAAAAGATTGGTAGGTTTTGGATATTAAGTATACTAGGGTTATTAAAAATCCTGTGTGGCATAAGCTGGACTGTGGAAGGACTTCATCATCTTCAAAACAAACCCTTTATTATGATCTCCAATCACCAGGGGCCATGGGAGTCGCTTTTTCTTCAAACTCTAGTCATGCCTACCAGCAGTGTTATTAAAAAGGAAATCCTCTATATCCCTTTTTTTGGTTGGGCAATTTCAAAATTAGGCCCTATCGCAATCAATAGAAAGGAAAAATATACCAGCCTTAAGAGGGTAATTGCTATTGGAGCAGAAAGGATTAGAGAGGGTTACGTTGTATTACTTTTTCCTGAAGGAACTAGAAGGGCTCCAGAACAAGGGATTGGAAGGTTTGCGAATAGTGGCGGGGTATTAGCAGCTAACGAGAACATTCCTGTGATACCTATTTGTCATAATTCAGGGAAGTATTGGCGCAACCACTCTTTTAAGAAAAAGCCTGGAAATATATCAATTATTATTGGGCCGCCTATTAGAGGGCTAGACTCAAAAGAAATTACTCAGCAAGCGCAACAATGGATTGCTAAAAACTATAATAAGATAAGCTAGATATCTAAGTTTACTACTGAGAGAGGGTTTTGCTCAATAAACTCTCGCCTAGGCTCAACATCGTCTCCCATAAGGGTTTCAAACATATCTGTGGCTTCTTGGGCATCAGCAATGTCTACGCGCATCATTGTTCTTTGCTCTGGATCCATCGTAGTTTCCCATAACTGATCTGGGTTCATCTCTCCAAGACCTTTGTACCTTTGAACATCAATCCCTTTAGATCCAGATTTTGAGAACTCCTTAAGAGCTATCTCTTTCTCAGCCTCGTCAAAGGCATAAACAGAAGATTTGCCTTTAGTTATTTTATATAGAGGCGGCATGGCAATATAAATGTGCCCGTTTTCTAAAATATCAAAGTACTGTTGGTAGAAAAAAGTTAATATCAAGGTTCTAATGTGAGATCCATCAACATCGGCATCTGTCATGATAATAATTCTATGATATCTAAGCTTCTCAATATTAAAGTCTTCAGTGCCAATGCCACAACCAAAGGCTTTAACCATGTTGCCAATTTCAGCAGATGAAAGAACTTTATCTATTCTTGCTTTTTGTACATTTAATATTTTTCCCTTGAGGGGAAGAATTGCTTGATATTTTCTATTCCTACCTTGTTTGGCTGAGCCGCCCGCAGAATCTCCCTCAACAAGATAAATTTCTGAAAGAGCTGGATCTTTTTCTTGGCAATCTGAAAGCTTGCCTGGAAGACCGGCTAGCTCTAAAACCCCTTTTCTTCTAGTCATTTCTCTAGCCTTTCTTGCTGCCTCTCTAGCCATCGCTGCCTCAGAAACTTTTGCAAGAAGTGCCATTGATTCTTTCGGATTTTCTATTAAAAACTCATTCAGGCCTTTGCTTAGTACCGAGCTAACAACGCCCTCAACCTCTGAAGATACAAGCTTTTCTTTTGTTTGCGATGAAAACTTAGGATCTGGAACCTTCACAGAAATTACAGCAATTAATCCCTCGCGAACATCCTCTCCTAATAATTCAACAGGAGAGTTCTTACTTAGCTCTTCTTTTTTAATATAGGCTTTTAAAACTCTTGTTAAGCTTGCTCTAAAGCCAGATAAGTGGGTGCCGCCATCTTTTTGTGGGATGTTATTGGTATAACATAAGACGCTTTCATTGTATGAATCATTCCATTGCATGGCTACCTCAACAGTAATTCCATCTTGGCCACCTTCACATATAACGGTTTGGCATAAAGCGGCCTTTCGACCACGAAGAAAATCAACATAGCTTGCAACGCCGCCTGAGTTTTGAAATTTCTTAGACTTACCAGATCTTGCATCTGTAACCTCAATACTAACGCCGGCATTAAGGAATGAAAGCTCTTGAACCCTTTTATTTACTCTTTCTGCTTCAAAGTTAATAGATGTAAATATTTTATCTGAGGCTTTGAATGTAATTTCAGTCCCTGTGTCTGTTGAAGCTTTAATTTTTTTCAATTTAGTGATGGCCATGCCCTCGCTATACTTTTGTTGGTACATTCCACCATCTCGGCATATTGTTAAGGTAAGCTCTTTTGAAAGCGCATTTACTACCGATACCCCAACCCCATGTAAGCCACCGGAAACTTTGTAGGAGTTATCGTCAAACTTCCCACCTGAATGGAGCGTTGTCATAATTAGCTCTGCAGCTGGAACCCCTTCGCCTTTATGCACATCAACAGGAATGCCTCTACCATTATCTTTTACGGTAATGGAGTCATCTTTATTGATAATAATATCAATCTTTGAGCAGTGGCCAGCCATTGCCTCGTCTATACAATTATCTACTACCTCAAAAATCATATGATGAAGGCCTGACCCATCATCGGTATCGCCGATATACATTCCTGGTCTTTTTTTAACCGCCTCTAGGCCCTTTAAAACCTGAATGTTTGATGAATCATATTTTGTGTCGTCAGATTTCTTTTTTGGCATATTTGTTATGGTCTTTGTTCCACGTGGAACTTTTTCAATTGTTCGTTGCTTTGATCTATTTTACTACCAAAAAGATCAACAATGTTTGAAAAAATAAAACGATTTTCAATATGTTTCAGGGCTGGTAAAAAACACTCTAGCATTTCAGAATCTAGTTCTGAGGAGAGATCATCAAGCAGCAGAATTGGTTGTAAATTATATACACGGCCCAACATTATATTTTGAGAAATAGACCAAAGAATAGATAGTAGTTTTTGTTCGCCACGAGAAAAAATATCTTTTATAAGTGAGCCCTTACTATCAAATATAATATCTGCTTTATGGGGTCCTTTGGTTGTAGACTTTCTTCTAAGATCATTTGTTTTGCTGTTTGATAGTTCGTTTTGCAAGCCTTCCTTGTCATCAAATCCCGGGGAAAGATTCACCGAAACTTCTGAAAAAATCTTAGCTCTTGCGCTTTCGGTTAATAGACTTTTAATCAATTCTGAAAAGACAGATTCGGTATCATGAATCAAAGAGCGCCTTAGACCATTTAAAAGCTCTCCATGAGTTACCAGTTGATGGTCATATGCTCTTGCCTGGGCGATAGATCCTTGTTTTAGGGCTGAATTGCGCTGTTTAAGCGCGCGGAAATAACTAAACCAGTTTTTTGCATATTCTGGGGACGCAACAAATAAACCTCTATCTATATGCTTTCTTCTGTACTCTGGAGCATTATCATTATAAAAAAAGGTTTTACTATCTATAGAAAAAGATGGAAAGGCTCTCACTAACTCGCTAGCCGTTACCTTTGAATTATTAATTTTAATGTTAATAGAGTGTTTTCTTTGTTTTTTAATTTCTAATATAGAGCCATGTAAATCATCGTAAGCCCTTATAGAAAAAGCTTCTGCGCCCTCTTTGATAAGAGATTCTAAGTTAGACGTGCGAAATGATCTGCCAGAACTTGCAACAAATATTGACTCTAAGATTGAGGTTTTACCACAACCATTTTTACCATATAAAAGAGTTGATCGTGGAGATAAGTCTAAAGAAAGTTTTTCAAAGCAGCGAAAGTTTCTTAGCTCTATATTTGAAAAGGCCACAAACCTAGATCAGGAGTGGCATTACAACATATTTTGGGCTGTCGCTATTGGGTGGCGTTAATAGACAGCTTTTATCGGAACCAAAGAAATTGATATGACAGGTTTCTGTTTTCAGATGAGACATAATTTCTTGAAGGTAAGTTACATTAAATGCTATATCTAATTCTTCTCCCGAGTACGGTGCTGGAAAAAATTCCTCTGCTTCTTCTTGCTCTGGATTATTGGCAGAAATTCTTACACCTTCTGGTGATGTAATTAATCTGATGCCTTTATATTTTTCACTCGATAAAACAGAAACTCGACTTAAAGTATCAGAAAAATCTTTTACATTAATTTCCAGAACTGAGCTTTCACCAGATGGAATAACTTGTTGATAATCAGGAAATTTTCCGTCGATTAATTTGCTCTTGAAAACTAAATTTCCGACCACCAATTCTAACGAAGCTTCATTGATTTTTAATTCGGCATTTCCATCTTGATCGGATAGAAATTTTGCAATTTCATTGATAGATTTTCGCGGAACAATACCAGAAAATGTATGCTCAGAATTAGTTGCAAGGTTGGCAACGGCCAGCCTATGAGCATCAGTGGTTACTGCTGTTATTTGACCGCCGTCAATTGAAAGAAAAAGACCATTGAGATAGTGCCTCCAATCTTGATTGCCCATTGCAAATGAAGTGTTTGTAATAAGCTCTCTAAGCTCTTTGGCTGGAATGATTAGGGGTGAATCTCCGGAATCAATATCAAAAATAGGGAAGTCTGTGCTGGGTAAGGTTGATAGTGAGTACTTACCATTCTTTGTTTTAAGATTTAACTTATCGCCTGCTAGGGATAAATTAATATCCTCACCATCAGGAATTAATCTACATAATTCATTAAGTTTTTTTGCAGATGTTGTGGTTTTTCCAGCAGATTGGATGTTAGATAATGGCCCGCTAGTTGTGACCTCTGATTCTAAATCTGTGGCGGTTAATTTAAAAGAATTTTCATCAACCTCAAATAACACATTGGCCAAAATAGGTAGTGTTTGCCTTTTTTCAACTACGCCTAATGTTGTAGAAAGGGCGGACACAATATCTTCTTTTTTAACTGAGATTTCCATTTAATTTGTTAGGGTCCTATTTAAGTTTCTATAATCTTCTTCCAGAGAAGGGATTTCCTTTCTTAGCTCTTTAATTTTTCCACAAGCATGAAGCACGGTTGTGTGATCTCGGCCATTAAAGGCCTCACCGATTTCTGGCAAACTATGGTTTGTTAATTCTTTGGTTAGGGCCATCGCTAGTTGTCTTGGTCGAGTGATAGATCTACTTCTTCGCTTAGATAAAATATCTGATAGTTTAATGTTGTAATATTCAGCAACGGTTTTTTGAATGTTGTCGATGCTAACCATTTTTGCTGAGATCACAAAAAGATCTTTTAAAGATTCTTTTACAAAAGGTATGTCTATTTCCTGGTTAGAAAAACGAGAATTTGCAACCACTCTTTTTAAGGCGCCCTCAAGCTCTCTAATGTTAGAGCGGATTCTTTGGGCAATATAGATAGCACAATCATTCGGTAGGATTACCCCCATGGAGCTAGCTTTGCTTAAAAGAACGGCTGCGCGGGTTTCTAGCTCTGGTGGCTCAATAATAACAGGCAAACCCCACCCCAATCTTGATTTTAAGCGATCCTCAAGGCCATCTATCTCTTTTGGATACTTATCACAAGTTAAAATCATTTGATGGTTTCTATCTAAAAGCGCATTGAAAGTATGAAAAAACTCCTCTTGAGATTGCTCTTTGCCAGCAAAAAACTGAATATCGTCGATTAAAAGGGCGTCTGCATTACGATAAAAGTCCTTAAACTCGCTCATAGCACCCAACTGAAGCGCTTTAACCATATCAGCAACAAATTTTTCGGAATGCACGTAAACAATACGTTTTGATTTATCAGTATTGAGTATTTTATTGCCAGCAGCATGCATTAAGTGGGTTTTGCCCAGGCCAACACCGCCATATATAAAAAGAGGGTTATAGTCACCCGTTGGGTTTCCAGCCACTTGTTTGGCGGCAGCTAGGGCCATGTGGTTAGACTTACCTTCTACAAAGGTATCAAAAGTAAAGGTTTTAACTAATCCCGGAGTATTTTCTTCTGTAACATTTAATTTCTCGACAAAAGTTGATTTATCAAGGGTTTTAAATTTTACATTTAGGGATTCATCTGTAGTGTTTACTAAGTTTTCAATAATTTGGCCTAAATTATCTCTTACATAGGTCAATACAAAATCGTTTGGGGCGCTTATTTCTAAGTTGTTGTTATTAATGTCTGCTCTTAAGGGTTTAATCCATGTGTTAAACTCTTCTTGTGACAGCTTGTCTTCAAGTTTTTGAGTGCATTCCGACCAAAATTTCAATTCACAGACCTCCAATAGAAAAGTTAGTCTAACAAAAACTAACAAGATATCTACAGGATAAGCATATGTATTTTCTGTGGATAACTTGTGTATATATGTTAATTTCTTTTTTAGGGTTTTTTTCTTCCAATTCACTCCATATGCTTCTATAATTCACGCCTAATTTTTTGAGTTACTATGAAAAGAACATTTCAACCCAGCACGCTAAAAAGAAAAAGAACCCATGGGTTTAGATCCAGAATGGCAACCAAAGCCGGCAGAGCTGTTTTAGCTAACAGAAGAAAAAAGGGTCGCAAGGTTTTATCAGCATAGTTGTCTAGGCTTCG
>Ga0307986_10000981_pt1 | contig 21102 bp, 21 predicted proteins | sample EllFjometageno82_FD_203170 | JGI IMG/M metagenome (GOLD analysis project Ga0307986, IMG submission 203170) | Marine microbial communities from Ellis Fjord, Antarctic Ocean - #82 | ecosystem: Environmental > Aquatic > Marine > Unclassified | place: Southern Ocean | collected 2014-10-09
TTCAAAAGTTATAGGCATAATCCCGCCTCGTGCAGTTTCTTGCCAAACTTTATTTCTATAAGAAAGATATCCAGTAAATTTTTTTTCAGCGAAAGGTGAGTTTGCAAAAAGCGCAATAGTTAATGGGGTTAGATAGTTTCCAACTTTAAATTTTTTTTCAAAATCTTTTTCTGAAATATAATCATAATTAATTTGAATACCTGAGGTTTGATACATCATTTGCAAACTTAGCTCTCCACCTTTTGGCATTTCATTGGTCATGATTTGATATCGTTCCTTGGGATTCTTAGGTACCTCATTTAAATTATTGAACGGATCAAATCCTATTGATGCCGTATTAATATCTAAATTTTTTGATGCCTCTTTGATTTCGTTGAAATGTGTAGAACTTTCGCTACATACCGCATGAATATTTTTTAGTGGTGCTCCTGAAAGCTCATATTGTAATCCAGGCTCTGTGGTTATTTGTTGCTTATCTCTTTTCAGTCCAACAATATTCCCATTTTCATTAACAGGTTTCCAGCCAAAATTTTCTAAATTTTTAAAAATTTTTTTAATTTGTTCGTAATTGACTCTTTTTTTTTCTTTTCCAGTAAATAAAAATTTTTCATGTTCAACACCAATCAATAATTGATCTTGTTTTTTTGTTCCTTTGATAAAATATTCTACGAGTTGACTTTTAGATTCTATAGTTGGCATGCTTAAAAACAGTTTTTACTGCTAAAGCCTAATACCACATTGTTTCGATTAATCTCAAATTTTCTTTCACACTTAATTTTTAATTTTTTGCTAACATATACATAATTTCTATTACCCGAGTTTTCAAAATCAATTTTATCGGGTTTTCCCAGAGCAGATGTTAATTCTGCCTCAGTTTTTCCAATCCACTTACTGAGTGCTTGTTCTTCTTTTTGAGTAGTTTCATCTACTTTTTTGCTTATTGTTTGACAGCTAGTTGAGCTGAGAAAAAACAAAATAAGGAAAAATAAATTATAAATTTTTATCATTTTCAACCAACTGTAGAATATCATGTAATGTTATAAACAGAAACATAACCTTTTGTAGTGATTTGTGTGTATTACAAAAGATTTTATAACAAAATTACGTTATTTAGAGGCAACAAGGAGATTCTTATGTTTGAAAAATATTTCGACTATAAAAAAAATAAAACAACTTATAAAACTGAGGTGTTAGCTGGTGTTACTACTTTTTTAACAATGGCTTACATTATGTTTTTAAATCCTTTCATACTTTCTGGCGAATTCGCTGGACCTGAAAAAGGATTTTTTGATTTTGGTGCGGTATTTACCGCAACAATAGTAGCGACCGCAGTAGCTTGTTTCATTATGGGCTTTTACGGTAAGACTTGGCCAATTGGTCTAGCACCCGGTATGGGTATCAATGCCTTTGTAGCTTTTGGAGTTGTTGGTGGAATGGGCTATACACCTCAAGAGGCTTTAGGTGGAGTGTTGGTAGCTGGTATATTATTTTTAATAATATCTTTAACACCGATTAGAGCTTGGTTGATCAACTCAATTCCTAGAAGTTTAAAGTTAGGTATTGGCGCAGGTATCGGTTTGTTTTTAGCAATCATTGGGTTACAAATTATGGGTGTTGTTGTAGACAACCCTGCGACTTTAGTTTCTATCGGTGATATGAAAAACCCTCTAGTTCTTTTGGCCTGTCTTGCTTTTGTAAGTATGGTTGTTTTAGAAGTACTAAAAGTTAAAGGTAATATCATTATTGGAATACTGGTTTTTAGTATTATTGCTTGGGCTACTGGATTAGCTAAGTTCAATGGTGTAGTGAGCACGCCTCCGTCAATGACTTATCTATTTGATTTTGATCTTGGTGCTGCTTTTACAGCTGGTATGTCCACGGTAATTTTTACTTTATTGTTCATCGATTTTTTTGATACAACGGGTACTTTGACATCTGTAGCTAACGTAGCTGGAAAAGTTGGAAAAGATGGAAAAATAAAAGACATACACAAGGCTATGATGGCGGACAGTGTTGGAACAGTCGCCGGTGCTTTAATGGGTACGACTACTGTAACAAGTTATGTTGAGTCAGCTGCGGGAGTAAAAGAAGGTGGAAGAACAGGAATGACTTCGGTAGTTATTGGAGTTTTATTCTTGGCTTGCTTATTCTTGTCTCCTCTTGCAACTAGCTTACCTAAAGAAATTGATGGTGCTGCTTTACTTTTTGTTTCAGTTTTATTTGTAAGAAACATTACAGATATTAAATGGGACGATATAGCTGAATCAGCGCCTGCAGTATTAGCAATGATAGCTATGCCACTTACTTATAGTATTAGTAATGGTATTGCTTTGTCTTTCATTGCATATGCATTAATTAAAATTTTTACAGGAAAATTTAGTTCTACTTCACCAGCAATATGGGTTATTGCTGCGTTGAGTGTTGCTAGTTTTTATGTTGCTTAAAAATTAAATCTTAAGGGCTAGCTCTCACTAGCCCTTATTTTTTGTGTTTTTTTACCAAGTCATCAATTTTTACTTCTTCATAATTTTCGAAGGGTTGTACAATCCACGGATTATCTTTTAATCTTTCAGCGCAATAATCGGGTTCAAATGTTGAATCTAATTTCTTCCATAACACAGCTGTTTTGATAGATTCAATATTATCTTTTATTGGAGGGTATTTTTTTAACCATTCAATACTTTTATTAAGCGTAATACCTGTGTCTGAAAGATCGTCACACAAAAGCAATCTACCTCCCATGTCATGAACGGTTGAGCTCATTTCTCTTGAAAAAACTAGTTCCCCCTGCTTATCTTCTACGCCTGTTCCAGAGTAAGATTCTACGGCAAGATAGGCACATTTCAGTTTAAAAATTCTACTTAAGACATCTATAATTGGGGCTCCCCCTCTCATTATTCCTATAAGCATTGTCGGCTCAAATCCACTTTTATGAATTTCAACTGCTAATTTTTCTACTATTAGATTGTATTCTTTCCAGTCTACAATAAGTTTGTTGGGCATAAAAAAAACTAAATTATTTTGGAGGAGATGTAAATGAAAGGATACATAGTAACTGTTTATAAGACTATAAAAGATGAAAATGTTCTAAAAAACTATGCCGTTAAAGCTAAAGAAGCAATTGAAAAATATAAAGGTAAGTTTTTAATAAGAGGAGGAAAAAAGATAACTACGGAGGGAGATGAATCTCCCAGAACTGTAGTTATTGAATTTCCATCTTTTATTGAGGCTGAAACATTTTTTTATTCAAAAGAATATCAAGATGCTCATACTATTTTAAAAGATACAGTTGTGCGTCATCATCAAATTATAGAAGGCGATTAGTATTGAATTGGTTCTTCATCTATCGATCTCCAAAGATACCACGTAGCTACAGAACAGTAGGGAGTAAAATTTTTATAAAGTTTGTCTAAAAATACTTTTGGTGGATAATATTTTTTATTATAATTATTTGATATTGCTCTTAAAAGACCAATATCTTGTAGAGGCCATATATTAGATCTATTAAATGTAAATAATAATATCATTTCGGCAGACCATCTTCCAATCTGTCTAAGAGACGACAGATACTCTATCGCTTCTTCGTCGTTCATTTTCTTTATTAAGTTAGGCTTAAAAGTTTTGTTTATTATTTTTTTGGACAATTCTTTGATGCCTCTAACTTTTTGTCTGCTAAGCCCACAATTTTTTAAATTGGTGCTAGATAATTTGTTTACTGTCCTTGCTGTAATTTTATTTTTACATTTTTTTTTAAATCTTAGAAAAACTGAATTTGCTGCAGCTACACTTATCTGCTGTCCAATAATACTTTTACACAAAGAAAAGAAAATATCGTTACGGGTAACTAAATAGCCATTTTTATAATGGTTAATTAAATCTTTAATAACTTTATCTTTTTTTGATAAATATTTTTTTGCTTTATTCCAATAAGCTGGAGGTTTTTTCATGATCTAGGAATAACAATTTCTTTTTTTAATTTTTTTTCTCTTATAAAAATTATTAAAGAGCTTGATATAACAAGAAGAGCTCCAGCTAACATTAAAGGTTTTGGAACTTCTCCCCAAATTATGAATCCAAATGTTATTGCATAAACTAAACTTAAATATTTAATTGGTGTTACTAAAGAGGCTTCGGCTAGTCTATAACTTTGAGTTAATAATAAATTTGCAACACTTCCACTCAAACCCATTATTATGAATAAAAATAAATCTTTTGCTGTAGGCGTTATCCATCCAAAAGGCAAAGTACAAAGCCCTATAACTGCACACAGAACTGTAAAATAAAAAGCTATTCTATAATTTGGCTCAGTTTTAGATAAAGCACGAACACTTATTGCGACACCAGAAAAAAAAATACAAAATAAAATAGGTGATAGGTAATAATAATTAAGTTCAATGAATGCCGGCTGAACTATTAAGATCATTCCTATAAAGCCCAGAAATACTGCAGACCAACGCTTGATCCCAACCTTCTCTGATAAAAAGATAATTGATGCAATAGTTACAAAAATTGGTCCACCAAAAGTAAGTGATACTACGTCTGCTAAGGGTAAGTGCCTCAAACCCAAAAAAATGCAGACAAAGGCTATTGCGCCACAAATTGCTCTAAAAGTATGTAAACGAGGTCGTGTTGTTTTATAAAAATCTGACCATTTGTTTTTAGGTATAATTAAAAAGATAGGTATTAACCCAAAAAAAAATCTTGCAAAAAAAACCTCTCCAAATGGGTAGTAGTTTAGCCATTTGATGCATATGTCCATAATCGCGAAGCACATAACGCTTGCAACCATGTACAAAACTCCAGTTTGATTTTTTGTAAGCAATTGAATATCCTTTATCTTTTTTAACACATAAAATTCATTATGCAAAAATCTTACTTAGCACTTGGGTGCTTTTGGAAACCTGAAGAAACATTTCGTCAAATAGCTGGGGTTATAGAAACTGAAGTTGGCTACGCAGGTGGAGAGACTAACCATACTAATTACGAAAAGGTTTGTACAGGTAAAACTGGTCATACTGAAACTGTAAAAATAATTTATGATGAAAAAATTATTTCTTATGAGAAATTACTGGAAGTTTTTTTTAAAATTCATGATCCCACTCAAAAAGATATGCAATATCCTGACATAGGGACTCAATATAGGAGTGAAATATTTTATGAAAATGAACAACAAAAAAATTTAGCTGAAAAATATAGAAACTTGTTTAATAAAAAATTTAATGAAAAGATTGAAACAAATATTTCAAAAATTAAAAATTATTGTAAAGCAGAAGAATATCATCAAAAATATATAATGAAAAAAAACCAGTAATGTCTCTGGTTGATACTGACTGGCTTGAAAAAAATTTTAATGAAGTAAAAATTTTAGATGCAAGTTGGCATATGCCGAGTGCTAATAGAAATGCATATAAAGAATTTTTAAGTGAGCATATCGAAAATTCTCAATTTTTTGATTTAGAAAAAAATTCAGATATTAACTCAACTTTACCTCATATGTTACCGTCTAAAAAAAAGTGGCAAGAAATAATATCTAACTACGGAATTAACAATCAAGACAAGATAGTGATCTATGATAATTCTGATGTTATTAGCTCCTGTAGATGTTGGTATATGTTTATTTTTTTTGGCCACGATATTAGTAAAATTTTTATTTTAAATGGTGGCTTAAAAAAGTGGAAAATGGATAATAAAAAAGTTACTAACAATTTAGCTCCAAGGAAGAAAACTAACTACCTAGCAAAAGAAATTAAAGGTTTGGTATTTAATAAATTACAGATTGATGAAAATATGAAGTTAAACAACTTTCAAGTTGTGGACGCTCGAGGGAAGAAAAGATTCGAAGGTGTCGAACTAGAACCACGTCCAGGTTTAAAAAGTGGCTCTATTAAAAATTCAAAAAATTTGCCATTTAATGAATGTATTAATAAATCAGATCACACGTTTAAAGATAGAAATGAGTTAGTAAAGATTTTTGAGCATGCAGGTATTAGAAATGATACGCAGCAAGTGTTTACTTGTGGATCTGGAGTTACCGCGTGCATTTTAGCTATGGCTAATAAAATTATAAATGATAAAAATCCAATTATATACGATGGTTCTTGGTCAGAATATGGGCTTAAATAAATATGAAAACTACAGCTAAAATTAAAACAATATTAATAATTATTTTTATTATTATTTTTTCAATAATTGCGGCTAGACATTTTGTTGGCTTACATTTTAAGAAAAAATTTAGCGTTAGGCCTCCGCCTGGTGTAATCGTTAAAACAGTTGAAAAATCTACATTTTACAAGAGCATAGAAACTTTTGGAACTGCGATAGCTCAAAATTCTAAAACTTACAGAATAAAAAAAAATGAAATCAAAGGGAAACTTGACATCGAAGGAAGATTTGTCAAGAAGGGGGATGTTATAGCTACATTAAAAAATGATGAGAAAGTTATAGCTGAAATTGAGGGAAGGCTTGGTAAAAGAGAAATAGCCCAAGGTGTGTTAGGTACCGATAGTTTAATTATTACATTAGATGATCTCAAAAAAATTGTTATAGACATTAAAATACCTGAAAATTTTGTTGGCATCTTAAAGTCTGGACTTAAAGCAGAAATATCTTCGACAGCATTTGATGAAAATTTTGTTGGCAGTATAGGATCAGTTAGCTCACGTGTCGATCCGTCTACTCGTTCAATTTTAGCAAGAGTAATAGTAGACAACACAAAATTTAAAATTATACCTGGACAATTATTAACTGTAAAAATTATTTATGATGAAATTCAACAGATCGGTGTCCCAGAAAGTTCTGTTACAATTCAAGGCAAAACTTCTTTTGTATATGTTGTTAACGGGGAAACTGTAGATAAAAAAAATATACAAATTGGAAAAAGAAATTTTGGAAAAGTTTCTGTTTTAGATGGTTTGTCCGAGGGGGATCGAATTGTTGTTGAAGGTGTTTCAAAAGTTAGAGATAAAAGTAAAATAAAAATAATTAAACAAAAAAATAGATAATGTTTTTAACGGATTTATCTATTAAGAGACCCGTTGTTGCTTCGGTAATGAGTATAATTTTAGTTATTTTTGGAATAATAACTTTTCAAGAAATTCCAACAGATGAATTACCTGACGTTCAGCCTCCTGTTGTAACCATTCAAACAGATTATAAAGGAGCATCAGCAGAAATAATAGATACACAAATTACTCAAAAAATAGAAGACTTTGTTGGAGGTACTCCTGGATTAGAAACGATAGATTCTTTTAGCGAAGATGAAAGTTCAAGAATTACTCTAACATTTGAAACTAGTTTGAATCTTGATGATGTAACCAATGATGTTCGCAGCTCTGTTGCTCGTGTGATAGATAACTTACCTGAAGGGGCAGAAGCTCCAGAAATATTTAAACAAAGTGCAGGCATGAGGACAACAATGTGGTTGTCTTTTAGCTCGGAAGCAATGACAGATCTTGAATTAACAGATTATGCAGATCGTTTTTTAACGGACACATTTTCGACAGTTCCAGGGGTGGGCAGGGTTAGGTTAGGCGGAGAAAGAGAAACATCTCTTAGAGTGTGGTTAGACCCAATTGCACTTGCGGCTAGAAATTTAACAACACAAGAAGTTGAAACAGCTTTAAAAAAAGAAAACGTTGAGTTTCCAGCTGGGAGAATTGAGTCAAAAGATGTCGATTTAACTATAAAATTAGATAAGGCCTACCAAAATCTTGAGAATTATAAAAAATTACCTCTTAAAAGAGCAAAAGACGGATCTGTTATAACTTTAGAAGATGTTGCTAGAGTAGAAATAGGTGCTGCATCAACAAGAACACTTTTTAAAGGAGATGGTAAACAAGTAGTAGGGATTGGTATTTATCAGCAATCAGATGCAAATACTATTGATGTAGCTAATGGTATAAAAAAAAAAATTAAAGAAGTAGAACGAACATTGCCAGAAGGCACGAGTCTCGAAGTCTCCTTTGATCGAAGTAGATATATAAAAGCTGCTATTTCTGAAGTTTATAAAACTCTTTTTGTTGCTTTAATTTTAGTTACCATAATAATTTATTTATTTTTAGGGAACATTAGAGCTTTAATTGTGCCCGCTGTAGCTTTACCTGTTTCTTTAATTTCGACTTTTTTGGCAATTTATATTTTTAATTTTTCTATTAATTTATTTACACTAATGGCTTTGGTTTTGGCTATAGGAATCGTAGTAGATGATGCGATAGTAATGTTGGAAAATATTGTTAGAAGAATCGAATTAGGTGAAAGTCCACTAGTTGCAGCTTACAAAGGCGCTAAGCAAGTGTCATTTGCAATCATAGCAACTACCGTAGTTTTAGTTGCTGTGTTTGTTCCTTTGGTTTTTATCAAAGGTATTACAGGAGTTCTTTTTACTCAGACTGCAATAACTTTAGCTTCCGCTGTTATTATTTCTAGTTTTGTTGCGCTTTCTCTTAGTCCTATGTTGGCTAGCAAATTTTTGAAAAAAAATATGGAAAAATCTAAAACTGTAACTAGATTTGAAATATTTTTAAAGGGTATTACAACTGCCTACAAGCAGTCTTTAATTTTGTGGATAAACAAGAAGAAAATAATTATTTCTTTTTTAGCTATAACTTTAGCATTAACTATATTTTTATTTAATTTTACACCTAAAGAATTAATTGCACCTGAAGATAGAGGAGCTTTTTTTGTAATCATAAAAGCACCTCAAGGTTCTGGCTTTAACTTTACAAAATCTAAAACAGAAGAAATTGAAGCAATGTTACTTCCGGAATTAGGTAAAGGTGAATATAGAAAACTGATCATGAGAGTTCCGGGTTTTGGAAAATCATCAAAACAAGTTAACAGTGGTTTTATTATTGTCCTTCTAGAAGATTGGTCAAAAAGAAAACGGCATGGTGTGAAAATATTAAGGGAATCTTTTGCCAAAATAGGGCGTGTGCCTGGCGTTCTTGCATTTTCTGTTATGCCTCAAGGTATTAGAACAGGTGGTGTTGAAAGTCCTGTTCAATTTGTGATACTTGGAAATACCTACGAACAATTAATAGAGTGGAAAAAAATAATTAAAAGAGAGGCTAGAAAAAATACTGGATTATCTTCAATTCAAGATGATTTTGACCTTAATAAACCCCAACTAAATGTACAAATTAATCAAAAAAAAGCTGCAGATTTAGGTGTTTCAACGGAAGATATAGGAAGAACAATAGAAACTATTTTTGGCTCCAAAACAGTTACAAAATTTACTCAAGATGGAAAGGAGTATTCTATTATTCTTCAAGGAGACATTAAAGATAGGCAAGAGCCAGAGAGTATAAGTAAAATATTTGTAAGATCAAAAAATAACGGAAAATTAATCTCAGTTTCTAATTTAGTTGAATATAGCGAAGAAGGTCAGTCACCATTCTTAGCGCGCTACAATAGACAAAAGGCCGTAACTATCTCTGCAAGATTAGTTGGTGACTATTCTTTAGATGAAGCATTGAAATTTTTAGTAGGTGTTGTAGAAAAAAATACACCTCAGGCTAAAATTGCGTACAAAGGTGAGAGTGAAGAATATAAGAAAACAAATAATGAACTTTATGTAATTTTTGCCTTAGCTTTGATAACTGCTTATTTAGCCATGTGTGCTCAATTTGAAAGCTGGCGCCATCCTCTTACAATTATGCTTACAGTCCCTCTGGCAATACTTGGTGGTCTATTAGGATTGCTTGTAGTTGGTTCTTCCTTAAATGTTTATAGTCAAATTGCCTTAATTATTTTGATTGGTTTAGCTGCAAAAAATGGAATTTTAATTGTGGAATTTACCAATCAATTAAGAAAAGAAGGAAAAAAATTAGAAGAAGCGATAGTTGAAGCTTCAACGATTAGACTTAGGCCAATACTAATGACAAGCCTCTCTACCATTTTTGGAGTAATTCCATTAATAGTTGGATCTGGCCCAGGTGCTGCAAGTAGACTAACTGTTGGCATAACTATCTTTGGTGGGATGTTGTTTTCAACCTTTTTCACACTGTATGTGATTCCTACAATTTATTCTATAATTGGTAAAAATGAAAAAAATATTGATGCTGTTGAAGTTGAATTAAATGAGCAGCTTAAAAAATAAAATACTTATTTTTGTTTAAATTTTTCTGACACATTGTTAATTGTTTTCTATATTTATTAGCTCGTTCTCTAACTGACGTAGCATAAATAATTGCTTTCTTATCTTTTTTATAGTTTTTATAGTCGCCCCAACCTTTATAATAAGCAAGGTATTGTCTGTATGCATCGTTTTTGGATATCTTTAATATTTTTGATGTTTTGTTGATGTACCACCCAATAAAATCAACTGAATCTTTAAACCTTGCGCGTGTAGCTAATTTATTATTAGTTTCTCTTTTGTACTGCTCCCAGGTTCCAACTACTGCTTGAGAGTATCCAAAAGAACTGGATGGTCTTTTAAATGGTATTATTTTAAATAACTTTTTTCTTGGTGGTTTTGCCAGCCAATTAAAATCACTCTCTTTCTTAATAAAGGCAAGTTGTAGGTGAATAGGGGCACCCCATTTTTCATAAGATGCTTTAGTGTGTTTATACCATAAGTATCTTTCTTCGAAGATGGCACAACTATTTTTGGTATTTTTAGGTATTGATGAACAAGATGTAAGTATAATAAAAATTATTAGATAAAATTGAATTTTTTTATAATGAATCACTGATTATTTTATACAAGAGTTTAATTGAGCTTTCTCCATTTTTCTGGGTTTAAAAAAGTTCCAGACCACAGGCCAAGTTTATTGGTTTTTGCAAATTCTTCATCTATAATGTATTCTTTTGAATAACGTCTGTATGCAACTGCATGGCCATTTCTAACCATCCATTTGTTTAAGTCTTCATGCTCAATAAAACAAGTACCGATAAATCTATTGTATCTATCTTTGTTTTTTTGCGTCAAACATTTGACTAATTTTTTTCCGATTTTCTCGGATAATGCCTTTGTAGCAACTACACCACAATTATATTTTTTTTTGTTTTTTTCGCACTTTTGTTTTTTTTCTGGAGCATCAATACCATGTAATCTTATTTTATTATTTGAAATTTTGATAGTGTCACCGTCAGTAATAATTGGAAGACCATAAATTTCACTAGCAAATATTTTTTCATTTAAATTTAATAAAATGATTGACACAAGAATTAGTTTTTTCATCTAGTAAAAAATTTTTTTAGTGTAAATAGAAAGAATATACTTACGACACCTACAATATTAGCTAGAAGGTCGTTTAATTCGAAAGCTCTATTGGGTATAAAAAAGTGAAGTAATTCTAGAAAAAATGAAAGAGAAAATAGGAACAAGAAACTATTAATAAATTTTTTTTTACTTAAATTATAAATTAACCCTAAAAATGTTAAGTAAAAAAAATAAAAAAAGTGATTTATAACTGTCCCTGCTGGATTGTTGATGAGGCTAGGTTGTTTACTTAAATTTTCATATAGCAGATAGCCAATTATACTTCCAGGAAATAAATAAATTAGCAATAAAAGAATTAGAGATAAATAATATAAACATATAATTAGTTTTAATATATTATTTTTCATTATGATTTAAATATAGTACATACTATTTAATAATATACTATTATGAGCAAATTAATTTTAACTAGACATGGTCAAAGTGTGTGGAATGCTGAAAACAGATTTACTGGATGGGTCGATGTTGACTTATCTGAACAAGGTATTCTTGAAGCTAAGAAGTCAGGGATATTAATTAAAAATCTCAATATAAATATAGATATATCTTATACCTCGTGCCTAAAACGGGCGATCAAAACCTTGTCCGTTATACTTGAGGAAAATAACTTAAAGCTTGATTTAAATTCTTTCTGGGAAATTAACGAAAGACATTATGGTTCGTTAACTGGATTAAACAAAGAAGAAACAAAAATAAAAATTGGCGAAGAACAGTTTAAAAAATACAGAAGATCTTGGGACATATCACCGCCTCCAATGCCTGAGAATGATAAGAATCAATCTTTGTTTAGTCCTTTAAACGCTAGCATACCTCCAGATATGATACCTTTGACAGAATCTTTAAAAGATACCTATAATAGAGTAATCCCTTTTTTTGAAAGCAAAATTAAGCCTGGCTTAAAAAATAATAAAAATATAATAATTGCTGCTCATGGAAATTCTTTAAGAGCTCTTTGTAAAAAATTATTTAATATTTCAGATCAAAAAATTAATGAATTAGAAATACCAACTGGCAACCCGCTCGTTATTGAATTCGATCAAAGTCTAGAAGTAAAAAACATCAGGTACTTAGATAAATCTAGAGAAAAACCAATTATTACTAATCAATAAATTTTAGTTTATTTAATTGCTCGTAAACTTTATAATTGTTTACGTGGAAGAAAGTTTGGCTGCTTTCTAGACCTAAAAGTTTTTTTTCTTTTATCATGTTATCCCATATTAAATTCATAGAAAAAATATTTTCATTAATAGTTTCAAAAATAGATCTGTTAATAATCTGTGCACCCGTGAATATATACTGATTACTAACTTCTCTTGAAATACAGTTATTTTCCTTAAAATTAAAATCACCTTTGAAAGATTTATCGTGACTATTTATTTTATTAACCAATAATAAAATAGGTTTATTATTTTTTAGATAAGAATTTTCAAGAATTTTTAATTCTTCATAATAATTTTTATTCCAAATTGTATCTGGGCTCAAAACAAAAAAAGGCTTATCTTTAAAATTTTTTGTAGCACTTAGAATGCCACCTCCTGTATCAAGCAATACTTCTTCTCTAATAGTGCTAATAGAAATTTGATACTTCTTGTTCTTAAGAAAATTATCAATCTCTTTTGACAAATGATGTGTATTTATAATAATTTCATCTATTCCTATTTTAATGAGCAATTCTATAGATCTTTCTAAAAGATTTTTTGGTCCAATCTTTATCAAAGGTTTTGGTATTTTTGCTGTTAATGGAAGCATGCGTTTACCAAAACCTGCCGCTAATATCATAGCTTTCTTAATTGTCATTAAAATTAACTTTTTTTCTATTTTTTATAGGTACAGCTTTATTTAATAAATATTTTAAATTTATAAGAATTGGATTCTTGAGTCTTAGCTCTAAAAGCTCCCAAATATAAGGCAAATACTTTAAATAACTTAATTTATGATCTCTTTTAAAAAGTCTAACAAAAATACCTAATATTTTTAAATTTCTTTGCACTGACAAAATATCAAAATCATTTTGAGCTAATGATTTTTCGGTATTTTTTTTAATTTTTGGCGTTTTAGAAAGATAATAGCTAAAAAGTGAAGATTTTAATTTTGTCGGTAGCTTAATTCTAACATCATCAATAAGTGATGCAACATCATAGAGTAAATTACCTCTAAGGGCGTCTTGTGAGTCAATTAAACCGAATTTTTTATTTTTAACCATTATATTGGAGGCATGAAAATCTCTATGTACAAAGCACATTTCTTGAAAATAAAGCTTTTTATAAAGATAATTTAATTCTTTTTTTATTTTATTTTTATTTTCTTTGAATTCTTTTTTTTTACTATTATTTTTTAGATACCAATCAAAAAATAAATCAGATTCTTTGTGCAATTCGTATAAATTATGTTTTTTAACTCTAATTTTATTATTTCTAAATTTAATATCTTTTTTAAAATTTATTTTTTGCAATTTAATTATTAGTTCAACTAGTTTTTTATAATCACTAAATTTATTTTTTTTATTTTTTACATATTCTAAAAAAGTGTAATTTCCTAAATTTTCTATCTCCATCATACTTTTTACGAAATACTCTTGAACTAGGTTTGGAGCTTTTATTTTATTTTTAATTAATAGTTCGTTAATTGCTGCGTAGGTAATTAGATTTCTAAATTTATCTTTATTAGCTTTTACTAATATTGTGAATTTAGAATTTTTTTCTATTTTATAAAATTCCCGAAAAGAAGCATCTCCTGAAATTTTTTTAATTTTATATTGCATTAAATTTTTTCCATCTGCCAAACCCATTGAAATCGATTTTTCTCATATTTTTTTTTCTCTCGTACGTCATGTAAATTTCGAGTCTGTCACCTGGTTTGTCTTTGATTAACTCCGCCCATTCAATGACTTTAATGTTGTTTATACTCTGTTCAAAAACTCCAAGTTGCTGAATATCTCTTTCAGTTTTTAATCTATAAAGATCGTAATGCATTATTTTAAATCCACCAATTTCATACTCGTAAACAATATTAAAAGTGGGACTTAATACTTCGGTCTCATCTTTTTTATTTTGAATTTGAAAATTGTTAATCAAGGCTCTAGTTAAGGTAGTTTTTCCAACTCCAATCTCCCCAAATAGCAAGATACAATCTTCTTTTTTAATTCTTGTAATAATTTTTAATGAGATTTGATTTAATTGATCTAAAGAATTTATGATCATTAGCTACTGTTAGTAGCGGTAAGTATCTGGTTTAAATGGTCCGGATGGTTTAACGCTAATGTAATCAGCTTGTTCTGTTGACATTTTAGTCAGTTTTGCTCCAACTTTTTCTAGGTGTAAAGTAGCTACTTTCTCATCTAAATGTTTAGGTAACACATAAACTTTGTTTTCATATTTATTGGAATTATTCCATAATTCTATTTGTGCAATAACTTGATTTGTAAATGATGCACTCATGACGAAACTTGGGTGCCCTGTAGCACAGCCTAAATTTACAAGTCTACCTTCGGCTAATAAAATTATTCTTTTTTTGCTAGGTAATTCTATTTCGTGCACTTGAGGTTTTATTTCATCCCATTTGTAGTTTTTTAAAGCTTCAACTTGAATTTCATTATCAAAGTGACCAATATTACAAAGTATTGCTCTGTCCTTCATGTCTCTCATGTGATCTGCTGTAACAATATCTTTGTTTCCAGTTGCTGTAACCACTATGTCGGCTCTCTTAATTGCTTCATCCATTAATACAACCTCATAACCTTCCATGGAAGCTTGTAGTGCACAAATAGGGTCAACTTCTGTAACCATTACTCTTGCACCTGCCTGTCTTAAGGATGCTGCGCTTCCTTTTCCAACGTCACCGAACCCAGCTACAATCGCTACCTTACCAGACATCATTACATCGGTAGCTCTTTTTATTCCATCTACTAAACTTTCACGACATCCATACAAATTATCAAATTTAGATTTTGTAACTGAATCATTAACGTTAATTGCTGGTATCATTAAAGATCCATTTTGTTCCATTTTGTTTAAAGCTTTAATTCCTGTTGTTGTTTCCTCTGAAACACCTTTTATTTCTTTTAATAAATCTTTATAATCGGTATGCATCATTGCAGTTAAATCGCCGCCATCATCTAGTAGCATGTTTGCTTTCCAATCTTTTTTTCCTTCGATTGTTTGTCTTATACACCAGATAGCTTCTTCTTCGGTTTCACCTTTCCAGGCAAAAACAGGTGTTCCCGCTTTAGCTATTGCCGCTGCAGCATGATCTTGAGTTGAAAATATATTACACGATGACCATCTTACTTCTGCTCCTAAATCTACAAGTGTTTCAATCAAAACTGCCGTTTGGATTGTCATATGTAGGCAACCTAAAATTTTTGCTCCTTTAAGAGGAAATTTGTTTTTGTACTCTTTTCTTAGTGCCATTAAACCTGGCATTTCTGTTTCAGCCAAAGAAATTTCTTTTCTGCCAAATTCAGCTAAATTTATGTCTTTTACTTTATAATCACTCATATTCTGCGCGTGTTTTAACAATATAATTTATTCTTAGCAAGCAACAATACTAGATAAGTTTAGGTATTGTTACATCTATTTGTGCTCCCTTGGTGTCTGTTCTATTTGCTGCTTTAATTTTACCTTTGTGTAACTCAATAATATTTTTTACTATATTAAGACCTAGGCCAGAGTGTTCTCCGAAATTATTTGGTCTATTACTGTAAAAGCGGTTAAATATATTTTCTATATTTTTTTCATTAAATCCTTGTCCCTCATCCTTAAAAGATATTAAAAAATCACTCTTCATTTCATTTATTTCAACTAAAATTTTACTATTATTTTGACTAAAAGAGATTGCATTATCTAACAGGTTTGCAATTACTTGTTCTATTCTGTTTTCAATACCTAGTATATAATAAGCAAATTTCTTACCCTTTTTATTTACTATTTCAATATCAATTTTTTTATTTTGGCTTACGATATTTTGTTTAAAATCTTCTACAACATTTCTAATAATTAAATTCAAATCTACTTTAAGCATTTTTTCTCTTGATAGAGATGCTTCATCTTTTAACATTTGTGTATAATCAGTAATAAGACGCTCTATACGTTCAGCGTCATGATTAATAATATTTAATAATTTTTCACGATCTTTCTGTTCTGTAGTTTTGTCTAGTAATTCAGATGCGCCTTTTAAAGATGCTAGTGGGTTTCTAATTTCATGTGCTAAATCTGTAGAAAAAGTTTCGGCACGGTTAGCTCTTTTTTGAAGATCCATCGTCATTTCATAAATAGACTGAGTTAATTTACCTACTTCATCCTTTCTTATAAAAAAATTATCTATATTAACAGGCTGGCTAGATTTTGCTTTTATTGACTCTGTATATCGGACCAAGAAACTTATTGGCTTCAAAATATATTTGTTTAAGAAAATAGAAAAAATAAAAATAACTAAGGCAACTGCTAAGACGGTTCTAATTATAAAATTTTTTCTTTCATCTACGGCTACAAGTATCTCATTAGATTCTTCACTAACAAGGATGTAACCGACTTTTTTTTCCTCTATTAAAACTTTGTCTAAAGTTTGTACAAAAAAATCTTTTTTTATTTTGCTTTCGATAACAAAAGGTTCATTTTTTAATTTTTCTAAAATAGTATTTTTAATTTCTTTGTAATAATCAAGTTTGTTGTTGGTGGTCTTGTTATCGGTATTTAAATTTTGATTAGAAGTTGGATTGTTTATTTCTTGTTCAACAATTAAATCAGTTCTAGAAAAGACATTTTGATCTAAATCTAGCATGTTGGTGTCGCCAACTAAATTTCCATCTAAGTTAAAAAATTGAACTCTATCTAAACTTTGAAATAAAAACCTGGCTGACAGCAAAAAAGTATTTAGGTTTTCTTTGTTAAAATTTATCTTTAATCTCTGTAAATGATCTGTGGTATTTTTGATAACAACTAAATGACCTGAAGATTTATTTTTTACTAAACTAGGCTGAATTGCCTGCAAGTAAATAAATGTTATCAATCCTAATATAGAAAAAACTAATAAATTAAATAATAAAAACTTCTTTAATATAGATGCTGATTTTTTTTGGTTCATTAACTAACATTCCATCTATACCCACTTCCATACCTTGTTTCAATTGCTGAAAATTTTTCATCAACTTTTTTAAATTTCTTTCTGATGCGCTTTATATGGCTATCAATGGTTCTGTCTTCTATTTCTGTGTTCTCTTTGTAGGCTATATCCATTAAATGCGCTCTTTCTTTTATTACTCCAGGTCTTTTCGCAAGTTCTTTGACTATTAAAAATTCAGTTGTAGTTAACTTATCAGGTAAAGCTGTCTTGTTCCACTCACACTCCAATTGAGATGGGTCTAACTTTAATTTTCCGTGAATAATAAGATTTTTAGAATCATCAATAAATTCATTTTTTTTTCTAAGTTGAATTTTTATTCTCTCTATTAAAACTTTTATAGAAAAACCACCTGATTTTTTAACAAAGTCATCAGCTCCCAACTTGAGTCCTAACAATTCATCAACCTCATCATCTTTCGATGTTAAAAAAATAATAGGAATTGACATTTTTTTTCTTAAACGGGTTAAAAGTTCTTCTCCGTCCATTCTTGGCATTTTAATATCGATAACTGCCAAGTCAGGAGGATTCCTCGTTAAACCATTAAGAGCTATTTCGCCGTCAATATAAGTTTGAACTTTAAAACCTTCTCTCTCTAAAGCGATACTAATCCCTGTTAGAAGATTTCTATCATCATCTACAAGTGCAATTGTTTGTGTCATACAATATTTACTTTTTATAACTAAATTGTCAAAATTTAGGCGTTATCCAATCTAATTAATGAGCTTCACCCCAATTAAGGCCAGAGTTAATACTAACATTTAAAGGTACTGAAAACATATGATAATCAGAGCTTGAGATAGATATCATGGCATCTTTAATAACTTTTTGTACATAGTCTTTGTCATTTTTTGAACATTCAAAAATAAGCTCATCATGAATCTGTAAGAGCATTTTTGTTTTAAGTTTTTTATCATGTTCAATTGATTGATCTAACTTAATCATAGCTAGCCTAATGATGTCAGCTGCTGATCCTTGTATAGGTGCATTTATGGCTGCTCTTTCTTGAAAACTTCTAACACTAAAGTTCTTATCATTAATACCTCTAAGATGAATTCGTCTACCAAAAATGTTATTGACGTACCCTCTTGTTCTGCAAAATTTAATTGTTGAATTCATGTAATCTTTAATTTCAGGAAATTTTTTAAAGTAGGCATTAATAAAATCCAACGCTTCTTGGTTTGAAACTCCAATTTGTTTTGCTAATCCGTATTGAGTTATTCCATAGATTATTCCAAAATTAATTGCTTTTGCTTTTCTTCTTAGATCTTCGTTTATTTTAGTTATTGGGACGTTGAAAACCTGACTTGCGGTTAAACTATGAATATCCTCGTTGTTTTTAAATGCTTTTTTTAATTCTTTTACGTCTGCTATATCTGCAAGTATTCTCATTTCAATTTGATTGTAGTCTGCAGAAATTAAGATATTTCCTTTATCTGCAACAAAAGCTTTTCTAATTTCTCTTCCCTCTTCTGATTTAATGGGAATATTTTGTAAGTTAGGGTCGCTGGATGCCAATCTACCTGTGTTGGTAGCTGCTAATAAAAATGAGGTATGTACTCTTTTAGTCTTAGAACTAATGTGGTCTTGCAATGCATCGGTATATGTATTTTTTAATTTAGAGACCTGTCTCCACTCTAAAATTAAATTAGGAAACCTATGGCCTGTTAATGCTAAGCCTTCTAAAACGTTAGCATTAGTTGCCAGACTACCCTTTTTAGTTTTTTTAAGTTTAGCTATCTTAAGTTCATTATAAATAATTTCACCCAGTTGTTTCGGGGAACCTATGTTAAATTTCTTACCGGCTACACCAAAGATATCTTTTTCTATTTTTTTTAATTTTTTTTCAAACTGGCTAGACAGTTTTTTAAGGTAATTGGCATCTACTTTAATTCCATTAAATTCTAATTTTGCTAATAATTTTATCATTGGTTTTTCGAAATATTCGTAGATTTTATTTAATTTTTCTTTATCCATTCTTTCTTTTAAATTCTCATATAACCTTAAAGTTACATCTGCATCTTCAGCAGCATATTCGGTTGCTTTAGACAGCTCTATATCAGCAAAATTTAATTTTTTTTTTCCCGATCCTACTAGCTCTTTAAAAGTTATTGTCTTATGTCCTAAATGAATTTCAGACAAAGTGTCCATGTTGTGGCGATTGATTCCTGCATCTAGGGTATAAGAGATTAACATAGTATCTTCAATAGAATTAATTTCTATGCCGTTTTGTTTTAAAACAATGAAATCAAATTTTATATTTTGACCAACTTTTTTGATGCTAGGATCTTCTAAAAGTGGCTTGATTTTTTTTATAACTATTTCTTTTTTTAAACCCTTCTCTTTGTGGGCTAAAGGTATGTAGCATGCTTTATTCGGAGCATAACTAAAAGAGACACCAACCAATTCTGCTTCTAAAGGGTTTAGAGAAGATGTTTCAGTGTCTACAGCAATAACTGTTTTTTCTTCTAAAATTTTTATCCATTTGTCTAAATTTTTTTCATCTAAAATACATTCATAATTTTTTGTTCTTATATTCTTTTCTTTTTTAATTTTTATTTGTTCAGATTCACCTGATGTTGAATTTTGATCTTCTCCATAAAAGCTAATTGCTTGGCTTAACAGTCTATTAAATTCCATTTCTCTAAAAAAATTAAAAAGTTTTTCTTTATCTACATTTCTCATAATAAAGCTTTCAGGTTTTTCTTTGATAGGAACATCATTTTTTAATGTAACTAATTTTTTACTAAGTATTGCTTTGTCTTTATTGGCTAAAAGTGTTTCTCTTCTTTTGTTTTGGGGAATTTCTTCAATATTTTTTAATAGAGTATCTAAAGTTTTATATTTATTGATAAGTTCAGCGGCAGTTTTTACTCCTATACCAGGTACACCAGGTATATTATCAGATGGATCTCCCGCTAATGACTGAACATCAATTACTTGATTTGGCTTAACACCAAATTTTTCAAATACCTCTTGCTCTCCTAGAACTTTGTTTTTCATAGGATCATAGAGTCTTATTTTTTCTGACACTAATTGCATTAAATCTTTATCTGATGAAATTACAGTTACTTTAGCACCAGCTTCTGTGATTTCTTTGGCGTACGTCGCTAATAGGTCGTCAGCTTCATAATTAATTAGTTCAACAGAAGGTAAGCTAAATGCTTTTACTGCTTTCCTAATATATTGGAATTGGGGAATTAGATCTTCTGGTGTTTCAGTTCTGTTGGCTTTGTATTCACTGTAAATATCATTCCTAAAATTTTTTTTGGCTGAATCAAAAATAACTGCAAAGTGAGTTGGTTTGTGAATTGAATCGTCAGACCTAGAATCTTCTAAGAGTTTAAACAACATGGAACAAAACCCACTGACCGCGCCTGTAGGTAAGCCATCACTTTTTCTTGAAAGCGGCGGCAATGCATAATAAGCTCTAAAAATATAACCTGAGCCATCTATCAAATAAAAATGATCTGTTTTTTTTAAGGAAGTCATAAATATAATATTTATAATACCTTATTTATTTCGTGATATAATTAAATAAACTATGGACAAAATTGCTTTATGTGTTGAAAACTTAACTAAAGTTTATTCAAAAAATAAAAAAACAAGTGTTTTAAATAAAGCACTTAATAATTTAAGTTTTGAAGTTAAACAAGGTGAGGTATTTGGTTTACTAGGCCCCAATGGAGCTGGCAAAACTACTTTTCTAAGCATACTTGCTGGAACTGTAACCAAAACAGAAGGACAGGTTAATGTCTGGGGAT
>Ga0307986_10000982_pt1 | contig 21098 bp, 22 predicted proteins | sample EllFjometageno82_FD_203170 | JGI IMG/M metagenome (GOLD analysis project Ga0307986, IMG submission 203170) | Marine microbial communities from Ellis Fjord, Antarctic Ocean - #82 | ecosystem: Environmental > Aquatic > Marine > Unclassified | place: Southern Ocean | collected 2014-10-09
TAACTTTAGCTAAAGTCGACGCCATATCGTTAAGTTCTTTTGGTAATTTATCGTCGATAATGATTTTAGAACCTGTTCTTTTTGCTGCATCTAAAATACCTAATCTCACGTCTTGAGAAAACGCATCTTGTTCAAATGCCATAGCAACCTTAACTGGTTTTCCACCATTTTTTTCAACTGCTAAATCAATTGCTACGTCTAAATATAAATTTGCTGGTGCAAGCACTGCAAATAAGTATTTGTAACCTTTAGTGAATAACGATCTAGATGCACCGTTAGCTTCTACCATGGGTATTTTATATTTTTCTGTAACTGGCGCCATAGCTTTTGTTAAGCCTGAACTGTATGGTCCAAGCATATACTTAACGCCGTCTTGTTTGATTAATCTTTCAGCTAACTGAGCAGCTCTACCAGAGTTTGATTCATCGTCGTAATAGATAATTTCAAACTTATATTTTTTTCCACCAACTTCTATTCCACCCATTTTGTTAATTCTTTCAACTGCTAAGTTATAGCCGTTTTGAGTGTGAACTCCGTTAGAAGAGTACTTTCCAGTAAGAGATACTGCAGCACCTAACACGATGTATTCACCTTCAACTTTTGCAAAAGATGAAGATATGCTCGCCAATGTTAAAGTAAGCGCAGAAAGAAATGTAATAAATATTTTTGTTATTTTATTCATTTTGTTCCCTTTATTAATTAATTAATTATATTTGGATTAAACTATGAAATGAGCATTATGACAACAGAGAAGAATTATTAAAAACTGTTTGTCACAGTAATAAATAAAGCGATTATTACTAATACACACGCAGAAATTGTATTAAGAGTTTTTGGGTTTCCTTTGAGCCATAAAGAAATTTGTTGAGCAGCTAACCCATACATCATCAAAGTTAAAAAATCTAAGATAACATAAGTAGTCATCAAGATTAAAAATTGAATATAATAATTAGAATTAAAATCGATAAAAGAAGTAAATATTGTTCCAAAAAAAACTACAGCTTTGGGACTAAGGCCAGCTATTAGAAGGCCATCTTTGTAAAAAGAAAATTTTGATTTAAATTTTTTAGATTTTGCTTTAACTGATCCCAAGCGTGCTGTGAAAGTATCATAAGCTAAGTATAATATATAAAGTATACCAGCCCATTTTATTAAATTTAAAGCTTCGGGATTTTCTTTTAATAATGAACCTATAACAAAAACCACGAGTATTCCTTGGCAAATATTAGCAGAAATATCTCCAAGAGCTGTCCAAACGGAGCGATTTAACCCATAGTTAATGGTGTGAGAAACAATTACTAATCTAGGCAATCCTGGAGTTATGAATAAAAATAAAATAATTTGGAGAAATATAAAGTAATCTAAAGGGAACATAGAGCAACTATACAGATTTAAATGAAAAAAAAAAGTTTTATACCCCAAACCAAAGTAAGGAATCCTGAGCCTGAACTAAAAGATGAAAATTGGATTATTTGGGCTGGTTGGGCAGATAGAATAACGTTTGAAGAAATAAAAGAAAAAACTGGTAAAAATGAATCTGAAGTAATTAAGATTATGAGAAAAAATCTTAAACCGTCTTCATTTAGACTTTGGAGAAAAAGAGTTCATAATAAAAGCATTAAGCATAGAAAGAAGTTTAAATTATCTAGAAAAAAAATGGTTGAAAAAGTTAAAATAGATCATATGTATTAACTATGAAAAAAGTAACATTATATTCTGGAGATCCATGTCCTTTTTGTGCTGCTGCAAAAGCTTTGTTAAAAACTAAGGATGTGGAAATAGAGGAATTTGATATTTGGAAAGACCCAGCAAAGGCAAAAGAAATGATGCAAAAAACAAACGGTGCTAGATCAATTCCTCAAATTTTTATTGAAGATCATTATGTTGGTGGTAATGACCAGCTTCAGGCTGCAAACAAAAGCGGTGAATTAGATAAACTTTTAAAAGCTTAATGAAAAGAAGGTTTTTAAAATTAGCAGGACTATCTTTAATTTCAGCGTTATTTTTACCTATTAATTTTATTTTCGCTGCTACAAAAAAAATTTTAAATAAGGATCTTACTGATAAACAAAAAAATGTGATGCTGAACGAAGGAACTGAGCGTCCATTTTCAAGTCCTTTAAATAAAGAAAAAAGAGAAGGATTTTATCACTGTGCGAATTGTGGAGCTAAACTTTTTGCATCGAACTCTAAATTTGATAGTGGCACTGGTTGGCCATCTTTCTCCGAAGCTTTACCGGGTGCTTTTAAAACAAAAGTTGATAAGTCATTTGGCATGATTAGAACAGAGTATCATTGTGCTAAATGTGGTGTTCATCATGGTCATGTATTCTATGATGGTCCGAGTAAAACTGGGAAAAGATTTTGTAACAACGGTCTTTGTTTAATTTTTAAGCCTGAAAGTTAAGTAAATCTTTAAAATAAGGCATTGTGTTACCTGCACCTAATTTTAATGTAGATAGTCCAGCAACTTGATTGGCTAAACTTAGTGATTCTTTAATAGATTTATTTTTAGACAAAGCATAAGCAAGGCCGCCATTAAATGCATCTCCGGCACCTGTTGTATCTATAGCTTTTACTGGTGTTGCTTTTAAATAAATATCTTCATTACCATCTGAATAAAACAAGCCTTTTTCACCAAGTGTAATAATCACTTTTTTCAAACCGAGGTTAAGTAATTTTATTGAGGCTTCTTTAGCTTGTTTTTCATTAGTTATTTTAATTCCAGTATAAAATTCTGCCTCTGTTTCATTGGGTGTAAAATAATCAATATAATTATAGAATTCCTTTGATATTTCAGATGCAGGAGCTGGATTTAAAATAGTTAAAACTTTATTTTCTTTAGCTTTTTTTAACGTATACAAAGTAACATCTTTAGGAATTTCTAATTGAGTTAAAAATATTTTAGAATTTTTTATCTTTTCTATATTTTTATTTACTTCTTCAATAGTTAAAGTAGATGGGGCACCAGTTATCACGTTAATCGCATTTTTACCTGTTTTTTTATCAATCATAATTCCAGCCACACCTGTTTGATGATCGGCAGATTGAATAATTGTTGAAGTGTCTATGTTGTTTTGATCTAAAGTATTAATAGCTAATTGACCGTAATCATCTTTACCAATTTTACTTATAAAATTTACTTCTCCTCCTAGCCTGGCGATTGCTATTGCTTGATTACAACCTTTTCCACCCGGTCCAACATTATAACTATTTCCTAATATTGTTTCTCCAACTGAAGGAATCTTATTCCCTGAAAAACTTATGTCTGCAACAAATATACCTAAGATAGAAATCTTGTTCATTAACCAAGAGTAGTAAGGAAAGGAAAGGTTGTCAAAATATAATAACTAATTACTTGAATTTGATTAGTTGTTATCAAAATACCAGTGATTAATAAAATGGCGCCACCAGTCTTTGTTATTCTATTATAGTATTTTCCAAAACCTTTTTTTGAAACTAAAAATTTATTCATAAAATATCCAGAGACAATAAAAGGAATGGCTAGACCTAATGAATAAAATGAGAGCAAAAGTATTCCTTTACTAACTGAAGCTTCTGTTGCTGACAAAGCTAAAATAGAACCTAATACTGGACCAATACATGGTGTCCATCCAAAGGCGAACGCTGCGCCTACTATAAAAGGAAAAGCGTAATTATCTTTATATCCTTTTGTTTCAAACCTTTTTTCTTGATTTAAAAATTGAAAATTAAATAGACCTAACATTTGAAGTGAAAATAAAATAATTATTATTCCTGCTGCAACTCTTAGTTCGTTAGAAAAAAATAACAAAATATTACCAACTGTAGAAACGGTGACACCTAATACTATAAATACTAAAGAAAAACCTAATGAGAAAAGAATGGTTTTAACCAAAACAACTTTTTTGTCTCTTTCAATCTCATTTAAATTTTTTCCAGTAATATAGGAAATGTATCCAGGTATAATTGGTAATACGCATGGAGTTAAAAAACTAATAAATCCTGCTCCAAATGCAAAAGCTAGCTTGATGATCATACACTCTTTATATTTGCCTTTAGTACCTGCCGCAATTACTATATTTACTCATGATATTTAAATATATTGCTTTTTTGTTCACTCTTTTATGGTCTTATACGTTTATTAAGTCACAAAGTATTTTTAAAAAAGGATCTGGGATATTAATTACTTTATTTGTTTCTAATATCTCTTGGTTAACATTCATAGCAGCTTGCTATTATGGTTTTAAAAACTTTTCTATTTATCAAGTATTGCTAGGAATAAGTCTTAGTGTTGTCTTAATTAATTTAGGTTTTGCGAGATTAAGTCTTTATGTAAATTCCAAATTTAGTGATAAAAATAAACTATTTAAACTTAAAACAACTATCGAATATTTAATTATAATTCTTATTGCTTATTATATTTTCTTCTAATTAGTTGGAATTGTAGTTAACACATTAAAATTTTTATCAGTTACTACTATTTCTCCTGATCCTGGTACAGCGTTAGTTATAGCGGTTATAATACTGTAATGCGTAATTAGTATTAAATTTTTTCCTTCTCCATCCCATTTTTTAACAAAATCTTTTATTTCCTTTAATTGACTGAGTTCATTTTTATCATGCGGAGATTGGAAAGTAGAGTTTAGTGCAGAATATTCTTTAAATTTTTTAAAACCATATTTAGCAGTGTCCTTACATCTGCACCATTGACTAGATAAAACTTGATCTATTGGAATGCTTTTTTTTTTAAATAATTCTCCAATTCTTTTTGATTGATTAACCCCTGCTTGATTTAAATTTCTTTGTGTTGAGCAATCTTTTAATTTAAATCCTTCTGGATCACCTCCTCCTGGTGCTAGCGCATGTCTAATTAATATAATCTTATTTCCGTCTTGAGCAGGTTTCCAGTTTATCTCATTGGCTTGAACATTTAGCAATAATAGGGATAGAAATAGTGAGAGAATTACGTGGGGAACAGTTTTTTTTATCATGGCGGATGAAAAGATAGTTTAACAAATTTATGTAGCCTTGGTCTAGTGGACATGGCAAGTTAAATAATAAACTTCTAATGAGTTGTATTCAAAACACTTTTTAAGAGAGTGTATAACTATTTAACTTTTAGGCTTAAAAATCAAACACACGCCATTGTTGCAGTAACGTTTTCCTGTTGGTTTTGGGCCATCATCAAAAATATGCCCATGATGTCCTCCACAATTTTTACAGTGATATTCAGTTCGCGGGTAGCCAAGATGTGTGTCAGTTTTTTCTTCGAACATATTTGGTATTGATTTAAAAAAAGATGGCCAGCCTGAACCGCTTTCATACTTAGCGTTAGAGTCAAACAATTTTGCTCCACATCCTGCACAATGATAAGAGCCTTCTCTTTTTTCATTGTTTAAAGGACTTGAACCAGGCGCCTCAGTTCCTTCTTGTTTTAAAATATAATTTTGTTCTGGAGTTAAATTGGGATTCCAATCCTTATTTTTCATCTTTTACTTTATCGTCAACCCCGTAAGGTCTAAAATTTCCTTTGTTGCCGACTTTTACAGCTTTAGCAGGAATACCTACCATTGTTGAATTTTCTGGAACATCATTTACTACAACTGCGTTTGCAGCTATTCTTGAAGTGTTACCTATTTTTACAGGTCCAATAATTTGAGCTCCAGAACCTATCACTACATCGTCTCCAATTGTTGGATGTCTTTTTTCGTTTCTTTGTTCATTGCTATTGATACTTGGTGAAATTCCACCAAGTGTAACAGCATGATAGATTGTTACATTATTACCAATGTCAGATGTCTCTCCAATGACAACTCCCATACCATGATCTATAAATAAATTTTTTCCAATTTTTGCTCCTGGATGAATTTCAATACCTGTAAAAAATCTCGTTGTCTGAGAAATTATACGCGCTATTAAATCAAAACCAGCAACATAAAAAAAATGTGCAATTTTGTGAAAAAAAACTGCTTTAACACCGGGATATGTAAGAATAATACTCAATATAGATTTTGCTGCAGGATCACGTGATTTTATAGAGTCTAAAAATTCATTCATAACTTATAGTAGGTATATAATGACTACTTGCAAAATTTAAAGATCTATTTATATACATAATGAATATGAGCAAACCTTTTCATTTAGCAATACCAGCTGGAGATATTGATAGTACACTGAAGTTTTATACAGAAATTCTTGAATGTAAAACTGGCAATAGAGAGGAAGGTAAATGGGTAGACATAGATTTTTGGGGTAATGAGTTAACTCTTCATAAAACAGAAATGAAACTGCCTAATGAAAGACATGATGTGGATATGGGTAATGTCCCTGTTCCTCATTTTGGAATACATTTAGATAAAAATGTTTTTAATAAGATCAAAGAAAACCTTAAATCTAATAATGTTGCATATCTAGACGAGCCTTACACAAGGTTTGAAGGCAAAAAAGAAGAGCAAGAAACTTTCTTTATAAAAGATCCTCACGGGAATATTTTAGAGCTTAAAACTTTACAAAATTCATAATATTTAACAGTTTTTTGAGTAATTAATTAATGGCTTTTAGATAAACTTTTGATTAATTTAAAGAGTGATCTTCAATCAATTATTTGACGAAAAATCGAAAACTTATACTTATATTATTTCAAGTGGTAAAGGGCGAGAAGCTTTAATCGTTGATCCTGTAATTGAAAAGACCCATGAATATTTAAAGGTTTTAAAAAATCTAGAGCTAAAATTAGTTAAGGTTATTGACACACATATCCACGCTGATCATGTCACTGGTTTAAATGAACTTAATAAAAAAACTAATTGTGTAAGAATAATGGGAGAAACTTCTCCCTCAGAAGTAATAGACATCAAAGTAAAAGATAATGAAAAAATAAAAATAGAAGATATAGAATTAACTACAATTCATACCCCGGGTCATACTAAATGTTCTTATAGTTTTTTAATGAAAGACAGAGTTTTTACTGGAGATACATTGTTAATTAATGGAACAGGAAGAACAGATTTTCAGGGAGGTAGTTCAATAGATCAATATAATTCAATATTTAATAATCTATTAAAACTACCCGAAGAAACTCTTGTGTACCCTGCTCATGATTATAACGGGAAAAAATATTCAACTATTATTCAAGAAAAAAAAAATAATCCAAGACTTCAGGTTAATTCTGTAAATGAATATATTGATATGATGAATAATTTAAAATTAGAGTACCCAAATATGATGGATTCCAATGTTGCTTTAAATATCAAAGGATCGACTCTTTAATTTTTTCATTCTAAAACCAAACAACATTAGCTTGATAGATAAGTCTTATACCGAATTTGAGGGGGCAAAATTTGAACAAAACACATTTTTTATTGAAGATTCTAATGGAAATGTTCTTATGATAAAAACTTTCCAATAAAACACAGCCTTTACTCTATATTTCTAAATTAGATTATCTTGACGGATCACTGCCTTATATTTAGAAATTAAAAGATATTTATGAAATCAAAAGCAAAAGTAGTTGTTGTAGGTGGAGGGGTAGTTGGGGTTAGCACTCTTTATCATCTTGCAAAAAAAGGGTTATCGGATGTTGTGCTTGTTGAAAGAAAAGAATTAACATCAGGTTCAACTTGGCATGCTGCAGGTTTATTGCCATTATTTAATATGAGTTACTCTGTTGGTCAGCTTCACAGGTATGCTGTTCAATTTTATAAATCTTTAGAAAAAGAAACTGGTAAAAATGTTGGGTTCAGTGTTGTTTCAAATATTCGTCTAGCTCAAACTCAAGATCGTATGGATGAATTTCAGCAATATGCAGGGGTAGCTAAAACTATTGGAGTTGATGTAAAATTTTTAAAACCTGAACAAGTTAAAGAAATTTGGCCTTTGATTAATATTGATGGTCTCGTTGGGGCAATACAACATCCCGAAGATGGTTATATTCAGCCAGCAGATCTTACTCAGGCTATGGCAACAGGTGCAAGAAATAATGGAGCAGAAATTTATAGAAACACATCGGTTATAGGAATTAAACAAACTAAAGATGGTTGGGTTGTTAATACAGATAAAGGAGATATTGAATGTGAGCATGTTGTATCATGTAGTGGAAACTTTGCTAGACAAACTGGAAGCATGGTTGGATTAGACATTCCAGTTATTCCAGTAGAACACCAATACATTGTTACTGAGCCTCACCCAGAAATACAAAAAAGAAAAAAAGAAGGTAAACCTGAAATGGGTGTACTTAGGGATGCCGATAATTCTTGGTACATGAGAGAAGAAGCTAGTGGTCTTTTACTTGGTCCTTATGAAAAAGGAGCGCCATGTTGTTATGTTGATGGTCCTTCAAAAGATAGTGAGTATGAATTATTTCAAGAAGATTTAGATAGATTGGCTCCTCATATTGAGGGCGCTATAAAAAGAGTTCCTGCTTTTGGTGAGGTAGGAGTAAAAAAAGTTTATAATGGTGCCATAGCTTATACTCCAGATGGCAACCCTATTGTTGGGCCTGCATGGGGTTTAAAAAATTTTTGGATTAATGAAGGCCATAGCTTTGGAATTACTGCTGCAGGTGGTGCAGGTTGGCAATTGGCTGAATGGATAGTTGATGGAGAACCAACAATTGATATGCTTGGTGTAGAACCTAGAAGATATGGTTCATATGCAACAAAATCTTATTTAAAAGCAAAAAATGAGGAAGCTTATGCAAATGTTTTTACAGTTCATTATCCTGATGAAGAAAGAGAAGCAGGACGCCCGTTAAGACAAGCTCCTTGTTATGACCGATTAAAAAAATTAGGAGCTGTTTTTGGTTCAAAATTTGGATGGGAAAGAGCCAACTTTTTTGCAAAAGAAGGTGAAAAACAAGAAGATGATTGGTCATTTAGAAGATCAAAATGGTTTAAAAATGTTGAGCAAGAATGCAAAAATGTAAAAGAGAATGTTGGGCTATTGGATATGACAGCTTTTGGAAAGTGTAGAATTAAAGGTTCTGGTGCAGAAGAGTTTTTAGATAAACTTGTAGCAAATAAATTACCAAAGAAAATTGGAAGAATTAATCTTTGCCACGCTTTGAATACAAAAGGTGGAGTTCACTCTGAATTTACTATTATGAGAGAAGCTGAAGATAGTTTTTATTTAGTTTCTGCTGGAGCGTTTCAAAGACTTGATCACGACTGGATACAAAAGTGGATGCCAAAAGATGGAACTGTACAATACGAAAATTTAACAAATAGCATGGGGGTATTAGTTATTTCTGGGCCAAAAGCCAGACAACTTATGCAAAAAGTTTCTAGATCAGATTTTTCAAATGAAAGATTTAAATGGTTAAGTGCCCAAAATATAAACATAGGTATGGCTCCATGTAGCGCAATGAGAGTAAACTTTGTAGGTGAATTAGGTTGGGAGCTACATCATCCAGTTGAATATCAAAATCATATTTTTGATCAGCTAATGGAAGCGGGAAAAGAATTTGGCTTAAAACCATATGGTATCAGAGCCATGAATAGTTTAAGAGTTGAAAAATCTTATAAATTAGTTGGAACTGAATTATCAATTGAATACTCGCCTTATGAATCTGGTCTTGACAGGTTTATACACCCTAATAAGGGAGATTTTATTGGACGTGCGGCATTAGATAAATGGAGAGCAAAAGGCTTTTCTAATAAATTGGTTACTATGGAAATTCATGGTGTAACAGATGCTGATGTTTTAGGGAATAATCCAATTTATGATAATGGATCAGTTGTCGGTAGAGCTACAAGTGGAGATTTTGGTTTTAGGTTAAATAAATCAATAGCTCTTGGTATGGTTAAACCAGAATTTGCTGAAGTTGGACAGAAATTAAAAATAGATATTCTTGGAAAAATGCATGAAGCTTCTATTGTAGAAGAATCCCCTTATGATGCAGATAATAAATTAATAAGAGCTTAAATGAAAATTCTAGTAGCTGCTAAAAGAGTTATTGATTACAACGTCCAAATCAGAGTTAAAGATGATGGTTCTGGCGTTCATACTGACAATGTTAAAATGTCAACCAATCCACCGGATGATAATGCGATAGAGGAATCTGTTAAACTAAAAGAGTCTGGTAAAGTCAAAGAAGTTGTAGCAATAACAATTGGTGAAGACAAAGCACAAGAAACTGTTCGTAAAGCATTAGCGATTGGTGCTGACAGAGGAATACATGTCAAGGCTGATAGTTACATCGAACCACTAGGCATTGCCAAAATTTTAAAAAAAGTAGTTGAAAAAGAAAAACCTGATATGGTTTTTTTAGGAAAACAAGCTATTGATGACGACTGTAATCAAACAGGCCAAATGTTAGCGGCTATGTTAAATTGGCCTCAAGCAACTTTTTCTTCAAAGTTAAATCTAAAAGATAAATCATTAGAAATAGTGAGAGAAATTGATGAAGGTTTAGAAACTCTTGAAGTCAATTTACCAGCAATAGTAACTTGTGATTTAAGATTAAATGAGCCTAGATTTGCTTCACTTCCTAATATTATGAAAGCAAAAAAAAAACCAATGGAACAGTTAATAGCTAAAGATATGGGCATAGACCTTACAAATAGAATTGAACAATTAAAAGTGGAAGAGCCGCCAAAAAGAAAAGCAGGCATTAAAGTTGCAAATGTTGCTGAATTGGTAAGTAAATTAAAAAATGAGGCTAAAGTAATTTAATGTCAGTATTATTAATAGCAGAGCACGATAATGCAAAATTAAAACCATTTACGTTAAATGCAATTACTGCTGCTTCAAAAATGAATACTGATGTACATGTTTTAATTGCTGGCAATAATTGTGCAAATGTTGCTAAAGAAATATCAAGCATCCCTTTAGTTAAGAAGGTTTTAGTATGTGACTCTCCAAATTATCAAAATTATCTTCCAGAAAATCTTGCACCCCTTGTGACAAAGGTTTCAGAAAAATATGATCATATTGTTGTATCTGCTAATACATTCGGAAAAAACTTCATGCCTAGAGTAGCCGCTGCTTTAGACGTTTCTCAAGTAAGTGATATTATTAAAGTAATTAGCTCAGATACGTTTATGAGACCTATTTATGCAGGAAATGCATTTGCTACAGTAAAAAGTAATGATAAAAAAAAATGTATAACAATCAGGCCGACTTCATTTGAATCCGCAGAGAAATCTGGTGGTTCTGCAGAAATTGAAAAAGTTGAAGCTGTAAACGTTCCTAATACTTCTAGATTTATAAAAAGAGAAGAAACTAAGTCTGAAAGACCAGAACTTGGGACAGCTAGAATAGTAGTATCTGGTGGAAGAGGATTGGAAAGTGGAGATAATTTTAAATTAATAAATGATATTGCAGATAAACTTAATGCTGCTGTCGGTGCCTCACGTGCTGCAGTTGATGCAGGTTATATAAGTAACGACCATCAAGTAGGTCAAACAGGAAAAGTAGTTGTTCCAGATTTATATATTGCGGTTGGAATTTCAGGTGCAATTCAACACTTGGCAGGTATGAAAGAGAGTAAAATAATTGTCGCAATTAACAAAGATAGTGAAGCACCAATTTTTAGTGTTGCAGATTACGGTTTAGAAGCAGACTTATTTACAGCTCTTCCAGAATTTTTAGCTGAGCTAAACAAACTGAATACTATCCAAAAATAATTAGTTTGATATAGTCCTTCCATGGCTAGAGAAGCAATGGAATACGATGTAGTTATCGTTGGTGCGGGACCAGCAGGACTGACTACAGCTATAAAACTTAAACAACTAGATCCAAATTTAAATGTTTGTATTTTAGAAAAAGGATCAGAGGTTGGGGCACATATTTTAAGTGGAAATGTTTTTGAAACTAAAGCTCTCGATGAGCTGTTACCTAATTGGAAAAACGAGGGAGCTCCAGTAAAAATAAAAGTTTCAAAAGAAAAATTTTTATTTTTAGGAAAAAATTCATCTTTAAGCTGGCCAACATGGCTTTTACCTTCTGTTCAGAAAAATCACAAAAATTATATTATTAGTCTTGCAAATCTCTGTCGTTGGTTAGCTGAACAAGCAGAAAAATTAGGTGTTGAGATATTTCCAGGGTTTCCTGCAAGTGAAGTACTTTATAATGAAAATGGTTCGGTTAAAGGTGTTGCTACTTTAGATATGGGTTTAGATAAAGATGGTAATAAAAAAGATACTTATCAAGAAGGTATGGAATTACATGCTAAAGTAACTGTTTTCTCAGAGGGTTGTAGAGGTCATTTAGGGAAACAATTAATTAAAAAATTTAATCTTGATGAAGGAAAAAGTCCTCAACAATACGGTATTGGTTTTAAAGAAATTTGGGAAGTTAGTGAAGTACAACATCAAGAAGGTCTAGTTATGCATACTGCAGGATGGCCTTTAGATAATAAAACTTATGGTGGCAGTTTTATTTATCATGCTGAAAATAGACAAATTTTCTTTGGATATGTTATTGGTCTTGATTATCAAAACCCTTACCTTTCTCCATTTGACGAGTTTCAAAGATTTAAGACACATAAAGCGATAAGAAAAATGTTGGAAGGTGGTAAGCGTATCGCCTTTGGTGCAAGAGCTTTAATTGAAGGTGGAATACAAAGTTTGCCTAAAATGTTTATGCCAGGAGCGTTGCTAATTGGTTGCGATGCTGGAACTTTAAATATGCCAAAAATAAAAGGCTCACATACCGCGATGAAAAGCGGAATAGTTGCAGCAGAATCTATAATTGAAAATATTAAAAATAAAGCCAATCTCTCAATTTATGAAAAAAAATTTGAGGAAAGCTGGGCTTATAAAGAATTGTATACAGCAAGAAATGTTAAGCCTAGTTTTAGTTGGGGATTAATTCTAGGAATAATTTTTACAGGTATTGATCAAATTTTATTTAGAGGAAGGCTGCCTTTTACATTAAAACATAAGCACGCAGATCATGAAGCTTTAAAACCCGCTAGTCAGATGCCTAAGATAGAATACCCAAAACCAGACGGCAAGCTAACATTCGATAAGACTAGCTCTGTTTATTTAACAGGAACTAATCATACTGAAAACCAGCCTGTCCATTTAAGGTTAAAAGACCCTAACCTACCAATTAACTACACTTTAAAAAAATACGACGAACCAGCTCTAAGATATTGTCCAGTAGGTGTTTACGAAATTCAAAAAGAAAAATTCATTATAAACTCCCAGAATTGCATCCACTGTAAGACATGCGATATCAAAGAACCTTCTCAAAACATCACTTGGGTTGCACCCGAAGGTGGCGGTGGCCCTAAGTATGGAAACATGTAAAAAGACTATTGCATTTACCCTTAAGAGAGCATAATGGCTTTCCACCATGTTCAAAATTATAAAAAATTCCTGGGCTCTTTTTATTGGATATGGAGTAATTATGGTCTCACACGGATTTCAGGGTAACCTTCTTGGAATTAGAGCTATACAAGAAAATTTTAATTTTATTGCAACAGGTACAATGATGTCCGGTTATTTTGTTGGCTATTTTGTTGGAGCTAATATAATCCCAAATCTTGTAAGCAAAGTTGGTCATATAAGAGTTTTTGCAGCTTTTGCTTCAATGGCATCCCTTAGTTCATTAGTTCATGCTTTATTTGTAGATCCAATTGTTTGGACATTAGCAAGATTTTTAACAGGATTTAGTATGATAGGTATACTTATAATTGTTGAAAGCTGGTTAAATGATAGAGCTACAAATAAAACACGAGGAAAAGTACTATCACTTTATATGTTTTTTACTTTTTTTGCATTTACAATAGGAAATCTTTTACTAAACATTAGCAGTCCCAATAATTATGAGCCTTTCATATTAATTTCTTTATTATTTTCTGTAGCCCTAATTCCTATACTACTTACAAAACGTAAGCCTCCAACTTTTAAAAAGATAAGTTCAATTAAAATTAAAGAACTTTTAAAAATTTCTCCTTTCGGAAGTTTTTCAATGTTTTGTACTGGTTTTATTTTTGCAGCTGTGTTGGCTATGCTTTCTGTTTATGCTGTAACAATGAATTTAACTGTTTTTGAAATTTCTATGTTATTAGTTGGAGTTACTCTTGCTGGTGCAATTTTTCAATGGCCTATAGGATCTCTGTCAGATAAATATGATCGAAGAGTGGTCATTGTTGGGTGTTGTATTGCTTCATCAATATTTGGTATTCTTTCAATTATGTCTTCAGGAATATTTTTTGAAAGTCTTAATACAGAAGAGATGATAAGATTTAATTATTTTTCACCGGATGGAGCTATGAATAAAACAAATCTTTTTATATTTATAATTCTTCTTTCTGGTACGACTCTTCCAATGTTTGCTCTAAATCTAGCACTAGTAAATGATTATATTCCCAAAGAAAAATTTGTAGCTGCTGGAGCGGGTTTAAATATTATATTTGGCTTAGGAGCAATGGCTGGCCCAATCATATGTTCAGTATTAATGAGTTTGTTGGGACCTAATGGTTTTTTTATTCATCTTTTAATTTTTTTTTTAGCAAATACTTTTTTTGGAATTTATAGAGTGAGTAAAAGAAAATATGAAGATAACCCAGAATCAACTTTCACGCCTTTACCACGTGAAATTACTCCGCTAGGTATCGAGCTAGACCCAGATACTGGAGTTGATTTATCAAATACTCAAAATGATAAAAAATAGTTCAGCAATTCTCATTGTTTTAATAGCAGGACTATTTTGGTCATTTGGTCCATTGGTTGTTAGACATATAGATAACGCTCAATTAATTCCTTGGCAGTATCTTTTATTTAGAGGCTCTGTAATTTTTCTTGTCATAAATATTTATTTGTTTTTAGCTGAAGGTTTAAAATTTACAAAAAATTATAACAAAATTGGTTTATCAGGATTAATTGGCGGTGTAAGTCTTGGAATTGCTAATATATCTTTTATACTTTCTATTACGACTACAACTGCAGCAGTAACTATGATGATGCTTGCTACTCAACCATTCGTAGCAGCAATTTTAGCGTACATTTTTTTGAAAGAAAAAATTTCAAGGACAACATTGATAGCAATAATAATAGCTGCAGGAGGCATAATATTTATGTCGTATGATAGCCAAGGAGAAGGTTCTTTATTTGGTTTAATAAACGGTTTACTTTCATCTTTAGGTTTTGCGGGATTTACCGTTTCTCTTAGGTGGAGAAAAAAAACCCCTAAATTTACCACTGTAGCAGTTGCAGGAGTTTTTTGCGCAGGAGTTGCTATTTTAGTTCTTATATTGAATGACGACAGTATTTTTATTTCAGCTAAAAACTCTTCTCTTTCAGCGCTACATGGATTTTTGGTTTGTACTGGGCTTATATTGTTTTCTATAAAATCAAGATATTTACCCGCAACAGACTTAACATTGCTTTCACTTACAGAGGTCTTAGGTGGAATTTTTTGGGTATGGTTGCCGTTATTTGGAATTAATGAAGTTCCAACTGTAAATACTTTAATTGGCGGAGGTATTATTACATCTGCAATAATCTTCTATGCCTTTAATGCTAAACGCCCTTTATCTTCAAGATATATTTGGGTAAAGAAATAGCTGGATATAACTTAATGTTTTTATCTATAAAAAAAATACCAAAAGTTTTGTGGAGTTCAGCTAAGCCTTTTAACTTGAAACCAAAATTATCTACTTTATTTTTTTTATGTTTTGGTCTTATATTATTTGGACTAGGTGAAGGCTTATTAATAGTCTCATCAACTGGCGCTTCTCCATGGACTGTTTTAGCTCAAGGCATTTCATTAAATATAGGATTTTCTATTGGAACTATTACTTTAATTATAAGTATTGCTTTATTATTTTTATGGTTTTTTTTAAATCAAACACCTGGCATTGGAACAGTTCTTAATGCTTTAATTATTGCTCTAATGATAGATCTTTGTATAAAATTTGTACCTACCCCAGAAAGTTTTATATCTCAAATAGCTCTAGCAATCACGGCTGTAATTACAATTGGGCTAGGAGGCGGAATTTATCTTGTGGCAAATTTAGGGCCAGGACCAAGAGACGGCTTAATGGTCGGGCTGCAACAAAAAACTAATTTACCAATAGCATTTGTTAGAGTTTCTATTGAAATTGTAGTAGTTTCTATTGGATGGTATTTAGGTGGAGTTGTAGGTGTTGGAACTCTATTATTTGCCTTTGGAATAGGTCCGACAGTTGCATTAAGCCTATTTATTCTGAAAAGAGTTTTTAATTAAATTTTTTATTATCCTATCTATTAATATTCAAAGATGTTAGAGTATTTTTTTTAGATACTGCTAAACAAAGCTAAACCACTCTATTAAGCAAGTATTTTTCGAAAAGTACCCATCTAAAGAATTTATTATTCATGCATAAAACCATGAGTACTAACTTACGCTTATTATGATTATAAAGGATATTTCAGAGGTAAAAATAAAAAAAACTGGTGTAGTTTTAGGTTTTAAAAAAAATATTTTTCAAATTAAAATAAACAAATCAATTGAGATTGTTATAGTTCATAATCCGGGAGATAGAAATTTTCACCAAGATAATGTGGGTATTATACTAGAAGAAAATAAAATTTTAAAAATTCTATCTAAGAGATATGCTGATGTGTCCATCACAAAAATTAATAATAAAAAAGATTTAGACAGACTATTAAAACGAAAGCCTGATTTAGTTTTTTCAGGTGTTAAATATTTTAATTTTAATAATAAGAAAGTTTGGCTAAATGATTGTCTGGAAGACTATGGTATTCCATATATTGCATCTAGTAGAACAGCGTTAAATAATGAGAGTAATAAAAATTTAGCTAAAAAACTTATTTTAAAATCAAGAATTAAAACAGCAGATTTTTTTGTAACCAAACCTGAACAGCATCAAGATGAATCATCTATTCCTATTTCATTTCCTTTATTTATTAAACCAATTAAAGGTGGTGATAGTAGAGGAATAGACTCGAACTCTGTTGTTTATAATTTTTTAAATTTTAAAAAGAAAGTTTTAGAAATTAAAACTAAATACAACCTTTCGTGCCTTGTAGAAACCTACTTACCTGGAAAAGAGTATAGTGTTGGTATTTTTCAAGATAGTATAAATGGCTCCTTGAGGGCTATGCCTATAGAAATTATTATAAAAAAAAATATTAACGGTCACTGCATACTTGATTTTGATGTTAAAAAAGATGATGAAGAAAAAGTAATTGCAGTAACTGATGAAAAAATATTAAAAAAACTTTCTAAATTAGCAAAAAAAGCATTCAAAGCACTTGGAGGAAAATCTTTAGGAAGAATTGATATTAAAATGAACCATCGAGGTGTTCCTCATTTTATGGAGGCCAATCTTATGCCTGGTCTGCGAAAAGGATATTTTTATAGATCTTGTTTATTAAATCTTGATATGAATTATGACGATATGATTTTTAATATAGCAAACACTGGTTTATCTTCACATTAATTAATCCACAAATTAAATAGAATTAAATTTAAATGGCCAATTATAAAAAAAATTATATTTATAAATTAAGGAAAAAATTTTTAAAAGAAAAAAAAATATCTAATAAAAAATTTACCACTAATTATAAGGATATTAAAAAATATTTTAAATATTTTAATAATCTTTTATTTAAAGATAAGCTTAATAATTTTAATGATATTAAAATTAGAAAAATGAATAACTGTTCTGGTCAATGTATAGAAAATATCTCCTATTATAAGGGAACTAGTTTTTTTGTACTTGAGTTAAAACCTAGATATAAAAATAAAATAGAATTCTTAAACACGCTTTCTCATGAAATGCTTCATTTGTGGCAGCAAACTATAAAACATGATACTGGACGTCATAACAAACTTTTTTTTAGCTTTAGAGCTAAATTTAAGAAACTAAATTTAACTTTAAGTTATTAATTATTTTATATTTGCCGTATCTTTTAAACGCTCTTTAAAATAATCTTCAAATGATCTGTTGCAAGTAATTACGTATTTATCTTTTAAATTATAAATTGAACAATCTATTCTAGCAATTAAAGTTTGTGCCAGAGTAAAATCAGGAAATTTTTTTAATCTTAAATCGAAATGTGTTAATTTATTTAAAAACTCATTTCTATTTTCCCCTAAAACCTCAAAATAAATTTGACCGTAAGAATAGTCTGAAGCGAGAACTTCATCTTTAGAATTGGTATTAGATATAAATTTCAAAATATTTTTATATTTTTGTTCAACTAGATATATTAGACTCCATTGATCAAAAGATTGTTTTGCAAATAGAAGTTTATCATTTGTAATAACTTCAAGATTTTTTGAAGGAGGAAACATAGATATCTCCTTGTTTACAAATTGATTAAACTCTTCTTTTCCATCACCTCTAATAACTACTTGCTGATAATTTTTTTGTATTATATCTACTCCCTCTAATGATATTATTGTTTTCATGATACCAGCCTTTTGTTTTCAGGATCGATAAAAACAGGGTTTACGACTTCAACTGGAATATTTTTAGTTCCTTTTGATGTTGAAACAAATAACTTGGCACCCATTAATTTATTACCGCCCTCTATTAGCGCCATTGAAATACAATGCTCAAGATTAGGGCTATGATAGCTTGATGTAATATGGCCAAGGTAAGGTACGGGTATTTTAATTTTTGAAGGTAATGTTTCGCACTCAACAATATGTTGGCCTTCTTCAATAAATTGAGATTTATCAATAGGAACAATCCCAACTAACTGTTTTCTGTCTTCTCTTGTGGTGTCGCTTCTTTTTAAAGATCTTTTTCCAATAAAATCTTTTTTCTTTTTACCAATCATCCAGTTAAAATTGATATCTATTGGAGTTACTGTTCCATCTGTTTCTTGTCCAATTACAACATAGCCTTTTTCAGCTCTCAATAAATGCATAGTTTCAGTTCCATACGCAACTAAATCAAACTTTTTTCCATAACTAAAAATTTTTTCCCAAAGTTCTAATGCATGTTTTGGACAAATATATATTTCATAACCTAGTTCGCCTGTAAAACTTGCTCTCATTATTCTTGCTTGGGTGTCTTTATAATCAAATGTTTTGAAGGTCATAAAAGGAAAGTTTTCATTGCTAAAATCTATCTCGGTGAACACTTTGCTTATAATTTCTCTAGCTTTAGGACCGCTTATATTAAAAGTGGTGAATTGTTCAGTAATTGAATTTAAATAAACTTGTAAATGTGGCCATTCGGTTTGAAGAAATTCTTCCATATGCGCTAAAACTTTAGGGGCACCACTTGAAGTGGTGGTGGCAATAAAATGTTTATCATTAATTTTGCAAATTATTCCATCGTCCATAATCATTCCGTCTTCACCTAACATAAGAGCATATCTTGAGGTCATAGGTTTCATTTTAGTAAATGCGTTAGTGTATATAAGGTTCATAAATTCCAAAGCATCTTTACCTTTGATTTCTATTTTCCCAAGAGTACTGCCGTCCAAAATTCCTGCAGTCTGTCTTGTTTGTTTGGACTCTCTTTGGACTGCTTGGTGCATAGTCTCTTTATTATGGCTTTTAAAATACCAGGGTCTTTTCCACTGGCCAACATCCTCAAAAACAGCGTCATTTGTTACATGCCAATTATGAATTGGTGTTTTTCTTTCTGGGTCATAATATTCATAAGTACTTCTTCCGGCTATCGCTGCAAAACTAAGTGGAGCATACGGTGGTCTATAAGTAGTTGTTCCTACCTCAGAAATTTTTTTATTTAAAATTTTTGAAACTATACCTAATGAGTTAATACTGCTTATTTTTCCTTGATCTGTTCCCATGCTATTTGTCGTATATCTTTTTAAGTGTTCTATTCGATCGTACCCTTCTGTGATTGCTTGCTTTAAATCTTTGGTTGTTACATCATTATGTAGATCTATAAAAGATTTTGACCACTTAGACTTCTTGTCACTTTTAGTTTCCCATAATTCTTTGATTGAAAAATTATTTTTTACGTTTATATCAATTTCAATATTAAATTTATTAATTTTTAAAAATGATAATTTTTCATCAATTTCTTTACAAACTTCTTTAAAATTATAGTTTCCACTAACCGAACCTAGAGTGATTGTATTTTGAAAAGCTGTGTCGGGCTTAAATGAAATAATTTTTTCGTCCCATTTCAATAAACCTTTAGATTGAGTAAATAAATGAATGTCTGGATTAAATCCTCCTGAAGGGCATAGCATGGATGTGCTAATAGAAAATATTGAATTTCCTTGTCTAATATTAATTTTTTCTACTTTTTTATTTCCATCACATCCTTCGACTTCTGCTTCAGGATAAAATGGAATATCATTTTCTTTTAAATAATTTCTAACATCATCTTCTATGTCTTTCTTGTTTCTAGAGTCTATATAAGCCCTTGGTTTACAGCCTAAATTAACTAATGATTTGGCTAAACTAATTGTTGAAGAGTTATTGGTAAAAATTACAGGATTCTTATCAGGTATTACTCCATATCTGTGAATATATTTTTCAAATGACGATGCCAACATTACTCCAGGTAAATCATTGTTTCTAAAAGAAATAAATCTTTCGATATGTCCATTTGCTAAAATTGTATTCGTCGTTCTAATCTTATGCAGAGTAAGTTCAGATTTACTTGTATCTATTTTTTTACCTGCAAATTTATCTTCCAAAGCTATGAGGTGATTAGTAAAATTATATGTTGTGACAAGTGTATTCTTTAAAATCTTTATATTCTTAGATTTAAGAATTAATTTTTCAGTCTCGTTAATCCATTCAGAGGCTTTTTTTCCATCAATACGATTTACCTTGTTAGAATTTTTTACAATTCCACCTAAAAAACAATCTTGTTCAGCAAGAAGAACTTCATTGTCTGTATCAATTAATTTTCTTGCAGCTATTAAACCACTTAATCCTCCGCCTACTATCAAGATATCAACGTTGTGGTTTTGATGAATGCTTTTTGATCTAAAATTTTTTGGAGGTTTTCCTAAGCCAGCTGTACGTCTAATTAACGGTTCGTAGACTTTTTTCCAAAAACCTTTCGGTCCCATAAAAGTTTTATAATAAAAACCAGCTGAAAATATTGGAGATAAGATGTTATTGATTGCCCCTACATCAAAAGACAATGATGGCCAACGATTCTGGCTGCTAATATTAATTCCATCATATACTCTTTTAACTGTTGCTCTCGTGTTAGG
>Ga0307986_10000983_pt1 | contig 21095 bp, 10 predicted proteins | sample EllFjometageno82_FD_203170 | JGI IMG/M metagenome (GOLD analysis project Ga0307986, IMG submission 203170) | Marine microbial communities from Ellis Fjord, Antarctic Ocean - #82 | ecosystem: Environmental > Aquatic > Marine > Unclassified | place: Southern Ocean | collected 2014-10-09
GATGATACTCCGGGCGGTGAACGCGTACTTATCAAACATCGTACAGGTGCAGGTGTAGAAGTTCGGGCAGATGGATCTGTCGTTATCTCTTCTTTGAATAACAAGGTTGAAGTAACTGGGGGTGACCAAACTGTTATTGTTGAAGGTAATGGTAAGTTGGTGTATAATGGTAACCTCAACTTAGAAGTTACTGGAGATTACAATGTCAATGTTGGGGGTGACTACAACGTCAACACTAACGGCAATCAAAACACCAAGGTAAGAAAGAACAACATAACCGAAGTAGGATTGAACACAAACTATCTTACCAAAGGAACTCATGTCCAGAAGACAGTAGAACACGAGTCGCGTATCGTATTAGGTAACGAGAATCATATCGTTAAGGGATACTGGAGAAACCAGATTGGTGCAGAGATCGAAATGTTCACTGGTAACCGTTTCCAAGTATCTGCCGAAGAAGAGTTTGCAATCACTGCACTCCAAGGTAATATCTCTGCGACTGAACTCTCAGTGATTGGTATGAAGGGTGTGATTGGTGGTGAGGCAGTTGAGTTTACATCTCCTGTCTATATGGGGCCAATGGGTGCCACACCATTTACTTCGGGTGCATCTTTCTATGGTTCATTCCACGGACAGGCACTAGAAGCAATCAAATCTAACTATGCATACAAAGCAGAGAATGCCAAGACTTCCGAGAAAGCAAGTAAGGAAAGTCCGGGACAACCAAGTGGTGGTGCCCCAGAAGTACCTACCAATATGGAAAGTCTTACCCCTGTTAAACCAGTACCAATTTGTGATGCGGTTTCGGGTATACTATCTGATGGTCATCTTTCTATCCGTGCAGTTTCCATCGATCCACTTGATGCATTGAGAAACTCGTTATTATTACGAGACGATTATGCAGGGTTGTTCGAGAAAGATCCAACCATTGATGAGATTAGATCAACGTTAAGAGATATAGCAAACCGAACAATTACGAATGAAGAAGGTAATAAGTTCGTTGATATACTAATACAGAACGAAGTGATAAGTGCCCAATGGGAAGCACCATTACCATTTAAGATAGGTCGTGTTGCAAAAGGAACTGCTACAACTCCAACATTCGGATACACCGCATTAGGTAACTCAATAGACCATAGAGGAAAGATATTCAAATGATAGTTTTACCTGACCAGAAGTTCAACCCTAACTTCCAAGACATAATATTGTCTAGTACGAAACTAGCACCGGGAGTTTCACTTGCTAAGTTCCTTGGCACCAAAGGCAACCCATGTAGTTTGACAACCGTACCCAAGTATCAGAATGACCAGACAGAACGGAAACAACTAGCACGGAACCTATACCTCCACGCAGAACTGTTCCGTAGTGTTAATGGTAATACTGATATGTTCAAGGACGTTCGTTTGATTGTGACCGAAGGTGTCTACCGTGGTGGCCCAATAGAAACAGTTGCAGGTGATAACCTCACTAAGCAAGAAGGTCGATTGGTAGTATATAAAGTAGTGGGAGAAGACGGAAAGATCGATTATGAGAGAACGTTTGATCTAGCAGTGTTTTGGAAAGACTACATGAACTATGATAAACTCTCATTAGAATACGATATGTGGAATCCCAATGGTGTACTGAATGCGCAGATTGCAGTCGAAACACCCAAGGTACCAGAGTCTTTTGATGTATCATTTGGTGGTAAAGTACAGACTAACTTTAATGGGTCGCTTTTATCGGCAGATGAACTCACAGAAGTTCTAGAAGATGTATAAATAGAACTATAAGAATTTTAGGATAGTAAGATGGCAAGAGCATTCTCAGTAGAAGACGGTAAACTTGATAACCAAGTCACGTTAAACGCTACAAACAATCGCGAGTACATAGACATTGATATGTCTTTCTCTGCGAAACCGACTGGTGACATTTATAAAAAGAATGCTGTGGCGGCAGTTAAGCAGTCACTCAAGAACCTATTAATGACAGCACGAACCGAGAAACCATTCCAAGCATACTTTGGATGTAATCTTAATTCGTATTTGTTTGAACTTGCAGACGCAGGAACAGTAGGTGAGATCAAGATTGCTATCCGAGAGAATGTAAGAGTGTATGAACCAAGGGTCGATCATAAGAAATTGGTCATCCGATGTGTATTGTCTCCAGACGATAACACACTTACAATAACATTAGTTTTTAACGTATTGAATTCTGGCGAACAATCAGAGTTCACAACACGACTGAATAGGTTACGATAATGGCAACAACAATACACAGTTCTTCTTTAGACTTCACAGCGATAAAGAATAATTTAAAGACATATTTACAGCAACAGTCTGAGTTTAAAGACTACGACTTTGAAGCGGCAGGTCTTTCAAATATTCTTGATGTGTTGGCATACAACACGCACATGAATGGACTGACTGCCAACTTTGCCTTGAACGAATCGTTCTTGAATACTGCACAGTTGAGATCCAGTGTTGTGTCACACGCAGAGACTTTGGGTTATGTTCCTGCGTCTAAGAGTGCCGCACAAGCGACAGTCAACCTATCCTTTAACATTGGTATCGACCAAGAAGATGTACCTGAGAAATTACAGGTATCTTCTGGTTATAAGTTTACCTCTTCTGTTAACGATGCGTCATATACATTCCAGACTCAAGAGTTAATCGAAGCAACAAACGATGGTAATAACTTCTTCCAATTCCAAACACTAGAGGGATCCACAGAGATTCCTGTCTTCGAAGGTATTGCTAAGACTAAGACTTTCTTCGCAGGTGAAGATGCCGAAGGTACGTTGTATATAATCCCAGATATAAACATGGATCGATCTACTGCTGTAGTAAAGGTATATGAGAGCGCAACTTCTGGTGACTTTACCTCTTACATTAACCTAGAGGTCGCAACTAACATTGACGTAACAACTCCTGCTTATATCCTCAAGGAAGCACCTAATGGATACTATGAGTTGTCGTTCGGTAATGGTTCTACTTTAGGTGCAGTACCTACCGCAGGTTCTAAGGTCACAATAGAATACTTATCAGTAGATGGTTCTAATGCCAACGGTGCAAGATTGTTCGAACCAGTTAATACTATCGAAGTAACTGAACCCACAAGTGGTATCGGTCTCGAACGATTACCTGTCGTATCTACTACTAACCGATCAGTCGGTGGTTCTGCCAAAGAGTCACTCGCATCTATTCGTAAGAACTCTCCTTATCGCTATGCCACACAGAACAGAATGGTAACCCATGCTGACTATGCATCATTAGTACTTCGTACATACGGTGCATTGATTGATGACATCATTGCGTGGGGTGGAGAAGATAACCTAGTACCAGAGTATGGTATAGCATTCCTCTCTATCAAGTTCAAGTCAGACGTAACTGACAGTCTCAAAGAAGTAACTAAAGACAACATCCGTGTGTTGGTTGATCAATTGTCAATTGCCTCCTTTGGATTGAAGTATACAGATCCAGTAGTAACTTTTATTGAAAACAATGTGTTCTTTCAGTATAACCCAGATTACACTAACTTGTCAATCAATGCTTTACAGGAATCTGTAAGAAACGTGATGACTAGTTACTATACGACTAACACTGGTAAGTTCGGACAAGCATTCAGACGTTCGCAACTACTCGCATTGATTGATGACGTGAGTCCTGCTATCCTATCTTCTCGTGCAGATGTTAGTATGCAACAACGTTTCACCCCCTCTGGTGGCGTAGAAGGTAACTTCAGTTTTGACTTCCCGACTCAAATATCTAATCCTCTGATTGATCAGAAGGTTATTACGTCTTCGGTATTCAAAAAGACTACTGCCAAAGGATTATTGAACTGTCAGATAGTAAACAAAGAGACAAAGAACATCGTAACGATTGATACACTAACATCGAACGTAGTTGTTGTTGGTAAAGTTAATACAGTTACTACTGCCGCACTTGGCGAGAATAATATAACTACCACGTCCTCTAGTACTCAAGAAGTTCAACAAGGTCTAGTATTACAGATCATTGATACTGGTACAGGTGATGTTGTTATAGACAACGTAGGATACTATGTTCCCGGAGCAGGTATAGTGCATCTAGTAGGATTCAAAGCAGACGAATCTACTGAGATCAAGATGAGCGTAATACCTGCCAACCAGAGTGCGATAGTACCAAATAGAGAATACATTCTCGAATACGATAACACTAGACTAAGTGCTAAAGGTCTGCGTACTACAGCGAGTAACTAATGCCAAAGAATACTATCTTAGATAAAACATTAGTAGACACGAATAGACGTGACATCAATCTTCGGGAACCCCAAGTTGAGTCCGTCTTACCCGATCATATTCTAGCAGAGTATCCGAAGTTTGTCTCGTTTCTAAAACACTACTATGACTTTGAGTCACAGAATACATCCTTAACTCGTTTCTTAAACAATATGTTCGAGACGAGGGATGTCACACAGACTGACAAAGATCTACTAAGTTATTTCGAAGACGAGTATCTATTAGGTCAGAACTACTTCAAAGGTTTCGTAGATAAGAGGACTGCTGTTAAGTACTCTAGTTATCTCTATAGAACCAAGGGTACTAGATACTCTATACAACAATTCTTCAAGACATTCTTTGACATTGAACCAGATGTGGTGTATACTAAACAATATATATTTACATTAAATGAATCAAAGGTAGGTGCAGAATCATCTAGATTTCTCACCGACAACAAATTATATCAAACCTTTGCTGTACAGATTAGATCAGAATTATCTATCGCACAGTGGAGAGATGCCTATAAGTTGATCGTTCATCCCGCAGGAATGTATCTTGGTGGACTTACACAGATCGTAGGTGCCGCAGGATTCGATAATGCTCAGTACGATCCGGGCGAAGCAATTAAACCACCAATCGTATTGGAAGGTCAGGCAGGATTCGAGAATCTGGCGTTCGAGCAGAACACCGCACTATTCGACTTTGGTATAACAAGTGACGCAGGTGCCGTATTGAAATTCAGAACTAGATTGGGTAGTAGCGCAGGTAAGGCACAAGATAGTGCAGATCTTGCACTAGGTATTCCACGCGGTAATGATTGGTCAGATCTTGAGAATCTTACTGTCGATAACCTTGACAGAATGTATTCTAGTCTTGGTGAGTACCTCACTCCAGATAGTCCAACGTTGGATGATGATAGTGATGGATCAACATTGTACAGTGGATTCGACTTATCTTCTAGCGAACTGATCGACCAAGAGACATTCACTTGGAACCCTGCTGTGACTAGGTTCGACTCTGATAACTCTGCATTGCTAGTTACAGATACAATAAATAGAGGAGCAATACGCTCCGTAGGCGATTCTGATTCTGAGATATCTTTGCGTGAGATAATCAGAAGAGGGATGTAAATAATAGTATAAATAGAAGTAATAATATTCGGGAAGTAAGATGACTAGACAAGTATTAAACAGAGGAACGATTGCGAATGATGGCACAGGCGATACGCTTCGCGGTGCCGCATTAAAGATCGAACAGAACATTATCGAGATCTACAATAAGTTAGGTGACGGTGATGCACTGACTCCTCTTATTGACTTTGACTCCAGTGGAATTATATTTAAAGATTCCGCAGGTGGATCATTCTCGTCTCGAATTGGTGTTGTTGCTCCGACTGCTAGTAACCTAATCTATGTCCCGAATGCTTCGGGTCAGTTGGTTATGGATGCCGCAACTCAGACACTCACCAATAAGACTCTGACTAGTGCGGTTCTTACCACTCCTCAGATCAACGACACTAGTGCTAATCACCAGTATGTTGTTGCAGTAAGTGAACTTGCCGCAGACAGGACAGTCACACTCCCATTGTTGGGTGCCGCAGATGAGTTTACATTCAATAGTCATACACAGACACTTGTTAACAAGACACTTACTGCTCCACGAATAGATAATATTCGTATGGGTGACGGTGATGGTATACTTGATAGTGCAGGTAACGAACAACTATTATTTGTTGCAGACTCCTCTTCTCCAGTTAACTATCTTCGCATTACAAGTGGACGTACCAATGTTGCACCGATACTTAAAGCAGTAGGCGAATCTACTACTTCATTGTCATTGCAAGGATCTGGTAATGGTGCTGTACAGATTGACTCTAAACTTGTTCTTAAAACACAAAGTGTGAGTGGTGCAGGTGCGTTAAGTGTTAATGTTCCAGTATCAATTATCGTGAATAATTCTGGTGCAGATTATACTCTACCCAATGGTACTCAGACTGGTGAAGTGAAGTATATAACCAACACAAAGAATGTCAATGCCGTTATCAAACCAACATCATCTAACATTGGTTCAGTTTCTACTATAACATTGACACAAAATGACTCAGTAATGCTTATGTGGTTCACCAACCAATGGGCAATAATAAATACATATGGTGCGTCTACTGGATCCTCTGATCCGGCAGTTGCGTAACAACATAAATTAGGAATAGATAAATGCCAGTAGTAACCGATACATTTAAAAAACAAGTCTTGGATGATCTCCTTGCCGATCAAGTCAGTGCGTCCATAAGATATTATGCCGCAATTGGTAGATCAGAAGACTGGAACGATTCGGATGTGGCAACTGTTCCTACGAATGATGCCGCAAGTGCGCGAGATGCTCGTGGTGGTTTCCAATCACTCAAACTTATTGAGGATGCCTCTTATGTCATTCCTCGTAGAATCTGGATTGCTAACCTGATCTATTCTGCCTTTGATGACAATGATGTTGGGTTCCCAGTGAATCCCTTCTATGCTATCAACGCTAACAACGAGATCTACGTTTGTTTGGAGCAGGGTAAGAAGCAGGATGGTACCTCTCAGTTGTCTACTATTCAACCTACAGGTAATACTATTGGTTCTCCTTTCCGTACTGCGGATGGATACACTTGGAAATTCCTATACTCTATTGGTGCATTGAGAGCAGACAAGTTCTTATCCTCTGCATATCAACCAGTACGGTATGTTGCCTCAACTGACTCAGACAGTCCTGCCGAAGATCTTCAACAAGAGATCGTACAGAACAATGCAATTCCGGGACAGATCTTAGGATACGCAATCACCAACGGTGGTACTGGTTATACTTCTACTCCTACAGTAAGCATTATCGGTAACGGTACTAACGCAAGAGCATATGCAGTTAAGTCTGGTGAAGTAATCATCGACATTAAAGTTGTAGCAGATAGTTCTGGCAACTCTAGTGCGTCTTACTTCGGTAAAGACTATGACTATGCTAACGTAGTTATTACTGGTGGTGGCGGTGACTCGTGTACTGCACGTCCTATTATAGGACAACGTGATGGTATCGGTGCTAACCCAGTAATTGATCTTAAATCAAATGGTATGATGTTTAATACAAAACCAGAAGGAATAGAAGGTGGTGACTTTGTTACAGGTGATGAGATCTTCCGTCAAGTATCACTCGTTCGTAATCCTCGTGTTGACTCTGCAAATGGGACTCTTCTCACTTCTACCACCGCTAGGGTCTTAGACAAGATTCGATTCAACTCTGGTGCGTTCTTGAAGTCTACTGTACAGAAGTCTACCATTAGTGGTGCGACCTCTGGTGCTACAGCAATTCTTGATGACACAAATGATTCGGATACTGTATGGTATCACCAGAATACAATAACAGGATTTACACCTTTCGCAGTAGGAGAAACTGTGTCGGTAGTTGGTAATGCATCTATCACTGGAGTTATTGCCGCAAAGACTCAGGGCGAAGCAGATCCTTACTCTGGAGATCTCCTATATATAGATAACCGATCACCAGTAACACGATCTACCGACCAAACCGAAGACTTGAAAATAGTAATCACTATCTAGGATTAAGAAATGCCAAATACGTTTACAGAACAGACAATGAGATCGACCTATAAGGACGATTATAAAGATAGTGATAATTACTCACAGATCTTATTCAACGCAGGTCGTGCGCTTCAAGCGCGTGAACTTACGCAGATGCAGACTATCATCCAGAAAGAAATCCAACGGTTTGCTAATAATGTATACACCAAAGACGGTGTGGCAACTCAGACTGGTGGTATAACTGTTCAGAACTGGCAGTTTGCCAAGATCTCGAATGATGCGAACAACACGTTCGATACTACTGATAACCTTAACGGTGTTGTCCTTACTGGTTCACAGTCTAGCATTAAGGTAAAGGTTTACCGTGCAGTCGCGGCAACTGGTACTGATCCAGATACAATCTACATTCAGTATCTAGAAGATCCTACTGCTCGTAGTCCTGCTACTACTTTCCTAGAACCTGCTCGTGTAACTCCGGGAGAAGTTCTTTCTAATGGATCGAACATCAACCTGACAGTACAGACTACTAACACAACTGCAAACCCTGCTATTGGTACTGCGTGTGCGGTAGAAGTCGGTTCTTCTGAATTCTATGTTAAAGGACACTTTGTATTTACACCAAAGCAAGAGTTGATCGTATCTAAGTATTCGGCAGATGCAACGGCAGACATTGGTTATAAGATTGTACAAGATGTTGTTACTGTATCTGATACAGATGACTTATATGATAACCAGAATGCAACTCCTAACCGTTCAAGTCCCGGTGCTGATAGACTACGAATCAGACTTACTTTGGCAAAACGATCATCATTGGTCGCAGGTGAGACCTTCGTATACTATGCTACTATGTTCCGTGGTGTTATGGAGAACGAAGTAACTCAGAAAGAAAACTATGGTTTCCATGATCATGTCGCTACACGCGTCCGTGAGATTCATGGTGACTTCATTACAAAATATTGGAAGATTGGTATTGCTCCAGACGCAAAGAGTACAACCAACTTCATCATGCGAGTAGATCCGGGAACTGCATATATTGACGGTCACCGTATTGCTACTAAGCAAACTCAAAGTCTTATTGTTCCTCGTGCTACTGATACTATTGTTCGTGAAGAAGATCAGGTTGGTGTTGACTACGGCAACTACTTCTACTTCAACGATGGTGTTGGTATGTTGGATATCGATGTCTGTGAAGCAGTTAACCTTTATAAGGGTAGGGGAGGTCAAGACTCAGTAATTGGTACTGCTAACATTCGTGCAATCACCGAAGGTGCTTCGGGCACAAGAGTAGGTGGAAACTCTTACGATAGCGTACCTGCATTTAAGGCACACTTATTCAATATCAATCGTACTAACTTTAACTGGTCACTTGCAGACGTTTCGTCTATCAAGTCTGTTGCAAACACTCATTATGTCAATACTGTTAAGACAACTAGTAGTGGCAATTTGATTAACAGTGCGGCACTACTTCACGAACCAAAGAAGAATGCTTTAATCTTTGATACGCCTTTGCGTAGACCAAAGAACTTCTCTGATGTCACTATGACATTTATGAAGAAGTATAACTTCACTTCTAGTGGTACCACTCACTTGATTAATCTAACTGATGCAGGTGAATCATTCGTTCGTGCTAGTGATGTGATTGTCGCATCTACTACAGATTTTAATCCGAACGGTGTATCTGCCGCGATCTCTACCGCAGGTAATAAGAGAATAACTTTCTCTGGTCTTACTGGTAGTGTCGCATACGAAGTTATCGTATTCATTAAGAAGACTAATGCTACTGTTAAGTCCAAGACCCTAACGTCTGCGACTGTTACTGCCGCATTGGATTCTGATGGTCAAGGTCGTTACTTCTTAGATCTTGGTCAATCAGATGTCTATAGTGTTGAACGTATTCGTAAGACTAACTCCGATGGATCAGATCTCTTTACTAACTTCTTGTTTGATGCAGGTAACCGTACTACTCACCAAGCAGATGGTAAGTTAATCTGGTCTGGTGGTGGTCTTGATAATTCTACAGATGGTCAAGTCTTTGCTCGATACAAGTACTTCGCAAACTCTACCGCAGGTTCATTCTTTGCAGTCAACTCTTATGATGGTCAGTTAGACTATCTTGATGTTCCTGCTCAGAAACTACCTACTGGCGGCAAGGTATCTTTGCGTGACGCAATCGACTTCCGTCCTTCAATGAACGGTTCTGGTGCGTTTACTGCAACTGATGTGCCACCTTTACCAGTACCATCCGATACAATTATCGCAGATGCCGAATACTACTTGCCTCGTGCAGACCGTTTGGTTATCTCAGACAAGAGCGAACTACGTTATATTACTGGTTCATCTTCTCTTAATCCTAAGTTCCCTGACATTCCAGTGGATTGTATTGATCTTTATAAGGTTAAGTTAGGGGCGAACACTCTACACACCCAAGATCTCAAATCAACTATTATCCCTCGTAAGGGATATACGATGCAAGACATCAACAAGTTGGAACAGAAAGTTGATCGTCTAGAAGAGATGACTACACTTTCATTACTTGAGTTGAACACTAAGTTCTTGCAGGTATTAGATAGTTCTGGTCAAGATCGTTCTAAGGCAGGTTTCTTTGTAGATAACTTCTCTAACCATTCCCACACTTCGATAGGGACTCATGTTGGTGGCGGTGGTAAGTCTTCGATTGATCCCCATGCTAAATTGATGCGTCCTACTTACTCAGAAGATGCTATCGATATGTACTATGATAGTAATCACTCTCTACAGTTAAACACTGTTAAGCAAGGCGATTTCGTTACACTAAACTACTCTACGGTTGGATACCAGTCACAAGAACTTGCATCTAATACAGAGAACCTTGCACCATTCTATGTGCAGACTTCTATTGGCGCATTGTCAATATCTCCTGAAACTGATAACTGGTTTGATACGCAGAAAGTTGGTGAGACTGTTGTAGGTACCGCAACCGAACTAGACTTAACCCATGCTTTATCTTGGAACAACTCTGAGAACTCTTGGTATGGTGTTGATCCTAGTGAACTGGATGTTGGTGATGCTTCTAACTCATTCATCTCTGGTACTTCTACTCAGGTTACTCACGATTCATTAGACCCAATCCTCATTGGTACTCAGGCAACTGAGTCACTAGGTGAGTGGGTTAAAGTTGGTAACGTAACTGATGTCGAAACACTGTTTACCGAGACAGTAGAAATCTCTAGGGAACGTGAAGAAGAAATCTCACGAACTGTTATCGATTCATATTGGCAAGCATTCTCAGACGGCACTTGGGAAGATTACTGGGGCGACTGGGACGGTCACTGGGATGACGTGAACTGGGGTGCAGGATATGGCGTAGGCACTAACTTCTGGGGAGGCGACTTTGGTCTAGGTGGAGGTAGTTACAGTGGCGGTGGTTTTTATGGTTGGGGTGATTTCGACTGGTCATTCGAAGAAATCACTACAGATATGTGGGATGTTATTACTTCCGAAACAAGAGAGACTGTACGGACTGCTAACACTTCTACATACGAGACTACTCGTACAATCAATACAGAGAATACCTACGAAGGTACTGTAGAGACAACTACTGCCACAAGCACTTCAAGCACAGTAAACCGTGTTGCAAGTGAGTCAACTATTCGAGACATTATTGGTAGTCGAATCGTAGATGTTGCAGTTATACCATTCATGCGTCCTATTAGAATCAACTTCAAAGCAGAAGGACTTCGTGCTAACACACAGTACTTCCCATTCTTTGACGGTGAGAACGTATCTACTTTCTGTAGAGAAGAGACTGTATACCAAACTTATGGTGACAAGTCTTATACTCTTGCACAAGGTGTTGAGGATGATGAGGGGACTCAACGTCCTACTCAGGATCACTCACAAGGAAAGACTAACTTAGTTGCCAATGGAGACGGTGAGATCATAGGTTCTTTCGAAGTTCCTAATGGTACTCATATGAGATTCAAGACTGGTAGTCGAACATTTGCGATGTATGATGTTAATGCTTCGGATCGTAACTCTTCAATGTCTTTTTGTGAGACAGTATTTACTTCGGCAGGTGTTTTGAACAAGACCGAAGATAACGTACAAGTAACTCGCATACTCAAGATTGTTGGTGGATCGACTGTTTCGGTCGAAACCACTACGGCAGTTGAGAATACAGTATGGACAGAAAGTGTTGTAACTACCGAGACTGCCACCGATGTTAGATCAACATCTACTACTACTGTAATTGCAGGGGATCAGTCAACTACTCGTGAACACGTTGATCAGACTGTCGTAGTAGACTACGGTTGGGGAACTTATCCAGTAGATCATACTACTGACACAGTAACTCCTCCCGGTGGTTCTGGTACACCAGAAACTCAACCTGCCGCAGAAGTTCCTGCCAGAAATAGAGGTAAGGGCAATCGAGGAATGCAAGATGGTGGCGCAAGATATGTCGATCCTATTGCACAGACTTTCCAAGTACTAGAAGCAGGTGGTATCTTCATGCCTAGTGCTGAAGTATACTTTGCAACTAAGGGTAGCACTTCGGTAAGATGTGAGATTCGTCCTGCTGTTCAAGGAAAACCTTCTTCTACTTCTATCTTGGCATTCAAGGTTCTTAAAGCAAGTCAAGTTAACTTGGTATCGGCAGGTTCTACAAACAAAGAGATGCTACAAAACTCTACTAAGTTTATATTTGACAACCCTCTGTTCCTTGCTCCGGGAGAATACTCAATTGTATTAATTCCTACAGACAACAACCCAGACTATAATGTCTATGTTGGTACTGTTGGTGAGTTCCAGTTGGGATCAAGTACTTCGTTTATATCACAACAACCGACTCTGGGTGGATTCTTTAAATCTCAGAACGGTAAGTTATGGGAACCATCTAGTGACATTGACTTATGTTACAGACTTAACTGTTGTCAGTTTGTTAGTAGCGGTAATGCGATATTTGAGAACAGTAATGTATCACCACAAGCACTAGGCAAAGACCCATTACTTGTTGACTCAGGTAGTAACGTTCGAGTAATGTTACAGGGTCATGGTTTACGCGCAGGTGATATGACTTGGATTCGTGGTATTGACTCCGCAACTAACTTTGGTAATGGTCTTACTGGTGCTGATGTAATTGGCCCTAGAACAGTCATCCAAGCAGATAACTCTGGTTACACATATGCCGCAGATGCTAACGTAACTTCTCGTAAGTGGTTCGGTGGTTCTTCTGTGACTTCACAACGTAACATTAACTTTGACAGACTCAAACCAATAATGAACTTAACTCAACCTTCTTCGACTAACATTACGTTGTCTATGAAGACTACTAGTCAATCTGCTCTGGCAGGTGATCAGATTAGGTTCGTAAAAGATAGTAAGTTTAGTATTGTTGAGAACAACAAATGGATTGAGTTTGCTCAACCAAAAGCAATATACAATAGACGTACCGAGAACTTGACTGGTGCAGGTAAGTTAGCAGGTGAGAGATCTTCTACTCTACAGGTTACTATGGCAACGACTAACCCATTCCTATCTCCAGTACTTGATCTGGAAGGAATGAGTCTGAATGCTTGTGCTAACTTGATATCTAAACAAGACTCTGCCGCAACTGTCGGTTACAATGTTCCGTTAACTTATGTATCAGAGAGATCACCTCTCAACGGTACCGAATCTGCGAAGCATATAACTAAGGTTACTACTCTAACAGATGCCGCAGTTGGTCTCAAGATATTACTTGCCGCTAACCGTCCTCCTGAGTCTGACTTCCAGATTTACTGGAGAGTGGCGAGTGGTTCAGATCCTATCCAGAAGATGGCATGGACTATTGCACCTGCCGAAGTATCTCCACAACCAGATACGAACAAGAACGTGTTCCGTGAGTATCGTTACCTAGTAGGTGGTGAAGGTGGTACTATGAATCCATTTACTCAGTTCCAAGTCAAGATTGTTATGCGATCTACTAACAGTGCGAAATGTCCTACCTTCCGTGACTTACGCATAATGGCATTGGCAACATAATGAAACGCACATTGACTGCTGTAAAAGATGAACCCGATTTTGCCAGAGATGGTGAGTCGGGTGGCATTATTAATATAAATAGAACTGAGATACAGAATGCTAAAGAACGGAAGAAGAACCGCCAAGCAAAACTTGCGGATGAAAAGAATCTGAAGGATAAGGTAAGTAATCTCGAAAATGATATGCGAGATATCAAATCCTTACTTTCACAACTAGTAGAGAAACTATAGATGTCAAGACCATTTACTAAATTATCAGACTCGTTTAAGATATTACGAGACAACCTGAATACGACATCGTATAACGTTGGCGATCCAGATAACTTACTTACTTATGGTGACAGTGATGTTGTCATGGCAATCAATGAGATCGAAAGAGTCTTTGATGCTTCGGCAGGTGAAATATTATATCCTACTGGTAATGCACTACAGGGCGAAACCCAAACACGACTATTGATTAGTACTGCACAAGCAAGTGGTACTGATATCCAATTTAATGTCGGAGCAAACTTCAACGTCAATGCAGTGGGTGATATTAACCTAGATGCAGGTGGAGCGAACATCAACTTCCTTGATGATTCGGTTGCGCGTTTCAACTTTACATTAGGTGCAACTAACGTAGTAGACGTTACTGGTATCCTTGACCTTAATATTTCGAGTAACCTAGATGCAGATATTGCAGGTAACTCAGTACTTACGACCACTGGATCCCAAACCCAAGAGGGCACAACCCTTAACCTAGACTTCTCTGGTGATATCACCTTAGACGCTGATGGTAACGACATCATATTTAAGAATGGTGCAGGTGGTGATCAAGTAACGCATACTCTTCTCGACAATGCAAAGTACACTATTGCCGCACCTGATGACTACACTATTGATGCTGTAGGGGATATAGTACTTGATGCAGGTGGAGACAATATAACACTGAAGGATGCAGGTACTACTCGTATCGGTTATACCCTTGGTGCTACAAACACTATTGCGACTACTGGCAACTTAACAAACAATACGTCTGGTGCAGTAGTTGATTCTGCCGCATCATACACAGGTACATTCACTGGTGCATATGCTACTACCGCAGGTGGTAATCAAACTGCCACAGTGGGTGGTAACTATGTCCTAGATGCAAACGGTGACATAACCCTAGACGCGAACGGTAATGATATTATCCTTCGTGATGGTGCCAGTGACCGAATCAAACACACACTTGGTGCTACTAACACTACTGCCGTGACAGGTAACTATACTGTCGATGCGTCTGGAGACATTGTTCTCGATGCAGGTGGTAATGACTTAGACATTAAAGGTGCAGGTACTACTCGTTTCGCATATGGTCTTGGTACTAGTAACACAATAGATGTTACAGGAAACTTAACACAGACTATTGCAGGTGCTTATTCAGATAGTGCTACTGGTGCTTATCATATTGGTGCTACTGGCGCACTTGACATTGTTAGCGCGTCAACTTTAGTAACTAGTTCTAAGGCACAGACCCACACATCTAACGGTGCATATAACGTCAATGTAACAGGTGCCGCTAAGATTGCCGCATCAACTACTATCACATTAGACGCGGCAGGGGATATTATCCTTGACGCGGCAGGTGATGACGTAATCCTTAAAGATGCAGGGACAGAGTACGGAAGATTCAAACACGCAGGTGACAGTCAATTAGGTATCTACTCTAATGGTATCCTGACTGCAACACTGAATGACTCAGACATTGTATTCAACAACGATGTTAACATTGAGAATGATCTTGATGTAGACCGTGACTTGAATGTTGATCGTAACACTACCTTAAATGGTAATGTTGATCTGGGTAATGCTACTGGAGATACTATCTCTTTCCTTGGTCGTGTTGATACAAACATCGTACCAAGCACAGACGGTACTCGTGACCTTGGTTCTGCCTCACTAGAGATGCGACATGGTTTCTTCGATGGAACAGTAACTACTGATAGTCTTGTCACAGACAGTGCAGACATTGCTAACTTTAATGTTGTTTCCAATACAATAAGTAATCCTAATGCAGTGACCCTAGATGGTGGTAATGCCATTAACCTAGACACTCATACTGGTTCTTTGACAATGAAGAAAGCAGGGACTACTCGTCTTGCATATACTCTTGCCGCGAACAACGTATTAAATGCGACTGGTAGTTTGACTACTAATGCTACTACCCTGATAAAGGACTCTGCCACTACTAGTCACACAACTGTAGCAGGTACTTCGATAGTACATACCGCAGGTACCACACTGACTAATACGTCTGGTGGCGCAATGCAACAAACGTCTGGTGGAAACTGGACTGCGACTGTAACAGGTGCCGCTAAGATAGACGCATCAACTACCATTACATTAGATGCGAATGGAGACATTGTTCTTGATGCTAATGGTGGTGACGTATATCTCAAAGACAACGGTACTCAGTTTGGTCGATTCCAAAACAGTAGCAATCAATTAGATATATACTCTGGGACTACACTTGCAGTAGCAATGGACGCAAGCAAAGTAGAGATTCATGGTCGCGCATTCTTCGTAGACAGTGGCGTGAATACTGTGGCACAGAACATAGCAGGTTCTATCAATGAGATACATACTCAGTTAGATTCGGCAGTATCAGAGATCCTTGTTAACAAGGGAAACATTGCTACTAATGATGCAGAACTTGCAGTTCATCTTTCAAGACTCGATTCTGATAGTACTCAGTTGGCATTTAACATTGGAAGACTGGATTCTGATAGTACTCAGTTGGCAGTTAACATTGGAAGACTTGATTCTGATGCTACTTTCTTGCAATCTAACCTTGGTAGGATTGATACCAACTCAGCAAACATAGCGACTAACGTAAGTAACATTACTGCTGTCAATACTTTGGTAGGAACTCTGAATACATTAGATTCTTCTGCTCCGGGCGGTTTCTTCAAAGGTATAAATAATGATAGTATCGTTAAAGCGTTAAATGAACTGGCAACTAGAACTGTCCTTATCTATGACGAAAGCGGTACTCTTCTAAACTAAGTAGGAAAGAGAATGTCGAATAATAAGACATTACCGTTAAAGTTAAAAGACAGTGATGGTAATCTCCAACAGATCAGTGCAACGGAGAAGAACTATGTTGCCTACCTTGCAGGACTACAGAACGCGCAAGCGGATAGTAGTGATGTAGGTCTTCTCACGCTTGCCTCTAGTGGAAACCGAGGAATCGGTTCCACCCTAGACACCTACTACCCAGAACCAGTAGGTACGCATCCTTACGACCAAGTTTCGGTAATCAGTAGCACAAAGAACCTGTTCCAGATTAATGGTACGGCAAGCGAAGCAGATAGTGACTTCCGTCTACCCATTGCTCATTTCGGGGCGCACGTTTACGAACAACCTGCTTCGAACTTCAATGCCTTTAGTGATGAGATCAATGTTCGTATTGCTCTATCGGACTATCCGGGATCTTTAAAATTATCTCCAACTGCTCCTAGTTCTGACTATAGCATACTAGTACCTTCTGTCCTGTTAGATAAACGTGCAGACTCCGCAGGTAATGCGATTATCATTAACGATTACTCTATCTGGCGTAGAGATACAATGACTGCACCTAGTGCTATCCTTGATAGTAAAGGTGGCATATCAAGTCTTGCAGGTATTAAGAGATCCAATGGAGACTCTGGTACATTCCAAGGTATACAGAAATTAACTGACAGGCAGATCCAAGTATCTGTTGGTCAACGCGCAAAGACTAGACGTGCTATCAGTGGCAACGTTGGTTCATACGAACTTCGTACTGCTTCGCAAGGTGCCCCTGCCACAGGTACTTGGGCATCTAAGGGTACTGCAACAAACACTATTCGACTGGTGGGTGAAGAACAGTACACAAGAACTAGTACTCGATCTCGTGGTTCGGCATATGCAAGAACTCGTGTAGGTAACTATACAAGAAATTCTACTCGTAATGACCCACAGAACTTTGCAGGTAATTATGGAACTACCTATGTAGGTAACTACACCCGAACATTTGCAGGTAACTACACTGGTGACTTCACTGGTGACTATACTCGTGGGTTCGCAGGAAACTATACTCGTGTTTTTGCAGGTGACTATGTTGGTGACTTCATTGGTAATTATACTGGCGATTATTCTCGTAACTTCACACGCAACCGCGCATCTACATTTAACCGCACTAGGGCGAGTACTTACGCAGGTAATTATACAGGCAACTATGCCAGAAACTTTGCGCGTACTCGCGTCTCAAACTATATTCGTGGTCGTGTATCAACCTATCAACGTGGGTTCGCAGGAAACTATACTCGTATAATAGCAGACCAATACGCAGGTAACTTCGTTGGTAACTATGCTCGTACTGGTATTGTTTCTAGAATAAGTACCTATACACGAACTCGTATTCAAAATAGAGTATCAAACTACGCTCGTGCATTCATCGGTAATTATGTTGGTGGTTCTGATGGTGGTACTACATATGGTACGGAAACCGCATATGGCAGAACTTCAACCAGAACAAGTTCCCAAACATTTACTGGTGAGTATGCTAGACAGTACCTCCGAACTCGTGTATCTAACTATTCTCGTAACTTTGGTGGTAACTTTGCTCGTAACTATTCTCGCGGATTCATAGGTGACTACACTCGCGACTTCTTAGGTAACTTTATAGGAAACTATGTAGGTGGTGACACTACTTATGGTACTCAAACTGCATTTGGTCGAACTCGTATACAGAACAGAATAAGTACTTACATAGGCAACTATACACAGATTCGTACATCTACCTATTTAGGTAACTATGCGAGAGGCACTTATTTTATAGGAAACTATATTGGAACTGGTTGGCCAACAAGTGAAGTAAATCGATATGTCGGTAACTACACTCAGGGATTTACTCGCATATATGTTGCGAATGCACAAAACTTCCAAGGTAACTACACAGGTACGCCACCTTATTATGCTGGGCGCTTAGGGTACTTTACTGAATATAGGTATGGTGGTTTCTACACTGGTGTAGAAAGTACCGTAACATTCACTGGTGACTTTCAGAGAACTAGGGTGGCACTGGGGGCATTTCATAGGGCATCTAATGTCGGTGATGGAAATTATCTTAGAAATAGTGCCACTGGATACACTAGAACCAAAGCATCTACTATAATCTCAGTAAGGGAAAGAGCAAGTACGAATATTGCTTATGCCAATACCGGTGGCTCGAAAGGCGGCAATCCGCTATACTATATTGGTGCAGGTTTCTATACAGGTAACTACACAGGCACCGCTAATTTTACTGGCAACTTCCTTAGATTGTTTGTGGGCAACTACGTCCGTGCCTTCCATCGTAATTCTACACGAAACTTCAGTAGCGTAACTATTGATACAAGGAACTCAACCTTTACTGGAAACTATCTTGGTAACTATGCTCGTGCCTTTACTAGAGATTCTACTAGGACGCGTAACTCAAACTACCAACGTACCAGAGACTCAAGTTACTCAAGAAACTTTGAACGTACTCGTGTATCTAACTATACTCGTGACTTTGGTGGTAACTTCTCAAGGGACTTCAGTAGAATACGCATTAGTACTTACATAGGCAACTTCCTTGGTAACTATACTCGTGACTTCCTTGGTAACTATAGTAGAAACTATGCGAGAACATTCGTAGGTAATTACACTGGTAACTATCAGAGAACGTTTATTGGTAACTATACAAGAGACTATAACAGAACTTCTACGCGAACAAGTATCGTTAACAGAACCTCTGCATATAATAGAACTCGTGTATCTAACTATTCTCGTTCTTTCACTGGTGACTACACAAGAAACTTTGCAGGTAACTATGCAAGAAACTATTCGGCAGACTATACTAGAATAAGAGCATCATCTTTTGCTAGGACTAGAACTTCTAACTTTACTAGAAACCGTGGTTCGGCATATGCAGGAGACTACACAAGAACTCGTGTTACTGATTCTGTTGGCGAATATAGTAGAGCATATAGTCGTACCCGAACAAGTAACTACACTAGAAACTCTACTAGAGATTCGACCAGAAACCGTGATTCGGCATATGCAAGAACTCGTGGTTCTACTTTTACTAGGTCAAGAACAAGTGCGTATACTGGTGACTTCACTGGAGATTACACAAGAAACTTTGAAGGTAATTACTCAAGAAACTTCGCAGGTAACTTCGCAGGTAACTATGTTGGGCAGACTATCGGTAATGGTATATTCAACGTGGAGACTTATACTTTATATGTAAGAACTGCATAGTATAATTCTTATAAATAGAGATAAGTTAAATTGATAGAGAATTAATCTGTGGCAAAGTCGAACATACCGCTAAAGGCAGAAGGAACAAACGCTGATCTGAAGGAGTTAACTCCTACGGAAGAGCATTACCTCGCCTATCAAGCAGGACTACAATTAGCGGAAGGTACCACAGGCGCAGGTACCCTACATAAGACTTCGGGTACCACTATCGGTACGTTCGTTGATACTTACTACAATGAGGCAGACGGCACACACCCTGCCTCTGCCATAACTTCTGGTAGTACATCTACTCCCCTAAAGCAAATACAAGGTACTGCTAACTACACTGGTGCGAACTATCGCAGACCAGTAGGGTATCTGAACAGTGGTGCCGAAGGTCTATATGAATTCCCCGACTCTGATATGTCTATTCTTACGACTAGACTTAATGCTCGTATTGCTCTATCAGATTATCCCGGAACATATAAACTAGGAACCTCTGCTCCGTCAAGTGACTATAGTGCCTTACTGTCAAACGTATACACCGATACATTAGGTAACGGAACAAGCACAGTATACAACATCTACAAACGAAATACAATGTCTGCCCCCTCAACTATCAGACCTATGGGTTTGGTTGGTTCTGATTCGGCAGGGTCGTTTAGTGGTATTCGTGAACTGAATGATAACGAGATCAAGCATACGTTTGGTCAACACGCCAAGACAGAACGTGCAGTAGTAGGTAACATTGGTTCTTATCAGTTGAGATCTGCTACCCAAGGTGTTCCTTCTGCTTCTGGTACATGGGCGGCAAAGGGTACTGCTACTAATACAAAGAGAACAACTTCGGAAGTTGCGTACACAAGAACTCGCGCATCCGCATATACTCGTACTCGTGGTTCTGCTTATGCAAGAACTCGTACTTCGGCATACACAAGAAATTCTCTTCAGACCTTTACTGGTACTTACGCAGGTGACTTTGTAGGTAACTACACTCGTGCCTTTGCAGGTAACTATGCAAGAAACTTTGCAGGAAACTACGTT
>Ga0307986_10000985_pt1 | contig 21076 bp, 3 predicted proteins | sample EllFjometageno82_FD_203170 | JGI IMG/M metagenome (GOLD analysis project Ga0307986, IMG submission 203170) | Marine microbial communities from Ellis Fjord, Antarctic Ocean - #82 | ecosystem: Environmental > Aquatic > Marine > Unclassified | place: Southern Ocean | collected 2014-10-09
CTTGGGGATTCCTCATAGCGATCATAACTCTTTGGGCCACCGCTATATGGTCTTCAAACCTGAATATAGTTCAAGCCCTTCGTGGTACCGCTAAAATCGACAATGAAGGAGTTCCTTGGACGTTATTGTTGGTTCAAATAATAATGGCAGGAGGCCTTGCGATATGCGCTCTTGGCCTAGTCTTAGTAGGCTTTGAAAATGGTTTATCTTATCTTTTGTGGGTGGGGGCAGGCATTTGTCTTATTATCATGCTAACTCCTGTATTGACGTGGCAAGTGGTACTAAAACTGAAAGGTAAATCAAACTTCATAGCGAACTTAGCGCGTCACAGAGGGAGGAATACACTTGGATTAACGGGGGTTTTGCTATTACTTTGGACTTTGCTATTAGCCCCACTTGACCCAGTAAGGGCAATGACAACACCTAATGAATTTGCTTTCATCACCCTAGGGCTGATAGAAGTATTCGCAGGGGTGTTGGTTCTAACCAGTTTGGCTCCCCTTGCTGTACAACGGATTGGCAAGGCTAAATTACTAACAAAACGCCTAGGCCCAGTAATTCCTGTTGCTCTTGCCCATCCTCTCTCAACGCCAATGCGTACTGCAGTAGTGATGGGAATGTTCTCAATAACTGTATTTTCAGTAATTGTTTTAGGCGGATATGCTGAACAATTTGAGAACTATTCAGGAGATTTCGTGTACGAAGCAGAAGGTGAGTTCGAGATATTATTGATGGCTCCAGCATCAAGACCTCTACAGTTGGAAGAGAATCACTTAGATTGGAATCTAAATGCAACAGATAAATCGATGATAGATGCCACTGGAGGAGTTTATCGCTCAACAGTTTTCATAGAGGATTCACAAGGTGAATCTATGCCCTATTTATTACGTGGTTTTGATGAGGGTTTTTCACAACATGGAGGACTCCCACTACACATTTGGGATCAAAGTTTAGGGGTTACTGAGAAAGATGCATGGAATTCAATTGGAAATCGCAACGACATAGTCTTCATTGATGCTTCCTTTGGGCTAGAATCTGCTTCGGCTGAAACTGCCTTAGTTCCGTTGAGTTTTTCAATTGGAGATTCAATTTTACTAATTGAAAGTTCCAATCCTGCAAATACTAGGCTTGTACAAGTTGGTGGTTTCTTGGAACAGTCTTCATATTTGTTTTCTGCAGGCATTTGGATGAATGAAGAAGTGGTTGAACAACAATTCTCTGGAAAGTTAGAACGATTGTATGTCAGTGTTCCCGACAATGCCAAAGCGAGTGAAGATTTTGATACTTCAAATCTAAAATCATTTTCAGTAACTGGGAAACCGAGTGATGCGAGATTTGCTGCTGCCGAGGTTGCTGAAAATCTTGAACATGATCTATCTGGTGAAGGGGTTACAGTGTTGGTACTTTCTGATGAAGTAATGCTAATCCAATCTCTTGTTCTAGCAATCTTAGCTATATTTGAGGGATATTTAGCGCTCGGGTTGATAGTTGGTATAGCGGGAATAGGGGTCGTAACAGTTCGTTCAGTATCTGAAAGGAAACGAACGATTGGAGTCCTCAGGGCTTTAGGCTACCGTTCACGAATGGTGACAATTTCATTCCTCATCGAAGTATCATGGGTCTCAGTGCTGGGAATGCTAAATGGGGTCATCGTGGCAATAGGCTTTCACCGAGCCCTCTATACGGCATTTTGGCAGTCCCAGGGTGCAGAATTTACCCTACCATGGAATTCCATATTAATCGTATTTTTCGGTGGCTGGTTGCTGGTTTTGATAGCCACAGCAATTCCAGTTAGTAGGGCAGCAAAGATTTCACCCGCTGCTGCATTGAGGGATTATTGATTTTTGTTTAGCAACCATATAGTTAGAATTACTATATCTTTCTTCATTTTAACCATTTTAATTGAATAATTAAGATAGATATTAAACGCGCCGTCCAAAACTACTACCTTCTACAAATAAGCAGATTGATTGCGGGTTAAAAAGTGGTACTAAGGGTCGTTAGGTGGGGTTTTTGGCACTATAGTTGTCCTGGATTGTCCCGTGCTCTACTTTGCTATAGTATAAATATGAAGCATGAAGTGGTGTAATTCACCGAACCAACGGAGGTATGAATATGCGAAAAATGACCCCTATGATTCTCGTCGCTTTGATGCTAGCAAGTATTTTTGCTAGTATCGACTTTGTCGAGCTTGAAGAAACCGTGACAATTGAAGAAGCAGGTGCCCGTTCAGGTGCAGATGCAGATGCAATTGCCATTACATCACCGAAAGAAACAAGTTGTAATAACAACGGCTGTAGAAATGAGCTAAAAGTTGGCGAATCTACAACCTTTGCTGCATTCATTAAGAATAGCGGCGATGTTGCAATAGATGAGATGGGTTATGCTGTAACTATCTATTCCAATGATGGTAACGGTAATGCTGGAGCAATCATTCTAGATGCGCAAGGTAACGAACTAAGTTGGGAAAATGGAAACGTTATCTGTGACGATATTCTTGCTTGTCCTGTTTCTAGCCTCGCTGCAGGAGCAATCCTCGGTGGAGGAAAAACAACTCTCAAGACCGAATCTGGAAATAATATCCAATGGACTCCAGTTGCTGGATTCTATGTTGTTGAAGTCGTAGTCAATGCTATCGGCGATGTAGACCCTGGTAACGATGTTCAACAAATTATTGTTAATGTCGTAGATTGGGTTGATATTGCAGTTGACTTGTCATGGGATGGACAGGATTCTGATTTAATGACTGGCTCATCTGAAGAAGCTTTCACTCTAACAGTTACAGCCAATGGCTCTGCTGCTAATGGATTCAATCCTAGGGATGTTTCAGTATTCCTGAAACTTCGGGGAGATATCACATCAGCGCAAAGTACAACTGGCGATGATCTCTGGAATCCTAGTGGAGAAAACTACCTAATCGCTGGAAACAGCAGCCAAATGGTTGAGACTTTCCGACATGGCGAGGACCCAAACAATGTGACAAACGATACAAGAACTGTATTAAATTATCAAAGTACTTGGACATATGAAGGAAGTGTAAAGCCTAATGGTAATGTCACAGAAGGATCATATTCATTAGAAGCATCCTTGATAGATTATGTCGATTATGACTCATTTGAATCATGCTGGGAAACATCTTCTTCCAATGGTTCAGAAAACGAAACCACTGAAACAATTCTTTACCATATGTGTGAAGAAACTTTGAGTTCAGATGATTACCCTAACTCCAATACAGACGCAATCACAGGAGCAATAAGCAACTATCACGATATTCGTGTCACAACCATTACGGTTTTGCAAGGATATGATTCAAATGGTGGTGGCGAACCAACATTTTCAGTTAGTGATGGGCAAAGCAGTGATTTGAATGTGGGAATGTCCAGGATACAAGCTCAAGTAGAACATCGTGGAAGCGATGAATCGACCGTATATGATTGGAATCTGACTTTTACCATTACCAAAGAAGGTGAATCCAGTTCTCAAGTAAGTACCGTAGATAGTTGTGAGGGTGTAGAACCAGCATACACGCACGCAGGGTTAGGAAATGACCCATCTATTCTACCTCCTGCAGCGACTCCATCTTTAATCGGATTCGCATGTGAGATTGTCGTCCTTGAAGAAGGAGTTTACACTTTCGAAGCAGATTTAACTCTAATTGGGAAGACAACAGAAGATCAACGCCCTTCAAATAACCATAAGAGCATGACTCTCGATGTTGTTAACAACCTACCAATGATCACATCATTTGATTTGAATACAGTTGGTGACTTGGTAATTGGACAAGAAGAATTCCTTCAAATGTCTGTGCAAGCATTCGATGTAGATGACCCATCTGGTGAATCGCTTGAATACTCATGGGCCTACCAAAGTGGTGAAATCCCTGAATGTGGTGGTCTAGCAGGTATTGGAACAATCTGTCAATTCCCACTATCCCAAGAACATGTAATGATATTAGCAATAACAGTTACTGTTACTGATTCACAAGGTGCTTCAGTCAGTGAGGAAATGATGTTAGAGATTTGGAACAACGCAGTTGGAGCAGCAACTACTGATTCAGGAATCGAAGTACTATACCCAATACAGTATTGGGCACCAAGTCAGTTTAATATCACCGCCTCAGATGGCGATTTATCTGCATTTATGGATGAAGAACTGCCTGGATATATAGGAACTTATGATGCAATTGGTGTTGTTGAATTTGCAATAGAAAATGGTCTGAGTTCAACAGATGTTCTATCCCAATCAATGTCAGTAATCTTTGATAAGAGCCTAGGTGCAACATCACTTTGGTATGTCACAGATGGTGGTTTGTGGACATCTATGTCAACAACGGTTGAAGATGTAGATGGAACAACCTCAATGTTCAACTTTGACTTCCCTGCAGATTCAGCGACTCTACCTGCTGGAAGTCTTGTATTGATTGGTGCTGCACTTGAAGAAGCAGCAGTACCAGTTGCAAGTATTTCTGCCTTCGATGCATCAGCTGGTAAAGGTGGAGCATTGGTGATGAACTGGAATGTTTCGACAATCCTTCTTTCATCCGACTCTGAAGTTGTAACAATTACCTGCGACTCTACAGATGCTCTATGTGTCTCACCGCAACCTGCAAATGCAGTGCCTGGTGCAAAGGCCTACACTTACTCTGGTAGCAACACTGTACATGGAATGTCATACAATGTCTCAGTAGCAATTTGTAATGCTGCAGGCTGTAGTACTCCTATCGGAACTGGAACTATTATTGCCGACAAGGCAGTTGATGGTGGAGTTTCTGCCACGGATATGGCAGTGCAAGCAGTTGGAGAGGAATGGACTGTTACATGGTCCGCAACAGGGGAAACCTTTGATGTTCACCACTGGAATGTCTGCTATCAAAAGCAAGACTCATTCACTGCAGCACAGATGCCATCAAATTGCGAATCCACAGTAGGTTCAATTGATACAACAATCAATATTTCAATGCCAACCTCCGAAGGAACATGGGATTACTACTTCACTGCAGTTCCTGTAGATGGGCTAGGTAACTCTGCTTCAGCAGCAAGTATGAACAGTATCGAATATCATAGAGATGCAGCAACCAGCAATCCAGACGACGGCAACAGCAGCATTGGTGTCAGTGATAAAACGGATGGTGTCCCAGGAGAAGTTTGGGGTCTCATCGGCGGATTAATTCTCGTCGCAGTTATTGTTAGCGCTGTAATACTTCGCCGTGGAGATGGCGATGGTGAAGAAAACAAAGATTGGGATTACTGATCTTTAGACAACTCGTCTGAAACTAATCAATGGAAGCATTTGCCTGCGGGCAAATGCTTAGTCGCCAAGGGGGCAGCTGCGGCTGCTCTCTTGGCACCTCATTACGTTCTGTTTATTCTTCGTTTGTTTCTAATTCATTCTTCGTTAGTGAATGCGGGACAGCAAAATCTCTTTCCATGCAGTTGGTGGTGAGAATATTTTTTTATCTAATCGATGAGATGCCTTTTTTTTAACTTTTAGCGGATCATGTGTTTGAATCCTAATCCTTCATTCTCTTCTATCATTCATTATTATTTTATTTTAAAAATTGTAATATTCGGCGATGTATTCGGCGTACTTATTTATCAAAGTAAAACTTTTAATAAATACCTACCAACCTGGGGGATTTGTCAATTTTTTTTCCGCTTTATGTTCATCTCTTTTTCTAAGTATATAATAGAAGTAACATTTACAAATAGAATGCTCCACTCAAGCGGGAAAATCGGGGCGCAGTATGTTGGTTCCAGTTAGTGTAAATAGTGAAGCATTCAAAGAACATGTACCCCAATCCTCATAAGCGGTGCTAAGCCTGCGATGCAGTGCATACAGTCCGTATGAGGTGAATGAACAATGTTGGGAACAAAGAAAACCACACAAAAGTCTGTCCTCGGTGGAATCGGAATGGCACTGTTATTGTGTCTGCTCATGGCGTTAATGCCTATGAGTGGATTCGTAACAAATAACGCTGGCGAAATTGATTTCGTCAACGCTACTGAAGAGTCTCAAGACTACTTCAAGTTGCCAGATACCATTGAAGACACAGACTATGAATACGACCAAGCCCTTGAACTCAAGGGAATGAGAGACCAAATGACCAAAACTTACATCACAGAAGATGGAAAGATTACGCAACTAATTGCTAGTGAGCCAATCAACTACCTTCAAGATGATGGAGTATGGGATGAAATTGACCTGAACGTCGTTGCGACAGCAAACGGCTGGGAAGTCGCCAAGAACACCTTCACAGCAGAATTTGCTGCAGAAGTTGCTGGTGGAGTCCAAGTTCAAACCAGTCAATTCGTCGACCCGATCTACACTGGTATCAACCCAACAGTTGTAACCATTGATGAATCTGGTGAGGCGCCAATGCCACTAATGCTTGCTCCATCTAACGATGGACCAACAGTCGGTGGAAATGTTATCCGATACCCAATAGCAGAAGGATATGACTTGGATTACACAGTCGAGTCAACACAACTGAAGCAGAACCTCGTAATTCGCGAGCGCCCTGTCCTTCAGCCTAATGCAGCATGGTTAGGAATTTCTGAAGCAGTTAAACTGCCAGTCGGATATTCCTTGTATATTGGTGACACACTCCTTGGTGAGGAAATCACACAAACTCAAGAAGCATTACAAGTACGTCATACAGAAACTGGAGAACTACTAGTTGAGTTCCCAATTCCTGTGATTGTAGAAGAAGGTGCAGATACCCCATATGTTGCAACATACTTTGTTCAATCATATGGTTCTTTGATTATCTTGACTACAGCAGTTGACACAGACTGGTTACTTTCAGAAGACAGAGTCTTCCCACTTGCTATCGACCCTACAATTAAGGTCACATCCAGCACCGGTGGATATTGTAATGTAAGCGGATCTTACTGTTACTCAAGTTCATACCGCTACCTTTACAAATATTACGGCCAAATCAGACAACTACCATGGCATAAGTATGTTTTCAACAGCAACCACGTACCACTAACTGGTGCTACTATTGATTCTATCGCTTGGAAGCAATATGTTTCATATGGATCTGGAAGCAATAGTATTACTGCAACTGTGATGGAAGCATGCGGTACAGATGATCGATGGGGCTATACTGTCAACTCTTCATCATGTTCAGGAGCGCTCAGCCCCTCGAACATAGGCAGTGGTAGCGGTGGTGTAGCTCAGAGAAAGATGATTTCATCTATCTGGAATTCTGCAGCAGTTGACACATATTCTCCAGGAACTGGTTGGAAGACTGCAGACATTTGTGTTAATGCAACAACTTGTTCTTCGAGCACATCCGCAGGCTACATTACTTCAGCCCAAAACAATTCCGGAACTATCGGAATGGGTGCAAGGATCACTTCATCAGTATACATGCGCACCTATGCGTATACTGCAGGTTCAAGTAACTCCTACCTCCAGATAACTTCTTCTGGTGGATCGGATACTGACGCTCCCACATCTGCCTTCACTCCATATTCTGGACTTACATCATATGCAGAGGGCGCACGAACTTTCTTCACCACAATTTCAGATTCGTCTGGTGTTGATACAACATCCGCTAATGGACCAACTCTACATTATACATTGAATAATGGGACAGCGGGTAGTGTTTCTGCTTCAAGTATTGGAACCTGTACTTCAAGTTGCAGGTTTAAAGCTACAACACCTTCAGTTGATGCTGGAGATTACCTGGAATACTATTGGAAGTTCCAAGACCTTAACCAAGGAAGTAACGGCGCTAACGTTGGATATGACCCTGCATTAACGGGTGTACAAACAACTCCAACACCTTTCTACTTCGCAGTAGAAGATGTTGCAGATGCTGGAACAGACCAGAAGTTTACCGTCTCTACTACGGACGTCAGCGGTGGAGGATACAATTATCCAACAGTTCTTGACCGTCAAATGACATACTTCGATGGAAGTGACGAATATATCTTTGAATTCGACACTACAAGTTGCGGTACTGGAAGCCAATCATGTTTCTATACAACTTCTTACTACTTCAATGCTAACTGGTTAACACAATGGACAACTGCTCCGTCAACCGGCTCCAATGGAATGGGTGGAACAAGATCAGGTATTGATATGCATCACAAGGACGATGGTGGATATTTGACAATCGGTGCAAAGAACGGACCTCAATACAACCTAATTATGTTGTATGATAGTTCTTCTAACGCATGGGCAATGGTTGGACTCGGCGATAAGGCTACATCCAGCACATCTCTAGAAATTAACGACCCACTATCAGGTGGTACTGCTGCAACCAAAGCCTCTAGCTATGGAAACAGCGCTGCCTATAAAATCGCTATCCCAGGCGGTATTACTGGTTCATTCGGTAAATTTGATTTCAATACAACTGGAAGCGCAGGCAATGCAACGACTAGAGCTTCTGCTAACATGCTTTGTGTAACTGACAATGGTGCTTACTACTTCTACAGAACTAGTTCTGCTTCTGGTGGAAGCTGTTCAGCTGCGTATTACTACTTCGGAAGATATAACTCTATTACCACTTACAAGTGGTCCGGATTCGCACTGTCATTAGGATACTATGGCGCACAAGCGTCTACAGGTTCTATCACGTACAAGGTTGGTATGGTTGCACCTCAGCCAGATACCTTCGCACCTATTATGGAGCACTCAGCATTATCTGATTCCCATAGTAAGGACAGAACTATCGCAGTAACCATTACTGATGCTGGAGACCCACCATCTGGGTTGAATGTAAGCACAGTTGCCGGTGTTGGACCGACTTTGTACTATCGTGCAGTTGGAGCAACTACTTGGACATCTATTTTGCTAACTCAAGAATCAGGCAAGACACGAACAGAATGTGCTGGTGCCGGATGTACTTGGAGTGCAGATATCCCAACTCTAGCGCGTGGCGATGAAATTGAATATCGCATAACTGCACAAGATACAAGTATCGTATCTTCTGGCATAAACACGGTTACTTCTTCAACAAACTCATTCGAAGTTGGCGATCCTAACAAGATGATGATTATTGAATGGAGAGATATGGGGTATACCTCAAGTTACCTATGCACCTATCAAGTTGTAATGTATGACGTTACTAACGAAATTGAATTCAAGTACGATACTGGTTGTGGTGTATACTACGACCGCATGATAACTGGATACCAAGACAGTACTCGTACAAAGGGAGAATCTCTGCGTGTGGGAACTGATAGTTACAAAGGAGGAGCAAATATTTTCTCCAATAACTTCCGTATTTCAACATCGGCAACTTCCTTTGGTCACGAGAACTTTGACCTTGGAATCAAGAACTTAGAAAATGCACAAGCAGCAATTACAGGTTCTTCGAATGGCAATCCGTCAGCATACTATTGTGCATACCGTTTCAGTAGTTACAAGTCTCAATGTGCAGCAAACATTGACATCCCTGAGGACTTTGCAATCGAATATTTCGGTACAGAGTTCAATGGAACTGACAGCAATGACAGAATCCATCTCAGCCGTCATGGTGTAATGCAGTTAATCAACTCGGGTAGTACAAGCTCATACAGAACTATGGGCTCTTATTACGCTACTCCAGGTGAAGTTCCAAGCACGAGCACTTATGCTAAGGCAAATACCATCGCTCCAAACTGGGGCGGATATGGGTCTTACTACTGCTACAAGACTTCCACTGTTGACTGTGGTGTATATTACCGAGTAATGCCATTCGAAGGAAAGGGTACAGATGTTGAATCTGATATTACAGTTGATACCAATTGGGATCTAGCTGATAGCCCAATTAGAATTAACCCTTCTAATGATTACTTGTCAATTTCAGCGAATCTACAGATTGAGCCTGGTGTAGTCATTCAAGTGGCATCCGGAAAAGGTATTTCCTTTGATGGCGCTTGTGACACATTTACTGCGACTGGAAATGTTACTAACCATGTTTTGTTTGAAGGTCAAGCAGGATCAACATGGACTGGACTAGCGTTCACAAACTCCTGTTCTACAGGAACTGATGACCGCCACGAGTTTGCATATGTTGATTTCGCTAACACCTCGGATGCAGCTATTGCAGCAGGTAGCCGTCACGGTACTGCAACAACACCGGCATCTAACGCAAACGTTGGAAACTTCACAATGGACCACATTACCTTCAAGAATGTCATTTCAGCCTTCGAGCATGGAAGCGGACAAGGTACTGTAGTTACAATGAGTGATTTCAGTGTTGAAGGAAATGCAACTGCTAACACAGCATGTTTCAACTTCGCAGAAGACACAGTTGCTACATTAACTGAAGGTACAATGAAGGATTGTAACACCGCAGGAACCTCCTGGGGTGGAGCGATTGTTATCGCAGATGGTGCATCAATAACCGGTTCAACTGGCGGTTCACTATTCTTAGAGAACACAACGATTACCAATTCTTACGTCAACTTGATCGATGTAGATTTGTCAATGGTTACTGTATCTAACGTTACTGCAAACTCAGCAAGCCCGCAAACAGGAAGCGCAATTGCCTCCTCCGCAGGCGTCGGTTCTGAAGTTGTTCTTTTCAACTTCGATGCTGATGACTATGCCTCATCATCAATCAACGCTATTGGCTTGATAAACATCAACGATGTAGACTTAGGAACTGCTAACTTTGCTATGACCCCTGGTGGCTCATCGAGTACTGCGGCTGGACCTTCTGGTGCTAATGCAGTTATCGATACGCTAACATCCGGAGATCTTCAGATGAGCCGAATGCACCCAAGCCTCTTCACAGATATTACTGCTGGAGATATTGGAATGTACGGAAACGCAATCACAACAGATGTACTTGACTTGAATAACTTTGATATTGGTACATGGCAACTAACTGGCTGTGGATGGAATGTTAACATGGATGCAATTAATGCAGACCTTGTCTACAGTTCATGTTCAAGCAGTGCTGCACCTAACACAGTTGTAGTTTCTGGTGCTACTATCACCCACACAAACTCAGTTACATCTGCTCTATATGCACGTAACACAATGATGACTGTTGGTGAGACTGCAATTACTAGTACAACTGCTGGTACAGGAACCATTTACCTTGCTAAGGCAAGCACTAAAGCTAGGATTACCTTGGTCAATGTGACTCAGAATGGAAACGATTGTGCAAACAATACCGGAGACAGTGCAAACTGTAACTGGGATGCTTCATCTTCCGCAACTATCTGGTTTGGTGGAACTGCACAAGCAAGCACTTTCAGACTGATAAACACTGGTACGGTCCCGAGTCCAATTTGGACGAAATCTTGGAAATCTGGTCATACCGTTGTTGCTTCAGTAGTTGACAGTAGTGGAAGCGCACTCTTCGATGTTGGCTCCCACATTACTGATACCAATGGAGTTGCAGATATTTGGGTTGTCACAGGTGACTCAAATGGAAACACCTATTCTGATCACAACATCCGTGCTTTCGGTTCTGCAGGACAAAATGAAACGTTGCATACCGACACTTGGTATCCAGCAACTGGAGTCTTCAACATTGGAAGCAGCATCGAATTGATGCTAACACCTGCTCCAGTTAATTTTGATCAAGCAGGAATGGATTGTGCATGGTTGGCTGCTAACGCAACTCATGCTGCTATGCAGACCTTCCCAGGTTCAGGCATCTATGAATTCGATAGTACTACTATCACAATTTCCGCAGACATATTACTTGATGGATGTACTATCAAGTTACTAAGTTCGGTAATGAATGTTAGGAGTACAGCAACTTCTTCACCAGTTGTTTCTATGAGTAATGGTGGTAAGTTGATTGTAACAATTATCTCTAGCAGCCCTGCAATTGGGACTCTCAAAGCTGAGAACTCAAATTATGGACTACACCTTGATATCAGAGATCGCGGAACACTAGAAATCGATGGTGGTATTGTACGTGATGTTGCACAAGACGTAACATCAAAATCTGCAATTCTAATTGGCGATGGAGCAACATTGATTATGATTAATGGAGCAACAATCTTTGGTGCATCAGCATCAACAGATGACATGGCTACAGTCAAGGTAGATGGTGGTACAATCAATGTTGATGATTCTTCAATTATCAACAATGGTAACACTGGAACAGCTCTTTGGGTTGAACAATCTGGTGGAAACATCAACAACATTATTGTGAAGAACGCTGCTGTAGGTATTCAAGCTTACAACGGCGCTCCTCAAGTCAATGGATTTACTTCAACTGACAACACAATTGGTGTAGATGTCTACGGTGGTATGTCACTTCCTACAATTTACCGTTCTACTCTATTGAGTGGTAAGGCAACTGGTTGGGAAACATACGAAATCGACTTGTCAACATACCTCGGAACAGGTGACTACTTGCAAGTAGGTGCAAACAGTATCTATGGTGGCGGTAACGCTCACCCTCTATACAACTACGCATCGAGTAAGTACTACATGATGACCGACCGTTATAACATTCAGTTGACCGATGATGCAGTTCCTCCAAACACTTGGAATATTACTGCTGGTGATGATCTTGGATACTATCCATACAGTTCAGCTGACCCAGCGTCAGGTGTTGGATATGCAGCAGCATATGATGGCGGTACCGGTGGTGCACCATCCTATGACTGTAACTATTATGGTTATTCATATGGTCCAAACGCACCAACTACCCAAGATGGCTACATGTATTACCTTTGGTACTATTGGCCAGGCGGTCCTGGAACAGTTCCAAGTTACCCTGCTTACTACAATTATCCTCCACAGTTTGGTTTTGACTGGGAAGAAATCGAAGATGTAACTCCAACAGGTAACGCAGCATACTATCCATACCATTACTGGGGATACTACTACAACTCATATCATGGTGGCGCAGAAGGAACTACCTTTGCACCTCCAGAAGGTTACAATGGATTGTTTGGAAGTTACAACATCTGTCTTGACTATGCATATTCATATTACATGGATGCAGGAGAAGGCGCACGTTTGACCTACCCAATTATAGATATCTCTGCAAGCAACATTACCAAGGTCACTCTTTTGATGGATGTTTTGCACAACCGTGCAGACAACTACCAAGACCGTTTGGATTTCGTTGCTCGTAGTGGCAACGATCCTGCTGAACTAGGAAACTATGTCCGTGAATCTGGTACTGCTCTATTCAAGAATGGAACAATCACCGGTGCAGACACAGGTGTCGAAGTCGGTGGCGCATTCGCTGCTGCTCACTTTGACAATGTAAGTGTTACAAGCCCTGTTAATTCAGGAATGGAAATTGTAGGGCAAACTGCAGCAACTTCTACTGGACTTGGAGTCTCTGGCGGTACATATGGTGTACTTGCTGGAACTTCAGCGTCTGGTAGTATCGATCTGCTAGATTTGGACCTTAATGGACAAACATCTGCTGGTATATACTATGTCAAGGATATTACTGGAGAATTATCTGGAAATATTACTAACTCTGCTGGAGCCGCATTCAAGTATGGTCCACTGTCTGCAAGGGATGTTTCCTTTGATACAGTGTCCATCCAAAACAATGCAATCGGTGTTGAAACAGCTGGAACTGGAGCTATCACAATGCAGGACGTCATAATGGGTAATACCGTTGATGTCTCAATTACTGGTACTGCTGCAGTTGACTTTATCGAAGGAACAGTTAATGTGAATTCGGTTTTAGTTACTGGAAGTGGATTGTTTACCAGACTGCGTGAATTAACAGTTACTCTAACTGCGAATTCAAGTGCAGTTCTTGGTGCTACAGTTAATTTATTGGACGCTAGTGGCAGTACTTCTGGAACAGGAACAACTGATGTCAACGGTATAGTCGATGGATTGACATTCACTACTTCAACCGTAGATAGCAGTGGCCTTGCAATTGAAAATCTAAGCGGCTACCAAGTTTCAACTGTAGCTAAGGTGGGTTATCACTACACATCTTCTACAAACAACTTAATGGATTTCCGCTACGCATTTGAGGCAGCAACACTGCTTGATACCAGTGGAAACTCAGAAACAGTTGATCTGGTTGACAGAATTACAGACCGTGTTTGTTACGGATACTCTAATTCCGCATATGTGATGGTTGCTCGATGTACTGGATATTTGTCCACTGCAGGTTCCCGCTCAATGGATACTAATGGAGATGGAACAAATGACGGTACTGAGTACGGATACTACGGTGGAATCGCTAAGGATCTGTCTAACAAGACCATAATGGTCGATGTACCATTTATGTACATCAACGGTGGCAATGATTACAACTTCAACGGTTCAACCATCCTTGCAACTGGCGGTTACGCACCTTACGATACACAACGTTGGTATCCTAAATCCCCATATGGATCATCTTTCTACATGACTGATGGTTCTATGTATTCCATGATGGTTAACCCTACTTCTGGAAGCGCAATGGGAATTGAACTTGGATACCAATACTACTCTTTGAATTTGATTATTGATAATTCGACTTTGAGTGGTATTGCATCTATTGCTACAGCAAATGGTTACAAATCAGCTTGGTCTAATTACAATTGGGAAGTAGAAGAGGTCACTATTACGAACTCTGATATTACCCATTACCGTGGATATACCAGTTTGAATAATGCGATACTCTTTACAGATATCTGTATTATTCTCGGTGGTGGCGATGGTGGATTAATTAGTAACAACACCTTCAACGATTGTGGTGTTGGTGTAATGGCACAAAGATCGCCATACTACAGTTACCACACTGCTGACTACTACGGTGCTGACAACCTAACTGTTAGTGGAAACACTTTCAATGATGGTGGAGAGATTGCTGACGTATGGATTTACAGAAACGCTCATGCAGATGATGCAACCATTACTGATAACACATTCAACAGTGATGGTGGACGTGGAGTTGCAATTTCAGTGTACACTGGTAATAACAAGCGAATCGAAATCTCTGATAACACCATTAACGGTGCAGAGACTGGAATCTATGTTAACAATATTGCAGACTTCAGTATCGATAATAACACGATATTTGGTGTCGGTGATTCAGCTAATGCTGGTATTGAGGTTCTCGGTGGACAAGGCGATGTTACCAATAACACACTCATTGATGCAGATGGTGGAATTATATTGAGCGAAATGTCTCAACCTCCTGCACCTTCCTCATCATTGTGTACTATTCGTTCATATGAATATAGTTATGACAAGACTTGTACCGTTACTCTTTCATCCGGTAAAACTCTATCAATTGATCTATCTACAGATAGCTGGGGTGGAGAAGTTGGATTGGAGATTACCAAGCCAGATGGAACAACAGATACTTGGGCTGCAGGTTCATTTGCATCCAACACTGGATACACACCTCTTGTTACCTATACTGATGCTGGAAATTACACAATCAAGGTAACTGACACATATGGTGACGGTGGTACAAACATGTACGCACTTGAAGCAGCTGGTGGTGGAGGATACACAGGACCTTCAGTTTCTGGAAACTCAATCGACCTAAGTGCTGGTCGTACTGCACCGAATGCAATTGGTATTGCTGCAATTGACTGTTCATCAGTCGTAATTAACTCTGCAACAAACAGTATCACACTGTCTGACAATGCCATAGTTATCGAGAATTGTGCTTACAATGACAACGGGTCTGTACTAAGTGGCGATGGCGCATCTCTAACCACTGGAATTAATTCCGCTGATGGAGTGAACACTGTATCTTTGTCTGGAACTGCAATATCAGGTTACGACACAGGTGTTGAGATGCCATCCGGTACTCTCAACCTAATGGGCGATGCATCAATTTCTGGTGCTTCCTATGGTGTCCACGCAATGAGCACAACTGTAACAGCAATTCAAGCAGCTGTTGACGGTGGCTCCGCAGGAACTGGACTATATGCTGAAAACTCACCAGATGTTTGGGTATACCCACTTAACGCATCCGGTGATGTTGGTGTACATGTTGTCAACTCACCATTCCGTTGGGATGGTGGCTCAGTTGATGCTACTACCGCATTAAAGGTCGACGATTCAGTAGGAACTGTTGAGAACATTACTTGGACTTCATCAACACAAATTGATGCAGGTTCAAGCGCATACATTACCTCTATTGGTAATTCTCTCAACGCATCTAGATTGGTTGTTGACTCAACTGCAACTATCGATGAAGCAAATCTCTTCTCAATGGCAAGCACTCATCTGACTGCTACTCCATCGAACGAGGTTTCACTTCTGATCAAGTCCACTGACGGTACACGTGCTTCATACGTGTCCACAAGTTTCCAACCAGAGAATATGGTTGTTGACGGTGACGACAGTGACTGGAACGGTGGAAACGCTCTGAATCCATCTGGCTATGCAATGCCAGGTCTGATGAGCGGCAACAGTACCAATGAGATGTCTATGACCTATATCGAAGGTGACAATCTATACTTCGGATTGACTGGCGAGGACTTAACCAACTCTGACCTACTGATTTACATCAGTACTGATGGAAGTGGATCCACAACCGGATACAATGGACTGGGCGGTGCTCATACACTACCTATGCCTGCGAACTATGTTCTTTGGGCAGATAGTGAAACATCCTATGGCCTGTACTCATATGGTTTCCTTGGATGGGGACCTACTACATTGAGTCTGGATGCTGTATCAGTAGACTTCTCTGGCGACTTCGCTGAGATATCTATTCCATTCAGCCGAATGGGTGGAACACCAAGCCAAATTGATGTTGTTGCAATAGTACAAGGAGAGAGCACCGCTGATGTCAGCACTGTTCACCCGACTCAATCAATTAACAGCACAAATACATTGCAATCCTTTAGTGATTACATCACTATTGAATTGACTCACAATGATTTGCTAACTGGCGTAATTGCTGATGAAGTACTAGTATACCGTACATACAAAGGATCTAGCACACCAAGTGTTGCAAAGGACTACGATGTAATGATCAAGACCTCTGCAGACTGTGCATATGACTGGGCTGTTAGCGAAGATATCTCATTGGCAGCTAATGTTAACCTCGCTATCGACATGGCACGAGCTTGTCCTGTTATCGGAGCTACACTCGCTGACATAACCGTTGACGAGGACTCTGGTGTTTACACATTCAGCCTAACTAACATGGCTGATGACGTACAAGATGGTGAAGAAAACATGTCCTGGACCTCAGTTGATAGTAACCTTGTTGCACACGACAATGTCCTAGTTGATTGGAACCAAAATGGTCATCAAGTAACTATTACACCTCTTGATAACCAATTCGGAACAATGACCTATAGCTTCGAAGTAACTGATAGCAATGGATTGACTGATTCTAAGAACATCACATTCGCTGTTGATAACATCAACGACGCACCAGTGATTTGTAACATTGTAGAATCAGACTGTATGCCTCTCTTCTCAGAGGATGTATTGTTCAACAATATCCTTCCTGAAGGATTCGGTTCCCATATCAAGTCCTTAGGAGATGTAAGCAATGCAACACGTTCTTACATCCGTGACATGGCTAATGAGCAATCACCAGTAAGACAAGTCTACACATGGGGTGCATCAGTACCTGAAACATGTATTGCCTTCACTGCTGAAGTCAACGCGGTCAACGAATTGGTTCTAACCGAGAACACAAACAACGAACTAGGTGGCACCTGTACGGTTTCTCTAACTCTATCTGACGATGGAGCAGAGAATCAAGCGGCTGACGTGTACGATGTTGAATTCTCAGTATCACCTGTTAACGACGCTCCGGTTATTCTTGACTGGAATGCATCAATGACAGATGATGAAGGAAGAACTATTTCAGTGAACCCAGATAATGGATCTGTCAACTCAGTGCCTTGGAAGCTTTCAGTAGTGGAAGACGACACAAGTACAGAGAACTTGACATTCAGTCTTGCTTCTATGAAGAACGATGTCGACCACACAGACGCTGATTTGTCTTGGCAAATTGAGTCTACAGACCAGTGTGTTTACACGAACTATTTCGAAGCGATAATCGATGGTGACAACTTAGTCTTGGACCTTGTTGCAGATGCAACTACTAACGGCTATGACTGGGAAGTTGACTACTTGAACCATAACGGTATCCACCAAATCGGACCAACTGGATCTGACTACTGTCAAATCCGTTTGGTATTGCGTGACACAGGCGCTGCTCCATCGTATGTTCCTAATTACGATACAGCATTAATGCCAATTGCAGATTACCAGCAAGGTGTTGCTACGCAAGAGATTGGTATCCGTGTCGAAAGAGTACGTGAGCTTGTTGCAGATTACGGATTTAGTGCAGACACTGGATTCGACTTCAATGGAGTCAACAACATCATGACTGGAACCTATGTTCCAGTTACAGTTGATGTTACTGCTGGAGGAGATGAAGGACCTTACACCTACGACCGCATGTTGGCGATTACCTACCATACAGACGGTCACTCTGAAATCGAGCAAACACGCTACTACACTGTACCTGCATATGGATCAACAGTCAAGATTACTGAGGATGTTTATATCACAAAGGATACAACAAACGTTTGGATCGAGATGGATGTTAAGACATGTTTGCCTTCCTCAACTACGAGTAATGCTTGTGACTTGTTAGCACCTATTACTGACAGATTCCAGACCGACAACCCTGCTTCCCACCGTTCTAACAATCAAGGACAACAAGGAGCAGATTGGTCTAAGCCTGGACAATACGGTAGTAATGCTACACAAACTTCAGAACGTCGACCTCTACTTGAAGACAGCAATTGGTGTAACAACATGATGTCCAGTCAAGATACTGCGGCAACGTGTGCGCACGCTAACCAGCCATCTTCAACCTTTGAGGCAAGTGGACAGAATCTACCAAATGTAGTCGGAACAATCGGCGCTGGTGCAGTTCCATCCTTCGCTCCTAGCATTATTGCTGTGAGCCTTGCTGGTGTCTTCGTCGGTGCTCTTGCAATGTCAGGACGCCGTGAAGAGGACGAGGAAGCAATGGAAGTGTCTATCGTAGACGATGAACGTGCTGTATCCCCTGTTATCGCAACCATTCTAATGGTCGCTATCACAGTGGTTTTGTCCGGTGTCATTTACGTGTGGGCTTCAAGTCTTGCTGAAACTGATGTCAAGGGTGTCCCTAGAGTCACCTTCGACATTGAGGATATCAACGGTGCAGATGCAGACCAAGGTCACTGGAGAATCTCAGTGACACAATCTGAAACTGATTTGGCTACCCAAGCTGTTGAAGTTCGTGTGTTCTATGTGGATGCAAGTGGGACTCCACAGGTATTCACAGCAAATTTGGCTGATACTGCTGATGTTTACGGGTTTAACCCGGTAAACAGTGACGCTTTCGTTACATTCGTTGACCAAGTGAATAAGGAAGGAACCAAGTCGATTTCTACCTTCAACACTGGCGATGAAGTCTACGTACGAACCCATGGACCAGATGGTACACCTTTGACCGATGTCACGATCACCATGTCATATGCTCCGGCAAATGCACAAGGTGCTCTACTCCGCTCCTGGAGCGGACTGGCATACGACCTCAAGGCTTGAACTTAGGTAAGTGTAAAACGATGCAATTGGGGCTAGGGGGCTGCGGCCCTCTACCCCTTTGCTTTCGAGAAAACATCGTCTCTTCGGAGACGGTAAAACAAATGCGAACGCTGGGCGGGGTTCTTTGAACCTCCCCAGTTTTTCGTTCCCTTTTCTTCTTCAATATTTCTTCAGTGTAATTTGCAAATGTTGCGAAGCCTTTCAAGCAAGAGCCTTCCAGTATGTGTTGGGGAGCCTGATGTCTACAAGTCCTAGCAATTCAGTTGAGAGCAAAATACCCGCCTGTGTTGTTTTTGATTGCGATGGCGTCTTGGTCGATGCGGTTTCCTCATGGAGAACTCTTCACGACCATTTTGGCACTGATAATCTCGTAAACTTACAGCGTTTTATCAATGGTGAATTGAGCGATGTTGAATTCATGCGCTCTGATATACAATTATGGAAAAACATTCAAGATCCAATCTTTAAGGATGATTTATTCCGAGCCTATTCTGGTGTTAAGTTGATGCCAGGGGCAAGAGAACTTGTCGCTGATTTGAAGGAGAATGGCGTATATGTGGCTATTGTGTCCGCAGGTGTGGACCTTTTCGTTTCAACAATTGCATCAATGTTAAAGGTAGATGATTGGATTGCCAATGGCTTTGAATTTGCTGCTGATGATTCCTTGATGAATGAAGGGATTTGTCGATTGCATGCAGGTGGTAAGGGGGACATTGTCAAGAAATTGTGCAAGCTCAATAATATCGCCTCATCTGAAGTAGTTTCAGTTGGTGATTCGGAAATGGATTTGAGCATGCATATAGAAGGAAGTACATTCATTGGCTTCAACCCATCAAGAGACTCTTCACTAATGGCTTTTGAAAAAGCAGGTGTGGAAATCGTCATCGCTAAAGATTTGAGTTTATTGAGACCGCTATTAGGTCTCGAATAGTTTCAGCACTTCATGCAAATGGAATTGCAGTAGTAGCATGGCTCTTAAGATTGACAATAGTCAAAATACATGGTTTCGGTTGGAAACCAAGCATTCTTTGGTATGACGTTTGATCTTGCCATGTACTTGAACAAATCAATGTCGTACCCTTGAAATCAACGCAAGCATGACCATGAACGTGACCAGTAACGAATATATCCGGAACTTCATTGATTACCAGTCCATCTTCTGGTTCTGGTGAAAGTGGAGTTTTACCGCCCCATTGAGGTGCAAGGTGTCTTCTTCTCAACATTTGACGCATTGCTTCAACTGGATCTGCATAAGTGACAGTTCTCAATCCTGCTACGAAATCGTCAATCGATTTACCATGGTAAGATAATAATCGCACACCGTTCAAGGAAAAATCACAAGGGTTACCAACAAATGTTGTGGAATTATAATCTTGCTGAATATCCTTCTCAAATGTTGGTTGCGGTTCTGCTGGACGAACTGCATCATGGTTTCCTGGCAGCATTACACACTCTACCCAATCAGGTAATAATTCTAATAACCTAGCGAATTCAGTGTACTGTCCATACAAATCTGGTATAGCCAATTCTTTATCCTGTCCTGGATAAATTCCAACTCCATCTACACAATCACCTGATAAAATGAGATACTTGATAGTCTTTGCAAGCGGGT
>Ga0307986_10000986_pt1 | contig 21053 bp, 25 predicted proteins | sample EllFjometageno82_FD_203170 | JGI IMG/M metagenome (GOLD analysis project Ga0307986, IMG submission 203170) | Marine microbial communities from Ellis Fjord, Antarctic Ocean - #82 | ecosystem: Environmental > Aquatic > Marine > Unclassified | place: Southern Ocean | collected 2014-10-09
AAAGTAAATGCTTAGGAGCGTAGTTCAATTGGTAGAGCGCCGGTCTCCAAAACCGGAGGTTGTGGGTTCGAGTCCCTCCGCTCCTGCCAAAAAACTATAAATAAATATGAAAAATCCTTTAAAATTTATTCAAGAAGTTAAACAAGAAGCTTTCAGGGTCACATGGCCTACAAAAAAAGACACATTGACTGGTGGTCTCATGGTTTTTGGACTTGCTTCTATTGCCGCAGTTTTTTTTCTTATTTTAGATCAAATATTAAGATTTTTACTTAACCTAGTTTTAACAATAAGTTTTTAAATATGAATTGGTACATTGTTCAAGCATATTCTGGTTTCGAAAACAAAGTAGTTGAATCTATCAAAGATATTTTAAATAAAAGTAAATTAGAGGCTCATGTAGGTGAAATTCTTGTTCCAATCCAAGAAGTAACTGAAGTAAAAAAAGGCAAAAGAACCAAAAAAAAAAAAAAATATTTTCCTGGCTACATCTTAGCTCAGCTAAATTTAACTAAAGAAGTGTATCATTTAATTAAGAATATTCAGAAAGTTAGTGGTTTTTTAGGCTCTGCAGATAAACCAACCCCAATTTCTGATAAAGAAATACAAAGAATTTTAGGTTCTGTTTCGGAAAGTGCAATTAATCAAAAAAGTGGTATAAGTTTCGAAGTTGGTGAGAAAGTAAAAGTATGCGATGGACCTTTTGCTTCTTTTAATGGCTTAGTTGAAGAAATAGATGAAGAAAAATCTAGACTTAAAGTTTCTGTTTCTATTTTTGGAAGAGCTACACCTGTTGACTTAGAGTATAACCAAGTAGAAAAAAATTAATATGGCAAAAGAAATAGTAGGTTTAATTAAATTACAAATTAAAGGTGGTCAAGCAAACCCAGCTCCTCCAGTAGGCCCTGCACTAGGGCAAAGAGGAGTAAATATTATGGAATTTTGTAAAGCGTTTAATGAAAAAACAAAATCAATGATGGGTCAACCAGTTCCTGTTGTTATTACAGTGTATAAAGATAAGAAATTTGATTTTATTATTAAAACCCCTCCTGCTTCACACTACATTAAAGAAGCAGCAAAACTAAAAAGCGGTTCAAAGGAACCCGGTAGAACAGTGGCCGGTTCTATCACAATCAAACAAGCAGAAGAAATTGCCAAAGCTAAAATGGAAGATTTAAATGCTTTTGATATTAAAGAAGCAACAAAAATTATTTGTGGTTCCGCTAAATCAATGGGCATTGAGGTGAAAAGCTAATGAAAAAAAATTCAAAAAGATATAAAGAATTACTAAAAGTTAATAAAATTTTTAAATCTACAGATTTAAAAGAAATTTTAGAATTAATTAAAAAAAATTCTACAACTAAATTTGATGAGTCTATAGACGTTTCCTTGAGAATTGGTCTCAAGCAATCTAAAGGTGGTGACTTTAATTTAAGATCAGTTATTCAGCTACCTGCTGGAACAGGTAAAAAGTTAATAATAGCTGTTTTATGTGAGCCCGACAAAATTGAAGAGGCAAAAAAAGCTGGAGCTGATGTTGTGGGATCAGATGACCTTATAGAAAAAATTGCTAGTGGAAAATTTAATTTTGATAAATTAATCTGCACACCCAGTATGATGGGAAAAATAGGAAAACACGGAAAAGTTTTAGGTCCAAAAGGTCTAATGCCAAATCCGAAACTAGGTACTGTTTCAACAAATATTAAAAAGTCTGTTGAAGATATTAAAACTGGTTTAGTTGAAATTAAACACGATAAAGATGGCAATATCGGTACATCAATTGGCCGAAAAAGTTTTTCAATAGATAATTTAGTTAACAACTTAAAACATTTAGTCGATTTTATTAAAAAAGAAAAACCTGATGTCATAAAAGGTGAGTTTATTAAAAGTATATACGTCACATCCACTATGGGTGCTTCACTTAAAATAAGCAATAAGAGCATTTAACAATATGATGAATAAAGAAAACAAAAAAAATTACATAGAAGAAATGAAGAAGTTATTTTCTTCAAATGATGCTGTAATGATAGCTCACTATCAAGGTTTAAACGTAGTTCAATTAGATGCATTAAGAAAAGAGCTCAGAGAAAATGGTATTTTGTTTAAAATTACTAAGAATAGAATTACTAAATTAGCGGTTAAAGATTCACCGTGTAAAGATCTTGAAAAATTTTTTGTTGGCCCAACAGCAGCAGCTATTTCATCCGACCCTTTTATGTCAGCCAGAATTTTATCAAAATTTGCCAAAAAGAACGACAGTTTAAAAATTGTCGCAGGTTTTATGGAGGGAAAAGTTATAGACCAGGCAGAAGTAGCAAAAATAGCTAGTTTACCTACACTAAACGAAGCAAGAGGCACCATTGTTGGAATATTAAATGCTTCAGCCCAAAAAATAATTGGTATTTTACTTGCACAGAGCAAAAAAATGAGTAATTTAGCGCCGTCGGAAGAAAATAAAAAATAATTCACAGGATTCAAAAATGACGGACTTAAATAAAATTATAGAAGATTTATCAAAATTAACTGTCGTTGAGGCAGCAGATCTTTCAAAACAACTTGAAGAAAAATGGGGAGTTTCTGCAGCAGTTGCAGCAGCACCAGCGGCAGCAGGAGCAGCAGCGGGGGAAGAAAAATCTGAATTTATCGTTTTCCTTACATCATTTGGTGAAAAAAAAATTAACGTTATCAAAGAAGTTCGAGCGATAACTGGTTTAGGTTTAAAAGAAGCTAAAGATTTAGTTGAGGCTGCACCTAAGGAAGTTAAAGCTGGAGTTGCTAAAAAAGATGCTGATGAAATGAAAGCAAAACTTGAAGCAGCAGGCGCAAAAGTAGAATTAAAGTAAACAAGAAATTAGTTACACTTTACTAAAGTTTAAAAATTTTAGTAAAATTATAGATTTTTAATGGATTTATCTTTTACGCAAAAAAAAAGTATTCGAAAAAGTTTTGGTAAGTTAGTCGAAGACCTAGCTATCCCCAACCTTATTGAAGTACAAAAAAACTCTTATAATGAATTTTTAAGTTCTAAATCTTTTTTTGAAGAAGACAATCAACTTACTAAGGGTATTCACAAAACATTTCAAAGTATTTTTCCAATCGAGGATGCTAACGACAAAGCTACATTAGAATACACTTCTTATAATCTAGAGAAACCAAAATTTGATGTCCTGGAATGTAAGCAAAGAAGTCTGACTTACTCTGCTTCATTGAAAGCAAATTTAAAATTAGTTGTTTACGATATAGATCCCGACACAAATACAAAACAAATATTATCAGCTAAAGAGCAAGAAGTATTTATTGGCGAACTTCCTTTAATGACTTCAAGTGGGACATTTGTTGTGAATGGAGTTGAAAGAGTAGTCGTGAACCAAATGCACAGAAGTCCTGGAGTTTTCTTTGATCACGACAAAGGAAAAACACATAGTAGTGGAAAATTATTATTTAACTGTCGAATTATCCCCGGTAGAGGTTCATGGTTGGATTTCGAGTTTGATCCAAAAGATATTTTATATTTTAGAATTGACAGAAAGAAAAAACTTCCAATTACAACTCTACTTTATGCTCTAGGCGTTACCAGAGAACAAGCAATTGAAACTTATTATTCTCAAGATTTATTTACTTACGATAAAGAGACTAAAATGTGGAGCACTAGATTTAATCCGGAAAATTATAAACGACCTGTAAAACTTCCTTATGATTTGCTTGATGCTAAAACCAATAAAGTCTTCTTAAAAAAAGGTGAAAAACTTAATTTAATTATAGCAAATAAATTAAAAGAAAAAGGTCTTGGCAAAATCTTAATTTCTAATAGTGAAATTATTGGAAAATATATAGCTCAAGATATTCAAGAAAAAAATGGAGAATACATAATTAGATCTGGTTTTGATATTACAGAAGAACTACTTGAAAAAATTATTTTTAACGAAACTTATTCCTTTAAGCTTGTTAATGTTGACCCGATTAATAAAGGGCCTTACTTATTAGAAACTTTAAAAGTTGAAAAAAATATAGACAAAAGCGAAGCTCTAAATGATATTTATAGAATTTTAAGACCAGGAGAAGCCCCTACCATAGAAGTAGCCGAACAAGTTTTTCAAAACTTATATTTTAATAAAGACCGTTATGATTTATCGGAGGTTGGTAGAGTTAAACTGAATGCTAAATTAAATCTCAAAACAGACATTAAAGATACCGTTCTCCATAAAGAAGATATTTTGTCTATTATCCAATTTATGCTCGATCTAAGAGATGGCAAAGGTGACGTTGATGATATTGATCATTTGGGTAACCGAAGAGTAAGATCTGTTGGAGAACTCGTAGAAAATCAGTTTAGAATTGGTTTACTTAGAATGGAAAGAACAGTCAAAGAAAAGATATCAACTTTTCTTGAAATAGAATCTGCTATGCCGCAAGACCTTATTAATGCAAAACCTATTACCACTTCTCTAAAAGATTTTTTTGCTACTTCGGCACTTTCTCAATTTATGGATCAAACTAATCCTTTATCCGAAATTACACATAAACGAAGAGTTTCAGCCCTAGGTCCTGGTGGCCTAACAAGAGAAAGAGCAGGCTTTGAAGTAAGAGATGTTCACCCAACACACTACGGAAGAATCTGTCCAATTGAAACACCAGAAGGACCAAATATTGGTTTGATAAATAGTTTAGCTACCTATTGTCGTGTAAATAAATATGGGTACATAGAGAGTCCATATAAGAAAATAATTAACAACAAAGTATCAAAAGAAATTGATTACCTTTCTGCTATAGAAGAGGAAAAATTTACAATTGCTCAAGCGAACTCTCAAATAAATAAAGATGGAACATTCGAAGAAGAACTTGTTTCCTGTCGCCATAATTTAAATTTTCTTTTAGCTAACAGAGAAAATATTGATTATATTGACGTATCTCCAAAACAATTAGTTTCAGTTGCAGCGGCTCTTATTCCTTTTTTAGAAAATGATGATGCAAATAGAGCTTTAATGGGCTCTAATATGATGAGACAAGCAGTCCCTTTATTAAAACCTGAATCACCACTTGTTGGTACTGGAATGGAATCTGATGTTGCTTTGGATTCAGGAGTGACAATTGTTGCAAGAAGAAACGGAGTTGTTGATAAAATTGACGGTAAACGAATTGTTGCAAAAGCAACTGATGTTAAAGATTTATCTCAGTCTGGTGTGGATATATATAATTTATCTAAATTCAAAAGATCAAATCAAAATACGTGTATTAATCAAAGGCCATTAGTAAAAGTTGGCGACCTAATCAAAACAGGAGATATTATTGCCGATGGACCAGCAACTAGACTTGGAGAGCTTGCTCTAGGAAAAAATGTAACCGTTGCTTTCATGCCATGGCAAGGTTACAATTTTGAGGATTCAATTTTAATTTCTGAAAGATGCGTTACAGATGATGTTTTTACCTCTATTCATATAGAGGAATATGAAGCAATGGCTCGTGATACTAAATTGGGTGCAGAAGAGGTTACTAGAGATATTCCAAATGTAAGTGAAGAAAGTTTAAGAAATTTAGATGAATCAGGAATTGTTTATGTAGGTGCGGAGGTAAAACCTGGTGATATTTTAGTTGGCAAAGTTACTCCAAAAAGTGAAACTTCTTCTAGTCCAGAAGAAAAATTATTAAGATCAATATTTGGTGAAAAAGCTACAGATGTAAGAGACTCATCACTTAAACTTAAATCAGGTGGCGCTGGGGTTGTTATTGATGTTAGAGTTTTTAACAGACATGGAATAGAAAAAGACGAAAGATCAATTGCTATTGAAAGAGCGGAAATAGAATTAGTTCAAGAAGATAAATTAGTTGAAGAGGAAATTTTAAATAGAAATATAAAATTAAGAGCGATTGATTTATTAAAAGAAAAACAACTTAACAAAAATTTCAAATCAATAAATTTAAACACGCCTATACAGAACGAACAATTAATTAACTTAAACCTAAAAGATATTTGGAAACTAACTTTCTCTGAAGATCAGGTGAGTCAAAATCTTTTAAAACTTAAGAAGCAGTTTGATGAAGCTAGCGAAGATATTAAACTGAGATTCGAAGATAAAGTAATCAAAATTAGACAAGGTGATGATCTTTTACCTACTGTAATGAAAGTAGTTAAAGTATTTGTTGCCGTTAAACGTAGACTAATGCCAGGTGATAAAATGGCGGGTAGGCATGGCAACAAAGGTGTTGTCAGTAAAATAGTTCCAGTGCAAGACATGCCTTATATGGCAAACGGCAAGCCGGTCGACATTGTTTTAAACCCTTTAGGAGTACCTAGCCGTATGAATGTGGGTCAGATTTTAGAAACTCATCTAGGTTGGGCGTGCTCTGAACTAGGCGACCAAATAAAAAAATATCTAAAAGATTTTGATAAGACAGTTGAAGAACTTAAAGAAAAATTAAAAAATATATATGGAAAAGACTACTACGATAATGTTGTCAGTAAACTAAATAAAAAAGAATTATTTGAACTTGTTGAAAACATTTCAAACGGAATTCCTATCGCCACACCAGTATTTGATGGAGCTTCTACGGATGATATTAACGCAATGTTAGATTTATCTAAATTACCTAACTCTGGTCAAACAACTCTATGGGATGGTTTAACAGGTGAAAAATTTGATCGTCCAGTTACAGTCGGAATTATTTATATGTTAAAGTTAAATCACTTAGTAGAAGACAAGATACACGCAAGATCAACTGGTCCTTACAGTTTAGTTACACAACAACCTCTCGGTGGTAAAGCTCAAATGGGTGGTCAAAGATTTGGTGAAATGGAAGTTTGGGCCCTTGAAGCTTACGGAGCGTCATATACTTTACAAGAAATTCTAACTGTTAAGTCAGACGACGTCGCTGGAAGAACCAAAGTTTATGAAACAATTGTTAAAGGAAATAATAATTTTGAGTCAGGTGTTCCTGAATCCTTCAATGTTTTAATTAAGGAAATTAGGGCTTTAGGTCTTAACATTGAATTAAATTAATATGGAAAAAAATATAACAAAACAAACTTATCACAACCATAGTAATAATTTAGCTGAAACAAATTTTAGCAGTATAAAAATTACTTTAGCTAGTCCAGAAAAAATTAAGTCTTGGTCGTTTGGTGAAATAAAAAAACCTGAAACCATTAATTATAGAACTTTTAGACCTGAAAAAGATGGTCTTTTTTGTGCACGAATTTTTGGTCCTGTAAAAGACTATGAATGTCTTTGTGGAAAGTACAAAAGAATGAAGTTTAGAGGAATTATTTGTGAAAAATGTGGAGTTGAAATAACAAAGTCTAATGTTAGAAGAGAAAGAATGGGACACATAGATTTAGCCTGTCCTGTTGCACACATTTGGTTTTTAAAATCTTTACCAAGTCGAATTGCACTTGCAATGGACATGAAGCTAAAAGATGTTGAACGTGTATTGTATTTTGAGAGCTTTATAGTTGTAGAGCCTGGTTTAACAACCTTAAAAAAAGGTGACTTAATTACTGAAGAAGAATTAATTAAAGCTCAAGAAGAATTTGGTGAAGATGCTTTTGAAGCAGGCATAGGTGCTGAAGCAGTAAGAGAAATTTTAATAAGTCTAGATTTAGTAAAAGAACAAAAAAAACTACGTACTGCTCTAGATACCATTAAATCAAAGGTAACAGAGGAAAGAACTATCAAAAGATTAAAACTTGTAGAGTCATTTATTGAATCTGGAAATAAAGCAGAGTGGATGATTTTAACTACTGTTCCGGTCATCCCACCTGAACTAAGACCTTTAGTTCCATTAGATGGCGGTAGATTTGCTACTTCTGACCTTAACGATTTGTACAGAAGAGTAATTAACCGTAACAATAGATTAAAGAGACTATTAGATCTTAAAGCACCTGATATTATTGTAAGAAATGAAAAGCGTATGTTGCAAGAATCTGTAGATGCTCTTTTTGATAATGGAAGACGAGGAAGAGTTATTACTGGAACTGGAAAACGTCCATTAAAATCACTGGCAGAAATGCTCAAAGGTAAACAGGGAAGATTTAGACAAAACCTATTAGGTAAACGTGTTGATTATTCTGGAAGATCAGTAATAGTTGTTGGGCCAGAACTTAAATTACATCAGTGTGGTCTGCCAAAAAAAATGGCGTTAGAATTATTTAAACCTTTTTTATATGCTAGACTAGACAAATTAGGATTAGCAACTACTATTAAACAAGCTAAACGTTTAGTAGAGAAGGAAGTCCCAGAGGTTTGGGATGCATTAGAATACATTACAAGAGAGCATCCTATATTATTAAATAGAGCACCTACATTACATAGATTAGGCGTACAAGCCTTTGAAGTAAAATTAATTGAAGGTTTTGCAATTGAATTACATCCATTGGTTTGCGCAGCATTTAATGCTGACTTTGATGGGGACCAAATGGCTGTTCATATTCCTCTTAGTCTAGAAGCCCAACTGGAAGCTAGAGTTTTAATGATGTCTACAAATAACATTTTAAGCCCATCAAACGGAAAGCCTATTATAGTGCCAAGTCAAGATATTGTTCTTGGAATTTATTATCTCTCTCAATCGAATGATAAAAATGAGGATAAACCTAAAGGTATCTTCTCTAATATTGAAGAAATTAGTCAAGCTATAGAAAATAAATCTATTAGCCTGCATTCTAAAATTATTTCTATTTTTGAAACAATTGATGAAAAAGGAAATAAATTAAATCAAAAATACACTAGTACTGCAGGTAGATTTTTATTAGCTAGCGTCTTGCCTAAGCATTATAAAATTAAATTCACTTTAATTGATAGACTCTTAGCTAAGAAAAATGTTTCTGAAATTATAGATACTATCTTTAGATTTTGTGGCCAAAAGGAAACAGTTATTTTTTGTGATCGTATTAAATCATTAGGTTTTAAACATGCGTTTAGAGCAGGAATTTCTTTTGGTAAAGATGACTTAATAATTCCTAAAACAAAAGTAAATTTGATTAACGAAACTAAAAAACAAATAGAAGTGTATGAAAAACAATATTCTGACGGTTTAATTACTAGAGGTGAAAAATATAACAAAGTTGTGGATATTTGGTCTAAATGTACAGACACAGTCGCAAATGAAATGATGAGAGAGATTTCATCAGCTCAAAAAATTTTTCCAGATGATAGAATTGAAACGAACTCAGTTTATATGATGGCTGATTCTGGAGCTAGAGGATCACAAGCTCAAATGAAGCAACTTGCTGGTATGAGAGGATTAATAGCAAAACCCTCCGGAGAAATTATTGAAACACCTATCATGGCTAATTTTAAAGAAGGTCTAACAGTATTAGAATACTTTAATTCAACGCACGGAGCGCGTAAAGGCCTTGCTGATACTGCATTAAAAACTGCAAATTCAGGTTATTTAACAAGAAGACTTTGTGACGTCGCTCAAGATTTACAGGTAACTATAAATGACTGTGGCTCTAAATCTTCTATAAATATTACAGAAATTATAGAAGGTGGTAACATCTTAGTCAGTTTGTCAGAGAGAGTCTTGGGCAGAACACCTGCGCAAGATATCAAAAACCCTATTACAGGAGAGGTTATAATTAAAAAGAAAAAGCTATTAGATGAAGCTGATTGTGAATTGATCGATGCAGCTGGTGTTAAATCTATTCAAGTTTATTCAGTAATCACATGTATAGCTCAAAAAGGTGTTTGCCAAACTTGTTATGGAAGAGATCTTTCTAGGGGAAAAATAGTAAGTATCGGAGAAGCTATTGGAATGATTGCCGCTCAATCAATCGGTGAGCCAGGTACTCAACTTACTATGAGAACGTTCCACGTTGGAGGAACGGCCCAAATTAAAGAAGAGTCTCAAATTATTTCTCAGAACAAAGGTAAACTTAATATAATTAATAAAAATCTTATCGAAGATTCAAAAAAAAATATAATAGTAATGGGTAGAAATACAGAACTTTCAATTGAAGACGACAATGGAATTCAACTAGGTATTTATAAAGTAATTTATGGATCAAAACTTTTCTTTAAAGACGGTGACATGATAGAAAAAGGAAAAAAAATAGCAGAATGGGACCCGTATACACTTCCTGTAATTGCAGAAACAAGCGGTATCGTAAATTATATGGATCTAGTTGAAGGAACATCACTAACAGAAACTATGGATGACTCAACCGGCATTTCTTCAAAATCAGTTACAGACTGGAAATCACTTACAAAAAACACAGAACTTAAACCAAGATTAACACTTAGAAATGACAAAGGCGAAGTTATAAAGAAAGCAGATGGAAACGTTGCTAGGTATTTCTTAGTACCAGACTCGATTCTTTCGGTTAAAGATGGACAAAAAGTTTCAGCAGGAGATGTGCTTGCTCGTTTACCGAAAGAAACTTCAAAAACTAAAGATATCACTGGAGGATTACCAAGAGTAGCAGAATTATTTGAAGCAAGAAAACCAAAAGATAGTGCTATTATAGCTGAAAACGATGGTGTCATAGAATTTGGAAAAGAAATACGAGGTAAACAAAAAATTTCTATTATTTCTACTAAAGGAGAAACATCAAACTATCTAATCCCTAAAGGAAAACATGTTAATTTTAACCAAGGTGAAAAAATTAAAAAAGGAGAATATTTACTTGATGGTAGCCCACTACCACATGATATTTTAAGAATTTTGGGTGTTGAACGACTTACGGAGTTTTTTGTTACCGAGGTACAAGAAGTTTATAGGCTTCAAGGTGTTGTTATTAACGACAAACATATTGAAACCATAGTTAGACAAATGCTTAAAAAAGTTGAAATCAAAGAACCTGGCGACTCAGACTTTCTCTTAAATGAAACGGTAGATATAATTGATATGGTTAAAATTAATGAAGACTTAAAAAAGAACAACAAGAAACCGGCAATTTATGAAAGGATACTATTAGGTATTACAAAAGCTTCTTTACAAACAAAATCGTTTATTTCAGCTGCCTCATTTCAAGAAACCACAAGAGTGTTAACAGATGCCGCCATTAGGGGTAAAGTAGACTACTTAGAAGGCTTAAAAGAGAATGTAATTGTTGGTAGATTGGTTCCAGCCGGAACTGGTCTCTCTAAAATGGGTTGGGACAAAGAAGCAAGAAAACAAGACGATCTAAGGATAGATGAAATTAAAAAAAAACAAATCGAAAACGTTCCAGCAGCAGAATAATCCTTTAAATTAAGATAAATATTATCTATTAAATATTGACTTTTAGCTTTTCAATGTTATTTTAGCGCAATTTTGATAGTTAGAAGTAAGGTAGTATTTAACCTTAAACACTGACTTAAACGTGCCTTGTCAATCAAGGTCTACCTTTATCTTTTTTCTTCAAAATTTTATTATGCCAACAATTAGTCAGTTATTAAGAAAACCTCGGGTTAAACCAACCGCGAGAAACAAAGTTCCGGCATTAGAAGGTCAACCTCTTAAGCGTGGAGTTTGTTTAAAAGTTTATACTACCACCCCCAAAAAACCTAACTCAGCACTTAGAAAAGTAGCCAGGGTAAGATTGTCAAATGGCTTTGAAGTAACTGCTTATATACCAGGTGAAGGACATAATTTACAAGAGCACTCAGTTGTATTACTTCGTGGTGGTCGTGTTAAAGACTTACCGGGTGTACGATATCATATTTTAAGAGGAAACTTGGATACACAAGGTATTGCAGCAAGAAGAAAAAGAAGATCATTATACGGAGCTAAGAAACCCAAGTAATTTTAATTATGTCTAGAAAAAAAAAAGCACCTGTTAGAAAAGTTTATCCTGATCCAAAATTTCGATCAGAACTAGTTTCTAAATTTATTAATAGTATTATGTATGACGGTAAAAGATCAAGAGCAGAGAAAATTTTATACGACGCTTTAGAAAAAATTAAAGAGACTAACAAACAAGATCCTCTAAAAACTTTTAATGACGCAATAACTAATGTTAAACCAAATGTTGAATGCAGATCTCGAAGAGTGGGTGGCGCAACATACCAGGTTCCTGTTGAAGTCAAAGCAAAAAGAGGTCAAGCATTAGCTTTGAGATGGATTAAAGCTGCAACTAGAAATAGAAAAAACAAAACTATGGCAGAGAAATTATATTTTGAATTATTAGATGCATCTCAAAACAAAGGTGCTGCAATTAAAAAAAGAGAAGATACACACAGAATGGCTGAGTCAAATAAAGCTTTTGCTCATTTTAGATGGTAATTAATTTATGTCAGAAAAAAAATATTCATTAGATAAATACAGAAATATTGGAATTATGGCGCACATAGATGCGGGTAAAACTACTACGACTGAAAGAATTTTATACTACACAGGAAAAAGCCATAAAATTGGAGAAGTTCACGATGGTGCCGCCACCATGGACTGGATGGAACAGGAACAAGAAAGAGGTATAACAATTACTTCAGCCGCTACCACGTGTTTTTGGAATGATCATAGAATAAATATTATAGACACACCTGGACACGTTGATTTTACGATAGAAGTAGAAAGATCGTTAAAAGTTTTAGATGGAGCGGTGTGTGTTTTTGATGGAGTTGCCGGTGTAGAACCTCAGTCAGAAACTGTTTGGCGTCAAGCGGATAAATATAAAGTACCAAGAATATGTTTTGTTAACAAGCTCGACAGAACTGGTGCTGATTTTTATATGTGTGTTTCAATGATTAAAGAGAGACTTGGATGTAAACCATTATTACTACAATTACCTATTGGATCAGAAGCTGATTTAAAAGGTGTTGTGGATTTAGTAAAAATGAAAGCTATAATTTGGCAAAACGAAGATCTTGGTGCAAAATTTGACGTTGTGGATATTCCAGCCGACCTAAAAGAGAGCGCTTTAAAGTACAGAAAAGAGCTTGTCGAAGCTGCAGTTGAAGAAGATGAAAAATTAATGGAATCATATCTTGAAGGAAACGAACCTTCTGAGACTGATCTTAAAAAATGTATAAGAAAAGGTACATTAAGTTTTAATTTTGTTCCAATAACTACAGGTTCAGCTTTTAAAAACAAAGGTGTTCAACCACTTTTAGATGCAGTTGTTGATTATTTACCTAGCCCTATGGATATTGGCTCAATTGAAGGAACTAAACTTGGAACTGAAGATAAAGTTCAAATGAAATTTGGAGATAACGAACCTTTTTCTGCATTAGCATTTAAAGTTGCTAATGATCCTTTCGTTGGTTCGTTAACTTTTATTAGGATTTATTCTGGAACTATTAAAACAGGAACAAGTGTTTATAATTCATCAAAAGAAAAAACAGAACGAGTTGGAAGAATGTTGTTAATGCATGCTAACAGTCGTGAAGATACTAAAGAAGCAACAACTGGAGACATAGTTGCTTTAGCAGGACTTAAATTCACTGTTACAGGACATACGCTTTGCGACGAGGATAAACCAATATTATTAGAACCTATGGAATTTCCAGATCCTGTAATTGAAATTGCTGTTGAACCCAAAACAAAAGCTGACCAAGAAAAAATGGGTGAAGCTTTAGGCAGACTGGCCAAAGAAGACCCTTCATTTAGAGTTACTTCTGACGAAGAATCAGGTCAAACTATAATTAAAGGAATGGGAGAGTTACACTTAGATATAATTGTAGACAGAATGAAAAGAGAATTTAAAGTTGAAGCTAACATTGGAGCGCCGCAGGTAGCTTATAGAGAAACAATACAAAATTCAGCTGAAGTTACATATATACATAAAAAACAAAGTGGTGGATCAGGACAATTCGCAAAAGTTACATTAAGTGTTGAACCGCTAGAGCCAGGTAAAGGTAGAGAAATTGAAAACAAAATAAAAGGTGCCTCAATACCAAAAGAGTTTATTCCTGGCGTCGAGAAAGGCGTTGAGTCTGTAGCGGAAAGTGGAATCTTAGCAGGTTTTCCAATAATTGATTATAAAGTCACAATATTAGATGGGCTACATCACGATGTAGACTCAAGTGTTTTAGCTTTTGAAATTGCCTCAAGATATTGCTTCAAAGAATTGTGTCAGAAAGCTACATTAAAACTTTTAGAACCAGTAATGAAAGTTGAAGTAGTTACACCGGAAGATTTTATGGGTGATGTAATTGGAGATTTAAATAGTAGACGAGGTCAGGTTGGATCTACAGAACCTAGAGGTAATGCTACAGTAATATCAGCTACCGTACCATTAGCTAATATGTTTGGATATATAAATACTTTAAGATCGTCAACCCAAGGTAGAGCACAGTATACAATGCAATTTAGTCACTATGATAAAGTCCCTCAAAATGTTCAAGACGAGGTAACAAAGAAATTAGCTTAATATGGACAATCAAAACATACGAATACATTTAAAAGCTTACGACAATAAAATATTAGATTTATCTACTGAAGAGATAGTAAATACAGCAAAAAGAACAGGGGCACAGGTTAAAGGCCCAATTCCTCTTCCTACAAAAATTGAAAAATATACTGTATTAAGATCTCCACACATTAATAAAAAAAGTAGAGAACAATTTGAACAAAGAACACACAAAAGATTAATTGACATTATTGAACCAACTCCACAAACAGTCGAGGCGCTCATGAAACTAGACTTAGCCTCGGGTGTAGATATAGAAATTAAAATATAGTTTATGACATTAGGATTGCTAGGAACAAAAATTGGTATGACAAGAGAGTTTTTGACAAACGGTCAATCCGTTCCTGTTACAGTAATAAAAATGGAAAAAGGTCGAGTTTTGGACGTTCTCACCAAAGAAACTAGAGGTTATTCTGCTGTAAAAGTAGGATTTTTTCCGATTAAGAATTCAAAATTAACCAATCAAATGAAAGGTTATTTTACAAAAAAAAACACTGAACCTAAGAAGGTTTTAAAAGAGTTTCGATTAGAAAATGTTGAAGAATTTAAAGAAGGGAATGAGTTTGGTTTAGAAATATTAAAAGACACTAAATTTGTGGACGTTAGGTCTAAAACAATAGGAAAAGGTTTTGCCGGTGTAATGAAACGTTGGAATTTTGGCGGGCTAAGAGCTTCACACGGTGTATCAGTTTCACATAGATCACATGGTTCTACAGGTCAAAGACAAGATCCCGGTAAAGTTTTTAAAGGTAAAAAAATGGCTGGCCATATGGGTGATAAACTAAGAACAATCCTAAATTTAGAAATAATTAAGTCAGACGTCGAAAATGATTTACTTTATTTAAGAGGTTCAATTCCCGGTTCTAAAAATTCTAGAGTTTTAGTTAAACAATCAATTAAAGTAGTAAGGAGAAAGACACTAGTTGAAAAAATTGAAGCCAAAGCAAAAGAAGCTGCAGCAACTAAAGGTAAAAAAAAATAATATGAAGTTTAATTTGCTAAATCTTGAAGGTGGAAAACTAGAAACAATTGATGTTTCAGATAAAATCATGAATCTAAAATTTAACCATAAATTAATAAAATATGTAATTGATTGGCAGTTAAACCATCAAAAACCTAGAACAGCAAAAACAAAGCAAAGAAATGAAATTAAAGGGTCTACTAAAAAGATTTACGCTCAAAAAGGAACTGGTCAAGCAAGACATGCGAGTAAAAAAGCACCTTTATTTGTAGGCGGCGGTCAAGCTCACGGTCCTAAAGGAGCGGTTTACAAAATAAAAAAAATAAATAAAAAAGTTAGAAAGTTGGCACTTGCACAAACGTTAGCTAAAAAAAATGCTGATAAACAACTTCATTTTTTATCAGATGTAAAAAAAGAATTTAATAAGACTAAAAATTTTAGTAAATTTTTAATAAGCAATAAATTGTCAAATGCTTTAATAGTTTCAGACAAAGGTTCCGAAAAAAATTTTGCAAGATCAGCGAGAAATATAAAAAATATAAAAATAATTAATGATGAGGGTGCAAATATTTACGATATGTTAAAATACACTAACGTAATTATTACCTTATCATCCATAAAAAAAATCGAAGGCAGGTTATTAGATGAAAAAAATTAATTCTACAGATTCTATAAGACAGCCAATTATAACTGAAAAGGCCACTATTTTATCTGAGCAAAATAAAACCGTCTTTAAAGTTCATTCTGGAGCTAATAAAAATTCTATTAAAAAAAATATTGAGAAGTTATTTAAAGTAAGTGTAATAAAAGTTAATATTGTTAATACTAAAACTAAAAAAAAAATTAAACAAGGTAAGGTATCGACAAAACCAGGTTTTAAAAAAGCAATCGTAACTCTTAAAAAAGGTCAAAGTATTGATCTGACGACTGGAATTTAATTATGGCATTAAAAACATTTAAACCTTACACAAAGTCAGTTCGTGGCACAGTTCTTGTTGACAAAAGTCAACTATGGAAAGGTGACTCATACAAACCACTAACTGTTGGCCAACATTCTACTGGTGCAAGAAACAACATGGGTAGAATAACTTCTAGACACAGGGGTGGTGCTCATAAACACAAATATAGAATTATAGATTTTCATAGATCAAAAAGAAATATTAAAGGTATCGTTGAGAGAATTGAATATGATCCAAATAGAACCAGCTACATTGCTTTAATCAAATATGACGACAAAGATATGAAATATATTATTTGTCCACAAAAATTAGAAATTGGAGATACTGTTGAAGCAGGTAAAAATGTTGAGATTAAAGTTGGTAATTGTTTAGAATTAATAGACATTCCACAAGGTAGCACAATTCATAACATAGAATTAGTGCCTAATTCGGGTGGTAAAATTGCTAGATCAGCAGGATCATCAGCAACCTTAACTGGCTATGACGGAGATCATGCAATTATAAGATTAAGTTCTGGTGAAACAAGAAAAGTTAGCAATAAATGTATGGCCACACTTGGATCTGTTTCTAATCCTGATCAAAAAAATATTAAAGTTGGTAAAGCTGGTAGAACCAGATGGAAAGGACAAAGACCGCAATCTAGAGGTGTCGTAATGAACCCAGTAGATCACCCTCATGGTGGAGGTGAAGGAAAAACATCAGGAGGAAGAAACCCAGTTTCTCCTTGGGGACAATCAGCAAAAGGCTTAAAGACTAGAAGACCTCAAAGAAGTGATAAAATGATAATTTCAAGAAGGAAAAAGAGAAAATAATTATGGCTAGATCTGTCTGGAAAGGACCATTTGTACACCCGAGTTTATTAAAAAAAATTGATAAGATTAAATCTGGTGAACCAAAAAGACCCATCAAAACTTGGTCAAGAAATTCTACAGTAATCCCCGATTTTGTTGGTCATAGTTTTTTAATACATAACGGGAAATCGTTTATACCAATTACTATTTCTGAAGAAATGGTTGGTCACAAACTAGGTGAGTTCGCAGCTACTAGAACTTTTAGAGGCCACACACCTGCAGACAAAAAAGCAGCACCAGCAACTGCTAAACCAGGAGGTCCAGGTGGAAAAAAATAGTATTTCAGTTACAGCTGTAAATAAAAACGTAAGGTCAAGTACACGTAAAATTGCTTTAATACTTGATTTTATTAAAGGTAAAAAAGCAGATGTTGCAATTAGGGACTTAGAATTTACAAGAAAAAGAATAGCCCATGATGTTAAAAAAACAGTACAATCTGCTGTAGCTAACGCAGAAAATAACTACCAATACGATATTGACAGTCTCTATATAAAAGAAGCATATGTAGGCAAGTCGATTGTTATGAAAAGATTTCGACCACGAGCTAAAGGTAGAGCAAGTGCAATTAAAAAACCTTTTTCTAGAATTACAATCGTATTAGGAGAAAAAAAAGAAACTAAAATAGAAATTAAGAAAGAAGCTCAAGTAGACATGGTGAAAAAACCAATAAAAGAAATTACAAAAGAGGCTAAGAAATAATTATGGGACAAAAAATTAATCCAATAGCATTTAGATTAGGTGTTAACAGAGGATGGGACTCAATTTGGTTTGCAAAGAAAAAAGATTTTGGCAAATTTTTGATTGAAGATTTTAAAATTAGAAAATATATCCAAAAAAATATATTAAATTCAGGTGTGTCTGATATTATTATCGAAAGATCAGGAAAAAAATTAATTGTATCAATTCACACTTCAAGACCAGGTTTTGTAATTGGGAAAAAAGGTGCTGATATTGAAAAAATTAAATCTAACGTACTTAAAATTTGCAAAGACAATGAAGTAACAATAAATATTAAAGAGATTAAAAAACCAGAATTAAACTCATACTTAGTAGCTGAAAATATTGCTACACAACTTGTAAAAAGAATTGCGTATAGAAGAGCAGTAAAAAGAGGTATTCAATCAGCAATGAGACTCGGTGCCTTAGGAATAAAAGTTATGGTAAGTGGAAGATTATCAGGAATAGAAATTGCTAGAACAGAATGGGAGCGAGAAGGAAGTATACCATCCCACACTTTAAGAGCAAATATTGACTATGGTACTGCTGAAGCTCTAACTACCTATGGAATTATAGGAATAAAAGTTTGGATTTATAAAGGTCAATTATTTGAAAAAGATGTTGACCAAGAAAAAAAAGAAAGAGTGAAAAATAAAAATGTTACAGCCAGTTAGAACTAAATATAGAAAAGCTTTTAAAGGCAGAATTAATGGTTACGCAACTAGAGCCGCGGTATTAAACTATGGTACTTATGGATTAAAAGCACTTGAACCAGAAAGAATTATTGGAAAACAGATAGAAGCAGCTAGAGTTGCTTTGACAAGATACATGAAAAGAACTGGGCGTGTTTGGACAAGAATATTTCCAAATATTCCTGTATCAAAGAAACCAACTGAAGTTCGTATGGGTAAAGGTAAAGGCAACATTGAATATTATGCATGTAGAGTTAAGCCAGGAAGAATTATATTCGAAGTTGATGGAGTAACAGAAGAAGTTGCTAGAATAGCACTATACAAAGCATCTGCAAAACTACCAATTAAAACTAAATTTATTAAAAGATAAAAATGGCTAAAGATAAAAAAGAAGATAAAAAATTAACTGGTGAACAAGCTGTCAAAAAAATTCAAACTTTAAAAAAAGATTTGTTTAATATAAGGTTTAAAAAAATTAATGGACAGGTTGAGAACCCAGCTCTATACAATGAAATAAAAAAAAGTATAGCAAGATTATATACAACAATAAATGCAAAGGCTTCTAAATGAGTAAAAGAGTATTAAAAGGTATGGTTGTGAGTTCAAAGAACGACAAAACAGTAGTTGTTCAAGTTGTAAGAAAATTCCAGCATCCATTTTATGGTAAAGTAATATCAAGAACAAAAAAATATCACGCTCACGACAAAAATAACAAATTTAAAGATGGAGACCTAGTTGAAATTATTGAGTGCGCTCCTATTTCTAAGAAAAAAACTTGGGAGGTAACAGGGAAATGATACAAAATCACACTGAATTAATGGTAGCTGATAATACAGGTGCTAAAAGAGTAGAATGCATTAAAGTTCTTGGTGGGTCTAAAAGAAGATACGCTGGTGTTGGTGATTTAATAGTAATTACTGTAAAAGACGCAATACCTAAAGGAAAAGTTAAAAAAGGTACCGTACATAAAGCAGTAGTTGTTAGAACTAGAAAAGAAATTTTTAGAGACGACGGATCTAAAATACAATTTGATCATAACGCCGTTGTTTTGACAGACGAAAAAGGTGAACCAATGGGCACAAGAATATTTGGACCTGTTACAAGAGAATTAAGAGCCGCGGGTCATACAAAAATTATATCTTTAGCTCCGGAGGTAATTTAAATATGCAGATTAAAATAGGAAATCAAGTTAAAATTATTACTGGAAAAGATAAAGGTAAAACAGGTGAAATTATAGAAATTAATAGAAAATTAAATTCTGTAAAAGTTAAAGCCATCAATATTGTAAAAAAACATCTGAAGCCAACTAAAGAAAATAAAGGTGGAATTATTTCAAAAGAAAGTTTTATACACTACTCAAATATTAAAAATTTAGAAACAAAAAAAGAAAAGACAAAAAAATAGATAAATGACACCTAGATATAAAAATATGTATCAAAAAGAAATTTTGCCTAAATTGATGGCAAAATTAAACTACAAAAACAAACACCAAACTCCTGTAGTTATTAAAGTAGTATTAAATGTTGGCCTTGGTGAAGATGCTACTGATGCAAAAAAAGTTAAGTCTTGCCAGGATGACATTACTGCAATTTCGGGGCAAAAAGCTATTGTTACTAAATTTAGAAAATCTATTGCTAATTTTAAAACTAGAAAAGGTTTTTCAGCAGGCGTTAAAGTTACATTAAGATCAGCAAAAATGTACGAATTTATAGATAGACTTGTAAATATAGCTCTTCCGAGAATAAAAGATTTTCGAGGATTGAGTGAAAATGGTATTGATAAGTTTGGGAATTATAGCTTTGGTATAAAAGAGCATATTATTTTTCCAGAAGTAAATTTCGATAAAGTTGATAAAATTAGAGGAATGGACATCACTCTAGTTTGTAAAAGTAGATCCAAAAAAGATACATTAGAATTATTAAAAGAACTCAATTTTCCACTAATCAACCCAAAAAAAAGTAACTAGATATGGCTAAAATAAGTGCAATACAGAAAAATCTTAAAAGAATTAAACTTACCGCTAAATACTTGAAAAAAAGAACTGATTTGAAAAAAATTATAAAAAATAAACAATTGTCATTGTCAGATAGATTTGCTGCTCAGTTAAAGTTAAGCAAACTTCCAAGAAATTCGTCAAAAATAAGAGTTGTTAACCGTTGTGAAATAACTGGAAGACCACACGGTGTTTATAGAAAATTAAAAATGTCAAGAATAGCCTTGAGAGATATGGCCTCATCTGGAAAAATTCCAGGAATGACAAAATCAAGCTGGTAAGGAAAAAAATATGACTTTAATGGATCCAATAGGAGATATGTTTACAAGAATTAGGAATGCGCAATTAAGGCTTTCGCCTAAAGTAGAAATGCCCTCATCAAACTTTAGATTAAAAATTTTAGAAGTTCTAAAAGATGAAGGTTTTATTTCAAGCTATCACATTGAAAAAAAAGAAAACAACAAAGTTTCTTTAATTGTAGACTTAAAATATTATGAAGGTACGCCAGTTATTAGAGAAATAAAAAGAGTCTCTAAACCAGGTAGAAGAGTTTATTCACG
>Ga0307986_10000987_pt1 | contig 21033 bp, 18 predicted proteins | sample EllFjometageno82_FD_203170 | JGI IMG/M metagenome (GOLD analysis project Ga0307986, IMG submission 203170) | Marine microbial communities from Ellis Fjord, Antarctic Ocean - #82 | ecosystem: Environmental > Aquatic > Marine > Unclassified | place: Southern Ocean | collected 2014-10-09
TACCAGTTCTTTGACTATTATTTTTATAGACCGAATTAAAAGTTTTTTCTAAGAGTTTTGGTAAAGTAAGTAGCATTTTATCATAGTCTTGAGAACTCAGTTTTTTATTTAAAAAAGGGGTGTAAACTAATTCTAATACTTCATGCATAATTGTCCCTTTGTCTTGAGCACTTAAATCATTTTCATTAGCTTCAAGGGGTTTTATCTTAAGCATTCGCTGCTCATAAAAAAGATAAGGATTACGAATATATTGTCCAATTGAAGAAGGTGAGAATCCTTGTATTGCAATTTCATCTAACTGCTTTAACACCGCTGACGTTTTAACTGCTTCTTTGAGAGAAGTTTTCTGAACTGTTAAAGGCTGATCAATTTGTTTGAACGATAACTTGTGCTTTGGTGATTTGAAATATTCTAATTGAACTAAAAACCTACTTTTTTCTCCAGAAAATAATCCTTCAGGAGTTGCATTATAAAGTAAATAAATATTTTTTGCCCGCTGTAATAGTCGAAAAAAATGATATGCATAGAGATGGTCTTGCTCAATAAATGTATTCATTTCAAATTTTCTTCGCACATCAAAAGGAATCACAGAAAAAGGTGTTTTCCCAAAGGGAAAAATTCCTTCATTTACATTGGTAATAATCACATTGTCATAATCTAATAATCTAGTTTCTAATACCCCCATAATCTGAAGTTTAGAGAGAGCATCTCCAGAAAAATCTAATGTTTCTTGTTGGACCATTAATTGAAAGACCATTTTAACATCTTCCAGTGTCGTCATTAGTTTTTTATCTTTATGCTGCTCGGAAAGATCTTCCCATAGCATTAAAAATCGATCGCAATAATAAGAATAAAGGGAATCCTTATCCGAAGTATTATAGAAGGTTTTAAAAGCTATTGTTATTTTTTGAATTCGTTCTAAAAAAGAGTTAACTGAAAAAAAAGGAGAAAACATAAGATGACTCAATTCACCACCTGCCTTTTCAAAGGTTTCTAAAGGAATATAATCGCGATTTGACTTTTGGAAAAGAGCAATAGTATCAACTATAGACTCTCCATTATCTTTCAAAACTAATCCTGTAGATGCCACTTCTAATATTACTTTCACTTCACGAATAGAATGTCCCGCTTCACTATAATTTTGCAATAATTCAAATAAATTATAATAAAAAGATGATAACATTGTTTTTGCAAGGGGATACCCCATTGTAATGTTCCAATCACTAACATTTTTATGAAGTGCTGATAGCGTTGGATGTAATAAGTTTTCATCACCCAAAACAATTACAGAACTAGCGTTAGAATTTTTTTCATTTAGCTTTGTCGCAATGTGAACTGCTGTTTTTGCTTGTGTAATATTTTTAGAAACACGTATTATTTCGATTTTTTTAGTATCAAAAAAATGATTAGAAAATATATTTGTTTTTTCTTTTTTTAAAGAATTCCATGATTTAAAATAACGCCGAATAAAATGACCTGCCCCTTGATAAGGATCATCGTAAAAACTTTGATCAAGATCCCATAGAATCTCTGCCTTTTCTGTTGCTAAAAGTTCCTGGATAATAGTTTCTTCTGCTTTTGTTAGTGCATTAAATCCTACAAAATAATGGTGGAGTAATTTAGATTCTGTATAAAAACCTAAATTACGAACGGCCTCTCTGAGTTGCATACCTGCATATCCTTTTTGTTTTAAAAGTAAGTATTCGTATAGCTTTTTATAAAGAACTGGTAATTCACTTTGAAAGTTGAGATGGTTACTTCTAATACTTTCTTTTTCACTTGAACTCCATGCTTCAATTTCATCTACAGCACCCATAAAAGCAAACAACTTGTCGGAATCAATCAGTTGAGCATCAACTTCATTAAATTCTTGTAAAACCGCGGGAGCCCAATTAAAAAATTGATTCATTGTATCTTGTTTTTCTTTTGGAGTATGCATTAAGTACACCTCATAAAAAGAATATAATAAATCAAGTTTTGTTATTGTTTTTAAATCTGATAAATCATTTATAAATGCTTCTATACTTATGATCTCAGGTGAAATTTTTGGGACTTGTATTTGCTTTTTTAAGGCTTCTTTTAGGAAGGTTATAGATCGGATACTTGGAACAATAATTTTAATCTGATCTAATTCTTTATGAGAAGTAGTAATTATTTTCGCAACATCATCTAAAAAGGTATTCATCCTTAAATTTATAAAAATAGGTCTTTGTTAGCCTTGCTTAACTATAATTTTCCCACTCATTTTACAACAAGTACTAACTACAATTTTCGACTCTTATTTCAGAATCAATATAGACCAAAAATTTTTTGACAGGATTATAGCCAAGGGTTTCATAAATAGATCCATAAGAATCAATTTGAAGAGTGTCTTCTTCCTTGGGCTCACCTGTTTTATAATCTAAAATAACGGCACTACCATCTGCTAAAAGGTTTACTCGATCTGGGCGTAAAGTTCGACCATCAGGAACCAATATGTCTTTTTCTACTAGAACAACATCATCACTCATAAAATAGGGAGAGATAATAGGGTGGTGTAAGATTTCAAATATTTTTTTTTCTATAAATGATATTGTTTCTCCTGAAAAGTTAAATTTAGAAATGGATTCTTCTATTACTTTCGAGAGTTTTTCAGAATGGGTTACTTTCGCTAAAACATCATGCAGCAACAAACCTTTTTTTTGAGCTAATATTGATTCTTTAGTGGGTCTATTAAAAACAACTAATTTTTTCTTCCATAAAGAAGAAGTCTTAAATTGGATTTTAATTTTTTCTTCTTTGCTGGTCTCTTCTTCAGTTTCAGCAGTTTCTTTTAAGGTCTTTTCTCCCCATTCAAATGATGTATTTTCGTCTAAGATTCCTCCTTGATTATTAATAAAACTTTTAAATAATTCGGCATATGTTGAGGCGCCTTCTTTAGCAACTTCTTGTGTGATAACATATAACTGATCTTTTGCCCTGGTTAGCGCTACATATAATACATTGAAGGCATCTAATTTTTGTTCCAAAACATACTGATCATAAAGTGACTGTCCTTGGACTCCATATAATTGAATGTTTTTAGAGGCATTAATCCAAGCCCATTTAATTGAAGAGAGTGGCTCTTTTTTAAAGGGATACCAGATTTTATTTTTGATATTATATGAATTAAGTATTGTATCCATAAACGGTAAAATAACAACTGGAAATTCTAATCCTTTTGCTTGGTGAATTGTCATTACAGATATTGAATTGGTACCCTCTGGGGTTTTTATTCTAAGGGTATTCTCTTGTTTTTCCCAAAACTTCAAATAGCCTGAAATTGTTTGAGATTCTGTGGTTGAAAATTCAAAAATATCCTCAAGGAATGTATTTAAAAATGGATCGCTAGAAGGGAGTATCTCTATACTTTCAAGGATAGACTCCACAGCTTCTAAAACGGACAACTTTGATAGATTATTTAATGATAATTTAAACCCAAATTGGCTTTCTAATTTTTTAAAAAAAATCTTGCTTTTTAAATGAACATGATTTAATATAAATAAATGGTTTTCCTTTTCAAAGTCCGGTGTTAACATACACAATACATCTATGATTAATTTGTGATGTTCCGAATCATTGGGACATGCAATTAATTTTAGTATTGCAAGAATAAACTGTACATATGTAGATTGCCCTACCACTAAAGATTCAGAAGATATAATGGAATAGCCTACTTCTGTTAGCCCTGCACCTATAGCTGTTGCTTGTTTTTTTGTGCGCACCAGAACGACAATATCTTCTAGCGAATATCCTGAATCAATTGCTTTGATTACGGTGGCGTTTGTTTTCTCTACATATACTGGAATATTCTCATCAACTTTTTTACCACTTGGAATAGCTTCAACACTAACATACCCCCCTGTTTTCTGTGCTTCTTGTTGGCTTCCTTCACCATAAATTTTATGATAATCAGTCCCTTTAAATAATTTTGAAAAAGTTAAAAAGAATCGATTATTAAAATCTACAATAGATGCTCCTGAGCGATAATTTTTAACTAGAAAATCGTTTGAAGCTTTTATCTGAAAAGGGCTTTCTTTATGTGTAAATAGATTTACAAATTGTTTGATGTCACCACCACGCCATCTATAAATTGCTTGTTTTGGGTCACCAACAAGAAGCAGTGATCCTTGTTCCCCATTAAGAGATTCGCCCATTAAGGCATTTGAAATTAATGGAATTAAATTTGTCCATTGTAATTTTGAGGTATCTTGAAACTCATCTAAAAAATAGTGCTGGTATCTCTCCCCTAATCTTTCATAAATAAATGGAGCATCTGCATCTTGAACTAGTTTACTTATTTTTTGGTTAAATTCACCTAAAAGCCTAACTTCTTTTCGATTTTGAAGAACTTCTAAGCGAGCTTCCAATCGCTGTAATAAACTACGTGGAACCCATGATTTAATTGTTGCTTCGCTAAGTAGTGATTTTCCTACATGCTTTTTAATTTCACAATAATCTTCATTTAATTTAACTTGAATTGTGTCTATAATTTCTTTTTTCTTGGCTTCTAGACTTTGTTTATAAAGAGGTTTTTCACCTACTAATGCTAAAGCTAATTGATTAGAGTAAAGTTTTAAGTAATGCCTCTGAACTACTGCTTGAAAATGACCGTATAGGGTCCCTTTATAAAAGTCGGATTTTTCAAGTCCATGCTCATGAATTAATGAAAGAGCTTGAGTTGCAATTTCAGTAGCTTTATTTTCAGCTTTTAATTTTTCCTTGCTTAGTGTTTTAAAATCTTCTAAATGATCTAAGATGGTTTTCTTTTTTAAATCATATAAAGGAATACGATCATTTTCATTCAGTAATATTCCAGCAAATTCATCTAAATCTTTTTGAATATCCCAGCTGTTCTGTTGTGAAACTCTTGAAATACTAAAGTCATTTAGTAATTGGGTTAATAATTCATCTTTTCCTACTTCTTCAATAATAGAACTTACTGTTTCTTCAAGTAGACTCTTAGGATCTAATACAACCTCAAATCCGAATGGTAGTTTTAGTTCTTTTACAAAAGTTCGTATTAATCTGTGTGTAAATTTATCTAAGGTAATCACGTCAAAACTTCCATATTCAAATAAAATCTGGCGTAACATATGCTGTGCTCTTCGACTTAATTCCTTTTCGTCAATAACCAGTCCATCACACAGGGTGTTTTTAATGTTTTTATCTAAAAAAGTATCTTTCGATAGGGCCAATAAAGTGGATAATATTCTGTTTTTTAATTCATTAACAGCTTTATTAGTAAATGTTAATGCTAAAAGAATTCGATAAGGCTTTGGTGTTTTTGAACCTAAAAGAAGTTTTAAATACCGCAACACTAAATTATAGGTCTTCCCAGAGCCAGCAGCGGCATTTATTATATGAAAATTTGTTTGATTCAAAATTTTAAAAGTGATTTAAATGTAAGGCTTTTCAAAAGTTAAGCCTTTATTCAGAAAAGAAATTTTAATTTTGTCTGAATCTTAAAATTAAAAATATGGCTTTTGAATTACCTGACCTTTCTTATGCATACGATGCACTAGAACCAAATATTGATGCTCGCACTATGGAAATTCACCACAGTAAGCATCACAATGGTTATACCACTAATCTTAATAATGCAATTACTGATACTCCGCGTGCTTCTCAAACAATTGAAGAGATTTTAAAAGGACTTGACCTTAACAATAAGGCGTTAAGAAATAACGGTGGTGGTTTTTACAACCACAGACTTTTTTGGGCAATAATGTCGCCTGATGGCGGTGGAACTCCTTCTGGTGATTTAGCATCCGCTATTAATAATACTTTTGGATCGTTTGATGATTTTAAAAATGAATTTGCTAAAGCATCCGCTACACAATTTGGATCTGGTTGGGCATGGTTATGTGTGCAATCTGACGGTTCTTTGAAGATTTGTGCTACAGCAAATCAAGATAATCCATTAATGCCAGGTATTGGGTGTGGTGGTACCCCTATTTTAGGAATCGATGTATGGGAACATGCTTATTATCTGAATTATCAAAACAGACGTCCTGATTATATTCAAGCATTTTTTAATGTAATCAACTGGGGTAAAGTAAGTGAACTTTATAAAAAAGGAATGTAATTTCCTTTAAATTTATTATAAAATAAAGGGAGGTATAAATACCTCCCTTTTATCCCAAATCTTATCTTGAACTTAACCTATTTAAGTACCGGTTCTTCAAACACGAATTAATCTAAACTTTAAGGTCATGAACTTGTTGAAGTGCACTAATTATAAATTAAGAATTAGTAAGCTCTTTTATTGCTTTTTTCTATAAAATTTATGAAGGCCTGATTAACAACACGACAACCTCCAGGTGTAGGGTAATTTCCTGAAAAATACCAATCACCAAGGTTTTTCGGACAGGCTTTATGAAGGCCGCTAAGCTTTTGAAAAATCACATTTACCTCAGCTTTAATATTATCATTTTTTAAAAGTTGTGCAATTTTAATTGAAATTTGATCATCAGTAAAAGGATCATAGATTTGTTTAACATAATTTAGAGGAACTTTACTTTTATCTTTTAAACTTTCCTTACAATTCTCGTATACTGTTTTCAAAGTAGCTTCATAAGTTCCTTTATCTTTGTGTAAAGAAAGAGCTGCCCTAAAAGCAATAAACTCCTCTAATTTAGCCATATCAATTCCGTAACAGTCTGGATATCTTATTTGTGGAGCACTAGATACCACTACAATTTTCTTGGGACCTAAGCGATCTAGCATTTGCAGAATACTTTTCTGAAGGGTCGTGCCTCTCACAATACTGTCATCTATTATGACAAGATTGTCTGTATTTTTTATAATTCCATACGTTATGTCATAAACATGAGCAACAAGGTCATCTCTTCCTTTATCTTCAGTAATAAATGTGCGTAACTTTGCATCCTTTATAGCAATTTTTTCAATACGAGGCTTGAGACCTAACATTTTAGTTATGGCTTTAATATCTGGCGAATCTTTCTTAATTGATTTAGTAAGAAGGTCACGAACATGATCTTGAACAGCTCCAATCATTCCATAAAATGAAGTTTCAGCAGTATTTGGAATAAAAGAAAAAACAGAGTTTTCTAAATCACCTTCAATTGCTTTGTGAACCATTGGGAATAAAGCAGCTCCTAAATTTTTACGCTCTTGATAAATTTCTGCATCACTCCCTCTGGAAAAATAAATACGTTCAAAGGAACAGGCTCTTTTTAATTGAGGCTCCAAAATCTGTTTAATTTCTGTGTCACCTGATTTTTTGTTGATAACAGCCATTCCTGGTTCCAACTCTTGAATACTTTCAAAAGGAACATTAAAAACAGTTTGAATTACGGGACGTTCAGAGGTTACTACAATAATTTCATCATCATTATAATAATACACAGGCCTAATCCCATTTGGATCTCTAAGAACAAATGAATCTCCATGCCCTAAGAGCCCTGCAACAGCGTAACCACCGTCCCAATTTTTAGCTGCTTTACGTAATATCTTAGACAACTTCAAGCGTTCAGCTATTAAGGGGGATGCCTCTGCTTTTGAATATCCTTCACGCTTTAAGTTTTTGTATATTTTAGCTACTGCATAATCTAGAAAATGTCCTATTTTTTCCATAACAGTTACAGTATCTGCCATTTCTTTAGGGTGTTGTCCTAGATCAACTAGATTATCAAACAGTTCGTTTACGTTAGTCAAGTTGAAATTTCCTGCTACAATCAAATTTCGATGCATCCAATTATTTTGACGTAAAAAAGGATGGACACTTTCTATATTGTTTTTCCCAAAAGTTCCATATCTAACATGGCCCAACATTAACTCTCCTACATATGGTACGTCTTGTTTTAACTTTTCGGGATTTGAAAGGAGGCCGGGGTCTAAATCAATTTGTTTTTGAATTCTACTATTAATAGTGTTAAATATGTCCTGAATGGGTTGTTGTTCTGCAGAACGCACACGACTAATGTAGCGCTGTCCGGGTTTCATGTCATATTTGATACTCGCAAAACCAGCTCCATCCTGACCTCTGTTATGCTGCTTTTCCATTAAAAGATACATCTTATCTACACCGTAAAGAGCACTTCCATACTTTTCTTTATAAAAAGTCAAAGGCTTTTTAAGTTGTAAAAGGGCAATTCCACATTCATGCTTAATAGCGTCACTCATTAGAAAATATTGATTTTATGTTAATTCAAATTCAGTTAATGATTTAAAGATATCTAAACGTTCCTTTAGTTCAGGTAATATTAATTCTTCCAAGGATTTTGTTCCAAATTTTTGAACTGTAAAAGATGCCATAGCTGAACCAATAATAGTAGCTGTCTTCATTTCTTCAAAAGAAACATTCTTACACTGTGAAAGGTGTCCAACAAACCCACCTATAAAACTATCTCCCGCTCCTGTTGGATCAAAAACATTTTCTAATGGAAGTGCAGGTGCACAAAAAATTTGATTTTTATGAAAAAGTAGGGCCCCATGTTCTCCTTTTTTAATAATCACGTATTTAGGACCCATTTGTTGAAGTTTTTTAGCAGCTTCAACTAAAGAGTTAGTTGATGTGATCATTCGAGCCTCTTCGTCATTAATAGAAATGACGTCTACTTTTCCAATAACTTCATCTAACTTTTCTCTGTAACTTTCAATCCAGAAATTCATCGTATCCATCACTACTAGGGTTGGCTTGTGAGATAATTGATTTAAAACAGCTAATTGTAAATTGGGGTCTAAATTTCCTAAAAGAACAATGCTTGCGTCTTTAAAATGATCTGGAACAACAGGCTTGAACTTTGTGAGAACATTAAGTTGGGTTTCCATGGTTGTCCTAGTGTTTAAATCATTATGATATTTTCCACTCCAAAAAAAAGTTTTTTCACCTTGAATAGTTTCTACTCCTGATAAATCAAGTTTCCTCGCCTTTAATAAGTCTAAGTGCTCTTGCTCAAAATCATCTCCAATTACAGAAACTATCCCACATTTGGCTTTAAAAAGGGAAGCTGCGAGTCCAATATAGGTTGCACAACCACCTAATATTTTACCCGTTTTTCCAAAAGGTGTTTCAATGGCGTCGTAAGCAATGGTACCTATTACTAAAAGTTTCTTGTTCATTTTACAAAAGTAAAAAACTCTACATGCCTTTTCATAATTATAACAAACATTTATTATAGACTATGAACAACTGATTATGTTTAAAGATTTTCTTTTTCAATTCTTTCAAAAAAAGTGTCCGCTATTAAATTTATACCTTTTGCGGCAGCAACTGCTAATTGATCACATCGTTCATTTTGTGGATGTAAATTGTGCCCTTTTATCCATTTAAAACGAACTTTATGTCTTCGATAAACTATCAAAAAACGTTTCCATAAATCAGGATTTTTTTTTTGCTTAAAATCTTTTTTCTCCCATCCAAAAACCCATTTTTTCTCGACAGAATCAACCACATATTTTGAGTCTGAATAAACAACAACCTCCATGGAATCCTTTTTCAATAATTCCAAGCCAACAATTACAGCCATAAGTTCCATTCTATTATTTGTAGTTCTGATAAAGCCTTGGGAATGTTCCTTTATGTGTCCTGTAATTTGAGATTCTAAACGAAGTCCATAGCCACCGGGACCGGGGTTTCCAAGTGCAGAGCCATCAGTATAGAGACATATCAATTTTACTTCCATCCTATATATTATTGAGTATAGAATTAATAACTTTTGGAAAACATTTCTGTTCTAAAGCACTAACCTTAGCTTCAATATCGCAAATAGTGTCTGTTGTTGTTAGAGCAACTTTATTTTGAAAAATAAATGTGCCTTTATCATAAGCTTCACTAACATAGTGAATGGTAATGCCTGTTTCTTTCTCATTATTTTCTTTAACAGCTTTATGCACATGGGAACCATACATACCTTTTCCACCATATTTAGGTAAAAGTGCTGGGTGAATATTAATAATTTTTAAAGGAAAAGCATCTATCCAATCTACTCCTATTTTCCATAGAAAACCGGCTAAAACAATCAAATCAGGTTGCTTTTTTTTAATCTCCTTTAAAACATCTCCGTTATTAAAGCTTGTTTTATTAAAAATATATCCCTTCAAGCCAAAAGGTTTGATGCGCTTTAAAACCCCTGCATCAGGATTATTAGTATACACTTCTAGGATTTGAACTTCTAAATTTTGTTTAAAAAAGCGACAAATATTTTCAACATTTGAACCATTCCCTGAGGCTAATAGAATAATTTTTTTACTCATTTATTTTACTTGTGTTGTTGTAATGGTAGTATACAGGAGTTGATTTACTTCTCTAAATAAATCAAAAATAAACTTATTATTTAACAGCAATGATTTGTAATCAGTTAAATTTATTATTTTTGTTCACAACTTAAATTTAAACAAAAAGTTATTATGTCAGATATTTCCTCGAGAGTAAAAGCAATCATAGTTGATAAACTAGGGGTTGATGAAAATGAAGTTAATGCAGATGCAAGCTTCACAAACGACTTAGGGGCCGACTCCTTAGATACAGTAGAGCTAATCATGGAATTCGAAAAAGAATTTGATATCCAAATACCAGATGACCAGGCGGAAAACATTACTACTGTTGGGCAAGCAATTCAATTTATAGAAAAAATAGACTAACCAAGTTCCATGGAACTAAGACGTGTAGTAGTTACCGGATTGGGAGCACTTACGCCTATCGGGAATACTCTTTCAGCTTATTGGGAGGGGTTACTGTCTGGTACTAGTGGTGCTGCTCCAATAACTTATTTTGACCCTACCCTTTTTAAAACAAAATTTGCTTGTGAGTTAAAAGGTTTTGATCCATTAGACCATTTTGACAGAAAAGAAGCGAGGAAATACGACCGTTTTGCACAATATGCTTTAGTAGCAGTTGATGAAGCACTTCAAGACGCAAAATTCCCTATTGAAACTTCAGATAAAGACCGAGTAGGTGTTATTTGGGGTGCAGGAATTGGTGGTCTTGAAACGTTTCAAAACGAAGTGCTAAACTTTGCAGCTGGAAACGAAAACCCACGTTTTAATCCATTCTTTATTCCTAAGATGATTACTGATATCGCTCCAGGGCTAATTTCCATAAAATATGGTTTTAGAGGGCCTAATTTTGCAACAGTATCAGCCTGTGCATCAGCATCAAATGCAATAATAGATGCCTTGAACTATATCCGTTTAGGCTATGCAGACGTAATGATTACAGGTGGTTCTGAAGCCGGAGTAACAAAAGCAGGAATAGGTGGGTTTAATGCAATGCATGCTCTTTCAAAAAGAAATGATGATCCAAAAACAGCTTCACGTCCTTTTGATAAAAACCGTGATGGTTTTGTGTTAGGAGAAGGTGCTGGTGCATTAATTTTAGAATCTTATGAGCATGCTATTGCAAGAAATGCTACTATTTATGCTGAAATAGCAGGAGGAGGCCTTTCCGCAGATGCACATCACATGACCGCTCCACATCCAGAAGGTTTAGGCGCTATCAAAGTAATGGAAAATTGCTTGAAGGATGCCAACTTAAAAACAACCGATGTTGATACCATAAACATGCATGGAACCTCAACACCTTTGGGTGATATTGCGGAATCAAATGCGATTATAAAAGTATTTAAAGAGCATGCCTATGCAATGAATATAAACTCAACCAAATCGATGACAGGCCATCTTCTTGGTGCTGCAGGAGCCATTGAAGCAATTGCCTCAATTATGGCTATAAAACATAGTATTATACCTCCCACAATTAATCATCAAACTATTGATGAAAATATTGACCCAAAGATGAATTTTACCTTTGGAAAAGCACAAAAAAGAAATGTAGATGTTGCATTATCAAACACCTTTGGGTTTGGAGGTCATAACGCTTGTGTTTTATTCAAAAAAATGCAATAACTTGTTGTTGTGAAAATTCTTGAATACATAAAAAAATCCCGAATGGAAACATCCGGGATTTTTTTTACTCACCTACGAAAAAAACTTGGCATTAAGACAATGAATAAAGCGTTGTATAAGCAAGCATTTACTCACAGCTCATTAAACTTAAAGGATACTGCTGGTAACAAGCTTAACTTTGAACGATTAGAGTTTTTAGGTGATGCACTGCTAAGTACTATTATTGCTGAATATCTTTTTTATCAATATCCTCAAGCAAAAGAAGGAAGATTAACAAAGCTAAGGGCCAAAATAGTGAGTCGAACACAACTAAATGGTATTGGGGAAAAAATGGGGCTCTTGCAACTAGCTGATTTTTCAATTCATAACAAAAAATTTGGCGATGATATACATGGTAATCTAATTGAATCACTTATTGGTGCACACTTCATTGATAAAGGATATATCAAAACCAAAGACTATGTAATGAAAAATATTATTAATCCTTTCGTGAATATGAACTCCTTAGATTCATTAGTATTAAGCTACAAAAGCCTTCTAATTGAATGGGCGCAAAAAGAAAAAAAAGAACTTAAGTTCAACAACAAATTAGATGAAGGGTTAGACCCAGACATTAATTATTATTGTAATATACTATTAGATAAAAAATTAGTTGTGAAAGCACGTGGGGTTTCTAAGAAAAAAACAGAAGAAAAAGCTGCTAAGTTGGCTACTGTAATATTAAAAATAAGTGCTCCAGTTAAAAAATGAATGCTAAAAAAGTATACAATTTAGAACTTGAAGAAACTTTTGAAGAAGTTAACTTAATTGCAATTCACTCTTACTTAGAAGGCTATCAATTAGCTTTTTACTTAAATGACACCATGAATAGTGATTTTAAAAGGAGCAAAAAAGACCTCAGCCTCAAAGGCGCAAAAAATAATTTTATTCATTTTGAGTGGGAAGACAAAATGTATGACTTTCAATGTTCTTTATTTTCAAACAAATACCACGATGAATTAAAGCAACAAGAGTTAATATCTAAAAATTTATTTGACCTTCCTGTAAGAAATGAGGTATATTTGTTATCTGAATTCAAACAAGTTGATTTTTTCATTAAATCTTCAGACCATAAAACAATTGAAACTGTTTTATCGCATCTCAAAAAATGGTCGAAAATATCTCTCTTATACGAAATAGATACTGAAGTTATTAAAAAACAATTAAACATAATATTTGATTAATGAGTTTCATAAAAAAAACAAAAATCGTTGCAACACTTGGACCTGCAACAGCTTCTGAAGACGTCATTGAAAATATGATTTTAGAGGGAGTAAATGTATTTCGAATTAACTTTTCACATGCTGATTACCAAGATGTTTCTGATCGAATTAAAATGATTAGAAAGGTTGATAAAAAGCTAGAAACTAATACCTCTATCTTAGCTGACCTTCAAGGACCAAAGCTACGTGTTGGGAAAATGGAAGATGATGTTTTTGTAAATCCAGGAGATAAAGTGGTTTTCTTAACAGACGAACCTTTTGTTGGAAATTCAAAAAAAGTTTTCATGAATTATAAAAATTTTCCAAAAGACGTTTCAAAAGGTGAGCGAATTTTATTGGATGACGGAAAATTAATTTTTGAAGTTATTGAAACCAATAAATCCAATAAAGTTGAAGCAAAAGTAATTCAAGGAGGTCCTTTTAAATCAAATAAAGGAGTCAACCTACCTAATACAAAAATTTCATTACCTGCATTGACCGAAAAAGACATAGAAGATGCAAAATTTATTTTTAAACAAGATGTAGACTGGATTGCGCTTTCGTTTGTGCGTTTTAGCCAAGACCTTATTGATTTAAAAGAATTAATGGCAAAATATACAGATCAAAAAATTCCCATTGTAGCTAAAATTGAAAAGCCAGAAGCCATTGAAAATATTGATAAGATTATTGCACATTGTGATGGCCTAATGGTTGCTCGTGGTGATCTTGGAGTGGAAGTGCCTGCACAAGAAGTGCCATTAATTCAGAAACAATTAGTGCTTTTAGCAAAGCAAGCACGAATACCAATTATCATTGCAACACAAATGATGGAGACAATGATTGACAGTTTAACCCCAACACGAGCTGAAGTAAATGATGTTGCAAATTCTGTGATGGATGGAGCCGATGCTGTAATGCTTTCTGGAGAAACTTCAGTAGGTAAATATCCTGTTGAAGTTATTAAAACAATGACCGGAATATTAAAAGCGGTTGAAGGCTCATCTTTAATTAAAGTTCCTCAAATTGCACCCAATATTCGTACAAAACGTTTTATTACTAAATCAATTTGTTTTCATGCAGCACATCTTGCCAACGATATTGATGCAAAAGCAATTTGTACACTCACAAATAGTGGATATACAGCCTATCAAATTTCAGCATGGAGACCCCAATCACATATATTAGTATTTACATCCAACAAAAAGATTTTAAACCAACTAAACCTTTTGTGGGGGGTAAAAACTTTTTATTATGACAACTTAAATAGTACGGATAAAACTATTGAAGAAATCAATAACATTGCTTTAGAGAAGGGGTGTGTTGAAAAAGAAGACATGCTTATCAACTTAACATCAATGCCTATAAAAGTAAAAGGAATGGTAAATACACTTCGTGTTTCTATAGTTTAAAAAGGCAAACTCAATTGTTCATTTTGAATAGTAAGCTTAACAATTGGAAGATTCTTTTTTTTTGTGTTAAGATTTGAAAGAGAAATTCCGACTAAACGAACTGAATTAATTAATTTTTCTTGATATAGTAATTTTTTTGCTTCTTCAAAAATCAATTTCTTTGAAGACAAATAAAAACTGCCTGTTTTACTTCGTGTTTGTTGGACAAAATCACTGTATTTTATTTTTAGGGTGACTGTTTTACCGGCAACCTTATTTTTTTTCGCTCTTTTTTCAAGAAGCTCAGCAATCTCAAATATCTTTTCTTCTAAAAATACTTCACTACTGAGATTAACAGTAAATGTTCTTTCTGCTCCAACAGATTTTGGAATTCGATCAGGTTTAACAGGACTGTTATGAATGCCACGAACTACTTTGAAATAATGCAGCCCAGCTTTTCCAAAATATTTATTTAAAAAAATATTCGTTTTAGCTTTTAAATCTGTTCCTGTATAAATGCCTAAACCATACATTTTGAGTTTTGTCTTAGCGCCAATACCATGAAATTTTTTAACATCTAAATTCTCTAAAAATGCGAGAACTTCACCTGGTGGAATTGTTTTTTGACCATTAGGCTTATTCCAATCACTTGCAATTTTTGCTAAAAATTTATTTATCGAAATTCCTGCAGAGGCTGTAAGACCAGTTTTTTTTAAAATTTTTTCTCTAATTTCTTCTGCTACTAATGTAGCTGAAGGGTAATCTGAAACATCTAAAAAAGCTTCGTCTAAAGATAAGGGCTCAACTAAAGTTGTGTATTCTAAAAACACCGTACGCACCTGTTGAGAAATTTCCTTGTAACGATCAAATCGAGTAGGTGCAAAAATTAAATTTGGGCATAGGCGTTTAGCAAGTATACTACTCATTGCGCTTCGTACTCCAAATTTCCGTGCCTCATAACTTGCTGCAGAAACAACCCCCCTTGAACCGTCACCTCCTACAGCTAGTGGTTTTCCTTGCCATTCTGGATGATCTAATTGCTCTACAGCAGCAAAAAAAGCATCCATATCAACATGGATTATTTTTCGCTTTTGATCAAACATTAGTGAATCATCGGTTAACATTAAGAATTCCTGTCTTTTACATCTGTTCTTTTGAAATTATGTTCTCTTTGCGCCTCGCATATTTTAATGGTATAATTAGAATGTGCTAACACCTCACTGCCATACTTTTGTGCTATTAAATGTGCCGAATGCTCTCTCCATTCTTGAATGGCAGCTATTGATTTCCAATAACTAATAGTTATTCCTTTTTCTGAATTCTCTCTAAAAGATTCAATCTTTATAAATCCTTTTATAGAGATAACATTTTCGAGCATTCCTTTTGAAAATTCAAGATATCTTAAATCTTCTATATTAGAAAGGGTGCTTGAAAAAATGACCGCATCGAAATTAGATCCCACTATTTCTTATAAATTTTAACATTTAGATTTCCTTCTGCATCCATGTGGGCACGGTACATGCCTGGAGTATTCATTTCCATTGCCACATTTCCTTTGGCGTCAATCCCAACAACGCCACCATCACCTCCTAATCCTCCAACTTTTTCATGAATAACAATTCGTGAAGCTTCTTTAATAGAAAGGCCTTTGTATTCCATCAAAGCTGAAATATCATGCGCTACTACTGAACGAATAAAAAACTCGCCCCATCCAGTTGCAGATATAGCACACGTTGCATTGTTGGCATAAGTACCTGCACCAATTATGGGGGCATCACCAATTCGATTCCATTTTTTATTAGTCATGCCTCCTGTAGATGTTCCTGCTGCTAAATTGCCTTCAAGGTCGAGGGCAACACAACCAACAGTTCCATAACGCTGATGTTGTAAAAAAGAAGTTTCTGCAAAAGAAATAGGTTTGTTTCTTAAAACCTCTTGAGCTTTCACACGTTTTAATGCTTTGACTCTAAGATCCGTAATGAAATATTTTGGCTTTACGAGTTCTAAATTTTGAGTTGCTGCAAAATCTTCAGCTCCCTTTCCTGAAAGCATTACATGAGGGGAGTTTTCCATCACTTTTATAGCAGCTGAAATAGGATTTTTAATAGTACTAACACCCGATATTGCTCCCGCATCTAAGTTTGAACCATTCATAAAAGAAGCATCTAGTTCTATAGTTTCATTTGAATTAAGTACTGCACCTTTTCCTGCATTAAACAACGAAGAATCTTCCATTACATGGATTGTTTTCTCAACAGCTTCTTGGCTGGATCCGCCATTTTGTAATATGGTGTGACCAACCTTAACTGCTTCGGTCAGCACCTTCCTATAAGCAGCTTCTTTTGTTGGTGTCATGTTTTCTTTTAAGATGGTTCCTGCACCACCATGGATAACAATCCCAAAAGTAGGAGAAAGTGATTCCTCGATCAATATCTGTTGCTTACAGCCTAATGAAGCTAGTAGTAAAAGAAGTGATATTTTTTTCATCTAATTGTTAATTTTATTAAAAGTAAGTTTTTTTACCTCAAAAAAAATGGGAAGACAAAATGTTTAACCAGAAAATTTGCCCTTCACTCTGTTAACTAAAATCGAGTATTTTTGTGTAAATTTATATCATGTACATATATTTAAAGACTGTTCACTCCTACTGGGCTTTTTTTGTCCTTTTTATTTTAGTCGCTGCAATTGTTAATGCATTTATTGGCCGTTATATGGGTAAAGAATTTAGCACAAAAGACTTGAGAATAAGTCTTTTTGGACTTATATTTTCTCACATTCAATTACTTATTGGCCTAATTCTGTACTTTGTGTCTCCATGGTTTGATCAGTGGGCTACAATAGGTATGGGTGTAATGAAAGATGCTCAAGCACGACTATATCTTGTTGAGCACCCCATAACAAATATTCTAGCGATTGTTTTAATAACCATTGGATGGTCTATGCATAAAAGACAATCTGAATCATCCAAAAAGTTTTTGCGAATTATTCTTTTTTACAGCTTAGGTTTACTTCTCCTTTTAAGCAGAATACCTTGGAGCACTTGGTTATAAAATTTAGAATTCTCCAAATTTGAAAATACTTGAAACTCTTGGCAAAAAGGTAGCTCCTAAAATATCTATAGATGTTTTAGGAAGTAGTAGCTGGGCTACAGCCATTGTTAAAATATTAACAGACAGCAAGATGCATGTCAATTGGTATGTGCGAGAACCTGAACAAGCACAAAAAATAAAAGCCACATCAAAGAATCCTAATTATTTAACAACAGTTAAATTTAGGCCTAAAAGAATTACTGTTAGTAGCAATATTAATGAAGTAGTTTCAAGGTCAGAATGGTTAGTGTTAGCAATTCTATCAGCCTATTTAGGAAATGAATTAAAACTTCTTACTCAACCCATAAAGAATAAAATAATTGTATCAGGTGTAAAAGGAATTCTTCCTGAAAGCCAGCTTATAACAGGTGAACATTTACACCAGCATTTTGATTTACCTTGGGATAACTTTATTGTTATAGGTGGACCCTCGCACGCAGAAGAAATAGCATTAGAGCGGCTTTCATACTTAACGCTTGCTTCAAAAAATGAAACAAATGCACTTCTTCTCAAATCAATGACTAATACTAAGTATCTTCAAGTTAAAGTATCACAAGATGTTTTAGGAATTGAATATGCCGCTACCTTAAAAAATATTTACGCATTGTCCGCTGGAATTGCTCATGGTCTTAATTATGGCGATAATTTTCAAAGCGTATTATTAAGTAATTCTATACGGGAAATGAATCGCTTTGTTAAAAAAGTAACTAATTCAAAGCGGAACATTAATCAATCTGCTTATTTGGGTGACTTATTAGTTACCGCCTATTCTCTGTTTAGTAGAAATCGTCGTTTTGGAAGTATGATTGGCAGAGGTTATACTGTAAAAGGAGCTCAAATGGAAATGAATATGGTGGCAGAAGGGTATCATGCAACAGAGCCTGTTTATAATTTAAATAAATCTATTGGAAATAATAGTCCTATAATTGATACTGTTTATGGGATTCTTTTTTTGAATAAAAGTCCTAAAAAGAGTTTTCAAAAGCTTTCAAAAAAACTAACCTAAAGGGTTCCTTTAAATTGTTTTAAAAAGCGTACGTCATTTTCAAAAAACAACCGAATATCACTAATTTGATATATTAACATAGCTATTCTTTCTATTCCCATTCCAAAAGCAAAACCTGAATATTCATCGGGATCAATACCACAGTTTTTCAATACATTTGGATCTACCATTCCACAACCCATAATCTCCAACCACCCAGTTCCTTTTGTTATTCTATAATCTACTTCTGTTTCTAATCCCCAATAAATATCGACCTCTGCACTGGGCTCTGTAAAAGGAAAATAAGATGGGCGTAGTCGAATTTTAGAATTTCCGAAAAGTGATTCTGTAAAATACTTTAAGGTCTGCTTTAAGTCTGAAAACGAAACATCTTTGGCAATATATAGCCCTTCAATTTGATGAAATATACAGTGAGCTCTTGAAGAAATTGCCTCATTCCTAAAAACTCTACCTGGAGAAATAGTTCTAATTGGAGGTTGATTTTTTTCCATATAACGAACCTGTACCGAAGAAGTATGAGTACGCAATAAAATGTCTGGATCTGTTTGAATAAAAAAAGTATCCTGCATGTCTCTAGCCGGATGATGCTCTGGAAGATTTAAAGCCGTAAAATTATGCCAATCATCTTCAATTTCGGGACCTTCAGAAATAGTAAAACCAATTTGGGTAAAAATGTCAATGATTCTATTTTTAACTACCGAAAGTGGATGTCTATTTCCAGTTTGGATTGGAAAAGGAGTTCTAGTAGGATCTGAAATACTTGACTTTCCTCCAGTGCTTTTAAGTTGTGATTGAAGTTCCTTTATCTTTTCAGAAACAGCATTTTTTAATACGTTAAGTTCTTGCCCAAAAGCTTTCTTCTCTTCAACCGGTACTTCTCTGAAGGCAGCGAATAAAGTGGTAAGAATTCCCTTCTTTCCAGAATAACTAACTCTAAACTTTTCTATAGTAAGAGCGTCAGTACTTGAAAAGGAATTAACTTCTTCTAGATGTTTTTTTACTCGTTCAATCATACTGCAAAAATAAAGTAGTTTTATGAAATGACACCCTGCTTAACAAATTAATCTACTATAGCCCCTATTATTAAAATATTTTGCTCCCCAGGCTTGAGGGAATGGCAAGAACTCTTCTAGTTCAAAATGAAGCCAACCCTACTTATTAAGATATTCAAATTTATATTATTAATAGGACTCAAAATAGAGCAAACACCTATGTGAATGAGGTTTACTTTATTATTGTTATAAACTTTTAATGAGTTTTTTCAAGTTATAGTAAACCAATGAGATTTAATATCCCTTTAACATCTAAGGCTTCTCCATCTGAAAATTTATCTTTTAACCAAGTTATTAAAAAGTGCCAACGTTCTTTTAATTCTAAATTTCTTTCTTCTTTTAAGAGTTTAAAGATACATTTTTAGAAAAAATTCTTCATTATAAAAACCAGTTTATACTTTCTAAACTCTTGTCTATTAAATTTTTTTAAGCTTTAAAAACAGTATTTTAGCTACATGAATATGTTTGATGTTGTGGTCTTAATCGTAGTTACTTATGGGCTTATTAGTGGCTTTAAAAAAGGCTTTATTGTTGAGGTATCAGGAATGATTGCTCTTGGAGTTGGAATTACAGGGGCTTTAAAATTTTCCGGAATTCTAGGGAATTACCTTGTGAATTATATTGATTGGGAGCCTAAAATAATTCAAATAGTAAGTTTTATCCTTCTTTTTATTGGGATTGTTTATATAATTTCTCTTTTTGCTAAAATGTTAACCAAAGCTCTTAAGGTGATATTATTAGGTGGAATAAATCGTTTATTGGGAGCTTTATTTGGAGTCCTCAAATGGATGCTTATGCTCTGTGCATTAACACTTGTTTTTAAAGAAGTAAATCAAATCCTAACCCTTATGGAAGATTCGGTGCTTGAAACTTCATTTTCTTATCCTATACTTGGAGAAATGGGCGAATTTTTATTTAATTGGGTAAAGCAAAGTGAAGCAATAAACAACCAAAATATCATCTAATAACTAATTATTTAAGCTTTTTAAATAAGCATTTTTTATCCAACCTTCGGAGCCATTTGCAATTCGTATTTTTTTCCATTCATCAAGAGAATCTAAAAGCTCAACTTTAGTCCCCTCATGCAGAGTAAATTGTATTTCAGCTCTCAAATTTGGCTCTGACCAACTGTTTATTTCATTTGAAAATATGATAGCATATTCTTTGTTATCCTTTTGTGCGTTTGCGAAGAATTTAATGGTAAAGCTACCCATGAATAAAACTATAGAAAAAAGAGATAATATAAAAAAAAGTCTCTTGAGTTTTGCTGTTTTATTAAACAAATAGATGCTAAAAAATATTACAAATAGCCACACAAATAAAATAACAATCTTAGACCAAATTGAAGTATTGGCTAAAGCATAAAGTGCC
>Ga0307986_10000989_pt1 | contig 21022 bp, 27 predicted proteins | sample EllFjometageno82_FD_203170 | JGI IMG/M metagenome (GOLD analysis project Ga0307986, IMG submission 203170) | Marine microbial communities from Ellis Fjord, Antarctic Ocean - #82 | ecosystem: Environmental > Aquatic > Marine > Unclassified | place: Southern Ocean | collected 2014-10-09
CCTAAGTTCTCTGTTGCTATCTGGGGAGTTGCTCATGAACCTTGGTTAGGCATAGATCATTTAAGATTTGGAATGATTGGTGCTCCAATTTGTTTAGTCACAATGGTTGTAGTTAGTTTAATGACTAAAGAACCAGATGCAGCTACTCAAAGAATGGTTGACGAGCTAAGAGTACCTACAGGTAAAGCTATCTTGGGTAAACAACACTAGTTAGTTGAAAATAAAAAAATTAGAGGGGCGATTTTTTCGCCCCTTTTTTTTATTCAAAATAATGATATCTTAAACTTATGGCTACTTGGATAATTGTTTTAGACTACATACTTGGCATGATAATGTGGACTTTAATTGGTCGTGCTTTTATGAATATATTCCAAAGAGAAGATTCTACTTTTTTCTTTATGAGAGTGTTTGTAAAATATACAAATCCAATTATAAGATTGTTTAAGTTTATTACGCCTAGTTTTTTGTTTGGCCCCTTTATAGCTCTTTACGTTGCTTGGTTTTTTTATTTATTTAGATTTTATGCTATGCCTTATTTGTTGGGTTATGATGTATGGGGCATGTTAGCTTTTCCATTGGAGAGTGATTTTTCTAAACAACTTTATCGTTTTTTTTATTAACAGCTTATTCTTTTTGACAACATTAAAGATTAAAATATACATATGAGTATGAGTTCGTTAATAAAAATATCACCCTCTATATTGTCTTCTGACTTTAGTAAATTAGGTGAAGAGGTGATCTCTCTCGATAAATCTGGAGCCGACTATATCCATATAGACGTTATGGATGGTCATTTTGTTCCTAACATTACAATGGGTCCAGAAATAATTAAAAAAATACGTCCACTAACTAAAAAAATTTTTGACGTGCATCTTATGATTTCACCAGTTGATAATTTCATTAATGATTTTGCCGACGCGGGTTCTGATATAATTACTTTTCACCCTGAGGCAACCAATAATATTAGTAAGACAATTAAATTAATTAAAGATAAAGGAAAAAAAGTTGGTATTTCATTAAAACCTAAATCTAAAATAGATTTAATAGAAGATTTTTTTGATAAAATAGATTTAGTTTTAATAATGAGTGTTGAGCCAGGTTTTGGAGGACAAAAATTTATGCCAGAAGTTCTTGATAAAGTAAAAAAGATAAAAGCAATCATTGCTAAAAAAAAATTAGATGTAGAAATAGAAATAGATGGTGGGATTAATTTTAATAATTCACATCAGGCAAAAGAAGCAGGTGTGAATGTCCTTGTTTCAGGATCAACAATATTTAAAGAAAATGGTGGCGATTTAAAAAAAAATATAGAGCTTTTGAGATCCAATTAAAAAATGTCCAACTTAAAAAGTGCCTATTTTTACTTTTTAGCAATAAAAATATTATTTTTAAAATTTATAAAAAAAATTTATTTTACCACAAATTATTATAATAACTCTCTTCAAGCACCTATACCCAAAAAATTTTATTTTTATCCTAATCCAATTTTACTTTCTTCTTTTACAAATCATAAAAACTTTTCTTTTAAGGTTTCCACCATAGATCCAGATATATTTTGGCAAGAACAGGAATACAAAAAAGATAAAAAAAATTTAAATAGTTTTTTGTGGCTGAATTTAATTGACAGGAAAAATGATTCTAAAATTATTCAGAAAATTATTACTGTCTGGATGTATAGGAACGAAAAATACAAAAAATTAATATGGGATAGCAGTGTTCTTAGCACAAGAATTACTAGCTGGATTCTAAATGCAGAAATAATTTTGAAATACAAAGATGAAAATTTTAAACATTATTTTCTAAAGTCCATTATGACACAAGTTAATCATTTAAAAAAAAACTACAAATTTGAAAATGATTCACTTAAAAAAATAAAAATTTTAACATCAATTTTATTATCAGGACTAGTTTTTAAGGAATATTTCGAGAATTTTGAAACTAATACAAAAGAATTGAAAAATATAATTAATGAATATTTTGACAAAGATGGTTTTCCTATTAATAGGAATTCTAATGATTTAATTGAATTCTCTAAATATTTAATTTTAATTAAAGAATGTGTTAAAGATGCTCAACAATTTGTTCCTGATTATTTAGATGAAATTATTGGAAAGAATATAACCTGTTTAAAATTTATTTCCGAGCCCAACAATGAAACTACTTTATTTAATGGATCAACCGAGAATGATTTAAAAGAATATTTTAATTATATAAATAATTTAGGTTATAATCATTGGGGGGAAGTTGATTTAATTGGTGGTATAAAAAAACTTAAAAAAAAAAGGAATTTTGTTTATTTTGACGTAAGTGGACCTCCGCCCAAAAAATACTCTAATAGCTATCAGTCTGGCCCGTTATCCTTTGAATATTATGTAGATAACTTCAAAGTTATTACTAATTGCGGCTTTGGTTGTCTTATTTCAAAAAAAAGCGAACTCATAAGTAGATTTACCTCAGCTCAATCTACTCTTTGTTTAAATGATTATTCTGTTGTGCAATTTGAAAGAAATAAAATGATAAATAAATATTTTGGAACATCAATAAAGAATAAATTTAGTGTTTATGACTTTTTTCATGGTAATAAAAATAATGATTTATTTTTAGAAGCTTCACACAATGCATACTTAAAAAAATTTGGATATATACACAAGAGAAAATTATCATTACATGAAAATGGCGACTTAGAAGGTTCAGATCATCTATTAAATAGAAATAGCACCGTAAATTCTGATTATGCCATAAGATTTCATCTATATCCGGGAATGAGTGCTGTGCAAACTCTGGGTGGAAATAGTATTTTAATACAATTAAAAAAAAATAAATCTTTGTTCTTTTCTTCTGAGGGAAATAAAATATCAATAGAAAATAGTATATTTTTAGGTAGAAATAAAATATTAAATAATATTTGTATTACAATATCCGGTAAGACAAATTTAGTAGATAAAAGAATAAATTGGAATATAAAAAAAAATAGATGAAAACACTTCAAAAAATAAAAACTGCTTTAATTTCTGTCTCGGATAAGTCAAATTTAGAAATAATCTTAAGTACTCTCAAAAAATATAATGTAAAAATTATTAGTTCTGGAGGAACGTATAAATCAATTAAAAAACTTGGCTACGATTGTACCGAAGTTTCAAAATATACAGGTTTTAATGAAATGCTGGATGGGCGAGTAAAAACATTACATCCTAAAATTCATGCTGGAATACTTCATGATAGATCCAATAAAAGACATAAAAAAGAAATGTTAAAAAATAAATTTCCTTCTATAGATTTGATAATTGTAAATTTTTACCCATTTCAAAATTTTGTTAAAAGTCAAAAAGATAATAATAAAATTATAGAGAATATTGACATAGGTGGACCTACGATGGTTAGGTCTGCTGCAAAAAACTACAAAAATGTCTTAATCATTACAAATAAAAATAAATATTCAAGATTAATTTCTGAAATTGAAACAAATCAAGGTAGCACAACCTTAAAATTTAGAGAATTAATGTCCGGCGAGGCATTTGGGCTGACCGCATATTATGATTCAATGATTGCGAATTGGTTTAATGAAAAATTAAATATTAAGTTTCCTGATAGAAAAACTATTTTTGGAAAAAGACTAAATTACTTAAGATATGGAGAAAACCCTCATCAAAAAAGCTCGATATATATTAGTGATTATGAAGATAAAGAACTTGGTTTAAAACAATTAAATGGGAAGGAGCTTAGTTACAATAACTTTAATGATATATTTGCTTCACTAGAAATTTTATATTCAGCCAAAAAGAAGCCTACTACTGTAATTATTAAACATGCAAACCCCTGCGGAGTTTCAACAAGTATCTCACCTCTAGTGTCTTTTAAAAATGCATTTGCATCTGATCCTGTGAGTGCCTTTGGTGGTGTAATAGCATGTAATTTCAATATTAATAAAGTCATTGCCAATGAAATTAATGAAAAATTTTTAGAAGTAATTTTAGCAAAAAGCTTTAGTCGTGAAGCTATGAAAATTTTAAGTAAAAAGAAAAATTTACGTATTATCGATATTTCAAAATATAAACAAAAAAACAACCTATCTTTAAAGTCATTTGGCGGGTCATTTTTACTTCAAGAAACTGATAAAATAATTTTTAATAAAAAAAATCTTAAATATGTCACCAAAAAAAAACCTTCAAAAAAAGAATTAACAGAAATAGAATTTGCTTTTAATATTTGCAAGTTTGTTAAATCGAATGCAATAGTATTAACTAACAATCTTTCAACTATTGGAATTGGTGCTGGGCAAGCAAGCAGATTAGACAGCTGTAAGCTAGCTGTTCAAAAAGCAAAGAAATATAATTTTAAAAAGATAAAAAATTCTATAGCAGCATCCGATGCCTTTTTCCCTTTTGCGGATGGAATGAAAACTTTAATTGCTGCTGGTGTTAAAATAATTGTTCAACCCGGTGGCTCTATAAGGGATAAAGAAATTATTGATGCGGCCAATAAAGCTAATATTAAAATGATATTTACTGGTATTCGGCATTTTAATCATTAGTTATATTTTATCAACTTTTGCTGCTAATATAAAATCGCTTTCTGCCAAACCTTTGATGGCATGAGTAAATATTTTTACTTTAGCATATCCCCAACCAAAATTTATATCTGGATGGTGCCCTTCAAGTTCTGCAATTTCTCCAATTCTGTTAACAAACTTTTGGCTACTCAAAAAATTTTCAAATTTAAAGCTTTTAATCAAATAAAAATTGTTACTTTTATCGCTTTCTACGTTCCATCCATCAACCTTTTTTTGATATTTATGTATTTCACTTATATCAAACGGTAAAGTATTACCGTCGCATGCGACACATTTTTTTTTGAAAAGATCTTCCATGTTTAATTCATAATTTTGGTAAAATCCTTGGAGCGGGCAAAGGGATTCGAACCCTCGACCTTCTCGTTGGCAACGAGACGCTCTACCACTGAGCTATGCCCGCAATACATATATTATAATACTATTACTTTAATAACGTCAACTTAATAAAATGTTGCTATAGTTAAATTTATTTTCAGTTATAATGTTTTAATGAAATTAAATTTTCCAAATAAAATTCCTGTATTTCCATTGAGTGGTGTAATTTATTTTCCTAAAACTAATTTACCTTTAAATATTTTTGAAAAAAAATATTTAGATTTGGTAAATGATTGTATGAAAAACAACAAGCTTATGGGCATGGTTCAATCCAAAAAAATAGTTGGTCAAGTTTATAAAATTGGATGTCTTGGCAAGATTGAGGATTTTAGAAAAAGTGATGATGGAAGAATCTTAATAAATTTAAGTGGATTAATAAGATTTGAAATTAAAAACGAAATTGTAAATAAAAAATCTTATAGAGAGTTTGAAGTAAAATATGAAAAATTTATAATAGATACTAAAGATACAATTCATGCTTTACCAAATAAAAAAGAGTTAGATTTATTCTATATTAAAATTAAAAATTTTTTTAGAAAAAATGGTCTTTTGTTGAATTGGAAAGAGTTTGAAAATTTAGAACTAGGACAGCAAATAAACACATTGGCAATGATAGCCCCAATATCAAATGAAGAAAAACAAAAACTTTTAGAAACCATTACCATAAGAGAAAAAATAAAAATGTTATCTGATATCTTAGAATTTTATAATTACGAAATAAATTTAGATAATATAACTGTACAATAGCTCAAATTGAAAAACCTTTATCGGAAACATATTTGGCAAAATTTTTAATCGATGTATTATGTTTAACATTATCAATCAAAATATTTTTTAAAGGGTCTAAGAATTTTTTTTCTTTAAAAAAGAAATTTGTAAAGTCTATAGCAATACCAAGCAGAGTATTTTCAGGTTTTCTTGATTCATAAAAATCTTTAGGAATGTTCGAATCTTTAATTAAAAGTCCTAATTTAATATTTTTCTTAATTAAATAAAAAAGTTTTGTTATATCTCTAATGACTAAATTAAAACCCTGTCCTGCAATTGGGTGAACTGAATGCAAACCTTCACCTAATATTAGAATATTTTTTTTGTAGTATTTACTGCGCAAGTCAAGGTGTATAGGGAAACTATTAATTTTAGAGATTTCATAATTCAATTTAACTTTACTTATTTTTTTTATTTTATCATTTAATAACTTTTTAAGTATGCTTTTGTTTTTTTGATAATATTGTTTGTTTAAGCTCCATACAAAAGAAAATTTTTTTTCTTCAAAAGGTAAGATTGCCAAAGGCCCTTCTCTTAAGAAATATTGACTTGGATTAATATTTTTTGCTTTATGCTTTACAGTTCCTGTAATTGCTACTTCTTTATAATCTTTAGTTATCGATCTGTTAATATCTAAATTATTATACAATTCTGATTTTTTTCCTACACATAAAATAATTAAATCATAATTTGTTTTTTTATTGTTATATTTAACAAAAGATTTTTCTGAATCAACATTTATAGAATTAGTTTTTATAAATTTAATTTTTTTTTCTTTATTAATTTTTTTAATTAACGTTTTTTTAAAATCGTTATTTTTTAAGATATGCATTAGCTTTTGTTGGTTTTCAGAAAAGTTTAAAAAATTTTTAATAATTTTTTTTTCATTTTCATAATACAAATTAATTTCTTTGCAGCTCCAAAAGGATTTTGAATTTTTCAATTTAAGGCTTTTTTTTAGAAATTGAAAATTACTCTCAGATATAGCTGTAGTACGATTATCTTTTTTAGTTGAAATATTTTTTTTATAAAGCAAGTCTATTTCAATATTTAAATCTTTTAATGTTAATGCGGTAGTCAATCCTGCTAATCCATCGCCAATAATGCAAATTTTTTGATTTTTCATATTTTTAAAAATTTTATCAATTAAATAAAAATGATACAAAGTAAACTTAATGATTCGATAAATGAATGCTATATTTTATAATAAACTAACTAATTTTCTTAAAAAACGAGTGTCAGAACTCTCTGGCTTGTTTCTTTTGGGTTTTTGTATACTGCTTGCTATATCATTTATTTCTTATTCCCCGAATGATCCTTCTTTGCTTTATGACAAAAATGTAAACAATATTGAAAATTATTTTGGCATCTATGGAAGTTTAATTTCTGACTTTTTACTTCAGTGTTTTGGCCTATTGTCTTTTTTGCTTTTGGTTACAATTGTTTCATGGGGATTTGCTTTGTTAATAAAAAAACAAATTAACTTTATAATTTTGAAAATTTTTTTTTCAATTCTTTATTTATTATTTGGGTGCACATTTATTTATATTAGCTATAATAATTCTTTCTGGCTTATTGACAATGGTAATGCAGGATTTGTTGGACGATTAATGTACAATTTTAGTTTAAATTTCTTTACTTTTCAGGATAGTTCTTACATTAAGTTTTTGTTAATTTTTTTAACTATAACTTTTTTTATTTTATCATCCGAAATTAATTTTAAAAAATTATTTTTAAATTTAATTAACTTAATTACTAATACTTTTAATAAAAAAAATTCTTCTAATATAAGTTCCTCTATTGATCAAAATTTTATTATTAAGGAATCTTTTTCGAAAATAAAGCCTCAACAATCATTTAGTTTTGAGAAAAAGCAGTTTAATGAAGAAACAAGAAATAAAATTAATTTTAGGTTACCTTCTATTGATTTTCTAGAAAAAAATATTTCTAATATTGATACGACTAAATTGAACGAAAATAGGCCTAATACAGAATTTATAGAAAAAATTTTATTAGACTTTGGAATTAATGGTAAGATAAAAAAAATTAATAATGGTCCCGTAGTCAGTCTATATGAGTTTGAACCAGCTCCCGGAGTTAAAGTTTCTAAAATAATTAATTTATCAGACGATCTTGCTAGGAATACTAGTTCTACATCTACAAGGGTTTCTGTTATACCAGGTAAGAATACGGTTGGTATAGAAATACCAAATAACTATAGGGACAATGTTGTTTTAAGAGAAATAATTTCAAATGAGAGATTTCAACAAAAAGAAATTAAGTTACCTATTGCACTAGGTAAAAATATATCAGGCTTACCAATAATTGGTGATTTAGCATCCATGCCGCATCTTTTAATTGCAGGTACTACAGGATCTGGAAAATCAGTTTGTATAAATACAATTATTGTTTCTTTACTCTACAAGCTGAGTCCTAATTTATGTAAATTTATACTAATTGATCCCAAAATGTTAGAGCTATCCTCCTATGAAGGCATACCACATTTGCTAACGCCAGTTATTACGGATGCCAAAAAAGCTACCTCTGCTCTTGGATGGACTGTAAAAGAAATGAATAACCGTTATAAATTAATGAGTAAAGTAGGCGTCAGAAATATTGATGGCTATAATTCAAAACATAAATTAAAAATGCCATATATTGTAGTTGTTGTTGATGAAATGTCTGACCTAATGCTGGTCGCTGGAAAAGAGATAGAAAATTATATTCAAAAACTTTCACAGATGGCTAGAGCAGCAGGTATTCATATTATAATGGCGACCCAAAGACCTAGCGTCGATGTTATTACCGGAACAATTAAAGCAAATTTTCCTACTAGAATTTCTTTTCAAGTAAGTTCTAAGATAGATAGTAGAACTATTTTAGGAGAACAGGGTGCTGAACAACTTTTAGGAAAGGGAGATATGCTTTTTATGTCTTCTGCAAATAGAATAGTTCGTATACATGGACCATACGTATCTGAAAAAGAAATAGAAAAAATAACCAGTGTTTTGCGCGCTCAAGGTCAGCCTGATTATATTAAGGAAATAACATTTAGTGATAAGTCTGATAGTTCCGACACAACTAAGGACGACGAGTCTGATAAATTATATTCAAAAGCTTTGGAAATTATAAAATCTGAAGGAAAAGCTTCTACGAGCTTTTTACAAAGAAAACTTCAAATCGGTTACAACAGGGCTGCTAGAATTATCGATATGATGGAAGAAAGAGGGATTGTTAGCAAAGCCAATCATGTTGGTAAAAGAGAGGTTTTATAATTTGATACCTAAAACTATTCTATTCTTTTTTTTAATCATATTATTAAATTTTCAACACGCGCTAGCATCTGAAAAAGATAAAATTATAAATAAGTTAAAAAAAACAGAATCTTTAAGATTTAATTTTACTCAAAACACAAATGGTTTAATAGAAAATGGTAAATGTATTTTATTATTTCCTAAAAAATTAAAATGTAATTATTCTGATACAAAATTGAAGGAACTAATAATAAATGAAAATAAAATGTCTATAACTCAAAAAAGATATAATAAGACCTATTTCTATCCATTATCGAAGTCGTCATTTTTAAAAATTTTAGACAAAAATAATTTAATAGAATTAATATCTCTAAGTAATATTGAAATTGGTGAAACAAAAATTAAATTGATTAGCAGTGATAGTCTAAATAAAGAAATAATAATTATGTTCGAAAAAAATAGTTTTAACTTATTGGGGTGGAAAATTAAAGATCAGTATAATAATGAGATCAACTTTTTAATAAAAATTAATTCTATAAATGATCAAATTGACAATAATAATTTTATAATTCCTTATGTAAATTAAGCAACAAAATCTATTTCTTCCTCTTTGAATACTTCGAATCCTTTAGATTTATAATTTTTTAAAGCATGCTTATGATCTAAACTACAAGTGTGAACCCACATTCGATTTGGATTTTTTCTAGATGCACTCGCCATAGCATGGTTTAAAAGAGTTGAGCCCAATTTTAATCCTCTAAATTCTTTTAAAACCCCCATGTTAATTAATTCAACTTCGCTAGAATTAGGATGATATTGTTGTTCATAATAGCCAACTAAATCATCATCCCTTTTAAGAATATGAGTTTCAAAATTTTTTTTTTTTACATACTTCAACCATTCTTTATCTGACCAAAGCAATCTATCTCTCCAATAATGATCTATACCAATTTGTTTGTAAAAAAATTTGTTGAGTTGAAAATCTTTTTTATCATCTAAGATTATTTTATGATTTTTAGGTAAATTTAATTCTATAGGTTTAGTAAAGTCTTTTATTTCTAAAAAATATCTTTGAACTCTAGAAATCATTAACTAACCATTTTACCTACTTTTTCTCCAGCAAATATGTGGAAATGTAAATGAGGAACTTCTTGTCCTCCATCAATTCCAATATTTGTCAAAGCTCGGTATCCTTTTTCTTTTGTTCCTAATAAGCTTGAAACATGTGTAATGGCTTTGTTTAGTTTAACAATTTCTGTGTCTGAAGCTTTGTTATTAAAATCATCTAAGTCTACATATTCACCTTTTGGAACTACAAGTATATGTATTTTTTTTTGAGGGTTAACATCATAAAATGCTAGTACATGATCATTCTCATAAACTTTTTTGCAAGGAATTTCTCCTCTAAGAATCTTGGCAAATATATTGTTTTTATCATAGTTCATTTTTGTCTTTTTTTTAATTCACTCATTACATCTTCGATTTTTACATTATTGGCCTCCAAATAGACCATCAAATGATAAATAACATCTGTTGCTTCATGTATTATATTTGAATTTTTTTCAACTGACTCTATCAGCTCCTTAATTTCTTCTCTAACCTTGGCAACGCTTAGATTTTTATCATTCAGAAGTTTATTTGTATATGATTTGTTAGGAGAAGAGTTTCTTCTTTCTCTAATTGTTTTAATTAACTGTTCTAAATTTTCTAGCATATTATAATCTTATCGGAACATTTTTTGATTTTAAATATTCTTTTGTCTCTTTAATAGTAAATTCACCATAATGAAAAATTGAGGCCGCCAAAACAGCACTAGCTCCTCCAGTTTTTATCGCTTCGTATAAGTGTTCTAATTTTCCAGCTCCTCCAGAAGCTATTACCGGAATACTTACAGAGGTAGTGATTTTATTAAGTAGCTCTAAATCATATCCAGTTTTAGTTCCATCTTTATCCATTGAAGTAAGTAAAATCTCTCCAGCTCCATTTTCTTCAGCTTGTTTTGAAAAATCAATTGCGTTAATTCCCGTATTTTCTCTTCCTCCGTGGGTGAATATTTCCCATTTACCCTCTGAAGTTTTCTTAGCATCAACTGCTACTACCATACATTGGGTACCAAATTTCTTTGATGCTTCTTTAATAAAATTAATGTCTTTTACAGCAGCGGTGTTAATAGAAACTTTGTCGGCTCCTGCTAACAATAATTCTCTTATGTTATCTGTTGTCCTAATTCCTCCACCTACTGTTAGAGGAACGAAACATTTCTCAGCTGTTTTACTAACTACATCCATAATTGTATTTCTATTTTCATTACTTGCGGTGATATCCAAAAAACATATTTCATCTGCTCCGCCTTTATCGTAAATACTTGCTTGCTCAACGGGGTCACCTGCATCTTTTAAGTCAACAAAGTTTATACCTTTAACAACTCTGCCGTTTTTTACATCTAAACAAGGTATTATTCTATTTTTAAGCATCTAGTTCTTTCACAAGTTCTTCTAAATTTATATCACCATCATATATTGCTTTACCAACTATTATACCTTCAATATTTTTATTATTTATTTTTTTCGCTTTTTTAATATCGTTGATTGAAGAAACACCTCCAGAAATAATCACTGGACAACTAGATGCATCGGCAATTTTAACTGTCTCTTCAAAGTTTGGACTCTCTTTAGTTCCGTCTCTATCAATATCTGTATAAATTAGTCTACTTATTCCATAATTTTTTACATCTTTTAAGAAATCTAAAGTCTTAATATTTGAGTCCTCTTTCCAACCGGAAGTAGAGAGATTTCCTTTTTTTGCATCCAAACCTAAAGCAATTTTATTTTTAAATTTAATGCATGCTTCTTGTAGAAATTCTTTATTTTTAATTGCAGCGCTTCCTAAAATTACCTTTTCGACACCAACATCTATATACTTTTTTATGCTATCAATAGTGCGAACACCTCCTCCTATTTCAATCTTTAAATCACATTTATCTACAATTTCTTCAATTGTATTCAGGTTAACTGTCTTACCGGTTAAAGCACCATCCAAATCAACGATGTGTAAATTTTTAAAGCCGTGATCCTTATATTTACTAGCTTGATCAATTGGTGTGGTTTTATATTCTGTTTTTTTATCAAAATTTCCTTTGATTAATCTCACACATTTTTTATCCTTAATATCTATTGCTGGAAATATTTTCATTTTAATTGTAAAAATCGAAAGTAGTTTTTTTTGGCATCTCTATCATATAAAGAATTTTCTTGTTTATCACTTAATTTAATTTCTCTAATCATGAAATTTATAAATTTAAAAAGTTAGTTAAAATTCTTAGTCCAGTGCTTTGACTTTTTTCAGGATGAAATTGAGACCCGTATATATTTCCTAAAGATACTGCGGCTATTACATCTTTTCCATAGTTTGTTGTTATTGATACGTTTTTTTTGTCCTCAGGAATAAATTCATAGCTATGAATAAAATAGGCATGAGTTTTGTCAATTACTTTTTTAAAAACTTTAGACTCGTTTTCTACCGTTAGTTCATTCCAACCCATATGAGGAATTTTGAGTTCAAATGAGTCTAGATTTAGCTTAATTACTTCACCTGGTATCCAATTTAATCCTGATGTTTTTTCTTCTTCATGACCAGTAGTAGCAAACAATTGCATACCCGCACAAATTCCATAGATCGGCTTTTTTTTTATAAGAACACTTTCATTCAATTCTTCTTTTAACCCTACGACCTTATCAATTCCTTCTTTGCATGCTTTAAAGGAACCCTGCCCGGGTAAAACAATTTTATCAGATTTCTTTACATCATTAATATCTGAACTAACTTTAATAGAATAGTTTAAATTATTATCAGAGTTTGCTTTTTCGATAGATTTAGCAATTGATCTTAAATTGCCAACTCCATAATCAACAACAGTTAATAGCATTTATAATTAGAGCTTACCTTTAGTGGATGGTACTGAATTTTTAATTCTTTTATCAATCATTAAAGCGTCTTTTAAAGATCGAGCTAAACCTTTGTAGCAAGACTCGATTTTATGGTGACTGTTTTCTCCATAAATATTTTCTACGTGCAAAGTAATACCAGCTGCTTGAGAAAATGCTTGAAACCATTCTTTAAAAAGTTCTGTATCCATTTCTCCTAATTTCTCAACCTTCAAATCTACTTTCCAGATCAAATAAGGACGATTAGATACATCTAATGAAACTCTGCTTAAAGTTTCATCCATTGGTATCATTGTAGAGGCATATCTTTTAATTCCTTTTCTATTGCCTGCGGCTTTTTTGATGGCTTCTCCAATAGCAATTCCAGTATCCTCAGTTGTGTGATGTAAGTCTATATGCGTATCACCTTTGGCTTTTACTTCTATGTCAATTAAAGAGTGCTTCGAGAGTTGCTCCAACATATGATCTAAAAATCCTATTCCAGTTTTAATTTTATATTTTCCTTTACCATCAAGATTGACAGCTACAGAAATCTCGGTTTCTTTTGTTTTTCTAGATATTTTTGCTTTTCTTTTCATAAAACCTCGAGGATTAAAGAAAGATATATATATAAATAACTATTTTATCAATAAATCTGAAATAACTATTGAAGTAATTAAATTCATCTCCACATAGAATACTATGAATACAGCTGAAAAATGGCATGGCACAACAATTATTTTGCTTAGAAAAAACAAAGAAACTGTAGTTGCTGGTGATGGTCAAGTTAGCCTTGGAAATACGGTTCTAAAGAGTAAAGCAAAAAAAGTAAGAAAAATTGATAAAAGAGGTGTAATTGCCGGATTTGCTGGTTCAACTGCCGACGCCTTAACATTGTTTGAAAGATTAGAGGCAAAACTTGAAAAACATGCTGGCAACCTTCCTAGAGCTGCTGTCGAGTTAGCTAAAGATTGGAGAGGCGATAAATATTTAAGAAGACTTGAGGCTTTAATGGCTGTGGCAGATAAAGATTCTAGTTTTATAATTTCTGGTACTGGTGATGTACTCGAGCCTGAAGATGGAATTATAGGAATAGGTTCTGGTGGGAACTATGCTTTAGCTGCAGCAAAAGTTTTAATAGAAACTAATTTAAGCGCAGAAGAAATAGCTAGAAAATCAATTAAAGTTGCTTCTGAAATATGTGTATTTACTAATAACAATGTAACTGTTGAGAAGGTTTAATAATGTCAGGAACAAAAAAAATAACGCCTTTAAATTTAGTAAAAGATAATAAAAAAGTAGAATCTGAAGTAAGCGCTTTATCTCCAAGAGAAATTGTTTCTGAGCTGGATAGATATGTTATAGGGCAAAATGAAGCTAAAAAAGCTGTTGCTGTAGCTTTAAGAAACAGATGGCGTAGACAAGCGTTAACAGATGAAATGAGAGAAGAAGTCTTGCCAAAAAATATTCTCATGATAGGGCCAACTGGGGTAGGAAAAACAGAAATTTCTAGAAGACTTTCAAAATTAGCCGAAGCACCTTTTATAAAAGTGGAAGCAACAAGATTTACTGAAGTAGGATATGTTGGGCGCGATGTAGAACAAATTATAAGAGATCTTGTTGAAATAGCCATTGCCATGGAAAGAGAAAAGAAAAGAAAAGAAGTTAATGCTAAAGCTTCGCAGGCTGCCGAAGAAAAAGTATTAGACGCACTGGTTGGCAACAAAGCAAGTATTGCAACAAGGGAAAGTTTTAGAAAGAGATTAAGAAGCGGAGATTTAGATAAAAATGAAATCGAAATAGAGGTCAACGATAATTCATCAGGCATGCAAAGTTTTGAAATACCTGGAATGCCTGGAGGCAACGTAGGAATGGTGAACATAGGTGAAATTTTAGGTAAATCTATTGGAAATAAAAAAGAGAGAAAGAAAAAAATGTCTGTGAAGGAGTCACATACTATTTTGCTTGCTCAAGAGTCAGATAAAATGATCGAAGAAGATAAAATTATTCAAGAAGCTAAAAAATATACTGAAGAAAATGGAATAGTTTTTTTAGATGAAATAGACAAAGTTTCAGCCAGAGGAGATAGAGCGGGCGGAGACGTTTCTAGAGAGGGTGTTCAGAGAGATTTATTACCATTAATTGAAGGAACAACAGTAAGCACTAAGCATGGGCCGATTAAAACAGATCATATTTTATTTATAGCATCAGGTGCATTTCAATTATCTAAACCTTCAGATCTATTACCTGAACTACAGGGTCGATTACCAATTAGAGTTGAGTTAAGTGCTTTAGGTGAAAACGATTTTAAAAGAATTTTAAGGGAACCAGATAATAGCTTAATTAAACAATACAAAGCATTGTTAAAAACGGAAAATGTAGAACTTGAATTTACAGAAGATGGAATTGATATGCTGGCAAAATTATCTGCCGAGGTAAATGCTTCTGTTGAGAATATAGGTGCAAGAAGACTTCATACTATAATTGAAAAGGTGCTTGAAGACATAAGCTTTAATGCATCTGATAGATCTGGAGAAAAAATTATTGTAAATAAATCTTATGTTGAAAAAAATCTTGGCAATCTTGTAAAGGATACAGATTTATCAAAATTTATTTTATAAATTATTTATTTTAATAATTAAAGCACCCTCACCTCCATCATGCTTGTCTGCGATAGATATAGAGCTAACTTTTTTTGATAAAATTGAATTTGATTTTATATAATTGGGCACAGAAAATTTTAATTTACTCAAATCTTTAGATGCATATACGTCTTTATCAGAATTAGAATGAATACCTTTTCCAGTGATTAGTAAAATTTCAGAATATTTTTCATCGTAACATTTCGCTATTAATTCCTCTAATTTTTTATTTGCTTCTCTTAATGTAAAGCCGTGAAGATCATACTTCAATCTATGTTTATTTGAATTTGAAATAATTTTAGCTTTTTCTTTATCAAAAATATCTTTTGGATTTTTTGTGTAATCTTCCCAAGTATTTTTATCTATTTCTGATATATCAATCTTTTTTTTCACTTACTTATAATTTCAGATAAATACCAATTGGGATTGTTATTATGAGAACTTTTTGAAAACTTCCAATAATCTGTAACTATTTTAATTTTATCTGGGCTTCCTTCAATGATTTTGTTATCTTTTCTTTTAACGGAGATAATCTCACAAACAAATTTTACTGTAGCAAAAAGCTCTGTTTTAATTTTTTCATATTTTTCTAGTTTTGATTCTTTCATACCTACAAAGGTTAATTCTGAATTAATATTTTCTTGATTTCTTAAATCTATAGCTTTTTCAAATTCTACAGTCATTTTTTTATCTAAAAGATTTTTTAATTTTTTAATATCACCTTTTGCAAATTCGCTTATTATACTTTCGTAAGCTATCTCCGCACCTTTTAGAAATTCTACTTTTTTAGGTCCATCTAGTATATCGCTTTCAATAGTTTGTTTCTTGATTACATCTTCTGCAAATTTTTCAAATTTTTTCTCTGAAAAATTGGAAAAAGTCTTATCCTGATGACCCGTTTTTCTTCCAAGGATGTTTCTTAACCTAAGGATTATGAAACCCGCAATCATTGCTAACAATATTATGTCTATATATCCAAAATTATTACTCATAGTTTGATAAATATACATTATTAATATATTTTTGTACCAGACAAATGAACTCATTATTACTTTTAATTATTGCGATACCGGCCTTAGAGATTCTAGTTTTAATTAAGGTGGGGCAGAACTTTGGTGCGATTAACACGATTATATTAATTTTTTTAACCGCTATTATTGGAGTTTATTATGCAAAAATCGAAGGATTAAGCACTCTTAGGTCTGGCTTCATTAATTTACATAAAAACAAAACCCCAATTTATGATATTTTTTCTGGTGCTTCTATCGCTGTAGCTGCATGCATGCTTATACTTCCTGGGTTCATTACTGATTTAATTGGCTTCACACTATTGTTTCCTTTTACTAGAAAATTTTTTATTAATTTTTTGATACAAAGAAATATTAGAGAGAGAAAAAGATTTAATAGTCAAACTATCGATGGAGAAATAATTGAAGATAACAAAGAAAAGAATGATGAATTATAAAATACTCGCAAAATATATAAAAGAAATTGATTTTAATATACCAAATCCAAAAATATTTTTCTATCTTTCAAAAAATATATCAAATTACAAAATTAACATTGATATTACTAGTAATCAATTTAAGGAAAAGATAATAGAAGTTGAAACTAAACTATCATTAAATTCTACTATAAATAAAGATGAACAAATAAAAACGAAAATTGTATATTCTACAATTATTGAGCTTGGTGATGGTGTAAAAGATAAAAACGATTTGGAGGAAATAATTCTTATTAAAGTTCCGACTGAAATATACAGCGAAATAAGAAAAAGTTTTGTTTTTTTATTTGAAACCTCTGGCTTTAAAGATATAAAAATTGACAAAGTTGTAGATTTTAAAAAATTATATCTAAGTAAAAAAGTCTAATAATTATTTTTCTTTAACTCTTGTTTTAAAAAAATTTTATGTCTTGTTGTTTCTTCTGCGGATAGTTCTAATACTTTCTTACAATAATTTTTACTTGCATTTTCTATTGTGCTTTCATCAAATTCTTCTGTATCTGAAAATATTAGTTTAGGTTCCTTGATATCTACTAAATTTATGTAAACTTCTCTTAAAAGTTCACAATCTAATAATGCATTGTGTTTTACTCTTTGTGATAGATCAATATTAAATTTTTTACAAAGCGCGTCTAATGAGTTTGAGCCGCCTGGAAACTTTGATCTAGCAAGCTCTAAAGAATCGACAACATTTTTTTTATTTATTTCATTTTTTTTTAACAACCTTAGTTCATGATTTAAAAATCCTAGATCAAAAGATGCATTGTGAATTATAATCTTTTTGTCTTTTATAAAATCCAGCAATTGATCGGCAATTTTATCAAAGGTTTCTTTGTTGCTTAGGAAATCGTTTGTAAAACCGTGTATTTTAAAAGCTTCATCAGGAACATTTCTTTTGGGGTTTACAAACTTGTGAAAAATTTTTTTAGTTGGTATTAAATCTTTAGTTTCAACGCAGGCAATTTCAACTAATTTATGTCCGTCTCTAAAAGATAGGCCTGTAGTTTCTGTATCTAAAAATATTTCATTCATACTCATTAATCATTAAATTAGCATTTTTTTTAAGGTACTTTAAGTTTTTATTATTTGTAACTTTATGGCTGCAGAATTTAATTTTTTTCTCTGGCTTCATTTGTCTAGCATTTAGTGTTTTAAATAAAATTTCATTTCCGCCCTTTTTAATATATCTCTTTAGTCTTATTCTTTGGCTACAACTCACAAATATAGTATGATCGAAATGACCTATTAATTTGCCTTCAACTAATAATGGAATATCAAAAATCAGTATTTTCTTTTTTGCTTTTCTTAATGTGAATCTCTTCATTTCTTTTCTCACTTCTGGGTGTATAATGAGTTCAAGTTTTTTTAAATTAGATTTACTATTTTTAATAATTCTTATAATTTCTTTTTTTAAGTTTTTTTCTTTTTTTAATTTAAATACTTTTTGAATTTTATTTCTAATAGTTTTTTTTTGATAAATACTTTTAACTATTTTATCCGCATCAAATATAGGATATTTATTTTTTGATAAAAGTTTTGCAAATGTACTTTTACCTGAGGATATTGACCCTGTAATTCCTAATTTTTTCATTTAAGATTTTTTAACAATAAGTTAATAAGCTCTTGATCTATTTCTGGATTTATTTTGTTCCATAAATAGAAAGACTTTTGTCCTTGATAAATAAACATATCCAGGCCGTTATAAGTTTTTATTTCTTTTTTCCTCAAATGTTTAACCATTCTAGTCTGTATGGGATTATATATTGTGTCTATATAAATCATGTTATCTTTGCAGTCATCAAATAAAAATTCAAAGTCATATCCGTTTTTTAGTCCAAGGCTTGTTGCGTTTATAATTATATCAAAAAGTTTTATACTTTTGCTTAGATCAGCCCATTTAAGTATTTGTAGCCCTGGGAAATTCTTTTTTAAAAATAAACATTTTTCATAAGTCCTATTAATAATTGTGATGTCACTTATATTAGATTTTTTTAAAGCTACTATAATTGAAGGTGACACTCCGCCAGCGCCAATTATCAAAACCTTTTTTTTAAGTGCTTTGTTCTCCATAATTTCCATGAAATAAGCTGCTTGTAATCCGTAAACATCCGTATTTTCTCCTATAATTTTTTCCTCCTTGTTTAAATAAATTGTATTTACAGAACCACTTTCTTCAGCATCATTTATCTTTTTTTCTATAAATGGAATTACTTTTTGTTTGTATGGAAGAGTAACATTAATACCAGATATTATTTTTTGTCTGATTTGATTTATTACATTTTGAATTTGATCACTTCTAATGTTTAATAATGAATATTCAGCATTTATTTTATATTTATTAAACCAATAATTATGTAACACTGGTGACAATGAGTGTGCTACAGGGTTTCCAATAATTGCATATTTCTTTTTATTCATCTTTATAATTATTAATATAGTTTATTATTTGTTTTATTGGCAAACCCATAATCGAGTTTTTATCGCCTTTAATTTTTTTAAATAAGGATTTCCCCTCTGCTTCTATTTGATAAACGCCGTATGCAAGCAAAATATCTGTTTTAATTTTACTAAGATAATCTATTAATTCTCGATCTGATAAATTCTTCATTATTAGCTCAGATTTTTCTGAGTGGTTCCATATCATAGAGCCGTTCTTTGATATGCAAACAGAACTTATTAGGTGATGGGATGATCCATTAAGCTTTTTTAGAGATTCGAACGCTTCTTCTCTACTGTTGGGCTTGTTTATTAACTCATTCGAAAGTGAAATTACGCTATCGGCTCCAAGAACTAGTTTGTCTGGGTATTTTAGGCTAATTTTATTTGATTTCATTTCGGCAAGGTTTTTTGAAATGATTAAGGGACTTGCTCCTTCCAACAATAAGGAATCTTTGACTTGGTCTTCGTCAATATTTGAGGGCACTACTTCACATAAAATATTATTATCTTCTAATATTTTTTTTCTGACACCGCTTTTAGATGCTAAAATTATTTTCATCTATTTCTTTGTATTTCATAAATTTTTATAATTGATGCGGCTGTTTCTTCTACAGATTTTCTAGTGACATCAATTGTAGGCCAACCATATTTTTTAAAAAGGTTTTTAGAGTCTTCAATTTCATTTTTTATTGATTCTAAGTCAGTATAAGTCGGTATTTTGTTTTCACTCATTATTGCTACTCTGTTTCTTCTAATATCAGAAAGTCTATCAGGATCAGCATAAAGTCCTACTACACACACATTAGTTCTGTTTTTTTTTATTTTTTCCGGGATTTCTTGACTCATAACAAGAGGAATATTGATGGTTTTAAATCCTCTGTTAGCAAGATACATGGATGTTGGCGTTTTACTTGTTCTACTGACTCCAAGTAAAATAATGTCAGCTTGCTCGCTATCTGCTGCTTTTTTTCCATCATCATGGGACATCGTAAATTGAATTGCTTCTATTCTATCATAGTAATCGTCGTCTAATACATGTTGTGCGCTTGGTGTGTGTGTGGCTTTTTGATTTAAAAGTTTTGAAAAAGTTAATATTAAATTACCTAATATTCCAAAACACGGTACGGCTTTTTTTTCACTTTCTGATGAAATAAATTTTGCGAGCTTGGTTTCCACGATTGTATATAAAATAATAGAGTTGGGTGTTTCACTACATTCTTTTAAAATTTTGTTTATTTGTTGTTCGGTTCTAACAAAAACAAATTCCTTTTTATTATATTCAAAATTTGTAAATTGTGATTTTAATGATAAAAATATTCTATCTAATGTCTCTCCGGTTGAATCTGAGATAAGATATACATTGTATTTTTCGGACATAAGTATGTTTATAATTATTTTATAACTTGGTGTTATACATTTCTATTTATTGTTCTAAAAAGATATTAACATTAATCAACAGTTTTATGACATTTTGTTCATTGTAAATATCTATCTATTTTTTTTTGAGTAAAATGTTAGTATAATTTTTAAGCCTTTAAAATGAAGTT
>Ga0307986_10000993_pt1 | contig 20962 bp, 25 predicted proteins | sample EllFjometageno82_FD_203170 | JGI IMG/M metagenome (GOLD analysis project Ga0307986, IMG submission 203170) | Marine microbial communities from Ellis Fjord, Antarctic Ocean - #82 | ecosystem: Environmental > Aquatic > Marine > Unclassified | place: Southern Ocean | collected 2014-10-09
AGTAGGTAAAAAAACAGTATATGTTGCAAAGGTTCGTTCACTAAGAAGATTATTGAAAATTGCAAAAGATAGAAAAGATTTGACTAATCCAGAATTTTGGGCATTATACAAAAAAGTAGGCGGAAATGTAGTTAGAAATAAAGCTCACTTGAGAACTTTGATGGACGAAATCAGAACAAAAAGAACAGATTAGAATACAAACAATTTTTTATCAAAATTTTTAATACTTTCATTTATAATTTCTATACCTTCATCGCTAAGCATTTTTGTTTTGACATTTTTACCAGATGCATAACCACCAATTTTATCAGTGGGCATTACAACTCTATGGCAGGAAATCAAAACAGGATAAGGATTGTTGTTCATAATTTTTCCAACAAGTATTTGACCATTTTTTAATTAAACGGATTTTGTCAAATCACCATAATTTTTAATATTATATTTTTAATATTATATTTTAAAACATCCAGTAATTTTTTTGTAAACGTTATGTTCAAGATTTATAATTTTATTATTTCAAGGGAAGTAGATTCAAGTAAAGTAAGAACTTTTTGTTTGTTTGATCCTAATCCACGCCAATCTAAAAGAGCAAATTTTGCCATATCATTTTGTGCAATAATATGAGAGAATAGTTGCTCATCAAGATCGTTCAAGGCATGTTTTGGTATTACTGTTCCAAGAGCATATTTTCCTTCAAGTAGTTCACGGGTAAATTTTGATGAATAATGAGTACCACCAAAACAAATGGCTACAGGATTTTTAGGAATGATATTAGAAAAAACATGATGAACCAACTTAGCAACAGAAACACATAATGAAACATCAGTCCATTGTTCTTCAGTAGTACCAATTTCAATGAAAATTGTAGGTTTAGTTAATCCAGTAGGACCGTGATGAGTAGCTTCAATAGTTATTTGAAATTCTGAAAATTTAGATTGATTTTTTTGTAATGTTTGAAGGTATGCTTTTTGAAGATTTGGATGAGGTACAGCAACTTGTCTAGCGTTACCACCAAATTTAGATTCAGAGAAATTTCCAGTACTATGGCAAGTTAATGCCAATACACCTGATTTTGCAGCATGTTTTGAAAGAAACACAAATCCATCATAATCATATTTTTCTTCAAGCCAGTCAGCAGAAATGGTAGGAGTTGGGATTATGATCAAGTCATAACATTCTCCACGAAAAATATCACCATCCAAAATCATTTTCTGTGAAAGAAATTTTGCCATATTGTAACCAGCAGGATCATCACGATATGCAACTAACAGTTCCATGAGATAAGGAATATATGGACACCCTATTAATTTCCACCAATGAACCCTAAACAGATTTTAAAGAATATGTCCAATACTATGAAAATGGCTAAAAAGCCAGATAAAGATGAATATTCCCAACACCTAAGATTAGTCCTAACTGGAATTCTAGGTGTAGGAGCCATTGGATTTATAATTCAGTTTGTATTTTCGGTAGTTACATTTGGTCGATAAAATTGTCTGAAGAAATTAAATCACATTTATTTGCAATCAGAACCACAGGAGGTCAAGAAAAAGTGGTAATGAGATTATTAGAAGCTAAAGCCAACGCTAACCAGATTAACATTCAATCAGTATTTTGGGTCAGTGATCTTAAGGGGTACGTAGTAGTTGAAGCAGTTAATCCTAGTGACGCATATTTAGCAGTTGAAGGTGTAAGACACATTCGAGGTCAATTAAGAGGAGAATTAGAATTTGAAGATATTGAAGGATACTTAATTAAGAAATCAACAGTTTCAACATTAGCAGTAGACAGTGTTGTTGAAATTACTGCAGGTCCATTCAAGGGAATGAAGGCAACAATTACCAGAATAGATGTAGATAAAGAAGAAGCAACAGTTGTTTTGTTAGATGCATCATATCAATTACCAGTAACAGTAGACGCAAACTACCTAAAGCTCTCGAGTGGAGCTTAGGAAGGATTAAATTTTCATTTTGAGTTGAATAGATAATGGGAGAACAAAAAATAACAGCACTTGTAACAGGAGGAGGAGCATCATCTGGTCCACCATTAGGTCCAGCATTAGGCCCTCTAGGCGTTAACATCATGGAAGTGATAAAAGCCATTAATGAAAAAACAAAAGATTTCGAGGGAATGAAAGTTCCAGTAACTGTCATAATAGATACAGATACAAAAAAATATGAAATTGAAATAGGCATCCCTTCAGCTGCAGCACTAATTATGAAAGAAGCAGGAATTACAAAAGGTTCAGGTACATCAGGTACTGAATGGGTAGGGGATGTTACAATAGATTCAATTATCAAAGTAGCAAATACAAAACTCGAAAAATCTTATGCGACATCATTAAAGTCAGTTGCAAAAACCATCATTGGTACATGTTTAGCATTAGGAGTCAAAGTGGAAGGAAAAACTCCAAAAGAAATGACTGCTGAAATCAATGAAGGTAAGTGGGATGAAAAATTCCAATAATTATTCAATAAGATAAACAGGATCTTTATCGGTTTTTTGTAATTCGACAAAGGTTTCGGTATTTTGAATACCTACTATTTTTCCAATTTTTTCAATAACTACAGTATGTAATGCTTCAAGGTTTTTAGCATAAACCTCAATTATAATATCAAATCTACCAGTTACTTCAGAAATAGAAGCAACCTCAGAGGTTTCCATAAATTTTGCATGTATTTGATCTTTTAATTTAGGATCACGATTAATTCCAACAGATGCCTTTACTCCAATACCCAACAAAGATTCATCAATATCGATAGTAAATTTTCTAATTAACTTTTTTTTCATTAATCGCTTAATTCTACTATATAGTACAGAGGCGTTAATTCCAAGTTTTTTAGATAAAGTAGGAACAGAAATAGATCCATCCTGAGTTAATTCAAATAGTAATTTCATATCAAGATCATCAAACTTATGCAATGTGCTAGAAAATTGTGATTGTGATTTAATATGTGTAAGTTTAAGAAAATTTTGCCTTTAAATTACAACTATTAGGCGTAAAAAATGAAATTCTTTAAAATAAAAGATGAGTGAAAATACAAGCCCTAAACGATTTTAAGTAGGTTTTGTCAAAATTGTTCGTAATGATTACAGAAAGCCAATTGGGAGAATTGATAACAAAAGTCAAAACAGAATCTAAAAAGAGAAAATTCAAACAATCTATTGAGCTAATTATTAATTTTAAAGATATTGATGTGAAAAAAGGATTTGCAATTAACGAGGTAATTCAACTTCCAAAAACAAGTTCACCTGCAACAGTATGTGTTATTGCTACAGGGGATATGAATCAAAAAGCAAAAGCTGCAAAGGCAGACATAGTTATTGGAAATGAAGAATTAACAAAATATCAAGCTGATAAAAGAGAATCTAGAAAATTCATTAACAAATATGATTTCTTTTTAGCAGATACACAAATTATGCCAACAGTAGGAAAAGCTTTAGGTCAACTTTTAGGTCCTAGAGGAAAAATGCCAACACCAGTTCCATTTAATGCATCAATTGATGCGTTCCTAGCAAGATTTAGAACATCAATTAAAGTTAGATCAAGAGCATCATTATCAATATCTTGTAAAATAGGTGATGAGTCAATGGAAGATGCAGATTTAGCAATTAACGCTTTCACAGTTATCAGTGCAATAGAAAAGAAATTACCAAACGGTGAGAAAAATATTAGTAAAGTTTTGATAAAAACTACAATGGGTAAACCACTAAAACAAATTCAGGAGATAAAGAAGAAGCATGCATGAAAATAGAACAACATATCCTAAAAGAAAAATGGAAATGTATCAAAAATTAGTAGAGTTACCAAAAAAATACAAAACAGTTTCAATAATTAAAATGAGAAAAGTTCGTTCAACACAAATTTTACCATTAAGAAAAACTTTGAAAGGAGAAGTAGAATTTGTATGTGTCAAAAATAATGTTGCAAAAAAGGCATTAGAGAAATTAGACATTCCAGGAATTAAAGAAATATCTGTAGAGCTAAAAGAACAATTAATATTTATTTTTACAAACATGTCACCATTCAAACTAAACGTACTGTTAGGCAAAAACAAAGTCATGATGGGTGCACGTACTGGAGATATTGCAAGTATCGACATTATAGTACCTGCTAAAAATACAGGAATTGCACCAGGACCAATGCTTACAGAATTTAAAGATGCAGGAATTCCAACAAAAATTGATCAAGGAACAATTTGGATTGCAAAAGATACAACACCTGCAAAAAAGGGAGACATAATTAATGAAAAATTAGCATCACTTTTGGGTAAATTAGATATCAAACCAGTTGAAGCAGGAATTTCACTTTATTCAGCAGTAGAAGAGGGTCTAAAATACACAGCAGAGGAAATGATAGTAGATGTTGAGAAAACAAGAAACACATTTGCACAATTTCACCAAGAAGCAGTATCATTATCAATTGAAGCAGGCTACATTACTGCAGATAACATTTCACAAATACTTAGTAAAGCATCACAATCTGCACGCTCAGTATCTATTGAATCAGGTTTCATGACAAATGAAACAAAAGAACAAATTTTACAAAAAGCAGATGCTCAAGCAAAATCAATTGTAGCACAATCTAAAGATTATACTCCAGCCTAATCAATCAGTATTTTTTACTTTAGGTAAATTCCAATTATACTTCATTGCAATTAATCTCAATGATGAAGTAAGAACAATTCCAGCAATAGTAGCATAAGCTAGTTCATTTGTAAAATACAAAATTATTGAAAAGACAACAATACCAATAAAACTTGCAGAAAGATAAAATTCTTTGATAAAAACAATTGGAACTTGATTAACAAACATATCTCTAAGTATTCCACCTCCAGTAGCAGTTAAGATACCTGCCAATAGAATTGCCAAAAAATTTAATCCAAAAACATTGTACGCAAAAGTTGCACCAATGATCGTAAATACACCCAATCCAATAGCGTCAAATTTCAAAAATAAATTCCAGTGTTTTTTTAAACGTGAATACAAAAAGAAAATTACAAGTCCAGATGCAATTGTAACTATAACATAGTTAGGATCTACAATAGAATTTGGAATTCTTCCCAAAATAACATCTCGAATAGTACCGCCTGCAACTCCAGTGATAGTTGCAAGTACTAAAATTCCTACAATGTCAAGTTTTTTCTCAATTGCTTTAAAGGCACCTGTAATTGCAAATGCCACAGTACCAAAAAGATCTAAAACATAAATAAAAAATTCAGAACTAAAAGAAATTTCGGTCAACAAATAGAAATGCAGTACAGAGGGTAATTAAGATTAATAAAAATAAAGATAAAATTAAATTGAAAAAATAAAGTTGCTTAGCCGAATAAGGATGATAATCCTTCCATGGCTGCTTCTTCGTTTTTAGGTTCTTCTTTCTTTTCTTCTTTTGCAGGTGCATCTGCTGCTGCTGCTGCCGGTGCGGCTGCTGCTGCTACAGGTGCTGCTTTAACGGCCTCATCGATATTAACATCGGCTAAGGCTGCAACTAGAGATTTAACTTGGGCTTCATTAACTTCAGCGCCAGATGATTTAACAACTGAACTGAGGTTTGCCTCGTTAACTTCTTTTCCTAGTTTGTGAAGAAGTAATGCAGCGTAAACATATTCCATTGTAACATGAATTTCTTAGGGCATAATATAAAACTATGGAGAAGTTATGACTAAAATTAAATATCTAATTTAGAATTTTTAGACTTCTGCAAACAGCATATAGAGTTCGTCTTAGAGTTGGATCCGTTAAAGTATCCATTCTATTTTTTAAAATTCGTTTTGCTTCATCTCTTTCAGTACCAGGAGCCAAAGATAGAACATTGTTAATGAATTCAGGTAATGATTCACGTATCCAACCATCAAGCATTGCATAAATTTTTGGAGGAATAATATCACATTTATCAACATCAAGATCTAAAACTTCAGCAAAATTTTCAGATTCCACTCTATACACCAATGCTAAAACTACATTATCAGGAGTTGGGTGGTTAAGAATTTCATTAGATCTTTCACCAGTTTTACCTTGAGCTATTTTATTTTTGAGACCAATTGGATTTACAATAATACCAGTAACACCCACTTTTCTATCATCAACACCAGTTACAACAGCAAAAATAAAATCATTAAATTCTCCATTTTTTTTAATTGAAAAAATAGTAGCCCCTTCCTTAAGAGTAGGTTTACTTCCAAACATGATTAGGGTACCAGATAGATTGTATTTAATGTAATCATTAATCGACAATTCTTAATATTGGAAAATAATATCCTTCAACATTGGATAAAAATCAAATTTTAAAAGAATTTTCAGCAGATCCTGACAGATATTATAAAGTAAAATTATTTGAGGAGCAAGGATTTATCAGAAAAGCATGCACAAAATGTGGTAGATTCTTTTGGACTCTAGATGCAAACAGAACACTTTGTCCAGATGATGGTACTGATACATATTCATTCATTGGAGATCCACCAACAACAAAACGATTTGATTACACACAAGCTTGGAAACAAGTAGAAGAATTTTTTGTAAAAAATAATCATACTTCAGTTAGCAGATATCCAGTGGTGTGTAGATGGCGTGATGATTTGTATTTTACAATTGCATCAGTGGTTGATTTTCAAAGAGTTATGGGAAGTAAGGTAGTCTTTGAATTTCCTGCAAATCCCCTAGTAGTTCCACAAACATGTTTACGTTTTAATGATTTAGAAAATGTAGGAGTTACTGGCAGACACTTTTCTAGTTTTTGTATGATTGGGCAACATAGTATTCCAGAGAATGGAGGATATTGGAAAGATGAATGTGTGGATTTAGATTTTAGATTATTAACACAACAGTTTGGAATTAAAAAAGAAGAAGTAGTTTTTGTAGAAGATGTATGGTCAGGTGGCGGTTCATTTGGCTCATCATTAGAATATTTTGTTAGAGGATTGGAGCTTGGAAATGCAGTGTTTACAGAATTCCAAGGAGAGCTTGGACAACACACCACACTTGATCAAAAAATTATAGATATGGGTGCAGGACTTGAAAGATTTGCATGGATTACAAATGGTACTCCTACAGCATATGACTGCTGTTTTGGCCCAGTAAATCAGATACTCTTTGAAAAAATTGGAATAGATTCTAATTCTGAAATGCTAAAAAAATACTTTACAGAAATTGCAAAAGAGATTGATCATTTTGATGATCTAAATCAAGTAAGACGTCTTGCAGTAAAAAATGCAGGAATCACAGATGATCAACTAAAGAAAATAATAACTCCACTTGAAGGAATGTATCTAATTGCAGATCATCTCAGGACATTAATTTTTGCAATTGCAGATGGTGCATTGCCAAGTAATGTCGGAGGAGGATACAATCTTAGAATGATGTTGCGAAGAATCAATGGGACAATTAATCGATTGAATCTAAAATTAGACATTGATGAATTAATTGATGCACATATTGATTATCTCAAAGATACCTATCCAGAGTTAGATGAGAAAAGAGAAGATGTCAAGACAATTCTCAAGCTAGAATCTTCAAGATATGAGGAATCAAAGATTCACATGAAGAAAAAGGCAGAAAAGATTCGTGAGAAAGGTGCACCATCAGTGGATGAACTCATCACATTGTACGAATCAGATGGCATTACACCTGAATATCTCAAAGAAATTGATGCTATTTCTGAAATCCCGTCACAATTTTACACTAAACTATCTGACTTGCACCAGTCTGAAAAGAAAAAGGCAATCACAGAACTTCCGCTAGAAGAGTTACCAGAAACTGAAATGCTATTTTACAAAGACGATCCAATGGAGTTTGAGGCCAAAGTAATCAAGGTCTTAGGGGATCAAGTCGTACTAGATAGAACTTCATTTTATGCAAGAGGTGGAGGACAAGAACCAGATTTAGGAACCATAGCAGGATTCAATGTGATTAATGTAGATAAACACGCAAACATTATTGTTCACAAGTTAGAGGGAGGAATTCCAAAAGAAGGCGATACAGTACAATGTAAGGTAGATAAAACAAGACGTGCAAACATTACTAAAAACCATACCAGTACACACATCATCAATACATCATCAAGAGGAGTGTTAGGTTCTTGGATTTGGCAACACTCTGCGTTTAAAGATCATGATCATGCTAGGTTGGATATAACACATCATTCATCATTAACTGATGAGCAAGTAAAACAGATTGAAGATGCAGCTAATCAAATGATAAAAGAAAATTATCCAGTAAATATCAATTATTACGACAGAGGAACTGCAGAACAAAAATATGGTTTTAGAATTTATCAGGGAGGTGTAGTTCCAGTAAAGTCAGTTAGAATTGTATCAATTGAGGATAAAGACATTGAAGCATGTGGCGGAACACATGTAAAGAAGACGGGAGATATCGAACTAATTAAAATTACAAAAACTAAAAGAATTCAAGACGGTGTAGTTCGTATAGAATTTGTCTCAGGACCAACTGCATTCCAATATGTAAAAGACCAAGAAGAAGAATCAAAGAAACAAGCTGCAGATGACATTGCAAAAGAAAAATTAGAAAAACTGCGAGAAGAAAACAAAGAAAAATCAAGAGAACAAATTCCCATTCTACTAGAAAAGATTCTAGATGGTCAATCAGGAGAACTAGATGAGATTACAATTAAAAATAAAATCTGCTTTACATCAAGTGAAAATTATGATGATTATTTCTGCCAAACCTTTGGAAAGAAGCTAGTTGCCAAAGATGGTACAGCAGCATTTTGTGGAATTTTTGAAGCAGGTCCAACCATACGAGTAATGATATTTGCAGGTGAGCAATCAGGGGTGAATGCAGGGGAAATAGCCAAGGAAATAGCCTCAATTTTGGGCGGTTCAGGTGGCGGTGATGCTAAATTTGCTCAAGGCGGAGGTAAAGACACATCTAAAAAAGACGCTGCAATACAAAAAGCAAAATCAATGATTTTAGGATAATATTATGATAAACTGGAATAAAATAGAAACTAAATGGCGAAACAAATGGGCCGAATCAAAAGACTTTGAGACAAATCCAAATGAGAAACCAAAAAAGTTCATCACTGTAGCTTATCCATATCCAAACTCTCCACAACACATCGGACATGGAAGAACATACACACTAGCTGATGTTCATGCAAGGTTTTACAGAATGCAGGGGTATAACGTATTGTTCCCAATGGGATTTCATTACACTGGAACTCCTGTGTTAGGAATGGCAAGAAGAATTCAAGCTGAAGAAAAAGAAATTCTTGATGGGTTAAGAAATGTATATCACGTACCAGAAGAGGATATCAAAACATTTGTTGAACCAATTAAAATTGCAGATTACTTTCATGAAGAGATAAAATCAGGAATGATTGAGATGGGGTATTCAATTGATTGGAGACGAGAATTCACAACTATAGTTCCAGGTTATCAAAAGTTTATCGAATGGCAAATTACTACACTAAAAGAAAATGGTAAAATTATTCAAGGCAGTCATCCAGTTGGTTGGTGTCCTAAAGATCAGAATCCCGTATCACAACACGATACAATGGGTGATGTAGAACCAAAAATTGATGATAAAAATTTCCTAGTCAAATTTTCATTTGGTGAATTTGTTTTTCCAGTTACAACACTAAGACCTGAAACAATTTTTGGTGTAACTAATCTATGGGTTAATCCAAATGTGATATACAAAAAAGTTACAGTTGATAATGAAACATGGATAGTTTCAGAGGAGTGTGCACGTAAAATAGCATTCTTTGAAAAAGAAGTAAAAATAATTGGAGATATTGCAGGTAGTGAGATTATAGGAAAATCAGCTATTGCACCAAACAGCGGTAATGAGATTCCGATTTTACCTGCAGAATTTGTAGAGCCTGGAATGGGTACAGGGTTAGTAATGTCAGTCCCGGCACATGCACCAAAAGACTACCAGGCATTGATGGACTTGAAGGCTAAAAATCACGAATTAGCCTCTAAAATTGAGCCTATTCCAATTATTGTAACTCCAGGGTATGATGAATATCCTGCAAAACAGATTTGTGAAAAACTAGGAGTATCAGATCAATCAGATGACAAACTAGAGGAGGCTACAAAAGAATTGTATCTCAAAGAATTTACTGATGGAAAGTTAAATGAAAAATGTGCACAGTTTAACAATGAAAAAGTACAATTTGGCAGAGACAAAGTAAGGGAATGGCTACAAGAAAATAATTATCTAGAAAAATTCCCAGTGTTAGAGAATGCACCAGTACATTGTAGATGTGGTACAGAATGTGTTGTTAAAATATTAAACAATCAATGGTTTTTGAATTACGGAGATGAAGAATGGAAAGAACTTGCAAGAAATTGTTTTGATGGGATGAACATTCTACCAAGTAATATCACAACAGAGTTCAAAGAGGTAATTGATTGGTTGCATGAGCGAGCATGTGCAAGACAGCAAGGGTTGGGAACAAAACTACCATGGGATAAGGATTGGATTGTAGAGTCACTTTCAGATTCTGTAATTTACATGGCATACTATACAATTTCACGATTTGTAAATGATGGAACAGTTAATGCTGAGAATTTAACTAGAGAATTCTTTGATTATATATTATTAGATAAAGGAGATTTGGCTCTAGCTGTATCAACATCCAAGCTTACAGAGGATGTAATTGGTATCATGAAAAAAGAATTCAATTATTTCTATCCAGTAGATTCAAGACATTCAGGAAGAGACCTAGTTCAAAATCACTTGTCGTTTTTTGTATTAAATCACGTTGCAATATTTGAGAAAAAATTATGGCCAAAAGAAATTGTTGTTAATGGTAGTGTCATGATGGATGGTGCTAAAATGAGTAAGAGTATGGGAAATATTATTCCACTACGAACTGCAATCAGAGAACATGGAGCTGACCCCATAAGACTAGCTATCATATCATCAGCTGAATTACTTCAAGATGCTGATTTTAACATGGAATCAGTTTATGGTATTTCAAACAAGATTGAAGCGTTACTAGAGGAGTGTTCTAGTCTCAAAAAAGGAATAATTGGAGAGTTACAAGCAGAAGATAGATGGATTTTATCAAAAACCCAGAATATAATTTCGCAAGTTACAGAAGCTGTGGAGAAAATGAGATTGCGTGAAGCACTACAGGATATTTTATTTACATTTGAAACTGACTTGAGCTGGTATAGTAAGAGAGTAGAAGCTAAAGGTAGAGAGGATGTATCAGGAATATTACATTACATTAATTCTGTTCGTGTTGCAATGTTGTCTCCATTTGCACCACATGTGGCAGAAGAAATGTGGGAGAATCTTGGATATACGGATGTAGTATCAAAATCAGCATGGCCAAAGTTTTCTAAAGAGAAACTAGATGCCACATCAATTCAGTCCGAAGAATTGTTAAAAGGAACCATAAATGATATTGCAAATATTCTCAAAGTTACAAAGATTGATCCAAAGAAAATTGTAATCTATGTAAATTCAGATAGTATGAAATCAAAAGTTTATCGTAAAATTTTGGGAATAATGGTTGGGGGTCAAAACAACATGGGAGTTGTAATGAAGGAGTTGATTGCAGATCCTGAAACTATAGAAGCTAAAAAGATGCCGGACTATATTCAGAAAGTAATCAAGGATTTGCATTCAGAATCAGAAGAGATTAAAACTATGAAATTAGAATCAGAAGATTTCAATGAGAAAGAATTTTTGTCATCTGAATTATCCAGTATGGGTAAGAAAGAATTTGGAGTAGAGATTACGGTTTATTCAGAAAGTGATTCAGACATTTATGATCCGAAAGGAAAAGCAAGACATGCAAGGCCGTTTAAACCTGCAATATTGATTGAGTAATAGTTTAGATTAATTTTAGAGAAACATAGAAAGTGTAGAAATCTTAAAAACTCAATTGCAGTGTTGAAGTTTTAGTTCGGTACTAGGGATTTCTTACCATACTGTTGGCGGGTTTTGTAAAAATTTAGAATTTGGAACTAGTGATGGGGCTAGAAAATATGTCTGCCATCATTACAATAATCAATCTATCTTTAACTAAAATTTCAAATTAATTATGTAATCCGTCAATCTTGAAGGTATTTTTGTCAATTCCTAATTATTTTTGGTGATTTCTTTATTTTTTTAATTACAGTTAAAGTAAATTTGACATCTGTTATCTAATTTATAATCGATTAATATCGCTAAATCGATATATGTGACTAATACTGATCGATATAATATCGATATTTAAATAGATGATATACTCTCATCTAATTTATGGTGCTGTTGTTAATTGGCTAAAAAACCTGAAAAATTTATCAAATTTAATAAAAATAATCCTTTCATTGAATTTACTAAAAATAATCGTGAATTTCGGTGTGTTGAATGTGATAAAGACATTCTAAATGAAAGTGGGGCAACAGTTCATTCCACTAGAATTCATAAGATGAATCTTGATGGTACTCCATCAAAGTCAAAAATCAAAAAAAATAAGTCTGCATCAAAAATTGTTGATTCTACCTCTGAATCTAATATTGAAGATGATGATCCTGATGGTGATATTAGAATGACAATGAATGCAACGGATAATGCAAAATCTGCTGCAAAAATTCTCAAAGATATTCCATTAATGTACACATACTATATGCTAAAGAATAAAAGAATACTTGATCCTGATTGGTCTTTACATGATTTTTTACGAGAAGCTGCATACATGTATGCTGATAGATATGGTGTTGTTCAGAATTTTTATCAAGATGATAAATTACTTGATGAGGGAATTCAACATAATATGGAGTTGATTCGAGAACGTTGGACTGAATATGATTTAGACCGACTTATTGATTCTACTGGAAGTTAAATACTCATTTTTATTTTTTAACCATTTCAAAACTGCCTCATGTTGAGTTTTATCGGAATTAAAAATAATTTTAGCATAAAGATTAAATTCATAATTTTGCATCAACAAACTAACAAATTAAAATATTAAATTTTTATTCACAAAAAGGACATTCTATCACTTCTTTAGATGATTTTACCAAATGATACATACTCTTTACATAGACATTGAAAACTAACTAAAAATAATTTAAAAATTTTTAACCCCCATGACCAAAGGATGTGGGAACATGAAACAAAGAACAAAGGATCAAATTCTAAATTATCTTCATGATTGCTATTCACAAAATGTGAATGCTGTTGTAACATTATCACAAATTGGTGCACATCTTGGAATAAAGGGGACCATCATAAAGCCAATTTTACTAGATTTGAAAAAAAATGGTTTTGTGGGTGCAGCTCGCAGTAAAATAGGAGAATCAGGATATCAAATTATATCTAAAGGGTTGGACAAAAATAAATCTCAACTTTCAGAATTAAAAGGAAATAATGAATCAGATAAAAAAATAGTAAATAATGAAAAGTCAACTGCATAAGCAAGTCTTCCAACTAGTAAATTCATTTGAAGAGTGATCTACAATATCCTCAACTATATCATCAACATTAAGAGAAAAGAATTATCGACTAGATTATTTATTATTCATTCTGATATCTACTTTTTTTTGGGGTTATTGGAATCACTGTATCGTTATTCTCATTAATAACAAGTGTTGGATCAATCCCATCCTTTGTTATTATAATTTTTGAGTTATTCTTTAATGATTCTTCTGTGACTTGAAGTTTTTTCAAAATTTGTGCATTATCAATAAAGAATTCATTTGCAGCATTATTTACTAATTCAATGGCTTTTGCTTCTCCTTGTGCAATCAATTCTTGAGATTCTTTTTTCCCTTTTGCTTCAAGTATCATTGCCTCTCGTCTTCCCTCAGCCATTTTGATATTGGCTTTCTTCTCTCCATCTGCTTTTGTTTCTGTTGCAATTGCAAAGTTAACTGCACTTTGTTTATCATTTTCTGCTTTGATGACCATATTCATGGTATCTTGGACATCCGGTGGTGGAGTAATTTCTTTGACTTCTACTCTGACAATGTTAATTCCCCATTTTTCAGCCTCTGTACTCATAGAATCATGAACTGCTCGATTCAATGATGTACGATCAGAATTTACAACCTTAAACTCCTTGTCACCAATAATACTTCTAAGGGTTGTTTTTGCTAACTGTACAATCTGATATTCATAATTATTTACAGAATAGAGGGATTTCTTCAGACTTGCTTCATCATCCCCTACTTTGTAATAAATTTGCGCGTCTACTGAACAATTTAGATTATCTCTTGTGATGACAAATTGTTTTTCAACATCTACCAAGGTATCTGTAATATTTACAGAAAACAATTTTTGAAAAATTGGAACCACAAAAATAATTCCTGAACTTTTAAATGCTGTAAATTTTCCCAATGTTTCTACTGCAGCTCTATTTGTGGGTCGGATAATTTTCAGTCCGGACAAAAATATTATTCCTCCAATAATGGCAATTGCAATTATAGCCATCAGATATGTTTCCATGTGTATTCCCAATTAGGTCTAAATTTAAAAATATCTATACTTTTCATACATTACAATCATAATCCTAGTCATTACCAACTAATTACGCAGGAAAGAGTGTAAACATGTAATATTGATTGAATAAATTTTAAGGTTTGAAATCGACCTGACCAGTAGAGCGAATTGGGTTTAAAAAAGTTAAATTCTAAGTTCAGAAATTTAAAATTTTAAAAAAAATAAAAAAAAGAATATTTGAAAATAATCAAGTTTAAAATTAATCAAACGAAACTAGTCTAAATCTTCTACTTTTGTTGTTTTTTCTGATAACATTCTTTACAATATACTGGTCTGTCTGCGGCTGGTTCAAAAGGAACTTCAGTTTCTTTTTTGCATTCAGCACAAGTACATTTGTACATTTTTCTGTCTTCGGACATGATTCACAGAAAGTTATTTCCTATAAGAACAAACGTATTGCAATTTTAATTTTTTAACAATTAGTACTGTAGAATATTTCAAATCACTAGAAAAATCATAACTAAATGATAATGCGATTCATTTTTTGAAATGGTTTATGAAATATCACATAAAGGCAAACAAGTGATATTTTGGAATTAATATCCACTGAAAATTTTGAATATTTGTAAATAATTTGTAATTATACTTGGGAAATTAGTAGTGATTTTTACACGTTGAGCAAACATATGCAATCTTAGTTTCTAAATCATAAGAAATGTTGACTTTAGATAGTTCAACTATAGTAAATCCTCTACAAATCTTACAAACGCCTTGCAACAGTACTGATTGTAAAATTTAGAGTTAACCACATATGTCAAAATTTGGTTCGATCAAAGTCACAGGTAATTTACTCATAAAATTAACTAGTTTTTTAGATATAGACCACATGATTAAAGAAATAATCGGATTTATCTGGGAATTAATTTCAGGACAATAATACTAGAATTAATTTTCAATATCTAAATCAACATGAACTTGTGTAATACATGAATTAAGTTGCTCCTCATTACCAAGCCAGGTTTCACGACAATTCTGAATTTGTTCTTCATAGGTATCCCAAAACTGATTACTTTGAAGTAAAGAATTTTTTCCATCCTTTGCCATGCGATAAACTTCTAATCCGGTAAACCCCTCATACCTTACAATCATTTTTTCATGAGATTCCTCAAATCTTTTTAATTCAATGTAACATGTTTCTTGAGAATAGCCAGATAGTTCTTCACATTGCTTTATTTTCTGTTGAAGTTCATAGAATGACAACTCAAGATTTCTCAACTCTCGTTCTTTAACAAAATCACCGTAATCAGCAGTAGCTATAATTCCAATGAATATACCAACTACAATCACCATTGCAACTACAACGATTGTTTTCATAATGTATGGCTATTCCGCATAGATATTATCCCTTTTTTAAAAAATAAAAAACAAAACCGGCGGGCTTAAGATCAATACCAAAGAGGTGATCCGATGAGAGCCCATGTCACTTAAGATCAGAAAGTTTTTTCTCTGATGACAGTGATTTTTTCTTAAGATCTGAAACTATTGTTTACAGATGACAGACTTGGTCTTGTAATTATCTTGAGGTGATTTTTGTATATAAAAAAAACGACTAATTTGTACTAGTGGTAATTTATACTAACTAGTGCCATAAAGTTTGGTTTCAGATAGTCTATTTATTAGAGTTCAAGGATTCAAAAAATATCTTGAAGATTGCAGTAATGGGAATGGGTGTAGCAGGCTCTTATCTAATGGCCAGACTAAAAGACTCAGAACATGATGTAACAGGATACGAGAGAAACATAGAGGAAAAACACGATTCAATTTGTGCATGGGGAACAATAAAATCAGAACTAACAGTAATGTGTAAAAAGACTGGAAGAAATTTTGATAACTTTCTAATTCATGACGGAAAACAAATGCATGTAAAAATGAATGACGATGTTAAATTTGATATTGGATTAAAAGGATTATGTACGTATAACAAATTAGGATTAATCAAAGATTTCATTAAAGATTCTAAAGTAATTTACGGTAAAGCTCCAAAACTAGAAGAGTTAGAAAAAGAATATGACATGATAGTTGATTGTACAGGATTTAACAGAATGTATTTACCAAAAATGAAAGAAGATTTCTTTTTACCAACGTATGAATACAAAGTAGAATACGAAGATAAAGTTCCATTTGATGACTTTTACATTGAGCCATTTCCAGGAATGTCAGGTTACTTTTGGTATTTCCCACTGGGAGGTAAATTTGCACATATTGGTGCAGGTGATTACAATAAAGACCACATAAAGGCAACAGACAGATTTTTGAAAAAGCATGGCGGCAAAATTGTTCAAACAAAAGGTCGTCCAATTAGATTAGCAACTCCAAATAAATGCAAACCATACTATTCAGGCAAAGTAGTTGGGGTCGGAGAATCAATTGGTACAGTCTACGCTCTACTTGGTGAAGGAATTATTCCATCAATGCAGTGTGTGGATATATTTCTTGAAAACATGCATGATTTCAAAGCATATGAAAAAGCAGTTGAGAAACACTACAAGGTATATGCCAAAGTATTTAATTTTGTACATGCAAAGATTCAGAAAAACTTTAGTTTCCTAAAGGCATTACCAGACTTTATTGCAATTTTCTTATACATGAAAAAGAACGAAGATAGATTTGGAATGCATATCAAAGTTGCAGATTTACTAAAAGTTGCTAAAGCCTAAGAAAAACTAACAGCACTAAATCCTTCTCTATTGGTTCGATTTGATGCCATGTTGTAATCATAAATTGTAGTAGAGTATGCTCGTAGTTCTTCTTTCATTTGATCCAAATTATCTGCAAGATAAAATCCCGGACAATCACCTGTAAATTGATAAGTTGCATGTACACGTGCTTTTCCTTGTTCATTTTCTAGCCAACTAGCAAAGGGATACAAATAGCAAACTCCAGGTCTGTCAGGATGCATACTACATGCACCTGCATCATCTAAGAATCGACATGAAATATGAGTTCCATCTTCTTCAGCAGTTTCATCAGTTTTTCTTTTTAGGTTGATGGTAGTCATTGTAGTCATTTGACCAGAAGGTCCAGGTTCATCGTATGTAACAGTAAGAGTTTCATTTTTGATAAAATCAGCAGTATTTTTGTATTTCAAACCTTTGCCAATTGTAATTAAATCATCAGAAGTTAATGGTAATCTACCCTGTCTATCACAGCAATTATGGCAATCAGGCCAAAAACATTTCCATAAAATATATTTTTTTTCAGAATTAAGATAAGGAACATGAAAAATAACATCTTTAACTTTAATTGCAAAATCAGAAACATCAGTAATTTTACCTAGTACAAATTTTCTTAGGATAGGATCAAAATCCCAATCCTTTTCTAACAGATCCAATGATTCTTCAATTTCTTTTTGAGACAACTATTCAGTTATAACCGCATTTACAGATCTTATTAATGTTGAGTGAAAAAGGAAAATATGCTTCAGCTACAGAAAATAGGAGATTTGTTTGGGCAGAAATTATTTGGCCTTTAGTTTTAGAAATTGATGACATTACATTCACACTAAAACAATTTCAAGAAAAACGTGAAAGAGTATGTAATGAAAAAGATACAACTATTACAATTGCATCCAGAGGGTTAGTTTCACTAGTTCTAAAAGGAATTTTACTAAGAGAGAATAACACGTATTCAATTCATTACAAATTAATCCCATACATGAGATTAAGGGCAAAATGTGATTATGCAACTGCAATTCATGAAATTAGAACATAATAATATCACGATAGTATTACAGTAGCCCGAGGCAGATTCGAACTGCCGTCCCCGCCTATCCATTCTTGAGATCCAGAGGGCAGAATCCTTGACCACTAGACTATCGGGCTACTTAGAATTAATTCAATTAATTTAGAATATAATGATTTGGTGAAAATATTTTCTATAGAATTCTATCTTGATGCTTGTGCTATACGCTCTAATTCGTGTCTTTTCTTTACAGATGGGGAATTAGAATCATTATTTGCTGCAAGAATTAATTGTTCAGCTAAATGTTCTTCAATTGGTTTAGGATTGGAAAATGTTGATTCTTTAACAGAGTCAGCAATAAATTTCAAAGCCATATCAACTCTTCTAAGAGGTGCAACATCAACTGATACATGGTATGTAGTACCACCATAAACAATTCTAGTAGTATCTTCAGTTGGGGCAGAAAATTCTATTGCTTTAACTAAAACTTGAACAGGATGTTGTCCGGTTTTTAATTCAATAATTTCAAAAGCAGTTTTTACAGTATTAACTAATTTAGTTTTCTTACCAGTCATTCTACCAGTATTTTTTGCATATTTTTTTCCAAAGTGCATTGATTTGTTAATTAATCTTTCAACAATGTTAACTTCGGCTTTATTGAATCGCTTTAATGCAGAACGGCCAAAAGTATAAGGTAAAACTTGTTTTCTTAAAGAGATAGCAGTTTTTAATCCAGGATCAACAATTTTGACATCAGATAAATCCCATTTTCTAAATAATAGTAAATTCTTTGTTTCAGCCATTTCTATCTCCTTGGTTTCTCCTTCTTTCCAATTACTAATTCATGAAGTGATGTACCATTAACTTTAGAAACCTTAAATCTAACACCAGGAATATCTCCCATTGCACCACCTTGTGTTGCACCCATACCTTCAATGGTAACCTCATCGTGTTCATCAATGAAATTCATTGCACCGTCTCTTGGCAAAAAGGCTGTAACGGATTTACCATTTTTAATTAATTGAACTCTAACACATTTTCTAATAGCAGAGTTTGGTTGTTTTGCAGAAATACCAACTTTCTCTAAAACAATACCGCGTCCTTGTGGTGCACCACCAAGAGGATCGGATTTTTTGTCAATACCCAATGTTCTTCTTTTGTAAGAAGAAATTGCCCAACGTTGTTTCTTTTTCTTTGTAGTTAGTACTCTACCAGCAAATAATCCTAAAGGTGATTTTCTCATATTCTATAACTCCATTGATGCTCTTTCAGGACTATTAATTAATACACTGCCGATGTCAAAATATCTTTTTGCCAGTAGGCGTGCTTTTTCAGCATTTCTACCCTCTCTTCCGACCACAATTCCCTTTTTTCTTGGATCGACCATAACAATTGCCTGTTTTATTCCATCAGCACGCGTGTTTAATTTTACTTCAGAAACTAGTTTATTGTTTAATAGATTAGTTAGAAATTTTGCAGGATCCTCATCAAATTCTACCAATTCAACATTTCGTTTAACCATATTTTGTAATGATTTGATATGCATACCACCCTTTCCAATTGCAAGTCCCATCTTACCAGTATTTACTACAAAAATTACTCGATCTTGTTTTTCATCGTCAATGCAATCTCTAGCAACTGCACCAGTTACATTTTGAAAAAGGGACATCATACGCATTTGATCAGTTGAAAGTTTAATTGCTTGCATAATAATTTCCTAATATTTCCGAATTAAAAATGTGTGATTTAAAGTTAGGTTAGACATTTGTTTCCCCATCGTTTAGAATTGATTTAATACTTGCCTCATCGATTGCTGTAAATGAAATTGTTGAAATTCTAAATTGTAAGCCACATAATCTGCCTAATGCAACTGAAGTTCCTTCAAAGTTTACTAGAGGTACTTTTTGTTTTTTTGCATCAGATTGAATTTTCTCAAGCATTTCAGCATCTACAGATCTAGATAATATAATTAATTTAGAATTATTTATAGAGTTTAAAACTTGTTTAGCACCCATAGTTAGTTTATCCTCTTTGCGTGCATCCTTTAATGATTTTTCAAGTATTTTACTCATGTATTTTCCTTATTCCGATCCCCTTCTCAGGGCCTTATAGGTTTATTGAAAAAATATTTGGGTGCATTAAAAATCAAGTTAAAAATAATTTTTTTTAACATACTGAAATTAAGATAAACAGTATCACTCAACGGTTATCAAAAGAGATGCAGATGGAGCCATTGGAATTAAGCCATTTAATGAATTCCAAACATATGTTTCCAAAATATAACTATCAGGTTTTTCAGGAATCCAAGATCGTGAAATATCTAAAAGTTGGTTAGAAGATAATTTTCCTTGAATCCAAGAAACAGAAGTAACAATCCCATCAGAATTTTTTATTTGAAAAAAATAAATAAATTCTTGATCATAATTGATTTGATTTTCAATGGAGCCAACTATTTGCATTTGTGTATTTGAAAGAAAGGCAGTTATAGAATTTCCAAACCCATCAGATAAGAAAATTGGTGAAACATGTATTCTAGTAATTGGTAAAGTAGAATGATCAATTTTTGCAAAAGTTTCAACATATTGATTATCAGATTTTGAAAAAGGTTTAGGCAGCGTATGATCATCATATTTTGCAAATATAGCATCACCAGGAATAGCATAAAGTCTATTTCCACTAGAAGAGGAATCAGAAGATAAAGTGATTGTTGAAATAAAATCACCAGATCGTTCAGATGTCTCTATAGCATTAACTAATAATCCACCCATATCAGAATCTGAAAAAACTTCTATGGTGACACTATCAATCATTT
>Ga0307986_10000994_pt1 | contig 20948 bp, 22 predicted proteins | sample EllFjometageno82_FD_203170 | JGI IMG/M metagenome (GOLD analysis project Ga0307986, IMG submission 203170) | Marine microbial communities from Ellis Fjord, Antarctic Ocean - #82 | ecosystem: Environmental > Aquatic > Marine > Unclassified | place: Southern Ocean | collected 2014-10-09
CAAAATTGTATAACTACGTTTTTGAAAAAAATTAAATATATTATAATCTAAACTTAGACTTTTTACTATCAGTCAAGAAACCTTTGACTGTTTCAATGGTTAGTTGGTTTAAACCTTTCCCAAAAGAATTTATTTGATTAATTATTTTTGGTGGCATTGTTATAATATTACAACCCAATTGTTTTGCCTGAATAAAATTATATGCTTCTCTGGTACTGGCCCACAATATTTCAATATTTTTATATTTTTTTACCTTAAAAATACTTTTTTTAAATATCGGTAACGGATCTATACCTTTGTCAGCCATCCTGCCTGCAAAAATAGATATGATTGATTTTACTTTTTTATCTAGGCACTTAAATACTTTATCTACCTGTTTGAAAGAATAGATTGCAGTAATGTTTAATTTTATTCCTTTTGAGCTTAGCTCTTTTATGACAGGGCCCATAAATTGACCTTTTGAATTCACAACTGGTATTTTTACGTAAACATTCTTCCCCCAGGTGTTAATTTTATACGCTTGCTTGAGCATTTCTTTCCGATTATCCGCAAATACTTCGAAGGATATTGGTTTTTTTTTACAAATTTTTAATATTTTAAAAGAATAATCTTTGTAATTTTTAGCTCCTGATAGCCTCATTAAACTTGGATTAGTTGTAAAGCCGTCAACAATCGTTTTATTGTTGAACAATTTTATTGTTTCGTAATTAGCACTGTCACAAAATATTTTTGTTTTCATTAATCTAGGTGTTTAACTATATCTTCTGTCATTTTTTTTGCATCAGCAAAAAGCATTAAAGTATTATCTCTGTAAAAGAGCTCGTTATCAACTCCTGCATAGCCAGGTGACATACTTCTTTTTACAAATAAAACAGATTTACATTTTTCAACATCTAGTATTGGCATTCCAAATATAGGGCTTTTAGGGTCTGTTTTTGCAACAGGATTGGTCACATCATTTGCACCTATTACATAGGCTACATCGGTGTTAGCAAAATCATTATTGATATCATCAAGTTCAAACACCTCGTCATAAGGGACGTTAGCTTCTGCTAGTAAAACATTCATGTGACCTGGCATTCTTCCTGCGACAGGGTGAATAGCGTAGCTAACCTTAACGTCATTTTTTTTTAATTTGTCTACCATTTCTCTAAGAGCGTGTTGTGCTTGAGCTACAGCCATTCCGTAACCAGGAACAATTATTACAGAAGAAGCATTTTTCATTAAAAAAGCTGCATCTTCAGCGTTACCACTTTTAACTGGTTTTTTTTCTGTTTTGTCTTTTTTGTCATTAGATGAATTATCTGTGCCAAACCCACCAAGAATAACGTTTAGGAAAGACCTGTTCATACCTTTGCACATTATATAAGAAAGAATTGCACCTGAAGATCCCACTAATGCACCAGTAATTATTAACGCAGTATTTTCTAATGTAAATCCTATTCCTGCAGCAGCCCAACCCGAATAAGAATTAAGCATTGATATTACAACTGGCATGTCTGCTCCACCAATTGGAATTATAATCAAAAAACCAATTAACAATGAAGCTACAATTAATATCCAAAAAATTTGTGTAGATTGATTTACAACTAAGTAACCAATCAACGATATTATTAAAATTCCTAGTAAAGCATTTAAATAATGTTGTCCCGGAAAGGTAAGTGGCGATCCAGACATCACACCTTGCAGTTTCATAAAAGCAATTATTGAACCTGTAAAAGTTATCGCTCCAATTGATACCCCTAGCCCCATCTCAATAATGCTTGCAGTTTTAATTTTTTGAAATGTACCAAGTCCAAAAGAGTCTGGGCTATAGTAAGCAGATAAAGCGACTAGTACGGCAGCAAGTCCAACTAAACTATGAAAACCAGCAACAAGTTGAGGCATGGCAGTCATTGGAATCTTAAATGCTATAATACCACCTATAATTCCACCAACAGAAAGAGCAACGATAAAGTAAATTAAATTACTAAAAAAAATATCTACAGATAAAATAGAAACTACTATTGCGAGTATCATACCTGTTATACCGAAAAAATTTCCCATTCTTGAAGTTTCTGGTGATGAGAGTCCTCTAAGCGCTAGAATAAACAGTACTCCAGTTATTAAAAATAGCACTGATGATAGGTTAGCTGACATTATTTATTTTTCTTTTTTTCTTTTTTTTTATACATTTGCAACATTCTTTGCGTAACTAAAAAACCACCAAAGATATTAATAGCCGCCAGTGTGACTGCAATAAATCCTAATATATTTGAAAAAGATATGTTGCTTCCATCTAAAGAACTAAAGGATGCAATGATAGCACCAACTATTATCACTGAAGAAATTGCATTAGTAACAGACATCAAAGGGGTGTGCAGAGATGGTGTTACACTCCAGACAACAAAATATCCTATAAATATTGAAAGTATAAAGATGCTAAGTCTGAATATAAAGGGGTCAATTTCCATAATTTTATTATTTGATTAATGTTTTAGAAATTATTTCATCTTCTAGGTTAATATTAAATTCTTTTTTTTCTTTACTATAAAGATTTCTTACAAAACTAAACAAATTTTTTGCATATAGACTTGAGGCCGTTGATGCTAATTTATTCATTAGGTTTTTAATACCAATTATTTTTATTCCATTGATAACATTAATTTTATCAACTTCTGAATAAGCTGCATTACCACCTTGTTCAGCTGCTAAGTCATATATAATTGAACCTGGCTTCATTAATTTTACAAGTTCTTCGTTTAAAATTTTTGGTGCAGGTCTACCTGGTATAAGGGCCGTACAAATTACTATATCATTTTTAATCATTGCTTCTTTTAAAAGATCCGCTTGTTTTTTTTTAAATTCTTCACTAGCTTCTTTTGCGTAACCACCTGCTGTTTCTAAATTTTCTTCTTGTTCTACCATTAAGAATTTTCCTCCTAAACTTTCTACCTGTTCTTTTGAAGCAGCTCTAACATCTGTTGCTGACACTATTGCACCTAATCTTTTAGCTGTTGCGATAGCTTGTAGTCCGGCAACACCTGCCCCGATAACTAATACTTTAGCTGCAGGCACTGTCCCTGCGGCAGTCATCATCATAGGAATTGCTTTCTCAAATTCATAAATAGATTCTATTACTGCTCTATATCCAGCTAAATTAGATTGGGAAGAAAGGACATCCATTGATTGAGCTCTTGAAATACGCGGTAAAAGCTCAAGCGAAAAAACATTAATATTTTTTTTTAATACTTCTTTGAGTTTATTTTGATTATTTAGTGGGTTAAAAATTCCGACAAGAATAGTTTTTTCTTTTAGAGCTTTGATTTCTTCATCAGTTGGGCAATTAACTTTTAATATTAGGTTAGAATTGTTGATTATTTCTTTTGCGCTACTATAAAACTTTACACCATTTGCTTCATATTGCTTGTCTTCGATCCCTAAATGAACAGCATAATTTTTTTGCAAGTTAATATCTAAGCCTAACGCTATAATATTTTTTGCAGTTTCAGGAGTAATCGAAACTCTTTTTTCTAGATTAATATCTTCTTTTATAGATCCAATTATCATTTTGAGGTTACAGTTTTAAAGTAATGTTATAGCTAAAATAACTAAGAGTAAAATTACTGCTAGTGTTCCAAATAAAACAAGTTTGGTAAAACCATTCCAAGTATTTTTGTGTTCTTGTTCACTCATCTAATTAACCTTGACGAGCTTTATATCTAGGATTTTTTTTATTTATTACGTAGATTTTACCCCTACGCTTAACAATTTTAGAGTTTAGGTCTCTTTTTCTTAATGATTTTAGTGAACTTGCTATTTTCATAATTTTTCAAAATGTTAGCCTGGCAATGTCCTACTCTTCCATGCCTTAAGACAAAGTACCATTGGCGCTGAAGGACTTTACTTCCGAGTTCGGGATGGGATCGGGTGTGGCCCCTTCGCAATAATTACCAGGCAAGTGGTTTATAGTATTTTTAATTAGCTAAGTAAAGTCTCCTAACTATAAAAAATGAGTAAAAAGTAATTATTAACAAATTTTCTGTTAAATATCTGTAATTATGGTGGGACCTGATGGTTGCGCTCCATCTACCTCTGCAATATCAACGTGACACTCTACAACTGCGCTACACCCGCAATATTTTATCTATTATGCTATAATTATATATAATTTTAAAGAAGAACTTAGGTGGCTCATAGTTTAAAGATCTAGATCTTAATAATATTTATGTCAAACAAATTTCCCAAAATTATAAAAAAACTAGTAAAAGTTGCAAGCATTAAAAAAAATGAAAGTTCTAAAAATTTTAAATCAAAATTTATTTTATGAAATCTATAGAAAATAATAGAGGTTTTGGTTTGCTTTTTTGTATTTTTTTTCTAGTAGTTGGTATGTTTCCTTTAATTAAAGGAGAAGATCCAAGAATAATTTATTTACCAATATCAATTATTTTTTTATTTCTTGGTGTAATAAATTCAAAAATATTAACACCTTTAAAAAAATTATGGATTAAATTAGGAGATTTATTAGGAATAATTATAGCACCAATAATAATGGGATTAGTGTATTTTCTTATTTTAACTCCTCTAAGTATAATTGTAAAAGTTGCAGGAAAAGACTTACTTAAATTAAAATTTTCAAATAAAGTAAAATCTTATTGGATTAAAAGGGATAAAGATCCTGGTTCAATGGATAAACAATTTTAATGATTAGTTTTATAAAAGAATTTTGGGATTTCTTAAAAGAAAGAAAAAAATATTGGTTATTTCCAATTATCATAGTTTTAGCTTTGTTTGGGGGGTTAATAGTTTTAAGCCAAGGTACAGCAATAGCTCCATTCATATACACAATTTTTTAAGTGACATTTATTTTAGGAATTTCAGCTTTTTATCACGATAGTGCCGCAGCTCTTATTAAAGATGGGGAAATTATTTCTGCAGTTCAAGAAGAAAGATTTTCCAGAATTAAACATGATGCTCAATACCCATATAATGCTGTAAATTACATTTTAAAAGAATCTAATCTAAAACTTAGCGAAATAGATCATATAGTTTTCTTTGAAAAGCCTTTTTTAAAATTTGAAAGATTGTTAGAAACTCATTTAGCTTTCGCACCCAAAGGCTTTAAATCTTTTAGTTTATCGATGCCAGTTTGGTTAAGAGAAAAATTATTTCAAAAAAAATTCTTATTTGATAAATTAAAACTACATGATGAAAACTTTAAAGATATTGAAAAAATTAAATTTTCTGAACATCATTACAGTCATGCTGCCAGTGCTTTTTTCCCATCTCCTTTTAAAGAAGCAATTGTTCTAACGTTAGACGGCGTAGGGGAATGGGCGACTTCAACTGTTGCTATTGGAAAAAATAATAATTTGAAGATCCTAAAAGAAATTCATTTTCCTCACTCTTTAGGTTTATTATATTCAGCTTTTACTTATTATACAGGTTTTAAAGTTAACAGTGGCGAATATAAAGTTATGGGGTTAGCCCCATATGGAGAGCCTAAGTACAAAGATTTAATAATAGAAAAACTAATGGATTTAAAAAAAGATGGGTCTTTTAGATTAAATATGGAATTTTTTAATTTTGCTACTGGACTAACAATGACAAATAAAAAGTTTTCTAATCTTTTTGGTGAGCCAGCGAGAGATCCAAATAAGAATAAATTAAATCAATTCCACATGAATGTTGCTGCCTCTGTTCAAGCAGTTACTGAAGAAATAGTTGGGAGAATAACAGGGTCAATAGCTGAAGAGTATAAAATTAAAAATCTCTGTTTAGCTGGTGGGGTTGCTTTAAATTGTGTTGCTAATGGAAAAATTCTAAAAGACAATACATTTAATAATATATGGGTTCAGCCTGCAGCAGGTGATGCTGGTGGATCTCTCGGTGCAGCCTTAGCTTATTGGTATCATGAACTAAAAAAACCAAGAGAAATTTTTAAAGATCGTATGAAAGGATCTTATCTTGGTCCAAAATTTGATGATACTACAATCATTAAAAAATTGAAAATTCTTAATGCAAATTTTAAAGAGCTAAATACAAAAGATATTATTTTAAAAACTGCTATAGAACTTGCAAATAACAAAACAGTAGGTTGGTTTCAAGGTCGTATGGAATTTGGCCCAAGAGCTTTAGGTGGTAGATCAATTTTAGCAGATCCAAGATCTGAGAAAATGCAAAAAGAGTTAAATTTAAAAATTAAATTTAGAGAAAGTTTTAGACCTTTTGCTCCTTCAGTTTTACGAGAAGATGTTTCTGACTGGTTTAACTTAAATTATGATAGTCCATACATGTTATTAGTTTCTGAAATAAATAAAGATAAAAAAATAGACATGACAGACAGTGATAAGAAGTTATTCGGAATAGACAAATTGAATATTAAAAGATCAACTATACCTGCTGTTACACATGTTGACTATTCTGCAAGAATTCAAACTGTTCACAAGGAAACAAATAAAAGATATCATGACTTAATTACTGAATTTAAAAAAATTACTGGCTGCCCCGTATTAGCAAATACTTCATTTAATGTTAGGGGAGAACCAATTGTTTGTTCAATAGATGATGCATTTAATTGTTTTATGGGAACAAATTTAGATATTTTAGTAATAGAAAATTTTATTTTATTCAAAGAGGATCAAGATAAGTCCTTGTTTCAAGATTACAAAAATAAATTTGAATTAGATTAGCTGAGACTTAAAAAATAATTATTAACAAATTTTTTGCTAAATATCTTTATTTATGGTGGGACCTGATGGTTACGCTCCATCTACCTCTGCAATGTCAATGCAGCGCTCTACTATTGAGCTAAGATCCCTTTAAATTGTTCTCTATCCTTTAAAAAAAAATTTAATTTTCATTTTTAATAAAAAAAACTTTATTGAGTTAAGATTAAATTTTTTTTTCAAAAGTGAATCTTTGTTTACTTTAACCCATCTAGAAAGTTCGTCAATATACATAGAATTTTTTAGTTTTGAAAAATTAGTGTCATGAATTCTATAGTAAGCTAAAGGTGATTGAATAGAATGAAAGTCAAATTTTTTACTTAAATTGATAAAAAAATCAAAGTCTCCAATAATATTGTAGCTATTATTAAATTTATATTTTTTAAAAATATTTTTTTTTATAAGAACTGAAATTATTCCAACGTCATACTTGTTAAGTAATTTTTGTGTTATGCTACCGCTTGATAATTTTTTATTTGATCTAACTTTAATAGTTTTATTTTTTTCATTATAAATATAATAATTTGAATAGACTAAATGAGACTTTGTTTTATTTATTTTTTTAATGTGTTTTTTTAAAAAGTTTGGTGCCCACCAGTCATCTGTATCAAGAAATGAAATATATTCACCTTTAGCTTTTCTAACGGCTAAATTTCTTGCGTGATAAAGTTTTGAAAGTTTGCTTGTCTTGAAATATTTTATTCTTTTATCTTTAAAGCTTAGCGCTATTTCTTTACTATTGTCTTGAGAATTATTATCCCAGAAAATTAATTCCCATTTCTTATAACTTTGATTCAATATACTTTGTATACTTTTTATTAAAAACTTTTCACCATTGTGACAGTTCATGATAATACTTATTAGTGAATTTTTACTATTCATTTATGTTTTGATAATATTCAATATTTAAAAAAAATTTTTTTTATGTAAATCTTCAAGTACTAACTTGTCTCTTAGTGTGTCCATACACTTCCAAAAACCTTTATGCTTGTAAGCTAAAAGTTGTTTTTTTTTTGCAGCATTCTCTAGTGGTTCTTTTTCTAAAATAGTTTTTTCATTTTTAATTGATTTTAAAAATTCTCTATTTGCTATAAAAAAACCACCATTAATCCAACTACTACTCGCTTGCGGTTTTTCTTTAAAAGAAGTTACTATGTTTTTTTTTATTTTTATTTCTCCAAATCTTGCTGGCGGTCTAACTGTAGTAACAGTTATCATTTTTTTATTTTTTTTATGAAACTTTAATAATTTTTTTATACTTATATTTGAGATACCATCTCCATACGTAAACATAAATTTTTCATCATCTTTTAAAAAATTCATCATTTTTTTTAATCTGCCACCTGTCATAGATAGTTTTCCTGAGTCTATAATTGTTATTAAGCAATCTTTATTTTTTAATCTAAATTTAAATGGCGTATTAATTTTTTTAAAATTTTTAAAGTATTTTTTTATTATGTGACTTTTATATCCAGCCAAAATATAAAAATCTTTTAAATCATTTTTTAAATATAAATTTATGATGTGTATTAGAATTGGGTATTTACCAATTTTAACCATTGGCTTAGGTATTGTGCTTGTATATTCGGACAGTCGTGTGCCTAGTCCGCCTGCTAAAATTGCTATTTTCATTAATAAATTAAATTATTTTTATAATAATTTATAGTTTTTTTAACACCTTTGTTAAAGTTTATTTTTGGTTTCCAGCCAGTGAGTCTAATTGCTTTTCCAATACTAGGATACGTCATTATATTTTCTTCACTTCTAAGTTTAATTTTTCCAAATTCTGGGAATCCTTGTTTTATAAGTTTTTTTATAGTGCCAATAATGTTTTTAACTTTGAATGCTTTACCATATCCTATATTAAAAATTTCCCCATTAAACTTTTTCACTGTCAGTATTTTAATTACAAACTTTATAAAATCATCTATATATAAAAAATCTCGATATTGTCGGCCATCAGAACATGGAAATTTTTTATTTTTTAAACAACTACGTATTACTAATGGTATAAGTCTATTTACATCTTGGCTAGGTCCATAAATCTGGTATGGCCTTAAAATAACGACAGGGAATTTATTTGTTTTGTTTATTTTAATTAAGTTTTTAGTGGCAAGAAATTTTGCTCTAGCATAATTTGATTTTGGTTTACCTATAGAATCTTCTTTATGCGGTGATGCTTTGTTTCCATACTCCAAAGAACTGCCAGTTTGTATAAATTTTTTTATTGGTTTATTTAAAAAAAATTCTGACAAATTTTTTAGGCCAACATAATGGCTTTTAAATACTTCTTTAGATTTGCTATGATTTACTTCCCCACTAAAATTTACTACATAGTCTGTATTAGAATGATTTTTTAATTTACTAAAAAGTTTTTTTTTATTTGCAATATCTGCTATCAAGTATCTAACATTTTTTAAAAATCTAATTTTTTTTGGTTTATTTCTAGATATACTTAATACTTTCCAATTTTTTTTTAAGCAATATTTTGCCAGGTGAAAACCTAAAAACCCCGTCCCTCCAACTATTATTATTTTTTTTTTCATTACTGTGTTTTATTTATATCTTCTAGAAGAAATTATTAATTGTTTTTGAAGTATACTTAAATAAATTTTTGCTTAGTTTCTTTACTTCTATTGTTTTCCATAGTTCTTCACTATAACTGTCAAAAATTGGGTCTGGACATATGTGGTAGCATGTTATTCCTAGATCTAAAGCAATAAGAACAGCAGTTGTCTGACCTAAAAAAATAGAAAAATTTTTATTTTCTATTTTATTTTTATTTTCAGCTAAAATAATTGAATCTATATCTTTTGATAGTTCTAAATGTTTTTTTGAATTAAATTGCAACGGATGATTTCTGATAATATGTGTGTTTAAATTTTCTAACTTGCTTAAATAAATAATACTTTCTAGATATTTTTTAGGTGACCTTATTTCATACGGAAAAAAAATTTTCTTTGTATAGAAGCTCTTTTCTTCGTCTCTAAATCTAAGTGATTTGATAATTTTCAATTTTTCTGAAGGCCAAGAAAGGAACTTATTGTAAAATATTTTTTGGGCATTACCTGTAATTAATAGCTCATTAGGTGAGTATTTATCATAGATTAGATTTAATGGTAATGGTGTTGGAGCACTGTGATCATAACCCTGAATCTTTACATCTTTATTCTGTTCTTTAAAAAAAAATATAATATCTTTTTGGAAAGGTTGACCCTCATAAACAACTAACAATTCTGAAACGTTTTTTGTGTTTATATTTTTCTTTAGAATTTCTAATAGCTGCGATGATGTAGATGAGAATGAATTCATTTTTTTAAAAATTTTTAATTTAAAAAAGTTTATTTTAAATAAATTTAAAATATATGAATAAAAAAATATTATTTTTTTTAATACAGATGTTGTTTTATAAACTAGAATTAAATTATCATCAATTTTTTTTGGTAAAGTTTTATCCATGTAAATTAGCAGCCAAATATTTTCTTTATTTTCGTTGCTTTTTTTTTTAAGATATTTATCAGCATAAACACCATTTTCATCAAAATTATTTTGAAACGCCCAAGATACTATTATATTTTTTTTTTTATTATCTTTTTTGATACGCGTTATGTAATTTACTTTCGTATTAGCAATTCCTATAAAATATTTAATAAGGCTAAAAATATAATTTAAATAATAACGTTTTCTTAAAAAACTTTTAATCAGAAAGTAACCGGGTGTTTTCTCAAAAAAAGCGTAATAACTAAACATATCATTGGAGTAATTTTTTTTATTATTTTTTTTTATAACAAAATCTATAATTGTTTTTTGTAATTGGGGTATCATTATCTCTGTTTGACTATCTTTTATATAATGTGTTCCAGGCCGCTGAGTGTTTTAAACCAACTAAATCACCAACAACATCACATTTGTTACAAGGCTTAAAGCATCTTTTAGCAGAGTTTAAATTTTTCCTTACTTGTTCTGAGTTGTTTGAAATCCAAATATTTAAAAAACTATCTTTATTCAAATTTCCTAAAATTTTTTCTTTTGACCAATCATGAGAGCACATCAAAACGTCGCCATTGTAGTCTACAAAAAACATATAGCTGGGATATGTACATTGTTTGTCTAAATATTTATTTGACTCATTTATTCGATGTTCTGCATTAGACAAATTACCCGCTCTATTACTTAGAGTGAGACCAAAATCTAATTCTTCTGGTAAGTACCTATTTCTAATAACATATTGATTTTTTTTTAAATTAAGGCTTTCACACATTTCATTAAAATTATCTTCTTCTTTTTTTCCATCATAAACACTGATCAATATTGTTGTGAGACCTGCGTTATATAATTCTTTTAATCTATCTCTGTCTAGTACGTCTCCATTAGTAACTATTTCAATCTTAGATTCTGGCAAAGTTTTTCTCGCAAATTCTATGTCTCTATAAATGTCTTTTTTGAGTAATGGTTCGTTAAAACCACAATATGCAAATATTCCATTAAAATTGTATTCTGCCAGATCTTTACAAAGCTTATCGTGTAATGTGTTAGAGAAGAATTCTTGGGCGTGTTTATAATTAGGATCACTTCTAGGGCAAAATGAACACTTTCTATTGCACACACCAGAGTTGCTTATTTCAATAATAGATGGAAGAGGTGTGCCATCCGGTAATTGCTTGAAAGATTCGTTATAAATTTTAGATTTACGGTCAATGTTCGGATCGTAAAATTTTTTATCTTCAATGCTCATTTACCTGCTGTCCAACCCCCGTCTGAGATTATAGAAGTCCCAGTAATACTTGCAGCTGAAGCTGTCGTTAAAAAATAAACAATGTTGGCAATTTCTTCTGTAGTAGAAAATTTTCCTAATGGAATTTTTTTTTTTATTACATTAAGTCTTTTACTATTTTTTTTTTCTGATGCCTTCACGATAGTTTTTGTTGGAGAAACAGTATTAACTCTAATTCCATATTTACCTAGATCCATCGCAAGAGACTTTGTCAGACCCTCTATTCCAAATTTAGTCATACAATAAATTGATCGGTTGTAAGCACCAATATGACCAAGTTGGGAGCTAAGGTTGATTATATTACCTTTAATTTTTTTCTGGATCATTTTTTTTACAAAAATTTTTGTAATCATAAAATTAGCTATTAAATTGACATTGATCATACTAATTAGATCTTTTTCAGTTACATCAGTAAAATATTTTTGATTTTCTCCTGAGGCATTATTTATAATAGTGTTAACTTCTTTAGTTTGTTTCCCGATTTTTTTTATGAAATTTAAATTGTTTAAATCTCCAAGAAAAACTTGAATATTTGATTGGGACATTTTTCTAATTTTATTAATCTCTTTAATTTGTTTTTTTTTTCTTATTACCAATATTAAATTCTCTTTTTTAGAAGCAAATAATTTTGCTATTTCTAAACCAATTCCTCTACCAGCACCCGTTATTAAAGTAGTCTTTGTCATGATTTAATATTATAAATTTTTTTCCACGCCTCGGCATGTTTGTAGCCAAGAACAGTTCCTTCTGCATTACATTCTGTACAGGGGCTATTGCATCTTTTTCCATTTAAAAGGTTCTTTCGATATGTAGAAATTGTTTTTCCAGTCCAAATATCAAAAAAATCTTCTAACATGATATTGCCCATTGTTCTTCTCCTTTGCCAATCTTGAGAGCACAGAAAAACATCTCCATTCCAATCAACTAATACTGAGTATGATGGGTAAAAACATTTCGTAAATGTGTCTTTGTTATCCTGCACTCCAACTTTAACCGTTCCTGCTCTATTAGTTAATTTTAATCCATAATCTTCTTTTTCATCAAACCATCTGTTTCTTAATATTACAAAATCTTCTGGAACTTGAGCCGCGTTTGCCATTGCTTTAAATTTTGTTACTTGTTCTGGACCATCATACAAGCTGATCAATAATTTGTTAACATTTGATTCGTACAATTTTTTAATTTGTTCTTTCGTTAATGTATCTCCATTTGTAACAATTTCCACAAAGGATGCTTCTGCTAATTTTCGTGATATCAGATAAATATCTTTGTGTAGCATTGGTTCACCGTATCCGCATAACACTACTGAGCCCTTATAGTTAATTTTTTTCAATTCCCCAGTAAATTTTTCTATCAAACGCATATTCATTTTTTGATATGTATCAGGAGCTACTGACGGATCAGATTTAGGACAGAAAACACATTTCCTATTACAGACATCAATCAAGCTTAATTCTATCCAACTTGGTAATGGCAAATCTTTATGGTAAACGAGCTGATCATCAACGATCACAGTTCGTCTTTCGATATTAACTTTGATTTGTTTGTTTAACTTTTTAGTTCTTTTAGAAGCTTGAATGGTCATAAAATAAGATTAGAATACAATTTTGTTCAATTAATGAACAGTAAAAACTATTTTTTTATTATTTTTCCTAGGTTTAAAGCTAATTTTTTCATATGAACAGTAGGTCCTAGTGTGAATCTTAAGTGGTTTTTACAAGCTTCTATATCTGGGGCTTTTCTTGCTAAAATACCTGATTTTTTAAGCTTATTATATACTTTATTAGCAAGCGATTTTTTCTTAAAATTGACTAATATAAAATTTGAAAATGTTTCATAATAGCTAAATCCTAGTTTTTCTAATTTTTTAACTAAATATTTTTTTCCTTTTAATGTGTCTGATACATATTTGTTAATAATATTTTGATTTTTTAAGATTTCTTCAACAGCCAGACAAGTAATTGAACTAATTTCATACATAGGCCTAAAAGCATATAATTTTTTAATTAAACTTTTATTAGAGGCTATGAATCCAGCTCTTATGCCCGCGAGTCCGGAGGCTTTTGAAAAGGTTCTTAGAATGATTAGATTGTTAAATTTTTTTATTAATTGCAACAAACTTAGTTTGTAAAAGCCAAAGTATGCCTCGTCAATTATGACGTAGCAATTATTTTTATTTGCTTTTTTAATAATATCTAATATTTTTTTTGGATTAATTACAGTACCAGTGGGACTATTAGGGTTAGCAATCATAATCATCCCTACTTTTTTATTAATTGAATTATAAATTTTTTTATAATCTAAAATTAAATTTTTATCATACCCAATTTTTATTTGTTTAGTTTCATAAATTTTGCAGTACACATCTACCATCCCAAATGTAGGATTTAGTGTAATAACTCTAGAATTTTTTTGAGTGAGTAATTCAAAGCAGTGCCGAATACCAATATCTGAACCAGAGGTTATTAAAAAATTATATCTTGAAAGATTATATTTCTTTGATAACAAATCATATATTTTTTCTGTTTCAGGATAAGCTGAAAAATGAAAAGACGAAATTTTTTTTTTTATACGGTTAATAAAATTATTTTCAAATTTTGAAATTCTTTCATTTGCATCCAATCTTAATTTATTTACACGTGTGGAAAAGATACCTCTATTTCTTTTTATATTTTTTATATTTTTAAATTTAAGAAATTTATTTATCATATTTTAAATATGTTCAATTATTATATCAATTTGACTTTTCTTTAAATTAGCACTCGAGGGTAAACATAGCATATTTTTAATAATTTTCTGGGCATTTTTAATTTTGTAAGAGAAATTATTTCTAAAAGGTTTTTGAAGATGGTTCAAATGCCATACTGGTCTTAGTTGAAATTTTTTGGAATTAAGTTTTTTTATGATTAAACTAATATTTTTTTTTTTTACTTTAATTAGATTTAACCAATTGTTATTGATTGAATATTCAGGAGATTTAAAAATTTCTAACTCTTTAATATTTCTAATTTTTTTTATATAGTAGTTTCTAATATCTTTTTTTTTTTTAATAAATTTATTCAAATTTTCTAGTTGAGCTAATCCTAAAGCTGCTGAAATATTTGATAACTTATAATTAAACCCAACTTCATTATGTATGAAATTTACCTTATCATCTTTTGCTTGTGTGATTAAGTAATTTGCTTTCAAATAATCTTTCTTATTGTTTGTTGTAATTATTCCTCCATTACCTGCTGTTATTATTTTATTACCATTAAAAGAAAAGACCCCAAAATCACCAATAGTTCCAGTATATTTATTTTTAAATTTTCCTTTTATATATCTTGTACCTAAACTCTCTGCAGCATCTTCGATTAATTTTATTTTTCTTTTCTTACATAAAGCATAAAGTTTTTCCATCTTTGCAGCATTTCCAAATGTGTGAACTACTATTAATGCTCTAACTATTTTTTTAGTTTTTTTATTAAAAGTTTTACCTTTGACATATTTGGTGTTTGTTAAAATGAATTCTATCGTTTTTTCTTCATCTATATTCAAATATTCATCAACATCCATAAAAACTGGGTTGGCCCCCACATACTTAACTGCATTAATAGTAGCTACAAATGTAACGGTAGGAACAATAACCTCATCGTCTTTTTTAACACCAGAGAGAATCATGCTAACATGAAGTCCTATAGTTCCATTTAAAACTGGGATAACAAACTTTGCTTTTGTTATCTGTTTAATTTTTTTTTCGAAGAGGTTTAAATATCTTCCTGTGGAAGATACCCAATTTTCTTTAATACAGCTTGTAAGATATTTTAATTCGTTGCCAATAAAATGAGGTTCGTGCAATCCAATATTTTTCATTTTTTAAATTAATTTACCAATTACTTGATAATTTTTTTTATTGTCTGTTCTTGCTGTCAAATATTTCCTTGTATACCTACTGCAGTTTTTATTATCTACAAAAAAAAGATTGGTCAATTTATTAATGCTTAATTTTTCATTAATATTTATTGGTTCTGTATTAAATTGTTTTGCATAGAGCCTATGATTTTCTAAAAAATTATTTTTTTTATTCTTAAATTCATTTGAAAATATAAAAATAACTGGTTTTTTATAGATTGCGGCATAAGACATACCAGCACTGTCTCTTGTTATGAGTATTTTTGCTTTTTTTGCAGCGGTGACTAAAGGTTCTGAAATAACTTCTCTGTTAAAATAATATTTTGGGAATTTAGTTTTGTGTTTAACTTTTGGGTGTGGAGCAATTTTAATTTTAATATTGCTATAATTTTCAATCTGTTGAAAAAATTTATTTAAGGCAGGAAACCATATCTTGGGCGTGCCTCTTTCACCTGCTTTTACATTGGTGCCATCTACATAACTGTCTCCCAAAAACATTGGCGAAGGAGCCTCTAAAAATAAACCGTAATTTCCTTGTTGTTTACTTTTTTTATTTTTTTCAGATAAATATGTATTATAATCAGCGCTATTACCCTTGATTATAAAAAATTTTTTATTTAAATTTTTTATGCTGTCGAAAGATTTTTTTCCTGTTGCGAGCAAATAGTCTGGCTGAAGTTTAAGTTTTATAGATAAATAAAAAAAAAATTTATTTTTTACGTATAAATATATTTTCTTTCGTGAGTTAAGTATGTAGTGGGTGAGGTTTTTTAAAAATTTATCGTTGAATATACTGACTACAGGAAAAATTCTGTCAACAAACTCCAATATCTTAACATTTTTTTTTTTAAGAAAAGTGTTTACTTTTATTGCTTCGCTATTTTTATTGCTCACGGATCTAATTACTAAAATTTTTTTTTCTTCATATTTTTTAAATAAATTTTCTGTGTGCTGCTTCCATTCTTTAAACGTATTAAAAGCTAATATATCTTTAAGTTTTGACTTTACTTTCCAATTTTTTTTAAAACCCGGCAGTATAAAATTTGTTAATTCATGAATCTCAATATCATATTTGAGTTTTTTTTTATAACTTTCAAAATCATATCGCGTTGCTGCAATATTTGTATACTTTTCTTCTTGTAAAATTAGAATTAATTTTTTTTTCATATTATTAAATAATGGTAAGACCACCATCTACTAAGATATCCGTACCTGTAATGTATGAACTACCATCGGAGACAAGAAAAATTGCCATAGGAACAACATCTTCAACATTTGCCATTCTTTTTAATGGAACTTTTTTGGAATATTTTTTTATAAAAGATTTTTGCTGGTTTTGAAGTTTTCCTGCAATTTTACCTTTTATGCCTCCTGGACTTAGAATATTTACTCTTATTTTATATTTCCCATAGTAAGAAGCTAATTGTTTTGTATATCCAACTAGACCGTTCTTTATTGTTGAGTAGACAGAATTTAAATTAATATTGGAATTCTTATATAAATCTTCATCCTGCGCAACAACTCCGTAGATAGATCCAATTGACAAAATTGCACCTTTTGTTTTATTTTTTTTCATCTGCTCTGCGAACAACCTTGTGATCCAGATAGAAGAGTTAAGTTGAAGGTTAATGTTGTCTTGAATTGATTTTACCGTTAAATTTTTAAAAGTGGTGTTTGACCAATTGTTAGTGTGTGGATATGAACAATTAATAAAAATATCAGGTTTATTATTTTTATTAATAATTTTTTTTATTTTTTTTTCAAAAGTTGAAATTTTTTTTAAATCAAAATTGTAAAATAAAATATTTTTATCCTTAAATTTGCTGTTTTTTTTAATATCTAAAACAATAACTTTGGCCTCACATTGAGCTAAAGCGAGACAAATACTGGCTCCAATAGTACCAGAACCACCGAGTACGTAGGCTGTTTTTTTTTTTAGATTAAATATTTTAGATATGTCCATTTTTTTTTATTAGTTCAGCAATTTTAAAGTCAAATGGATCATTGATATCTACAGATCTTTTTTTGGGCATAATATAAATACCTGTATTATAATTAATAACCTTTTTATTTTTTATCAAAGACTTTCTTTTCCAGATATATATGGATGCGTTAACATTATACACTAATGGAGATTGTTGACGTGAAAAATATTTATTTTTTGAATTTTTAATTAATTTCAAACCTTTTTTCTTATCAATTTCAACCATATTGAAATAGGGATTATTGTCTGATTTACAAACACTTATTACATTTGAATAATTCCGACTTTTAAAGATTTTTAAAGCATTCCGTATATCTGTAGCATTTCTTAATGGTGAACACACATCTAAATCTACCACAATTTGAAATTGACAATTAAATTTTTGTTCTGAAATTTTTAAAGCGTGTTTTATAGCATCTAGCTTAGATATTTTATCTGATGATAATCTTGGTGGTCTTTTAATTACAAAATCAGAACTAGGTTTTGAAATTTTTAAAATATTTTCCGAGTCAGAAGAAACTACAATTTTATCAAAAAATTTAATTTGGTTTGCAATTTTTAGCGTGTGCATAATTAATGGTTTTCCAAATAACAGCTTCGTATTTTTATTTTTTAAACCTTTGGATCCTTTTCTGGCACAAATTGTACACAAAATTTTCATACAGAGGTTTTAATTTTGTTTATTGTTTTTTGCAAATTAATTGCTTCCTCAAATGTACAATTATTCTTATACTTTCCATTTAAGATTTCTTGATTTTCTAGCATATAACTTTTTTCAATATTGAAGTTTTTAAATGATATAACTTTTTTTTTTCCAAATTCCCTTAATTCTACTTTATTATTTAATAAATCTGCAAATATACTAAAATTTTTTCCTTCAATAAATAAATCTCTTCTGGAGATTCTAGAAAAAAAATTAATTGTTAAATTTATTAATGTATTATTATGAGTTATACAGTTCATACAAAGTAGATCATCACAGTCTATTTTTAAGTTAGAAACCTTTTTATTAAAACTATATAGAACTTTAAAATTTCCAAATATCCAAATCAAATAATCTAATTCATGACTTAGCTCTAATTTTACTCCCCCACCTAATTTTCTTTGAGCACTTACAGTCTTACTATAGTTTTTTTTTCTCCAATTTGGCAAATATGTAGAACAATTATTATTTATAAAATAAATTTTTTTATTTTTAATATATGTTTTTACATATTTTAAAACAGGGTGGTGTCTTAAATTATATCCAATAAAGTATTCATTTTTTAGAGATTTAAATCCTTTTTCTTTTTTACTAAAAAGAGGCTTTTCAACTAAAATTTTTTTATTTGTAAAATTTTTTTCTATTAAATCTATAAACTTAAAATGATATATTGATGGAGAACATATTATAAAATAGTCTGGATTTAGTTTTAGCAATTTAAAATAATTTTTTCCAAAAATTTTAGCAAAATCTCTTGACGAAACATGGGTAATCTCTGCTTTAATTTTTATTTTTTTTAAAGCTTTATAATGATTTAAACTACTGGAACCTTTTCCAATAATTAAAATTTTTTTAAACATTTAATGAGTCTAATCTTTTTTTGTACTCTCTTAATTGACCGATATCGTACCAATTATTTTGGCTGATTTTAAATATTCCAATTTTTTTTTCTTTTTTTATAAGGATTTCAATAAAAGTATTCATATCCAGGAATTTGTTTTTTGGAATGTTGTTTAAAATTTTTTTGCTAAAGACATATAAACCAGTTGTAATTAAATGTTTGTATCTAGGTTTTTCGTCAATTCTATTAAGATTGTTATTTTTATCAATTTTGCATACTCCATAGGGTATGACTGATGTCTGATTTGAGACTACAAGCGTTAAATCATTTTTTTTGTTTGTGTGATAATTAATTAACTTTTTATAATCAAAATCAAAAACAACGTCACAGTTTGAAACTATAAAATTGTTTGTAATATTTTTTTTTAGTTTTTCCAAACCTCCGGCGGTTCCTAGTGGTTTAACTTCATTTACATAATTAATCTTTGAATTTATTTTTTTTTTGCTGGAGAAATAAGCTTTTATAAGATCTGATTTAAAATTTAACAATAAAAAGAATTTTTTTGCTCCTCTTTTCAAAAAACTATCCATTATATTTTCTATAACTGTTTTGTCTTTTAGTGGAACGAGTGGTTTTGGAAGCACTCTAGTTATCGGGTCTAATCTCTCACCTTTTCCTCCTGCCATTATAACTACTTTAATATTTGATAGTGTTTTATCTGGTCCCTTTTTTTTTCTTAAGAAATATTTTTTTGAATTGATAATTACATCAATGACTTTGTTTTCTTCGTCAACCACAGGTATTGCCTCTATTCTTTCTTCAACCAGAATTTTACGAATTTTATGATAATCTAATTTTTCTTTTTCCTTGATAAACTTATATTTTTTATTTAAAAAATTATTTAGTTTTTGACCAATTTTTTTCTTTTTTTTATAAAGACTTCTTCTTATGTCTCCGTCTGTAAGTGAGCCTACTAATTTGTTATTATTATCTACAATGAAACATGTTTTGCTACCATTTTTGTCAATTACTTTTAATGCTTGTTCAGCAGTTCGATTATTTTTTATGAGGAATTTTTTTATTTTTTTATTCATAGGTCTATTTTTTTGAACTGTACTAATTTGATATTTTTATCTATAGAGTAATTTCTGGCTTCTTCAAGTCCTCTACCAAGAAAATTAAACAAATTTGCAGTTATAATACCAGATACTTTTTTTTGGCTTAATGACTTGATGAAGTGTTCGGGCTTACCTGCGCCCCCCATAAGTAAAACAGGTTTATTAAATTTTTCTGGTATTAATTTAAGACAATCTAAATCTAATCCAGCTCCTGTGCCGTCCTTATCAATTGAGTTAAGAATTAATTCACCAAATTTAATTTTTTTAACTGTTGAAATAAAATTTTTCAAAGATTTTGAAATAAATTTACCGCTATTAATAAAAGTAATTAATTTACCATTAGCTTCTTTTTTGTAGTCAACCATTACTGAAATAGACTGTTCGCCATAAATACTTGCAATTTGTTTGCATGTTTTACTTTCTTGATGTGCAAGATAATTGACAAGTATTTTATCAGCTCCGTTTGCAAAAAACTTTTTTGCATGTTCTAGTTTTCTTATACCACCACCAAGTGTAATCGGAACAAATATTTTTTCTTTTAATTTTTTAATATCCTCAAAGTATTTTTTAAAATCACTTTGAGTTGGATTTGGCGTAACATTTATAATTATAAGTTCATCTATAAAATTACAAGTTTCTCCAAACCCAAAATTATTTTTTAACCATTCAACATTTCCTACTTTTTGTAACCTAAAATTTCTGCTTAAATGAAATTCTCCAGCGCAATATAGCAATGCATAAATAATTCTTTTATAGATCATCTTATTTTTTCAACAAAATTTTTTAATAATACTAGTCCAGCACGATGACTTTTTTCAGGATGAAATTGTGCACCAAAAATATTTTTTTTTTCTATAAATGAAATAAATTTTTCTCCATAGTCTGTTATTCCTACTTTTGTCTTTTCCAAGGTAGGCAAGACTCTAT
>Ga0307986_10000996_pt1 | contig 20925 bp, 20 predicted proteins | sample EllFjometageno82_FD_203170 | JGI IMG/M metagenome (GOLD analysis project Ga0307986, IMG submission 203170) | Marine microbial communities from Ellis Fjord, Antarctic Ocean - #82 | ecosystem: Environmental > Aquatic > Marine > Unclassified | place: Southern Ocean | collected 2014-10-09
GAAAAAAATCTAATTATAAATATTTCAGAAGATGCCTGGTTCGGTAATACGATCGGACCAAATCAGCACTTTGCTAAGGCCATTTTTAGAGCAATAGAAAATAATGTATATCTTGCAAGATCTGCGAACAAAGGTTTTAGTGCTTTTATTGATAATAAAGGTATTGTTAAAAAGATTTTAAGACCAGAGGAGAAAGGTGCTATCGAACTTAACGTTCCAATTATAAACAATGTTCAAAAAAAATATAAATTTGATTTGATTTTTTTTGTTCTTTTATTTACAGCTACTTCAACTTTTATTATCTTTAAAAAAAATGAGTAAAAACAATTATCTTTTTACGAGCGAGTCTGTTTCTGAAGGTCATCCAGATAAAGTGTGTGACAGAATATCAGATATGGTTGTAGACTCGTATCTATCAAAAGATCCTTTTTCTAGAGTTGCCTGTGAAACTCTAACAACAACTAATAAAGTTATTTTAGCAGGGGAAATTAGAGCACCTGAAATTAAAAAAGAGGAATTAATTGAAAAGGTTAGAGGTTGCATCAAAGACATAGGGTATGATCAAGATGGATTTAGCTGGAAGCAACATACAAATATTGAATCGCATTTACACGCACAATCTTCAGATATAGCGATGGGAGTTGACTCAAAAGATAATAAGGACGAAGGAGCGGGAGACCAAGGTATAATGTTTGGATATGCTTGCGATGAAACCGAGGAACTAATGCCAGCACCAATTCATTATTCACATAAAATTTTAAGTTCAATGGCAGAAGATAGAAAAAAAGGTTTCTTAAAAGGAATAGAGCCGGATTCTAAAAGCCAAGTCACAATGTATTATGAAAATGGTAAACCAAAAAATGTAACATCAATTGTGATCTCGACACAACACTCAAGAGATCTAAATCAAGATCAGGTAAGAAATCTTATCTATCCGTATATTAAAAAATCTATACCCGAAAATTTATTGAAAGAATTAAAAGACAAAGAAGTTTATATTAATCCAACAGGTCAATTTATTATAGGAGGACCTGATGGAGATACAGGACTCACCGGCAGAAAAATTATTGTTGATACATATGGAGGAGCGGCACCACATGGTGGTGGAGCATTTTCAGGGAAAGACCCAACTAAGGTTGACAGATCTGCAGCTTATGTTTCTAGATATTTGGCAAAAAATATTGTGGCCGCAGGAGTAAGTGATAAGTGTTTGATTCAACTTGCTTATGCAATTGGAGTTTCAAAGCCATTATCTATTTATGTAAAATTAGCAGAAAAAGATGAGAGCAGAAATGAAGATATAAAAAATAAGATTGAAAAGAATTTTGATTTGTCACCAAGAGGAATTAGGGAATTATTAAGTTTAAACAATCCTATTTATGAAGCCACAGCAGCCTACGGACACTTTGGAAGAAAGCCTACAAATAAAGGTGAATTTTCTTGGGAAAAAACTGACAAAACTAATGTTTTTAAAATGTGACCTTGAAAAAGCCATAAATTTTCATTAGATATATAATTAAATTATGTGTTTACAGAATGGGCTTTAGCCCATTTTTTTTTGGAGCAAACTAAAAAGGAATAAAATGTTAAATAGGGGCCTAGATAAAGTAGAATTATTAAGAATAGTTGAAGCTGTTGCAAACGAAAAATCTATAGACAAAGAAATAGTTTTAGAATCAATGGAAAGCGCTATACAAAAAGCAGCTTTAACAAAATTTGGAACTGAAAATAATATACGTGTTATTATTGACAGAGTAAGTGGAGAAATAAAAATTCAAAAAGTTTTAGATATAGTTGAGGAAGTTGAAGACTCAAGCAAACAAATAATTTTAATTGATGCTAAGTCTGTAGACAAAAACAATAAAGATTTAAAAGTTGGAGATCAAATATTTGAGGATTTACCCCAAATTGATTTTGGAAGAATAGCAGCTCAAAGTGCAAAACAAGTTATTAGTTTAAGAGTTAAAGAAGCGGAAAAAAATAGACAATACGAAGACTTTATAGAAAAACAAGGTCAAATATTAAGCGGAATAATTAAAAGATTGGAATACGGAAATATTATAATGGACCTTGGAAAAGCTGAGGGAGTAATAAAAAAAGATGAACTTATACCAAGAGAAATATTAAAAACGGGTGATCGCGTTAAAGCTTATTGCTATGAGGTTAAGAAGGAACTTAAGGGACATCAAATATTTTTATCACGAGCTCATCCTCAATTTTTAGCTAAATTATTTTTTCAAGAAGTCCCTGAGATTTACGAAGGTATAATCGAAATCAAAGCAGTTGCTAGAGACCCTGGCAGTAGAGCAAAAATTTGCGTTCTCTCAAAAGAAAGTTCAATAGACCCTGTTGGAGCTTGTGTTGGAATGAGAGGAAGTCGTGTCCAGACTATAGTTAATGAATTGCATGGTGAAAAAATTGATATCATTAAATGGACAGAAGATTTACCTACTTTAATTTCCGAATCGTTATCGCCTGCAGAAATTCAAAAAGTATTGATTGATAAAGACAACAAAAGAATAGATGTAATCTTAACTGAAGAAAATTTAAGTAAAGCAATTGGTAGAAGAGGCCAAAATGTTAGACTTGCATCTAAATTAACTAATTATGAAATTGATATTTTAACAGACAAAGAAGATTCGGAAAGAAGACAATCTGAATTTAAAGAAAGAACAGAAAACTTAGTAAAAAGTTTAGAGGTAGATGAAACTCTAGGTCAACTTTTGGTTTCAGAGGGAATGCAAAGCATAGAAGAAATTGCCCTGGCTCATCCAGAAGAAATTGCCAAGATAGAGGGAGTTGACGAAGCAACGGCAAGTGAATTAATCAACAGATCAAAAGAAAACCTGATTAAAGAAAAAGATGAAATTTCCAAAAGATTAAAAGAGTTAGGAATGGAGGATCAATTGGTGAATTTAAAAGGCATTACTCAAGGGATGTTAATATTATTAGGTCAAAGAAATATTAAAAAATTAAGTGACTTTGCTGATTTATCTTCAGATGAATTAATCGGAGGTTTTGACGAGATCAAAGGTAAAAAAATTAGAATAGAAGGATATTTAGAGGAATTTTCTCTTTCAAGAGAAGAGGCCGATCAATTGATTATGGCCGCAAGAGAAATAGTATTCAAATAAAATATTAATGGAAGATCAAAAGAATAAAAAAAAAACTTTAACAATTTCTACAGGCGTATCTAAAAAAATTGATATTTCATCGCTTAAAAGTGGTGGTAAAAAAACATTTTCTATAGAAAAGAAAGCTCCTTTTAGATCTTCTAGAGATAATAAATCAACATCGGGCCCAGGAACTTTCAGAAAAACAGAGCCTGTAAAAAAAAATGTTGTTAGAAAATTTGTTGAACAACAAGCAACAAAAAACTTTGTTAAAAAAGATGAAAAAGGAAATCAAAAAACAAAATTAAAACTTGATCCTTTATCTGCAAAAAGAGATTTTAAACTTACTGTTTCAAGAGCAATGAATGTAGAGGAAGTGGAAATTAAACAAAGAAGCTTAGCCTCTGTAAAAAGATCAAGACTAAAAGATAAAAGAACAGAAAATTCTGAAGATAAAAAAGAAATAATAAAAGTAATTAAAGATGTCAATATTCCTGAACAAATTACAATTCAAGAACTTTCTAATCGAATGGCAGAGAAATCTTCAGATGTTATAAAGTTTTTGTTTAATATGAAGGTAGCCGCAACAATAAATCATATTATTGACAAAGATACTGCAGAATATATTGTAAAAGAATTCGGTCATACCTCTATTACTGAAACCTCCCCTAACTTAGAAATAAAGAAAAAGAAAAATAAATTAGAGGGAAAAATTAAAAATAGGCCGCCTGTTGTTACAATTATGGGCCATGTAGATCATGGTAAAACTTCCTTACTAGACGCCTTAAGAGATGCCAACGTCGTATCTGGTGAACATGGTGGAATAACGCAACACATTGGCGCCTATCAAGTTAAAACAGAAAAAAATCAAATTATAACTTTTATTGACACCCCAGGTCACGCAGCATTTACTGAAATGCGCGCAAGAGGATCTAAAATAACAGATATTGTAGTTTTAGTAGTAGCGGCAAATGATGGAATTATGCCACAAACAATAGAAGCAATACAACACTCTAAAGCAGCAAAGGTTCCAATTATAGTTGCTATAAACAAATGTGACCTACCGGATAAAAATATTACTAAAATAAAAAATGATTTGATGAAATACGAACTTATTGCAGAAGACTTTAGTGGAGATACTTTATTTGTTGAAGTTTCTGCCACGCAAAAGATTAACCTAGATAAGTTAAAAGAAAGTATTTTACTTCAGTCTGAAATGTTAGATCTTTCCGCGTCTTTTAGTGGTTCAGCAACTGGCGTTGTTATTGAGTCAAAAATAGATAAAGGCAAAGGGCCTGTATCAACAGTGCTTATAGCTAACGGTTTATTAAAAAAAGCAGATTATTTTGTATGTGGAAATACATACGGAAAAATAAGAGCAATGATAAATCATGAAGGAAAAACAGTAAACGAAGCATTTCCTTCTATGCCAATTGAAATATTGGGTATGAACGAGTCGGTCTCTGCTGGAGCTGAGTTTGCAGTTACAGAGAACGAAGAAAAAGCAAAAGAAATTTCTGAATTTAACAAAAGTAGTTCTGGTGCTGCTAAAACAGTTGTTAAAGACAAAACATCTATCTTCGATAATGTGAACAACAAAGAAGAATTGAACATAATCATTAAATCAGATGTTCAAGGATCGAGTGAAGCGTTAAAAAATACGATAAACAAAATTGAACACCCAGAGGTAAAAACAAATATTATTTTGTCAGACATAGGAATAATAAATGAGTCAGATGTTTCTCTAGCGAAAGCATCAAATGCACTTTTGATTGGTTTTAATGTTAAGCCAAATAGCCAAGCAAAAAAACTTGCTGAACAACAACACGTAGAAATTAAATATTTTAATATTATTTATGAAGTATTAGAACTTATTGAAAAAGGACTTTCAGGCTTGTTAGATCCAGAGATAAAAGAGACTGTTATTGGCACAGCGGAAATACTAAAAGTATTTAAGGTTTCTGACGCAGGAAAAATCGCTGGCTCAAAGGTAACGGATGGTGAGATAACAAATAAAGCAAAAGCTAGATTAATTCGCGATGGAGCAGTTGTTTATACTGGTGAAATTTTAACTATTTTTAGAGAAAAGAATCAAGTTAAGGAAGTTAAAAATGGTGTTGAGTGTGGAATTAGTCTGAAAGATTTTATTGATTTTAAAGAAAAAGATGTAATAGAGGCTTTTCTTTCTGAAAAAATAGATAGGCAAATATAATGGGTAAAAGTAGAGCTACTCCAGCATATTCTCAAAGACAATTGCGTGTAGGGGAGTTAATCAAACAAAACCTTGGAGAAGTCTTCATAAGGAATGAAGCAAAAATTCTTGCTTTAAACACTAGTGTAATAACAGTAACCGAGGTAAAGATGACACCTGATTTGAAAACTGCAAGAGTATATGTGATACCATTAGGAGGTGTTGAGACTAAAAAAACAGTAAGTATCTTGACGGAGTTCTCACATCTTGTTAGAAAAGCCCTATCAAAAAAACTTGATATGAAATTTCTTCCTAAGCTAGCATTTGTAGAAGATAATTCCTTTGAATATGCTGAAAAGATAGAAAGATTAATTAACATTAATAAAGAAAATGAAAAAGAAAAAAATAGAAACAATTAAATCACTTGCTATCCATTCTAAAGACGTAGGTTCTGCAGAAGTACAAGTCGGATTATTAACTGATAAAATAACAAAATTATCAGAACACTTTAAGATATTTAAAAAAGACAAACACTCTACAATGGGCTTAACAAAATCAGTTAATCGTAGGAAAAAACTATTAGCTTATTTGAAAAAGACAAACCATGACTCATATAAAAAAGTAATTAAACAATTAAATTTAAGGAAATAATGTTCAAAATACACAAAGAAGAAATAGAAATTAATAAAAAAAAAATAACTTTAGAAACAGGAAAAATTGCAAGACAAGCCGATGGTGCAATTATAGCAACATGTGGTGAAACAGTAGTGATAGCCACAGTAGTTGGAGCTAAAAAACTTAGAGATGGTCAAAATTTTTTCCCTTTAACTGTTAATTATCAAGAAAAATATTATGCAGCTGGAAAAATCCCAGGTGGATATTTCAAAAGAGAGGCAAGACCGACTGAGTCTGAACAATTAATCTCAAGATTAATAGATAGACCAATTAGACCTCTGTTTCCATCAAGCTTTATGAACGAAGTTCAGTTACTGCCGACGGTTTTATCTTATGATGGAGAAAACCAAGCTGATGTACTTTCTATTATTGCATGCTCAGCCGCACTAGCTATTTCAGGATTACCCTTTGGCGGCCCGATTGCTGCGAGTAGAGTTGGTTTTAAAGATGGAAAATATTTATTAAATCCAACTCCAAAAGAGTTAGAAGAGTCTTCATTGGATCTAGTAGTGGCAGGAACTAAAGATGCGGTTTTAATGGTGGAATCTGAAACTTCAGGTCTTACCGAAAAAGAAATGTTAGCTGCCGTTAAGTTCGGACATGAAAATTTTATACCCATTATTGAAGCTATAGAAAAATTAGCAAAAAAAGCTGGTAAGCCTAAATGGGAAGTTGAAATTAAAGATCACTCAGCAGTTAAAACAAAAATCGCAAAGGCCTTCGAAGCAGATTTACGAAAAGCCTTTCAAGAAATTGATAAGAAAAAAAGATCAACTGCAATTTCAGAAATAGACTCTAAATGCAAAGAAATGTTTGCAGAAGATGAAAATATAAATGAAAATGAAGCAATGGCTCAACTGAAGTCACTAGAAAAAGATATTGTTAGAACGGCAATTTTAAAAGATAAAAAGAGAATCGATGGAAGAGGGCTAGCCGATGTAAGACAAATTAAATGTGAAGTTGGAGTATTGCCAAGAACACATGGTTCAGCTTTATTCACTAGAGGAGAAACTCAAGCTTTAGTAGTAACCACATTAGGAACGTCAGACGATGAACAAAGAGTAGAAAGCCTAAACGGCATGCAAAGAAATAGATTTATGTTACATTATAATTTTCCTCCTTTTTCAGTTGGAGAATGTGGCAGAATAGGAACTGGTCGAAGAGAAGTAGGTCATGGAAAATTAGCATGGAGAGCAATCAACTCTTCACTACCTAAATCAGAGAACTTTCCTTACACTTTAAGAGTTGTATCTGAAATCACAGAGTCAAACGGATCTTCATCTATGGCGACTGTTTGTGGAACTTCATTAGCCCTTATGGATGCAGGCGTTCCAATGAAAGAACCAGTTGCAGGTATTGCCATGGGTTTAATCAAAGAAGGAGAAAATTTTTCAGTACTATCAGATATTTTAGGTGACGAAGATCATCTGGGAGACATGGACTTCAAAGTAGCTGGTACTAAGTCGGGAATTACCTCTCTTCAAATGGATATTAAAATTACAGGAATAACTTTTGAAATTATGGAAAAAGCTTTAGATCAAGCGAAAGCTGGAAGAGAACACATCCTAGAAGAAATGAACAAAGCTTTAAAAACCTCAAGAACTGAATTTTCTAAACACACGCCTAAAATGGAAACTGTTACAGTTGATAAAAAAGATATAGCAACCGTCATCGGAAAAGGTGGAGCAACCATTAGAGAAATAGTAGAAAAATCAGGAGCTAAAGTGGATGTAAAAGATACTGGTGAGGTGACAGTAGCAGCGCCAGATGAAGAATCTAGAAAAATAGCAATCGATATTATTAAAAGTTTAGTAGCAAAAGCTGAGGTTGGGAAGATTTATAAAGGTAAAGTCGTTAAAATAATGGAATTTGGTGCTTTTGTTAATTTTTTAGGAAAACAAGATGGCTTGGTACACATTTCAGAACTAGCGGCAAAAAGAGTCGAAAAAGTTGGTGATGTTGTAAAAGAAGGTGATGAAGTTTCCGTAAAAGTTCTTGGTTTTGATAGAGGTAAAGTTAAATTATCTATTAAACAAGCAATAGCTGAATAATTAATTTAATTTAAATATATTTTAGGTAATATTCTTAGGATCAGGCATTCCAACTTTATTATATCCAGCATCTACGTAATGTATCTCACCAGTAACACCCGCAGCAAGGTCACTTATAAGATATAAGGCCGAGTTCCCAACATCATGAATATCAACATTTCTTTTTAGAAAAGAATGATCTGCATTCCACTTGTATAAAAATTTTGCATCACCAATTGCAGAGGCAGCAAGTGTTTTGATAGGCCCCGCACTAATTGCATTAACTCTAATACCTTTTGAACCAAGATCTCTTGCTAAATATTTTACACTTGCTTCAAGAGCTGATTTACAAACACCCATAACATTATAGTTTGGGATAGCTTTAGTAGATTCGTAAGTCAGGGTTAACATGCTACCACCCTCTTTCATCATTTTCGAAGCTTCTTTGGCTACTTCTGTAAAAGAAAAACATGAAATTAACATACTTTTTAAAAAATTGTCTCTTGTTGTATTTAAATACTCTCCTGACAATTCTGATTTATCGGAAAAAGCAACCGCATGAATTACAAAATCAATTTGTCCCCATTTAGCTTTAATGTCTTCAAAAAGTTTTATTGTTTCTGCTCTATTCTCAACATTGCAACTAAGCGTAAAGTCTGAATTCAAAGATTTAGCAAGTGGTATAACTCTTTTTTTTAAAGCATCACCCAGATATGTAAAAGCTAATTCAGCTCCTGCCTCGGCTAATTTTTGAGAGATACCCCAAGCGATACTTCTTTCATTCGCAACGCCCATTATTAAACCTTTTTTACCTTTCATCAAACTCATAAATTAAACTTTTTCAAAAATTAAAGTTGCATTTGTTCCACCAAAACCAAAACTATTAGACATAACAGAATTTAATGTTACGTCTTTTTCCACTTTTGTAACAATAGGAAATTTTTTTGCTTCATCGTCCATTTCAGTAATATTTGCAGATGCAGCTATGAATTTATTCTTCATCATGATCAAACAGTAAATTGCTTCATGGACAGACGCTGCGCCTAACGGATGCCCTGTTAAAGATTTTGTTGAACTTATTTTTGGAATGTTGTCTCCAAAAGCCTCTTTAACGGCTCTTAATTCAGTTATATCACCCACCGGTGTTGAAGTGCCGTGTGTATTTATGTAATCAATCTTGTTTCTTGCAGTGTTGAGAGACATTTTCATACATCTTACTGCACCTTCACCTGAGGGAGCCACCATGTCATAGCCATCAGATGTTGCACCATAGCCAGTTAATTCAGCGTAAATCTTAGCACCTCTTGCTTTCGCGTGTTCGTATTCTTCCAAAACGATAACACCTGCTCCACCAGCAATAACAAATCCATCTCTAGATTTATCATATGGTCTAGAAGCAGTCTTAGGTGTTTCATTATATTTAGAAGATAGAGCTGTCATAGCATCGAACATAGCAGACATCGCCCAATGAATTTCTTCTCCTCCACCAGCAAAAACAATTTTTTGTTTTCCAAGTTGTATTAATTCCATTCCATTTCCAATACAATGTCCACTAGTTGCGCAAGCAGAACTTATTGAGTAGTTAACCCCTTTAATTTTAAATGGTACAGCAAGTGTGGCTGAAACTGTACTTGCCATGGTACGCGGAACAACAAACGGTCCCATTTTCTTAGGGCCTACTTCTCTAGTTGAGTCAACTGCATGAACAACGTTTTTAACAGAAGGTCCTCCAGAGCCCATAATGATTCCAGTTGTTTCATTGCTGACATCTTTTTCTTTCAATCCCGAGTCTTCAACAGCTTCTTTCATTGCTATATAATTATATGCGGATCCTTCACCCATGAATCTAATTATCTTTCTATCAATATGTTCTTGAACATTAATTTTAGGAGTCCCACAGATTTGACTTTTGAAATTATATTTTTTATATTCTTCTGAAAATCCTATACCAGACCTTGTATTTAATAATGAATCGTACACCTCATTTTGGTTGTTTCCAAGACACGAAACAATTCCAATTCCTGTAACAACTACTCGTTTCATGATTTAAACACCCCTACTTTTAAATTCTGTGCCTTATAAATTATTTTACCATCTGCACTTAAAATGCCATTAGCTAATCCTACTGCTGTACCTTCTTTTTTTAATATTCTTTTAATTTCAATTTCATAGGCAGCCATTTTCACATTTTCTAAAACTTCTCCTGTAAATTTAACTTCATTTACTCCCAAAGCCCTTCCTTTTCCAGGATAACCTAACCAACCTAAATAAAAACCTACCAGTTGCCACATAGCATCAAGTCCAAGACAGCCAGGCATAACTGGATCATCTTTAAAATGACAGTTGAAAAACCACATATCAGCTTTTATGTCTAGTTCTGCTTTAATAAGTCCTTTTTTAAAACTTCCACCATTAGCTGTAATTTCTGTAATACGATTAAACATTAACATTGGTGGTAGGGGAAGCTTTGCATTTCCTTCACCAAATAGCCTACCATTTCCACAGTCAATCAAATCGTTATAATTATAATTACTTTTTTGCATAATTTATCTTGATATACATATTAATTATATATTAATAAAGCAAACGAGAGACAAAAAATCACAGTTATTTAGATAATAATTAGTGTAAATGTTAGAAATATATGGGTAATATAAATTTTGCAGACTTCTACAAAGTACCAGAACTTAAATTTGATATATCAAGATTAAGGAATGATTTAGAAGTTGTTTTAAAGAAAAAAAAGTTCACCTCTCCGGGAGTTTCAAACTTCGGTGCTATATCTTTAAATCAAATTCCAAATGACGAAAATTCAATCAAGGGAAATAATATAAGAGGTGTTTATTGGACAAAACCTGACGAAACAGGAAAAGAAGTTGCAAGAGATGTTGGTATTGATGAGTCAAAGTATACACAGTTAGTTCCAGAATTTGAAAACACTTATTTTAAAGAAGTTTATGAAACCTTAAAAAAAAAATTTAAGATTGGTAGAATTAGACTTTTGGTAAAGCAACCTAGATCTAGCTTGAGTTGGCATAGAGATCCAGAACCTAGATTGCACATTCCGATAATTACAAACCCAGGATGTATGATGGTAATAGAAAATATTGCTAAACATTTGCCTGCGGACGGCTCGGTTACCGTAACAAATAATACCAAGTACCATAATTTTTTCAATGGTGGAGAACAAAACCGTATTCACCTAGTTGCTTGCATGCTGGAAGATAGATTTAATTAAAAATTTCCCCACAGTTTTTCTTTTTTTATCCAACCCGAATATTTATCAGTCTTAATTTTACACCACTGTTCATTACATTTTAAGATTAGACAAAGTCTCCCTTTTTCTAAAACTGCCAAAGGCTCAGAAAAGATTGTAGAATTTTTGAACATAACAATTTTATCACCATCAATCAAAGCTGCTTTTTTTCTTGATAATTGAGAAACATGAATCCAGCCAGTATTATTTTCATGATCTTTAATTTTTCTATAATTATCTGAACTGTCAAAGACTAATACGGGGAGATATTTTTTTTTGTAAAAAATTTTTATCGGATAATCTTTAGAAGGTCCTTGTCTTAAATTTACATTATTATATTTTAAAGTAGAAAAATATTCATTTGAGAATGAGAGATTCACTAAAGTAAAAAATAATAACAGACTTAAAATTATGACCCTAATCATTTTTTTTACAATTTTTGGAACAATCAGAATTTTTAGAAAGTTTAATTTTTCTAAAATTTAAATTAAGTGTATTTAAAATTATCATTTTTCCGCTTAACTCACTTTTTTTATTTATAATAGATTTTATTACTTCATTTGCTTGAAGCGTTCCTGCAATACCTGCAACAGTTGGTAAAATTCCTTCTGCATCACATTTATTGTCTAAATCAGGTATTTCAGGCATAAAACATCTGTAGCAAGGAACATTCTTTTTAAAATTAAAATTAAATATATGAGCATCAAATTTATTTATTGCAGCTGAAATTAATATTTTCTTATTTTTTAAACTGTAGTCATTTAGAAGGTATCTTGTAGCAAAGTTATCTGAACAATCACAAATAATATCATAGTTATTTAAAATTTTTTTACTATTTTTTTCAGTTAGCCTCTCTTTATAAACTTTTACATTAATTTTCTCATTTATTTTTTTTAAAATTTTTTTTGCTTGAATTACTTTAGACTTACCGACGTCGGAATTGTTAAATATTATTTGTCGATTTAAATTAGAAAGATCAACTCTGTCATCATCGACCAAACCAATATTCCCTATACCTGTATTAGCTAAATACATAATTAAGGGACAACCTAATCCGCCAATACCAACTACTAAAACTTTAGCAGAAGAGATTTTCTTCTGTCCCATGATACCTAAGTTTTTTAAAATAATTTGTTTTGAATATCTTACAAGATCACTACTGCTTATTTTCATAGATGGTATTATTTTACCCCAGTCGAGCCAAATCCACCTACACCTCGATTGGTTTCAGATAATTCCTTAACTTCCTCTACAAACACTTGTTTAATAGGGCAAACAACCATTTGAGCAATTCTTTCACCATTTTTAACAGAAAAGCTATCTTTACTTAGATTTATCAAGATAACTTTAATTTCACCCCTGTAGTCCGAGTCAATTGTACCAGGAGCATTTAAAATAGTTACCCCTTTTTTTGCCGCTAGGCCAGACCGTGGTCGAATTTGTATTTCGTAACCCTGAGGAATAGACAAAGAAAAACCAGTTGGAATCAAAGCTTTTTCGCCAGGATTAATCGTAATATCATGTTCAATATATGCAGCTATGTCCATTCCCGAAGAGCCAGGCGTTTCATATTTTGGAGTTAAAACTTCATTTGATAATTTTTTAATTTGTATTTTTGTCATCGAGTAAAAGTTTATCAATTATCTTTTTTGCTATTTTTGCCGCTATATAGCTTTTTGTATTTTTAGGAAAATTTTCAATTTTACCGTTTTTTTCTATTATTGAAATTCTATTATGATCTACATTAAATCCTGTTTTTTTTTTTGACACATCATTTGCAACAATCATATCACAGTATTTTTGATTTAATTTATTGGTAGAATTTTCTATTAAATTTTCGGTTTCTGCAGAAAAACCAACAACTAATTTAGGTCTCTGCTTATTACTTTTACCTAAATATTCTAAAATATCTTTATTTTTTTCTAAATTTAAAATGTTAGAATTTTTATTATTTTTTTTAATTTTAGTTTTATTCTTATTTTTAGGTTTAAAATCGGAAACTGCAGCAGCACATATAGCTATATCAACGGGTAAAAGTCTTTGTACAGCGCTCATCATTTCGTCTGCATTAATTATTTTTTTTACATTAACATCTTTAGAAAAATTTATTGAAGTTGGCCCTGCTATCAAAGTAGTTTTTACTCCTAATTTTGTCAAGGCCAGAGCTATCTCGTATCCTTGTTTACCACTAGACTCATTAGAGATATATCTAACAGGGTCTAAGTACTCTCGTGTTGGTCCTGTAGTAACTAAAGCACTAATTTTTTTTTTAATAACTAGATCTCTGTTGTCAAAATAGCTTTTTAAATATGCAAATATTTGACGAGGGCTTGACATTTTTCCCTCACCATATTCTCCACATGCCATTTCACCATTTACAGGTCCAATAAATTTGTAACCAAATTCTGATAAAGTATTTAAATTATTTTGAGTTGCTTTATGTAACCACATTCTAACGTTCATTGCAGGGACTAGTAAAGTATTTTTATTTGATGCTAATATAACAGTCGTTGCAAGATCTTCAGCTTTTCCCAGACTTAGTTTCACCATCATGTTCGCTGTAGTGGGCAAAACTAAAATTATATCTGCCCAACGAGAAAGAGAAATGTGATCAATTTCTTTTTCATTATTTACATCAAAAATATCTTCAAAAACTTTATTATTAGATAAAGATGTTATCGACAGAGGGGTAACAAATTCTTTACCGCTTTTAGTTAATATAGTTTTTACTTCAACATTATTTTTTACCAACAATCTTGTTAGGTCTAAAGCTTTATAAGCAGAGATGCCTCCGCCAATGATAAGCAAAATTTTTTTATTTTGTAGTGACATGTCGACAATTAAAATACTAATAGGATAGCAATTACAATACCTAAAAAGCTAATAATAATATTGTTTCTTAAGTTTTTTAATTTTATCTCTTGTATCTCCAAACTCTTACTGTTTTTCAGCCCAAGATTTAATTTTCCTTCTGCTAATAATTGAAGTGCATGGTTAGCTCTATCCATAAAGTTTGGAAGATCTGGTATTCGTTTTAGAATTTCAGCTGACGTGTTGATTGCGGTATCTAGAGTCGCTTTTGGACTCTTTACATTTTTAATCCAATCTTCAAGAACTGGCCTTGAAGTTTCCCAAATGTTAGTTTCAGGATGGAGTTTTCGCGCAACACCTTCTACGGTCACCATAGTTTTTTGAAGTAGCAGTAATGCTGTTTGCGTAGGCATATTAAATTTTTCCGTAATCTCGAATAGTTGAGCTAATAAATTGCCACCAGAAATATCTTTAATGGACTGACCAAAAATAGGCTCACCAACAGAGCGTAAAGCTTGAGCAAATTCTTCTTTAGAGGTATCTTGAGGTACTAAGCCAGCTTGAAAATGAACTTCTGCAACTTTGACATAGTCTCTTTGAATAAATCCATATAAAATCTCAGCTAAATATTTTCTATTGTATCTATCAAGTCTACCCATAATTCCAAAATCCACAGGTATAATGTTTCCTTCTTTATCAACGAATAAATTTCCTTGGTGCATATCACCATGAAAAAAACCATCCCGAACTGCTTGTTTTAAAAAGTGTTGAATTAAATTTTCTGCAAGATGTTGCAAATTTACACCGGAGTCTTCAAGTAACTTTTGTTCTCTAATAGATATGCCATCAACCTTATCTAAAGTTAGTACTTTCCTAGAAGTGTAATTCCAATAAATTTTTGGAACATTAAATCCAATATCATTTTTGGTGTTTTCATATAACTCATTTGCTGCAGCTGCTTCGAATCTTAAATCCATTTCAATATTAGTAATTTCTCTAAGTAAGTGAACAACTTCTACTAGTTTTAACCTTTTAGTTTTAGTAAAAAGACTTTCAACAACATATGCAAATAACATCAACGCATCAAGTTCTTCATTAAATTTTTTTTCTATATCGGGTCTTAAAATTTTTATAGCGACCTCAGTAGGAATATTGTTGATAATTATTTTTGCAATATGAACTTGGGCAATAGATGCCGCCGCGATAGGTTCGCTTAATTCAATAATATTTTTATATAAATTTTCACCAATCTCTTTTTTTAAAATTTTCTTAGATTCATATAGCTCAAATGGTGGGAGTTTATCTTGAAGTTTTATTAAATCATTAGTTAAAGTTTCTCCTATTATGTCAGGTCTTGTAGCTAAAAATTGTCCTAATTTAATAAAAGTAGTGCCCATTCCCTCAAGAGCATCACATAATTTTTCACCAGGTTTATTATGTGAAGGTGAATGTTTTTTGTCAGAACCTATAGAGAATAGATCAAAAAAGATTTTAATAGCAAAAGGGATTTTATAAACCTCATTGATCGTACCTATAGCCCCTGATACCGCTAACTTTCTTGCAATTTTAAACAACTGAAAAACACTCTTAAACATATTTAGATTTTCCAGCCAGAGTGTATAGCAGAAATACCGTTAGATAAATTTCTAAATTGTATATTTGAAAATTTATTATTTTTCATTAATTCTACAAGCTCATATTGATCATAAAATTTATCTATGCTCGATATTAAGTATTCATAAGGGCTTGAGCTTCCTACAAATATTTTCCCAAAAATTGGAATTAATTTTGAGTAATTTTGATACAGTAAATTTAAAATTTCATTTTCTACTTTTGAAAATTCAAGACAAAAGAAACGTCCACCAGGTTTTAAAACTCTAAATGCTTCTTTTAAACATTTATTAATATCTGTTACGTTTCTTATCCCGAAGCTTATTGTGTAAAAATCAAACGTGTTTTCTTTAAATGGTAATTTTTCTGCTGGACACAAATACCATTTAATATTTTTAAGATAATTTAATTTTTTTTTCCCAGTTTCTAGCATCCCTAGATTTGGTTCTACACAGTAAATGTTATTTTGATTATTGTTTTTTTTCGAAATAATTTTTGCTAAATCTCCCGTGCCAGACGCGACGTCAATAATTTTATTTCCCTTTTGCGGAGCCATCCAATTAATGAGATTTTTTTTCCAAAGTCTATGAACACCAAAAGACATTATGTCATTCATTAAATCATAGTTTCTATATACTTTATCAAATACAGAATTGACTAGTTTACTTTTTTCTTGATTATGAATATTCATAAATAAATTATATGCCAGAATTACCCGAAGTTGAAGTTGTTAAAAAGTCACTACAAGACAAAGTTAAAAATTTAACTATAAAAAGAGTTTTTATTAATAACAATCAACTACGTTATAAAATAAATAATAGGGCTTTTTACGGAATCGAAGGACGAAAAATTATTTCTATTAAAAGAAGATCTAAATATTTGCTTATAAATTTAAACCAAGGTCTTACAATATTAGCTCATTTAGGTATGACAGGAAAATTTTTTATTCTTAATAAAAATAATGAAAAACAAAAAACAAGTTTTTACTACTCAATTAAAAAAGATGAGTCTAAACACGATCATCTCACACTTCATTTGAACAAAGGGATTAAATTAATTTATAACGATGTTAGAAAATTTGGTTTTTTGAAGGTATTTAAAAGCAAGAGTATTTATAAGTCAAATCATTTGAAATTTTTAGGTCCAGAACCTTTAAATAAAGATTTTAATCTAAATTACATTACTAGATATTGTTTAGGTAAAAAAAAAATAATTAAAGATTTATTAATGGATCAAAAGTTTGTTTCAGGGCTAGGCAACATTTACTCCAATGAGATTTTATTTTTGTGTAAAATAAAACCAGAAAGATTAGTTGAAAAAATTAACACGAAAGAATTAAATAATTTAATAAAATATACAAAAAAAATATTAAAAATTTCAATAATCAAAGGGGGTTCCTCAATAAAAGACTTTGTGAATACCGAAGGGAAAAGTGGAAATTTTCAACAAAAGTTTAATGTGTACAATAAAGAAAAAAGCAAATGTAACAAAAAAAACTGTTATGGCGTTATCAAAAAGATATATATTTCTAATCGTTCGTCTTTTTTTTGTTCTAAGTGCCAAAAATAATTGAAGTTGACCCTGATATTTTAAAGAGATATACATCATCAAATTATGCCAAATACAGTTTCAGCTATTAGACGTGTTAGAAGAGTAGTCAAACAAACGTCTGTAAATCGTCTTAGAAAGAGTAAATATAGAGCAGCTGTAAAAAAAATGGAAGATTTAATAAAAACAGGGGAGAAAACTAAAATAAAAAGTTTTTTTGCCGATTTTCAATCAATATTAATGAAAGTGGCAAAAACCGGTACAATAAACAAGAAAACTGCGTCAAGAAAAATCTCTAAAATTTCCAAAAAAATAAAAAACTAACTTTATACTTGTAACAATTGAAAGTTGTCAGGATATAAAACCTAAGGTTTAGTTGTACTACTACATTTAGATCTTAAAATAAAAAAAATCTAAATCTAGGTTTTTAAATTTCAAGTTGTAAATATAATTAAAAAAAAATTTTAAAAAAATATTTTTAAAAAAATACAACCTGAAACGATTTATTTTCATATTTAAAAATAAATTTCTTGTAATTAATTGACAGAAAAAATAGAAAATAGTTTCTAAAGAAAATTACATGGAAAAAAAATCTATAAAAATAAAAGAAGTATTTGTATCCGAAGAAGAAAAAACTTTAGTTTGGGAAAACATTCAAAGTTCCTTTGAGAAAAATTTTGGAACGGAAGTTTATTCTAGTTGGTTAAAAAATGTTTCATTGTTAAAAGAATATAATGATTACTTAGTACTAGGCGTACCAACCAGATTTTTTAGAGATTGGATAGTGTCCAGGTACTTGGATAAAATACTGGCTCAATTAAAAACATTTAAAAATAGTATTAATAGAGTTGAATTTAAAATTTCAGAGGAACATAAGGTTTCTTCTGGAGACGCATTTAAAGTTGAAGATTTTAATAAAGTTACAGAGATTAAAGACTCAATATTAAATTACAACAGATTGAATCCTAATTTAAATTTTGAAAATTTTGTTTCGGGTTTAAGCAATGAAATAGCACTCTCTTCCTCAAAAAAAGTTTGTGAACAAATATCTCGATATAATCCACTTTATATATATGGAGGTGTCGGATTAGGTAAAACTCATCTTTTAAACGCAATAGGTTTAGAGCTAGAAAAAAAAACAAATGTAATGTTTATTTCTGCGGAAAGATTTATGTATCATTTTATCAAATCGATAAAAAAAAATGATATGGTCAATTTTAAGGATTTTTTTAGAAAATCATCAGTATTTATTATTGACGATATTCAATTCATTAGAGGTAAAGAAGGTTTACAAGAGGAGTTTTTTCACACTTTTAACAGCTTGATTGATAAAAGTTCACAAGTAATCATTTCAGCTGATAGAGCCCCTATGAAGTTAGACAGAGTTCAAGAAAGAATTAAATCTCGTCTAGCTGGAGGACTTGTAGTTGATATTGATTCACCGGATTTAGATTTAAAAGTAAAAATTATTAAAAAACGCTTAGAAGACATTCAAAATCAATTTAAGGAAAGCAGCAACATAAGCGAAGAAGTCATTAATTTTATTGCAACAGAAAGTAAAACAAATATTAGAGAACTAATAGGAGTTTTAAATAGAGTTGTTACATTTAGCCGGATACACAAGAGAGTATTAACTATTAGCGACTGTAAGAATATACTTAAAGACGTCTTTAATCAGGCAAAAATTATTACCGTAGACAAGATACAAAATACAGTTTCTAATTTTTTCAATATTCAACTAGCAGAAATGCTTTCTCAAAGAAGATCTAGACCCCTAGCTAGACCTAGACAAATAGCAATGTACTTAGCAAAAAAAATGACAACGAGATCTTTGCCAGAAATAGGCAGGCGTTTTGCAAACAGAGATCACACAACTGTTATACATGCCGTAAAAACTATTACACGGCTTTCAGAAAAAGATGATGAAATGAAAAAAAACATAGAACAGCTAAGAAGTTTATTGCTAGAAGAGTAAAGTGGATGCAATTTGTAATTAAAAGAGATGTATTACTAAGATCATTAACACTTGTTCAAGGAATTATTGAAAAGAAAAACACTCTTCCTATTCTCTCTAACGTATTAATAGAAGCTAAAAATGGAAAGTTAGCTATAATTGCAACTGATCTTGATCTAGTGTTTTATGATGAAATTAGTGAAATTAAAATAACCACTGAAGGTGCCACCACAACTTCAGCAACCATTTTATATGACATCTTAAGAAAAATATCGGGAAATTCTGACATAAAGTTTGATTTAAAAAGTGAAAATAAATTGAATTTAGTAACTGATAATTCAGATTTCAATCTTTTATGTTTGCCAATTGATAATTTTCCAAATTTTTCTGATGATTTTGAGAGTGAAGATATCTCATTTAATAGTTCAAAATTTCTTGCATTATTGAACAAAACTAAAATATCAATCTCAAATGATGACACAAGACATTATTTGAATGGAATATATTTACACTTAACTGAGTCTCAAAATAGAACATATTTAACAGGAGTAGCCACTGATAGCCATAGATTGTCTTCGAGTAGTATAGAAGTAGATAAAGGTAAAAATTTTCACTCTATAATACTACCAAAAAAAACTGTTTTTCAACTTTGTAATTTACTAACTGAAACAAATGAAAAAGTTTTAATACAAACTAGTGAAAGCAAAATTCAATTTAAAATTGGTAAAGTTAAATTGACTTCTAAAGTAATAGATGGAAAATTTCCAGATTACAGAAAAGTCATACCAGCCGGTAATGATAAGATTTTAACAGTTGTTTCTTCAGATTTTATTCAAGCTATTGAGAGAGTGATCACGGTATCATCAGATCGAAAAGAAGGTGTAAAACTAAACCTAGGTAAAGATAACATTAAATTTTCTGTGAATAGCACTAATTCTGGTGACGGTAATGAAGTTATTAAATCAAATTTTACCGGGGAAGCTATGATCGTGAGCTTTAATTCAAAATATTTAACCGATATTGCCTCTGAAGTTGAAGATAAAAATTTAAAACTTAATTTGAAAGATCCAGTATCACCAGTTTTAGTGGAAGATATGTCGGATAAGAATAGTTTTTACGTAGTAATGCCTATGAAAATCTAATTAGGTTAATCCATGTCTTTTTTTTTATATTTGATCTAAAACCGTTGCTATTATTGTATAATTTAAGGTATAGGTCTTACATAATTTCTAATCAAATCAAAAAAATGATATAAGATTGGATCACAGACGAATAATTAATGTCAAAAAATTCAGAAAAAATATTAGCGCAATCATATGGCGCCGACTCGATTAAAGTTTTAAAAGGCTTAGACGCTGTTAGAAAAAGACCGGGCATGTATATTGGCGATACAGATGATGGATCTGGACTTCATCATATGGTCTTTGAAGTTGTCGACAACTCTATAGACGAAGCATTGGCTGGACATTGTAAAAATATTTCTGTCATTATGAATAAGGATAACACTATTACCGTGGAAGATGATGGTCGAGGTATACCGGTAGACATGCACAAAGGAGAAAAAATGTCAGCAGCAGAGGTAATTATGACTCAATTACATGCAGGTGGTAAATTTGATCACGATTCTTATAAAGTGTCTGGAGGTTTACATGGAGTTGGTGTGTCAGTCGTAAATGCTCTTTCTGAAAAGTTAGATCTTAATATTTTTAGAGATGGCAAAGAATATTTAATAACTT
>Ga0307986_10000997_pt1 | contig 20900 bp, 24 predicted proteins | sample EllFjometageno82_FD_203170 | JGI IMG/M metagenome (GOLD analysis project Ga0307986, IMG submission 203170) | Marine microbial communities from Ellis Fjord, Antarctic Ocean - #82 | ecosystem: Environmental > Aquatic > Marine > Unclassified | place: Southern Ocean | collected 2014-10-09
CTTCATCAATAATTGTTCTTATTTGATCAAAAGATCCAAGACGTAAGCCTTTAGAGTTTTCTGTAACTTTATTTCTCATCATCTGTATACCTGCTAGATCAGTTCCAGGATTTTTTTTATAAAATCCCTCTTTTTTTGTTTGTTTGCTAGCAGCTATTGTAGATGGAAGGTAACCAGTATCTTGGTGCCATTGAGCTTGAATACCTGTTCCAGATAAGAAAGCTAAAAATGCTGCTGTACCTTTATTCTCTTCAGCGGATTTTCCAGATAATGCCCATAGAGATGCACCACCAATAATAGTGTTTTGAGGTGCTGATGTTGCTCCATAGTAAGGTAAGTGTCTAATACCAAATTCGAATTTTGCTTCTTTTTTGATACCAGCATAACCAGCAGAAGATTCCGTGAAGAACATACATTCTCCAGCTCTAAAGTTTTTACCACTTTCGTTTCTTCTACCTAGATATTTAAATTTACCTTCTTGAGACCATTTACCTAGATTTTGAATATGTTTGATATGAACTGGGCTATTAAATGATAGCTCAGTATCTAAACCAGCAAATCCATTACTTTTAGACGCAAATGGTAAGTCATGATACGCAGAGAAATTTTCTAAGTGTATCCAGCTATGCCATGCAGTTGTTAAACCACAATCGATACCTTTAGCTTTTGCGGCATCAAGTGCGTTTCCGACTTGCTTCCAAGTGCTTAAATCCATCTCTGGATCCAAACCTGCTTTTTTCATTAAATTTTTATTAATCCATAACACTGGCGTTGATGCGTTATATGGTAATGACAACATTTTACCGTCAGTAGTTGTGTAATAACCTTTTACAGGACCAATATAATTATTAGGCTTAAAACTTACTTTAGTATCTTTCATAAGCTGATACATTGGAACATAAGCTCCTTTTGCAGCCATTAAGCTCGCAGTTCCTACTTCAAATACCATCAATAAATTTGGATGTTGTTTCGCTCTAAAAGCTGCAATACCAGCGTTTAAAGTTTCTGAGTAGTTACCTTTTCTAGTGTGAACCACAGTGTACTTGTCTTGGCTTGCATTAAACTTGTTTACTTGTGTGTCAAGTAATTCACCAAGTCTTCCGCCAAAAGCGTGCCACCATTGTATTTCTGTTTTTGCTTGAGCAGCAGTTCCTGCAAACATTGCAAAGAGTGCTATCGAGCAAATAAATGCTTTGATTATTTTCATTATTATTCCCCCAGTTTTGTTTAAAGAAAAAACTAACATAAAATATATGTAAAGAGGAGTCGGTTTGTTTAAATAAAATACTACCTAGGGTTTTATTTTACTTTTCCATAGGTATTTAAAAGTATTACACCAAGTATAATTAATGCCAGTCCGATTGTACCAAAAACATTTGGTGTTTGATTGTACTTAAATATTCCAAATAAAGTCACAGCCGTAATTGAAAAGGCTCCATACGTTGCATAAGTAAAACCTACTGGGATAATGGTCATTGCTTTAGAAAGACAAAATATACAAATAACCATATTAACTAAACAAAAAAGTGTTGGTCCTATTTTTGAAAATCCTTCTGTAATTTTTAAATAACCATTAGAAGAAATTCCAGTCACTATAGCAATGACTAGAAAAATATATCCTGATAACAAACTAATATTTTTCATTGTGCTTTTGCAAACTGCCCGCCATCTCTGAATCTCCACAGCCATTTTTTCATAGCTTCCTCAACGTCAGATGGTTTGATATTAAGGTCTTGTAATGTTAAATGATTATTTGAAACTACGTTATCTTCTTCAGATAAAATCTCACACTGATCGCGAGTTAATATTGGGGGAATAGGTAGTAAACTTAAAATGCTACTTTGAATTTTTGCTAGAGGCATTGGCATTTCAAAAATAAATTTTTTTTTGTTTAATGTTTTCATAATTGATTTAACCATATCTCCGAAACTAATTATCTTAGGCCCTCCTAATTCATAAATCTTTCCATAGTTGCTTTTGGCTTCTACTGCTTTCATAATTGCATCCGCTACATCTGTAACTAATATAGGTTGAAATTTATAATTAATTCCAACAATTGGAATTATTGGCAATATACTTAACTTAGAAAATAAATTTGTAAAATTATCCTCTGTACCACAGACTACACTTGGCCTTATGATTGTAGTGTTTTTAAAATTTGTAAGAGCATTTACCTCTCCTTGAAATTTAGATTTTTGATAAAGTGACTTTGAATTTTTATTTGCTCCAATTGCGCTTACATGAATAAATTTTTTTACGTCTGACTTAGCACAGATCTTTGCTATGGCTTCGGGTATCGCTCCATGAATATTCATAAATTTTTGTCTTCTTGTTTCGTAAAGAATTCCGATTAAATTAATGACTACATCTGAATTATTGATTGATTCTTTTAACTCGTCAAAATCAAGAGGATTCCAGTTAATTAATTCTACTGATCCAGGTGTTGCTTGGGTCTTTAAATATCCCTTTTGAAAAGTATTTCTTGTAGAAATGATACATCTATAGTTTTTCTTGGTCAAATTTCGAACAAGATATCTTCCTATAAAACCTCCGCCACCTAAAATTGTGCAAATTGGATTTTTCATGGTATTTAGAACTTATATATGAAAATAATTAAAATTAAAGAGGACATAACTTCAGAGATAGCCAGTTCTTTTAAAAATAGCATTGCAATTGATACTGAAGCTACGGGCCTACAGATAACTGAGAGAGACAAATTAAGCCTAATTCAAATATGTGACGAAAAAGGTAATACCTATATTATTCAACCAAATAAGAAAACTTACAATGCCCCAAATTTGGTCTCTGTATTGGAAAATGAAAAAATTTTAAAAATTGGTCATTTTTTTAGATTTGATAAAAGTGCTTTAGAATTTTTTTTAAAATGTAAATTACGAAATATCTTTGATACTAAGATAGCATCAAAAATTGTTAGAACTTATACTGATTCTCATGGTTTAAAGAATTTAGTGCAAGAATTTTGCAATAAATCTTTGGATAAACGTCAAGGAAGTAGTGATTGGAACAAAGACCTAAACGATCTCTCAGAAAAACAATTAGAATATGCTGCTAATGATGTGATTTATCTGCACAAGATAAAATCAGAGTTAGAAAAAATGCTTGTTAGAGAGAATAGAATGGAATTATTTAAAAGATGCATAAATTTTTTAGATACCAGAATTGAGCTAGATCAAAGCGGATTTAAATTTGATATTTTTGAACATTAATGAAAAAAAATAATTATATACAACTAGCAAAGAAGACTGCAAATATACAAATTAAAGAATTAAAAAAAATTCATAAAGTCTTTAATAGCTCTTTTGTGGAAGCTGTTGATTTAATTTTAAATTGTAAAGGCAAGGTTATTTTCGCAGGTATAGGTAAATCTGGATTGATTGCTAGAAAGGTTTCCGCATCATTTTCAAGTGTTGGAATTCCAAGTTTTTTTTGTGATCCTGCTCAAGCATTGCATGGTGACATGGGACAAATAGAGAGAAAAGATATTTTAATAATTTTTTCTTATTCAGGAAATACTTCGGAGCTTACAAATATGCTTCAGTACGCTAACCGTTTTAGAATAAAGATTATAGGAGTAGCTTCAAAATCTGATAGTCTTCTTTTAAAAGCAAGTGATATAAAAATTTTATTACCTAAAGTTAAAGAATCAGATGTAACAGGAATGGTTCCAACATCAAGCACCTCGATTACCATGTTACTTGGAGATTGCTTGACAACAACGGTGATGGAAAAAAGAAAATTTTCTAAGGATAAATTTAAAATATTTCATCCAGGAGGAAACATAGGTGGTTCTTTACTTTTAGCACAAGATATAATGGTCACTGGAAATAGGTTGCCTTTAATAAATTATAATAAAAAATTAGATAATGCGTTAAAAGTAATTGACCAAAAAAAACTAGGGATTGTGGTAATACTTAAAAATCAAAACATAGTAGGCTTAGTAGCGGACGGAGACTTAAGAAGAGAAATGAAATTTATTTCAAAAACAAATGATCTTAGTAAATTTATAAAAAAACCTTTTATAATAAATGAAAGTATGCCTGCTTCAAAAGCTCTAGCAATAATGAGTGAAAAAAAAATTACTAGTCTACTTGTTGTTTCTGATAAGGATTATAAAAAAAGAAACAAGATTAAATTAAAAGGAATTATTCATATACATTTTTTATTGCGATATGGTTTAAAATGATGGGTAGGAAAAAAAAAATAAGATTAATACAATTTTTTTTACTTTTCTTCGGGGTTCTTTTAATCTATTTCACTTACTACAATAAAGACACAGAGTCAGATCAAAAACTGGTCTCTCAAGAAGTTAAAAAATTAAATGTGGAAGATAGTTCTAATGAGGGAGATGTGTTTTTTGATATAGAATATTCAGGATTAGATCTGCAAGGTAATAGATATTTATTAAAATCTGAAAAAGCCTATGTTGATGATGCTAAGGTAGAAATTATTTACATGAAAAACGTTGATGCAAAATTTTATTTTAAAGATAACACAACACTTTTTATAGTTTCAGATAGTGGTGTTTATAATAATAAAACTCTTGATATGAAATTTGAAAAAAATGTAGAAGCAAAATACTTAGATAGTGAGCTTTTTGCTGAAAAAGCTGAATATTCAAACAGTAAAAGTTTTTTGAGTATTTATGAAAATGTGAGAATCAACGATATAAAGGGAAACCTGATTGCAGACAAACTATTATTTGATATAACAAGTCAGAAGTTAGACATTACCTCTTTTAAAGATAAAAAAATAAATGCTAACGTGAATTTAAATGAAAAAAGGTTTTAGAATTTTAAAATTTAAAAAAGATCGACCTGTATTTGAGGTAAGAGATATAAGTAAATCTTTTGATGGTAGACCAATTTTAAAAAAGCTTTCACTTAAAGTTTTCCCAGGAGAGTGTGTTGGTGTACTAGGACCAAATGGATGTGGTAAAACTACATTATTCTCAATGTGCATTGGAGAACAAAATCCAGAAAGTGGAAACATATATTTAGGCAACAAAGCAATAGATCAAATACCAATCCATTTAAGATCAAAAGAAGGACTTGGATATCTTCCTCAACAAAGAAGTGTTTTTAATCTTTCAACATATGATAACATTTTTGGAATTTGCCAGCTATATTTCAAAGATGCTGCAAAACAAAAAGCGGTGACTGAAAAGTTACTAGACGAATTTAACTTGCAGCATCTTAGAAGTTTAAACGCATCTGTATTGTCTGGAGGTGAAGTTCGAAGAGTAATGCTTGCTAGATTGATGATTAATAAACCAAAAATAGTTTTACTTGATGAGCCGCTTGCTGCTTTAGATCCACAAATAATTCATGATATTCAAAAATATATTCTAAAGATACAATCGAGTGGAACAGCAATTCTTATAACAGACCACAATGTTAGAAACTTATTTGATATAACAGACAGAAGTTACGTAATAAGCGAAGGCAATGTAGTGGCCGAAGGGACTTCGAGGGAGCTATTAAAATCATCAAAAGCGATAGAGCATTATTTTGGATCTCAATTCTCACAATTTTAATGCAGTCAAAAAGTTTCTCTCTAAAATTAAATCACAAAATACGGCCATTTAATAAGTCTATAAAAGTTGACTCAGATAAATCTCTTTCGATAAGAAGTTTTTTAATAGGATCAATTTGTCAAAATATTTCTTTTGCAAAAAATGTTCTTGAGTCGGAAGATGTGATTAGTACGATTTCTGCTTTACATAAACTTGGAGTTAAAATTCAAAAAATTAAACCTGGTTCATATAAGATATACGGAAAAGGTTTAGGTTCATTATTTGCAAAAAAAAAATTAACTTTAAATTTTGGTAACTCAGGAACTTTAGCAAGACTTTTGATTGGAATACTTTCTACAACACCTGGTATTGAAATTAATGTCAGGGGCGACCGCTCGTTAAACAAAAGAAGTATGAAAAAACTGATAGAAATAATGTCAGAATTTGGTGCTGAGTTTCTACCTAAAAATAAATTTAATTTTCCATTAAAGCTCATTTCAACTGAAATGCCTGTGTGTATTAATTATAAAGCGGGAGTTTCCGCTCAACTTAAAAGCGCAGTTATTTTAGCAGGGTTGAATTCTTTTGGGACAACAGAGGTAATTGAAAACAATAGAAGTAGAAATCATACAGAAAATATGCTGCTCAAAAATTCTCAATCAATTAAAATTAAAAAAGGTAAAAAAAAAATTATTAAAATATTTGGAAAAAAATATCTGAATCCAATAAATATTGATGTACCTGGCGACCCTTCATCTGCAGCTTTTTTTACTGCTCTTACTTTATTAAATAGTGGCTCTTCTCTTAAAATCAAGAATGTAGGTCTGAACTCAACAAGAATTGGTTTTTATGAATTATTAAAAAAACATGGAGCAAAAATAAAATTTTATAATAAAAGAAAAAAAAATAATGAGCTTATGGGCGATATAAGTATCAGCAGTGGAAAGTTAAAAAAACCGATTATTGCATCTAAAGATTTTTATGAAAAAACTACGGATGAATTTCCAATTTTATTTTGTATAGCTGCTTTAACTGAGGGGACCTCTATTTTTAAGGGAATAGAAGATTTGGCCAATAAAGAAAGTAATCGAATTAAGGAAATGCAAAATGTTTTAAATCAGATTGGCGTGAAAAGTCTTGCAAAAAAAAATGAAATAAAAATTTATGGCAAGAGTTTTATTGAAAATAAAAATAAAAACTTAACAGTACCTAACTTGGGTGATCACAGAATATGCATGTCTGTTTCGATATTGTCTTTAGTAACCGGCATTAAAACAAAAATAAATAATTTTGAAACAGTTAAAACATCCTCACCAAATTTTTTAAATATAATCAAACTATTAGGAGCAAAATTTGAAGTTTCAAAGTAAGATAATTAAAATTTCATGTGATGGAGGTGGAGCAACTGGGAAGACAACGGGAGCAAAGATGGCTGCAAAGAAATACAATCTAAAGTTTTTGTCCTCAGGATTACTTTACAGATATACAAGCTTTCTTTTAATAAAGAATAATCCAAAGAATAAAATAGTTTTTTTAAAAAAAAAATTTAAAAAATTAGACTATAAAAAATTAGATAAAATAAATTTACATACGCCTGAAATATCAAAAATGACATCGGATATCGCAAAAATAAATAAAGTGAGACAGGTTTTAAAGAGTTTCCAAATAAAATTTTCAAATAGATTTAAGGGTTGTTGTATTGAAGGCAGAGATATTTCAACAAAAATAATGCCAGATTCCGATATAAAATTTTTCTTTAAATGTGATTTAAATACCGCTTCTTTAAGAAGATATAAAGAATTAAAAAAAAGCGATAATAAGATTAAATTTAAAGATGTTAAAAAAGCCCTAAGAATAAGAAATAATCATGATGTAAAAAGAAGATTCAGTCCTTTACTCAAACATAGAGATGCGATAGAAATCGACACCGGTAAATTAAATAAACGAGCAACGCTGGTAAAAATGTCAAAATATATTGATAAAATGATTAAAAAAAAATATGGCAATTGAACAAGAGCTAAAAAACACAAATCCTTTGCATAAAGAGTTCCAGAGCCTTCTGGATGAAGACTTTAAAGATAGAAAACTTAAAGAGAACGAGATTATCACAGCAACAGTAACTGAAGTAACTAAAAACTTCATAGTTGTAGATTGCAAAGCCAAGATGGAAGGCATGATACCTGTAGAAGAATTTAAAAATGATGATGAACTCTCAAAATTAAAAGTTGGTTCAACTATTGATGTTTATTTAGAACGTATTGAAAGTTTTAAAGGTGAAATAGTTATCTCAAGAGATAAAGCAAGAAAGATGAAGGCATGGAAAAAAATGGAAAAAGTTTTTGATTCTAAAGAAGAGTTAACAGGTTATATCACGGGAAAAGTTAAAGGTGGCTTCATATGCACTGTTGAATCTCTACCTTGCTTTATGCCTAGTAGCCAAGTCGACCAAAAGCCTCTCCGAAGAATAGACCATTTAATGAACACTCCAATAAAAGTAATTGCAACAAAAATTGACAAAAATAGAGGAAACGTTTGTGTTTCTAGAAGAGCGGTTCTTGAGAAAAGTAAAAATGCTGAAATTACTGAAGCTTTAAAAAATATTAATGAAGGTGATATTATAGAAAATGCAGTGGTGAAAGCAACAACAGATTGGGGGATTTTTTTAGACATAAATGGAGTTGATGCACTTCTTCACGTTTCAGATTTAAGTCATGGTAGAGTGAAGAAACCTGCCGACCTTGTAACAATTGGTCAAAAATTAAAAGTTAAAATAACTAAGATAGATCCAAAAACAAATCGCGTTTCTGCTTCTATTAAAGCTTTAACAGAAGATCCTTACTCAAATATTGAAAAGAAATACAAAACTGGGGAAACGTATGAGGGAACGGTAACTAAACTTATGGATTATGGAGCTTTTGTGCGTATACAAGAAGGTATCGAAGGTTTAATTCACAACTCAGAGCTAGACTGGACAAATAGAAACATCAAACCAAGTAAGATTTTATCGGTTTCTCAAAATATAAAATTTAAAATTGTAAATATTGACAAAGAATCAAAACGAATTTCTCTTTCTTATAAGGCTATTTTAGAAAATCCTTGGGAAAAAATTACAGAAAAAGTTGGAAAAGAAGTAAAAATTAAAATTAACAATATTACGGATAAAGCTATATTTGGTGAACTAACTGATTCTGGGTTAACAGGAATGTTACATTATAAAGAAATCTCTTATGAAGAAAATATTGATGATCTTAAAAAATTTAAAAAAAATGACACATTAAGTGTTAAAATTATAGAAATAAAAGATGACAAAATAAGATTTTCTAAAAGAGCTATAGATAAAGATCCTTTAGAATGGTTTAAAGATAATAATAAAAGGGTTGGTCAGATAATCACAACGAGAATTCATGAAGTCTTAAAAACAGGTGTTAAAGTTGCAATAGATAAAGATAAAAAATTAATTGTAACAATTAGAAAAAATGATTTAGCAAAAGAGACAGCTGATGCACGTCCAGAAGTATTTTCACCTGGAAACGCGCTTGATGCAAAAATTACAGAATTAGATTTAACAGGTAGAAAAATTAAATTAAGTGTAAAAGCTGCTCAAATAGATGAGGAGAAATCTTTAATTGCCAAATTTGGTGAAGGTGCGACTAAATCAGGAGCAACTCTAAAAGGTATATTTGAAAAAGCCATAGGTAGTAAAAAAAAGAAGAAAAAAGAAGAAAAATAATTGTCAAGACCCGAGCTAATTAAACGACTTAAATCAAAAAATCCCAAACTTAATAAACTGCAATTAGAGTTAATAATTGATACTTTTTTTGAAAGCATTGAAAACGCTCTTAAAGAGAAAAAGTCCATATTTCTTCGTGGATTTGGAACTTTTTTTATTAAAGAAATCAAAGAAAAATATTCTGCTAGAGATCCAAGAAATGGGGAGCTGATTTATGTTCCAAAAAAGAATAAAGTGAGATTTAGAGTTAGTAAAAAATTTAAAGAGTTTATTAATCAATGAAAAAACAAAAAATATTTATAGCCTGCGATACTACAAATCAAAATTTAGTAAAAAAAATTATTACCCATACCAAAACTAATAAATTGAATATAGGTTACAAATTTGGACTAGAATTTTTCTACTCTAAAAACGGACGAAAATTTATTTCTAAATTAAAAAATGAAGAAATATTTCTTGATCTTAAGTTAAATGATATTCCGAGCACATGTGCTGCTGCTATTAATGCGATAAAAGATCTCAAAAATATTTCATATTTAACTGTTCATACTAACGGTGGTTATGAAATGTTAAAGGCAGTGAAAAAAGTATCAAAAAAAATTAATAAAAAAATAAAAATCTTAGGAATTACCGTGTTAACTAGTTTCTCTAATTCATCAATAAAAAAAATAGGCCATACAAAATCCATTAAAGATATTGTAAAAAAACAAGCAACTATTGCTAAATTAGCAAAATTAGACGGAATTGTCTGTTCTGGATATGAGGCAAAATTATTAAAGAAAATTTGTAAACGGATGGATATTGTAACTCCCGGTATAAGACTAAAAGGAGATAATATCGGCGATCAAAAAAGAGTTATGACTCCTAAAGACGCTTTTATGAATGGTGCAACTGCTATTGTAATGGGTAGAAGTATCACAAAAGGTAACATTAAAAATAATATTCAAAAGTTAATTAAATCATTATAAAAGAGTAAATAATGAAAATTAAAAAGCGTATTCAGCTCATTGATCAACATGATAAAGATTATATGTATGGTGGTAAATTTGGTGGAAATTTTATTCCTGAAACACTTAAAAAACCGATTGATGATTTAACTAAACTATTTGCCAAACTTAGAAAAGATAAAAATTTTCTTAGAGAGAGAAACTATTACTTTAAGAATTATATTGGAACACCTACTCCATTTATTAAACTTGAAAAGTTAACAAAATATTTAGGTGGTGCTCAGATCTACGCAAAAGTTGTTTCCGAAGCTCTTGGTGGAGCCCACAAAATTTATGGTGCCACAGTTCATTGCCTAATAGCTAAAAGAGCAGGGAAAAAATATATCGTAGGAGATACTGGGGCTGGCTATGCTGGCAAAATGCTTTCTATGGCTGCTAAAAAATTTGGCCTTAAATGTAAAATATTTATGGGCGCTAAAGATATCAAGAGACAAAGACCAAACGTTGAAGCTATGAGAAAAAATGGAGCCGCAATTGTTCCTGTTACAACTGGGAGTCAAACACTTGTTGATGCGGTGAGTGAATGCATGCGTTATTGGGTTTCAAATTGTGACACAACTCATATGTGTGTAGGTTCAACAGTTGGTCCAAATATATTTATTAAAATTTGTGCATGGAGCACAGCGCAAATCTCAAGAGAACTAATAATACAAGTTAAAGAGGAATTTGGAAAAATTCCAAATAAATTGAAATTGTTAAATTGTGTTGGAGGGGGGAGTTCTGCAATGGGGTTTTGGAACGAGTTTATGGATACACACGCAGAATTTATTGGTATTGAAGCTGGTGGACCAAGAAATAGTAAATTACACGCTGCTCCTCTAACTTATGGATCCAAAATTGGAATTCTTCACGGTGCTGCTCAATATGTGGTTCAAGATAAAGAAGGGCAAATTAGCTCTACTGAATCAATATCCGCTGGTTTAGATTATCCAGGTATTTCTCCTTTACATTGTTTTCTTAAAGACGCTAAAAGAGCTAGATATACATCTGCTAACGATGAAGATGCTTTAAAAGCATATCAATTAGTTTCTAAACTAGAAAATATTTCTCCATCTCTCGAACCTTCTCATGCTTTTTCAGAGGCAATCCGAATTGCTCCAAAGTTAAAGCCCTCTGAAATAATTATTGTAAATTCTTGCGGAGATAGTCTTAAAGATAAAGATATTATAAAACAAAGATTAGGATCATACACAAGATGAAATCAAAAATTAGATTAGCTTTTGATCAATGCAAAAAAGAAAAGAGACCTGCTCTTATCACTTACACTGTTGCTGGTGATAATACAAAAAATAATTCTTTAAAAATACTTAATACAATTTCAAAATATACCGATATCCTAGAGCTTGGTTTTCCGCATAATACTCCTGTAGCAGACGGTGGTCAAATTCAGGAAAGCTCTTATCGAGCTTTACAAAATGGAATAAAATTAAAAGATATTTTTCAAATTGTCAAAAATTTTAAAAAAACTAATCCAACAAAACCCTTAATTTTAATGGGGTACTATAATCTTGTCTATCAATGTGGAGAGAGTAATTTTTTAAAAAATTGTAAATCTTCTGGAGTGGATGGGCTTATTATTGTTGACCTGCCATGGCCTGAAAATAAAATATTTTCTCAAAAATGTAAAAAACAATCTATTAATTTTGTTCAACTTCTATCACCTACAACTACGAAAGATAGAATGAAAAGTATTATTAAAGACTCACACGATATGATTTATTATATAAGTATGTTGTCCACAACAGGAGGAAAGTTAAAAGTTTCACCAAAAAATATTATTAAAGAATATAAAAAGATTAAGAAAAATAGTAAAAATAAAAATCTAGTAATAGGTTTTGGAATAACAGACAAAACTATATCTTTTCTTAAATCAGCCGATGGACTGGTTGTTGGAAGTCAATTATGCAAAACTATTGGTGAATCTATAAAAAAAAGACAAAATCCTGTCACAAATTTAGGTAAATTAGTATATAAATTAAAAAGCAAAATTTTATGAACTGGATAACTAAATTTATAAAACCAAAAATCAAATTATTATTTAAAAAAAGATCGTCAAAAGTAGAGGAGAATCTTTGGACTACTTGTAAATGTAAAAATTTAATTTATAAAGAAGATCTTCAATCTAATTTTAAGTGTTGTCCAAAATGTGGAGCTCATCACAAACTATCTTGCAAAGAAAGATTTGACATTTTTTTTGACAATAAAGAATATGAATTGATAGATTATCCTCTTCCAAAAGATGATCCTTTGAATTTTGAAGACAATAAAAAATATATCGATAGACTGAAATCAGCTAGGGAAATCACAAAACAAAATGATGCAGTTTTAATAGCAAAAGGAAAAGTTAAAGAAATTGATGTTGTAGTAGGTGCGCAAGATTTTCGATTCATAGGTGGTTCTTTTGGCGCTGCCTCAGGGGAAGCATTTATTTCAGGAATTCAACATTCAATAGAAAACAGTAAACCATTTATTTTTTTCAGTTGTAGCGGAGGTCAACGTATGATGGAAAGTTCAATTGCATTGATGCAAATGTCTAGAACTGTTTTAGCTGTAAACGAATTAAAAAAAAACAACATTCCTTATATCGTTGTTTTAACTGATCCAACAACAGGTGGTGTCACTGCTTCTTGGGCGATGTTAGGAGACATTTTGATTGCAGAACCTAAAGCAACTATCGGTTTTGCTGGACGACGTGTTATAGAAAGTACTGTAAAAGAAACTCTGCCCGAAGAGTTTCAAACAGCTGAGTATGTAAAAGATCATGGCGGTCTTGATTTGGTTGTTGAAAGAAAATATTTGAATTCAACAATTGGAACTTTATTAAATGTGTTGTTGAAAAAAGAAGAAGCTCAGGCTAAGAATGAGTTATCTAATGTCACAATCGATAAATCTTTACAATCAGCTAGCTAATCACAAGCTCTTTAATAAAACAGTAAATTTTGATCTTAAAAGAATTAAATTAGCTTTATTAAGATTAAATTCTCCAGAAAAAAAATTATCTAAAGTAATACAAATAATAGGAAGCGACGGTAAATTTAGTGTACTTTCAGCGCTTAGGTTTTTTATTGAAAGCAACAATCAGAATGTTTCTACACACGTTTCACCAAGTTTAAAAGATATAAGAGAAAGATTTTGGATGGGTAAAGAGTATTTAACTCATACTGAAATCAAAAACACTATTAAAATTATTGAAAAATTAAAAATTCCATTAACTGTCTATGAGGTTCTTACATTAGTTTTTATAATAAATGCCTCTCAAAGAAATAATAATTATTGTATAATGGAAGCTGGAGCGTTATGGCAGCTCGACTCTAATAATGTAATTGATTTTCCTTTGAAACAAGTCGTGGTTAACATCAATAAACAACACTTGAATTTCTTAAAAATAAAAACTCTAAAAGAGGTTATTAAGCAAAAAGTTGGGTTTTTAAGTCAATTTACAGTTATCCACGTTGGAAAGCAAAAGCCATATGTAATGAAAAATATTAAAAAGTTATTAAAAAAAAACAATAGTCAAATTAAATATTCGAATATTTGGAAGCTGATAAAGGTAAAAAATAATTATTTTTATAAAGATGGTAAAACAAAAATTAAATTAAACACAAAATATATATATTCTAAAGGATTATTAGAAAATCTATGTTTAGCTATTAATATTGCATTAGATTTAAAAATTAACAAAAAGGTTATTATAAAAGTTTTACCTAAAATTAAATATACTGCAAGAATTGATTATTTAGATAAAGGTAAAATAATTGAAAAATTAAATAAAGATGAAAAACTTTTAATAGATGGTTGTCATTCTGAAATAAGTGGTAAAAATTTAGCTAATTATCTTAAAACCATTAAAGTTCCAATTTATGGTATATGGGCTATGACAAAAAATAAAGATCCTGAAAGATTTATAAAACAATTTAAAGGAATATTTAAAAAAATTATAACTATACCCATAGAAAATGAATCTGCGGCATTGCCAAATAGTTTATTATTTAAAATAGCCAAAAAAAATAATTATAATTCAGAAATGAGTAAAAGTTTTGAAGAAGCATTAAAAAAAATTTCTTCAAAAGAGAAAAAAATTATCTGTGTTTTTGGATCTCTTTATTTATGTGGAAATATTTTAAATAAAAATTAAATATTTTCTTTAATCCAAGAAATAATATTCGATTTTGTTGTTGCTCCTACTTTAGTGGCTTTAAGCTCGCCTCCCTTAAATAACAACATAGTAGGTATGCCTTTAATTCCATATTTTGTGGGTGTGTTTGGCTCCTGATCAATATTATGTTTCGTGATCACAACTTCTTCTTTCATTTCTACTGATATTTCTTCAAGCGCTGGACCAATTTGTTTACAGGGGCCACACCATTCTGCCCAGAAATCTACAACAGTAGGCTTTTCTGAATTGATCACGTCATTTTCAAAACTTTCATCTGTAATTGCTTTAGTTGCCATAAGTTCTAAATAAGTGTTTTTGATTTAAAGTCAACTAGACAGAAGAGTAAAATTTTTCTAGTTCTTCAACGTATGCGTTAATTTCATCTATAATGACTAATTTTTCTGGTTGCTCTTCTCTTTCGAACTTTGCTCTCAATGTATCAATTTCTGAATACGTGCGTGGGATTGTGTTCCAATTTTCATTATTTGTGCTTAAAACTTTTTTTGCAACATCTTTATGAATCTTATTGTAGTCTGTTTTACTTAACATCTCAGGTTTCTCCATGTATAATAGTTTTTTACCAAAATATTGAAGTCTCTCATCTTTAAACTTAGATAGTATAGATAATTTTTTATCCCAATCAGCAGAATGAAACTCTGGCATTATTTTATTATCCTCTGTTGTAGTAAATTTGGCATATATACTTTCTTCATGATATACGTCTTCTTGGGATTTGGACTGCTCTTTTTCTTCTACTTCTAAACGTTTTATTAAGACTATTTTTTCTGCAAATTCTTTATCTTCTCTTAATTGTTCAGCTCTTTTTTGTAATTTTGCTGTACCAATCATTTTGTATTCATCAAACTTTTCTCCATAAGATGGGTTCATAATAACTGGATGTTTGTTGTGTCTTACTGTTCTTATAAATTTTGGCTGTTTTTTCATTGCTGCAGTTAGCTCTTGTATAGACATCGCTAAATAGGGATTGGGATCGTGCTTTAGATCAAAACATAAAGGCCACTGATATTGTGGGTGTTGACAAATAAAAGATTGAACATACGGTCTACTCTTTCCATAAAAATACTCATTAGTGCAAAAAAATAATTCTTTTTTTATGAGCTCCAATGACTGAGTTTTATCCATTGTTAACATGCTAGCTTTCCAAACATTAGGAGCTTTTTTTGCAATTAATTTTGCTACCCCGACTGTCGCTATAACATCACCAATTGCAGAATGCGCAGCATCACCATGCTCTATGTTGTTTAGAGGCGCAAGATTATCTAATTTGTAAACAGCATTACCTTTTGCGTTAATGGAATTTTTTAACGTTCCTGGATAATAAAGATTTGCTGCACGAGCTAAACTCAATACATCTCCTCGAGTGTTGCCATTCGTGCTAGTAATATATGGATATTCCAAAGTCTGGAAGAGAGTGCACCTTAAAAATTCTTCATCGAACTCTATGCTGTTAAAACCAATATAAGTTGCCTTGCCCCATTTTTTAAGCGTATCAACAAATTGCCTAATCATTTCATAATGAGAAAGGTTGGAGCTCTTTAACATTTTTGGTGTAGATTTGTTCACTATAAGGGCCATACATTCTGCAATTATTCCTGGACTCAATCTACATCTGGCATCAAAACGATCTAATTCTTCGAGATTATCATTGGTCAAAATTGCACCAATTTGAATAATCTGACCCCAATATTTATTAGAGGAGCTGGTCTCGAAATCATAAAAAACAAAATTTGACATGAATTAAATTTATTTAAGTACTTTAATTTTTTCTGAATTTTCTATTAAAGTTTCTTTTACTTGCTCGGGATCTTTAATATTACCAAGTGTATTCATTATTGATCTAGCATCTCTTCCAAACCCATCTGTAGCTGTCATTGCCTGCTCTAATTTTTTTCTTAGATCTTTAATGCCATCAAAATGCTTTTCGAATCTAGAGCTAATATTTCTTAAATCACTATAAATTTGTGTAGCATGTTTTTGAACTTTAAGAGTCTGAAAACCTAAGTGATATGACTGTAATAAAGCAGATAATGTATTAGGTCCCGAAATAGTAACTTTATATTTAGTTCTAAGTTCTTGAAGTAATAATTCTTTTGTTTTGGGGTCCCTATAAGATGACAATTCTGCAAATAATCCCTCTGTAGGCACATATACTATTGCAAAGTCGGTACTTTTTGGGGGAGCAATATATTTCGAGTTTACGTTTTTTGCTTTATTTCTAAATGCTGCTGCTAAATCTTTTCTTGCTTCTGCTTGACCCTCTTTATCATTTGCTGTGTAAGCATCATCAATCGCTTTGTATTTTTCTACTGGCCAATGACTATCAATCGGCAACAAAACATCCTGTAATTTGATTGCATACTCTACGGTTTCTGATGTTTCTTCAGGCTTCATCTTGACGTTCTCAATAAATTGAGAGGCTGGCAAAAGATCCTTCAATAATGAGCCTAGCCCAAACTCTGCTAAAGTACCGTAAGTTTTAACACCGCTTAAAATTCGACTAAAATTATCTTGGCTTTTGTTAAGTTCGCTTACTTGCTGATTAAAGACTCCTACTTTCTCATCAACTTTAGTTAAAGCCCCCGTCATGTCTTTCGCTATATCTTTTGACATGGATCCAAATGATTGGCTGAAAGAATTTCTTAATGAGCTAATTTCATCTTTAAATACTTGTTCAGTTTTATCTTCTTTAGCCTCTGGTTTTCTTTTCATTAAAAAGAAAAATATTCCAACATTAGTGATAATTAACACTATGATTAAAATTATAAGCAACGACTCCATATATCTAAAATATACGATATTTTTTAAAACTCAATTTATTAATTAGGTTTTGATTTTTTTTCGCTTTCAGTTCTTAACTGTCCGCATGCAGCTAGAACGTCATCGCCTCTACTTCTTCGAATAAACGACATATAGCCTTTGTCTTGAATAAATTTAGAAAATTTTTCTATATCTTTTCTCTCGGTTGGCTGGAATTTAACTCCAGGCCATGAATTAAATTCAATAAGATTTACTTTGCTAGGAAACTGAGCCATTATTTTAACTAATTGCTTCGCACAATCTTCTGTGTCGTTCACACCTTTTAACATAACGTATTCAAGAAATATTGGTTCTTTTACAACTGAGGTATAATATTTTAATTGTTGTATTAAATCCTTAATTTTAAATTTTTTATTTATTGGCATTATTTCTTCTCTTAATTCATCGTTAGGAGCATGTAAACTTAGTGCTAAATAAGTTCCTATCTCATCTGCCGCTTCAGGAATTTTATTGGCAATACCAGAAGTGGAAACTGTAATTTTTTTATTACCATAATTTAATCCTTTTTTATCTTTTAAAATTTGAACAGCTGTTTTAAGATTTTTTATATTTATTAGAGGTTCGCCCTGACCCATAAAAACAATATTAGAAACTATTTTTTGATCACCCCAATCTTTTAGTTTATCTTTTACTAGCATTATTTGACTAACTATTTCTGCGGCTGATAAATTCTTAACTAATCTTTGAGTGCCTGATCTACAGAATGTACATGTTAAACTACATCCCACTTGTGAGGATACACAAATTGTTCCTCGAGTTTTTTCAGGAATATAAACACACTCAACTTTATTGCCATCAAAAAGTTCTACTAGAAATTTAAGTGTGCCATCAGTAGACTCATGGGTTTCAACAATCTTAGAATTATTAAATGAAATATTTTTATGTAATTCTTTCCTGAGTTCAATGGGAATTGTTGTTAGTTGACTAAAATCATTTAAACCTTTTTGATATACAGCAGTGAATATTTGCTGAGCTCTCATATTTAATTTTTTTTCTTCAATTCCTACTTTTGAATTAAGAAAAAATTTTAAATCCTCATAATTTAAATCTAATAAATTTTGTTTCATTGTGTTAGATAAGACTTTTAATGGTTGAAAGGGGTATTGCGCAACCCCTCTCTATAAAGATTAAATTTTATTAGGATTTTTTCTTATATGATTAAGAACTTTCCCAGCGTTTTTACCTTCTTTAATCGTATAACCACTCGTGCCATTTGCGTTGGCATCGACTGCTTTAACCGATCTTTGTAGTTGCTGAATGAGTTTAGCCTTTTTTGTTTCGGCTGAATGTCCATTTAGCAAATGCGTATGTCTTTTTATCATCACATCTCCTTTTTTATTTCAACCTACTTTTTAACTCTTTATAGAGTTCTGCATGTAGATGCAGAGTCTTTTTTTCCATGACATATGGATGGGTAAACTTTATTATAAGTAATAGATTTGTCAATGAATAATAAGACCTTAGGAATAATCATTATTGTGTTCGGTGGCCTTGTTCTTTACAGCGAACAAGAAGCTGCTTGGATTATTTCAGCAATTTCAATTGGAATTGGTTCAGGAATTTTTCTCTGGAAAGACAACAAGAATGGTATAGACAACTGATATGTCTAAGCGTATTTTTATTGTCTACGGCCATCACAACACTAAAAAATCATTTAATCAGTCTATAAGGGATGCCTTTATAGATGAAGCAAAAAAACATGGTCATGAAATAGATTTAGTTAATTTACATGATGAAAAACAACTTCATTTTTTTGATGGTTCTCCTCCTAATGAACAAGTATTGGACTATAGAGAAAGATTAGAAAAGAGTGATGTAATGTTTATGATTTCTCCTTGCTATAATTTAAGAGCAAGCGCAATTTTAGAAAATTGGATTGATCTTGTTCTTGCACCCAAATGGTTTTTTGCTTTTAAAAAGGTTGTTGGAAATTGGGGTTATCCTGTTGCTGGTGCGATGAAAAATAAATTAGCAATTATGTCGATGTCATACGGTGGAAATATTTTTTCTATTCAAACTTGGTTTCAAAATATGCCTTTTAGAAGAATTAAAGCTGGAGTTTTAAAGCTTGGTGGAATGAAAATTCGTTATGGTAGATTTTATGAAGTTTTACCAGGCATGTCACAAGAAAAGTTCGATAAATACATGGAAAAAGTAAGAAAATTAGCAAGAGAAATTTAATATTTTACTTTTGAGATTTTATGGTTATAAAAAATTATGATTAATAAAATAAGAAACTGGATGATAGATAGTGCAAACATTATGTTTGATGACTCTAAGAATGATCTTAGGGCTCTCCCTAAATCTGTGAGACTCCAAATTTTAATTACCTTGAGCTTTGTATGGTCCACGGTCTTTAGTTTGTATGTTTTTAGCTTAACTTCTTTTATCTACGGCTGGCTATCGATGATACTGGCACATGTGGGTCTAATTATTGCAACCTATATTACTTTTAAATTTTTTCACAAAGCTAAAAAAGAACAAAAAAGTGTTTTTGTTGAAGGAAACTATAATCCTGCAAAAATTTTTTCTGTTTTATTTATAGTATTTTTTATATTCATATTTACTAAAGGAATTAATGTTTTACAAAGAACCAACTCATATACAATTAAATATGATGGACCTGAAAAAACAACCCTGCAAAGAATTAAAGACTTTGTAAAATAAATTAATTTCTAGTAATCTTCATTTATGAAACTTTTGCGTGTAGGTGAAAAGGGTAGTGAGATTGTGGCTGCTTTAGATAAGGATCAAAAAATAAGAGATCTTTCTTCAAAAATAAAAGATCTTAATCCTGAAACTTTAAATTTTAAAGTATTGCAAAATCTAGAAGACATTGAACTAGAAGATTTACGAGAAATTAATCCAAATATTAGAGTTGGAAGTTGTGTTTCTAGGCCTTTCGATTTTTTAGCTATCGGTCTTAATTATAAAGCACATGCTGAAGGTACTAAATCTAAACTTCCTACCGAACCTATCCTTTTTAATAAAAGTTCTGGATGTATTCAAGGACCTAATGATCCAATAGTTAAGCCGAAGGAGGCAAAAAAAATGGATTATGAAGTTGAGGTTGCAATCATAATTGGAAAAGAGGGAAAATATATACCTATTGATAAAGCTCAAGAGTACGTTTTTGGTTACTGTATAGTTAATGATATTTCTGAAAGGTCTTGGCAAAAAGAAAGGGGCGGTCAATGGATTAAAGGTAAGTCTATTGCGGGTCCTTGTGGACCTTATCTTGTAACAAAAGATGAAATTAAAGATATTAATAATATAAACCTTTCATTAGATGTAAATGGAGAAAGAAGACAAACTGGCAATACAGAGAGGATGATATTTAATTTTGATTTTTTAATATCACATATAAGCCAATTTATGACTTTATTTCCGGGCACAATCATTACAACAGGTACTCCTTCAGGAACAGCCATGGAAATGTCAGAGCCTAAATTTTTACAAAATGGTGATAAGCTTAATTTGAAAGTTGATTTTTTAGGTGAACAAAATCAATTAATTATTGAGTAAAATTAATCTTAAAATCTACTTTTCTTAAGAGGACCTTTTTTACCAGTAAACTTTTTTTTAAATCTTGAAGCCGGTCTATCGTCTCTACTGCCTCCATCACTTCGATCATCT